>Ga0315902_10001625_pt1 | contig 35974 bp, 47 predicted proteins | sample LakEriMetagenome_9_FD_203523 | JGI IMG/M metagenome (GOLD analysis project Ga0315902, IMG submission 203523) | Freshwater fungal communities from buoy surface, Lake Erie, Ohio, United States - Buoy 12 MA117 | ecosystem: Environmental > Aquatic > Freshwater > Lake > Lake biofilm | place: USA... | reverse complement strand
CGGACAACGAAACGCCGATGATTGGCGGTGACGAGAATGCCGAGGAGCAGAAGATCGCCGATGCCGAAATGGTTGCCGAGGATGCGGGCGTCGAGATCGACGTTGAGGACGACGAGGACGACGAGGACGACGAGGAGGAAGCCCGCGCCGAGCCCAAGACAGATTTCCCGGAGCAGGGGGACGACCAGAAGGTATCCCTGCGCAACTCGCAATACGCCCTGTTCCCCGTCAACGAGGCCGAGGATCTTAAGGAGAACTATCCCGAGATCTGGTCAAAGGGCGGGAACATTAAGGGCAACGAGCAGTTCCGTAAGCTCGCGCCGATCGCGAAGCGCGGCGGGGTGCCCGACGGAGAGGCGGAGGAGAACGCCATCCGGTTGCGGGAGGCGTGGGTCGCTCGGCACCGGGGCGACTTTCAGACCGCCGGGGTCGTGGCGCAGATTAAGTGGCTCGCCGTCGGCGACCGCGGGCTCGATCATATGCGGGCTGTTATCCGCAAGGAAAAGGAAAAGCTTAAGGACCGGAACGACGCCCCGATCGACCCGAAGATGGCCCGCAAGCGCGGGATCTACGAGCGGGCGATGCAAGAGCTTGACCGCACCGAGCAGACCTACAAGGCGACTGCCGAGGCTCTGTTCCGCGCCGAGCGCCCAAAGGTAAGCAAGAGCATCGCGAACGCCTCCGACTATGCCGAAGCTCGCCAGCGGGTGCGTCAGGCGTACTCGATAAACGGCGATTTCGACGAGAACTGGAACGAGTCATTTACCCCGCATATTGCCAAGAGCTACGGCTTTGGGGCTACCGAGGTCGCCGGGGTCGGGGCCGAGCTTGCCGCGGACACCGTCGAGTCTGGCCTTACCAAGCGGTCGGTTGCAAGCGTTGAAAACGCGATCCGCCGCCGCGCCCAAAAGCTTGCCGAGCGGGTCGGGGGCACGACGGCTGATGAGGTGGTCTCCGTCCTTGTCGCCTCCGAGCGGGCTGGTCTCACCATTACCGAGGCATCCCGGCTCGTCGCCCGGGCCGTCTATGGTGAGGAACGGATGGACGTTCGCGCTACAATGATTGCCCGAACCGAGTCCGCCGGGGCGCTATCTCAGGGGTCGTGGGATCAGGCGCAAGAGATGGGCGATGTCTATCGGTCGAAGGAGTGGCTCGCATTCTCTGACAAGGAGACCCGCGATACACACACGGCTTGTATGGGCGAAGGAAGCATCCCAATCGATCAGCCATTCGAGTCGAACGGCCTTATGTATCCGCTTGACCCGGATGGCGATGCAGACGAAGTTATTAACTGTCGGTGCGTGTTGGCCTACAGCGATGAACCGGCATAATGCCGTCCCTACCACTCTCAGAGGAACCGATGACCGCGATTGAACTGTCGAAGGAAGAAGCCGCCGCCCTTATGCAACTTATTGACCTTGCCGTTAAGACCGGCGGGCTACAGGTAGCTGAGGCCGCAACCGTCCTTGCCAGAAAAATCGCTCCGGCTACCGCTGACAAGCCTGACATCGCGCCAAAGGAGTAACGATGGCTAAGACCCCCCGCACGACCGTCTGGCACCTTACCGACGCGGCCCTCGAGATCCGCGCCGAGGCCGAACTGCCCGCAGGGATTGCGGGCCGTGTCTCTGGGGTCGCCCTGACATACGAGGTCGTCGACTCCTACGGGACGATGTTCGCCCGAAAGTGCGCCAAGCGATCGGTCGACGGGCGCGTTGCCGCCCGCAAGGTCCCGCTTCTGATGGATCACGAACGGACCTCAAAGGCGCACGTTGGCGTCGTAACCAAGATGGAGGACGCCGGTGACGCGCTGATTATGACCGCTGACATCTTTGACACCGCCGAGGGCCGATCGGCTCTCGAGTATGTCAAGGCGGTCCTTGCCTCTGGCGCATCGACGGGCTTCTCGATCGGCTTTGTCCCCCGCGCCTCCGAGATGGTGACGGTTGACAATAAAACCGTCGAACGCTTTACAGAAATCGAACTGCGGGAAGTATCTATTACCCCGATGCCCGCGGTCCCCGGCGCAGAGATCGCCTCTGCCCGCAACGAAGTTGAGGAAGTAGTCTCCGAGCGCACGGATGACGACCTCCTTACCCTTGCCGCTCGCGTTACTCTAGATGCGCTATCCGAGAGTCAACGCCACGCGGTGCTGTCCCGCTACCTTCCGCCAACCCGCACCGAGACGGCCTCCCCGGTCACGCCTGTCGTGATTGAGACGCCCTCCTCGACCGAGGCAACGGTTCGGTATGCTTCCCTTGCCGAGCGAGCCTCGGCTGTTCGCTCGACGTACACTACCCACTAGGATCGGACAATGAAGAACACGCTGGTTTCCAAGAACCGTGCCGCGAACGAGCTTCGCGAGCAGGCCAACAAGCTCCGTGGCGAGCTGATGGACACGACCGCCTCGTTTACCCCCGAGGAAGTCGAGAAGCGCACCGCTGATATCCGCGCCATCGAGATGCGGGCGGCGGCGGCGGCTGAGTTTACCGCCGATGCTGAGATCGCCCGTCAGGGCGGCGACGAGGGCCTCGTCCGCGTTGACGCGCACGGCCCGGAGTTCTCCGGGATGCAGGGCGCTCAGGATGAGGTGCGTCGCGAGTTGAAGCGCGGCTTCCGTAATATCGGTGCCTACCTCCGCGCCGTTGCCAAGGGCCCCGCGAACGCGACCGAGGCCGAGTGCCTTAAGCGTGTCGACCTGATGACCCGCACTATCACCGGCTCGACCAACGGTGGCGAGTACCTCCTTCCGCTCACGCAGGTGCCGGAGATCTTCTCGACCGCGAACACGCAGGCCGGGATGTTTCAGATCGCCCGGAGATACAATGTCCCCGGACGCTCACTTAGGATTCCGTATCTTCTGCAGGACGAGGGTACGTCCACCCTTAACCGCCCGATGGCTGGTAAGATCGCGAACGTGACCATCGTCGGCGAAGGCTCCGCCAAGCCCGCCCGCGAGCCGTCGTTCGGTCAGCGCGTGCTTACGATGTATAAGTATGCCGCGATCACGGAGTTCGGCGACGAGCTTCTCGGTGACGATTTTACCGGCGAGCTTCCGTCCGAGGTCACCTCGGCGGTCGGTGGACAGGCGATTAACAAGATCAACGAAGACATCACCATCGACGGCACCGGCTCGAGCCAGCCGCTCGGTGCCTTTAACACCAACAACACCGCGCTAATCAAGGTTGCCCGCGCTTCGGCAAACACCTTCTCGGCGGCGGATATGTTCTCGATGTATAAGCAACACACGGTCGGCCCCCGCTCGGTGTGGATGATCTCGCGGTACTCGCTCCCCGCGCTCTACGCCCTGCAGACGACCAACAACACGATGGTGACGTTCCTCCCGAACCTCCGCGATGGCGCTCCGGCGACCCTCCTCGGGCTTCCGGTGATCGTTACGGACTTGCTCCCGACCCTCGGGACCGAGGCCGACATCGCGTTGGTGAACCCGGATTTCTACGCGATGGGTCTGCGTCAGGCCCTTACCGTCGAGTCCTCGATTCACTACAAGTTCACGGACGACATCACGACCTACCGCTTCGTCGCTCGCGCCGGTGGCATTCCGCTCCCGACCAGCACGTTCGCGTACAAGGTCGACGGGTCTGGCAACAAGGTGATGCCGCACTCGCCGTTCGTTGTGCTTGACGAGCCCGCGGCGTAAGCCGTGGCACGGTAGGGCCGTGGGGGGATCCTCCCCCGCGGCTCTGCCGGTTAGCATTGTAGACTGTTCCTCTCTCCGACTGTCCTGAGGTTCGCGTGGCTCTCCCAACCGTTACAGACCTCAAGAGTTACCTCCGCATCGAGTCCAACGCGGAGAACACGCTCCTCACAGCCCTGCTGGCCCGGGCGCAGGGGCAGTTAGAGTTGTGGATCGACTGTCCTATTACGGCAGTCTCGCAGACGTACATCGACCGGTGCGAGACCCTCGCGGATCGCCCCGTGACCTCGATTGTCTTTCCCCGCCGCCCGATTAGCGTGACCAGCATCGTCGATGTCGAGGGCGTTACTGTGCCATCGACCGAGTATTGGGTTGACGGGCAGAATGGTATTATCTACTCGGGTGACACCTACAGCTTTTCTAACCCCCGGTACACCGTTACCGCCAACGTCGGCCTCTCGCTGTCGCAGTTCTATACGGCGTGGGAGCCGGTTATCTCGCAAGCGATCCTTGATCTTGCCGCGGATCTCTATCAGAAGCGGACCCCGAACGCGAGTAGCGAGACGAGCGCGGCAACTACGATTTCGTGGGATGTCTCTCGGGATACCGCGGCCCGTGTCCTCAAGGTTATCCGCGGGCTTAAGCTCGGGGTCGCCGTCTAATGTATATCGCCCCGGGTCTGCTCGATCAGCGGCTTGGGTTCTACTCCCGGTCGAACGACGGGGCCTATGGCTTTCAGCGGCCCCTGTATACCAAGCTCGGCGTCTATTGGGGGCGGCTCGATACGACGGCAAACGCTTTTACCGTTGCCGGGGCTCCCGAGGCGCATACCGATAGCCGCACAAGTGCGGTCGCGACCGTCTCCGATGATGTCGCCGTCGACCCGTTTGGTGTCGTTAAAGAGGAGGGCGGCACGGTACTGTATTTTGTCCGTGGCGTCTACGAAGTGCGGCAGATGCGCTGTAAACAGATTACGCTCGAGGAGGTCGATCCGACCGCCTATGCCGAGTTTATCGCAAACGATCCAGACGCGGTGGCGGACGGGGTGCATCTCCTCGTGGCGGGGAGCGCATTTACGCTTGGCTTTGACGAGGGATATGACTAATGGCTGAAACCCCGAAGGTCCTTGCCGCGCTCTTGGCGCAACTCCCGGATAACACGACCGGCCTAATCTCGCCCGAGGACATCCGGGATGCAGTCGTCTCCCTGTTCCCAAGCCGCGGGCAACTTGACCTTACGGCCTCCGCGCAGACGACCTTTGCGGCGACAAACACTTATTACAAGCTTGCCGGGACGACCGCGCTTGACACGACGCTCGGACAGGACGGGTTTTCACAGGCATCTAATAACGAGTTGCGGGCGACGAAGGCAGTTAACCAAGTCCTTCTCGTAACGGCAAACGTGGAGCTTTCGTGTGCGTCAAATAACAAGACGTTTGGCATCTGTTTCGCTAAAAACGGAACGGCAATCACGACGGCGCACGTTTCCGCGATTCTGTCAGACTCCAACGAGGGCTACGGCTTCTCGCTGACGACGCTGATCCCGACGTCGCAGAACGACACTATCTCGGTGTTCGTCCGCAACGAGACGGACACGACATCGGTCACGGCTCTCTCGCTCAGCCTATCGGCAATCGGGTTTATCCGGTGACGATGCACGGCGACGACGCCCGCACCCTTTGCGGACAGGATGTGCGACGGTCGGGCCTCTGGCCCTCGGATCGGTCGCGGATCGATACGTTTGTACACGAATATGGCGGATCGCTTGAGGCGTTTCCTGTCGGGGATGTTGCAATCGCCCTCCGGTGGATCGGCCCGAATGCGCAGACCGTTACGGAGACGGCGCAGACCGCGGCAGAGGCGCTCCGGCGTCTCCGGTCAACGCTCCGGGCTGTGCAATGAGCATTAAGGTTACTGATAACTCCGGGAAGTTCTTGCGAGCCTACAAGGAAGCGAGCCGCAAGGCGACGGATGCCGCCGCCGCGCTCTACGAGGGCAACGTCAAGAAGCGGTTCTTTCAGGGGTACTATACGAGCCAGAAGTTCCGGTCGACGGCGCAGATCGTTCAGCACGTTCAGCGGGAGCGCCCGATCTGGACGCAAGACGGGTGGACATCCCTTGTCGGGATCCCGAAGGGCATTACGGTTCAGCTTACCCGCCTTGGCAAGACCCGCCCCTACACGGTTGGCGAGATCGCCCTCGCGTGGGAGCTTGGGCATCACAACCTGTTTTCTCGTCGCTATGAGCGCGTCGAGATCTTTAAGCCGGTCGCCCTTAACAGCGTCGATGCAATCGGCAAGGCGTATGCTAGGGTCTTGACACGCTCCCTTAAGGCGGAGGCTCTATGACCCCCCTGCCAAAGTATATCGTCTCGGGTAGCCTTACCCTGCCGTCGACGGCCTCGACGGTGCAGATCTACGGCACTCTGCGGGACGCCCTCTTGACATATACCAGCCCGAGTGCCGACACGCTAAACGACTATGTCGGGACCCGGATCTGGATCCGGGCCGCGCCCGAGCGCCCGACCTTCCCCTACATTACCCTGCGGCTTGACCGTGTTAGTCAGCCGGGGTATAACGGGTACCGGGAGACGGCGGTACTCGAGGTACAATGCGTCGGAAAGCCGGATAGCCAGATCGCCCTTGTCGAGGGGGCGATGGATATTGTCGACCAATGCCTAACGGCCTTGACTGCCAATACCTCGGGCTTTATGGCCTGTCGGTCCCGGATGCGCCAGACCGTCCCGCAGATGACTGAACCGGCGGATAGCTCCGTCGTGGCTGTTGTTGGCAACTACGACTTGTACCTCTGGCCTGTTGTTTTGACCTCCCGCGCTTAACTTTCTCCCTGTCCCTTCACCGTAGGATACTGCTATGACCGCTCCGCTTACTGGCTTTACCTCAGAGTTCAAGGATGGCGTCCTCCTTGATTCCGGCGTCCTGTACGTCGGCAACATCGTCTATGGTGCCTTTCAGGGGGGCCTCAAGTTCGACCCCGGCATCACCTACCGCAACGTCGAGTTCGACGGCAAGCGGTCCCCGATGAAGCTCCTCGACATCAAGCAGTCGCAGATGCCGAAGATCTCCGGCACCGTGATTACGCTCCCGCCCGCCGCGACCGCGCTGGTTGCCGGTGGCGTGTCTCAGCTTGACACCGGGGCCGATGTGCAGGCGACCGGCGGCTGGACCGGGGCTACCTCGTCCTATGCGCCACAGGCCGCGGGTGCGCTTCTTGTTGCGGGGGACTATATGTCGGATGTGCGGGCGATCTGGCTCCGCGGCGGGCATACGACGGCCTCGCCAAAGTACGTTCAGGTCCGCTTCCCGTCCGCGATTATTACGAAGTACGATGTCACCTCACAGGACGGGCAAGAGGTCGCGATCGCGATCGAGATCGAGGCCCGTCTCGACACCGGCTGGGCAGGCTACCTCGATGGGACCGGCACCGCGCCGTACCGGATCGAGTACCTCACGGCCCTCACTAACGCCTAAGGGATATGACCGTTATCGACCTCGATGCCCTGACGAATCCGAAGCGACTGCCCGTTGTGAAGCTGTTCGGACGGAAGGTTACTGTAAAGCCCCTAACGGGGGCCGCGGCTCATCGTATCGCGGCCTTGCAGAACGACGATACGGGTGGGGCATCGATGTTGGCGGCGTTGCTTGATGTGATTCACGCATCGTGTCCAGATCTGTCCGAGAGTGAGCTTGCCGCGTTAACGGTCGATCAGATCGCCGCGCTTGTACAGCTTACTCGCGGGCAGATTACGGAAGTAGAGACGATGCTAGAGGAGCGGTCGGAAAAAAACTGACGGACGCGACCGGGGAAGATGCCGCAGTCTCGGTCGCGTGGAGTCCAGAGCAGTATATCCGGCGGATCCTCGTCGAGACGGCGATCCGAACGGGGCAGGGGATTGACGAAGTAGCACGGCAGAGCTTTGCCCTTACGATGTGGATGTGGGCAGAGCTTCGGGAGATCGAGCGGGAGGCCGCGGTAACGCGGCTCGGTGAACGGACGGATCTAGCAGGGCTTGTGGCAGTAGCGTTTCATCAGCCGCAAGAGCTACAGAAGATGGAGACGCGGTACCTCAAGGCGGCGGGGCGGTTGTCGCAGATGTTTAAGGATACGAAGGAGCGACTCACGGCCCTCGCCGCAGAGATGGCAAAAGCACAGCCTGTAACGGAGGCGCAGTAACCGATGGACATTTACGCGCTTTCAATCAAGCTCAAAGAAGAAGGAGCCGCCGTCGTACAGGCGGCAATGAAGAAGCTTGCCGCGTCGATGGCGGATACGACGGCGGAAGCAAAGAAAACCGATAAGGCGTTTGACGGTCTTGGGTCCGCGGCAAAGCGGCTTGCCGGGGCTATCGCTATTGGCGCAACGATTAAGAAGATCGTTGACGCAACCGCGCAAGCGCAGTTCGTACAGGCGCAACTCTCCGCCGCCCTGCAATCGACGGGGAACGCGGCGGGGCAGAGTATTGAAAGCCTTAACGCACACGCCGAGGCCCTGTCTCGCCTAAGTGTTTTTGACGACGAGGCGATCGGCGGGGCGCAAGCCCTCTTGCTTACATTCACGAAGATTCAGGGCGATGTCTTTCCGAAGGCAACGCAAGCGGTGCTTAACGTTGCGCAAGCGATGGGCGGGGATCTTAAGGGTGCGGCAATTCAAGTCGGCAAGGCGTTAAACGATCCGATCCGCGGTACCGCGGCCCTTTCTAAAGCTGGCATTCAGTTCACCGAAGATCAGAAGGCGATGATTCAGTCGCTTGTCGAAACCGGACAGACGGCTCAGGCGCAAGCGATCATCCTTAAAGAGCTTGACACGCAATTTGCCGGGAGTGCCGCCGCCGCTCGAAATACGCTCGGCGGTGCGTTGCAGGGTCTTAAGAACGACTTTGACAATCTCTTTGAGGCGAGCGCGGGCGAAACCGCCCCGCTTGTTGCCGCGATCAATGGCCTCTCAACGGCTCTACAGCCGCTTGCCGGGGCTGTTGGTACCCTGATTGTTATTATCGTCGGTGGCCTTTCGAGTGTTTTTGCAAGCATAAAAAATATGGGGCTTGCGCTGTTTCGCATCCTCAACCGGATTAATCAGTTTCTTGCAAACGTCGGAGCGACAGTCGTAAAGGTTGTCGCGATGTTGACGGGGAACCTGACGCCAGAGTTCGATAGGTCGATCGATAACTGGCTTAAGGGCTTCGATCACATGGACGAAGGGCTTGCCGATCAGCAGAAGGAGTGGGCTGATTGGGAAACCGGGATCTATGAGTCACTCGCCGGGGTCCGCAAGGAAGCGGCAAAGCCTGTTGTTGTCGCTCCCCCCGTCGTCGGCGGTGCCGGTGGTGGGGGCCTAAGCGCGGCAGGGCGGGCTCTGGCTCGAGGGGCTCCCCTCGGGGGGCCCGGGGCCGGGATCTCGGCATTTGAGAGCCCGTCCGAGCGTATGGCGCGGCTCCGTCGGGAGGCCGCGGCTCAGGCGGCGGCGGATCGGGCCCGGGAATCCGCCGAGGCGCAACCGCGGATTGCCGCAGGGTTTGGCGTCGACCTGTCAAAGCTCAAGGCCGCAACCCTGCCAATGCTCGATCAGGCAAAGGTAGCGGCCCTCGAGCTACGCGAGCAAATTCAAAATGAGTTTGCCCTTAGTGTCTCGACTGCCTTGACAACCGGTATTATTGCCGGGATCGAGAACGCAATCGCTACGGGGAATATCGGGGAGGGCTTTATGGCCCTGACAACCTCCCTGCTCGCGGGGCTCGGCGACGCGATGATACAGTTCGGGCAGGCGTCGCTTGTCGCTTCTCAGCTTATGCAGAGGATCTTTGACTACCTCGCCTCGGGTCTCCCGGGCGGTGCCGTCGCCGCGTCCCTTGCAATGATTGCCGCCGGTGCCGTCCTTAAAGGGGTCGCCCGGGCCGCGTTTGGGGGCGGGGGTCGCGGAGGATCCGCCGCCTCGGTTGTGAGCTTTGGAGCCGGTACACGCGGTACTGCGGGGCAGACAACGCAACTTGTCTTTGGTAATACCTCGGCGACAACCGCCGCAGGGATGGCTCCGCGGACCCCGATGAACGTGACGATTATTGGCCCGAACGACCCGACGGCACAGCGAGCGATGCAAGAGCTTCTAACCAAGGCGAATAGCCGCGGGAGGATCGGGTAATGGCAAGCATTACGTTTAATGACGGGACATCGGCAACCCTTGACAACGGAATGACCGCGATTGCCGGAGGGGTCGGCTCTCGCTTTGCCGATTGGACCCCGTTCCAACGTCCGATCGGGCCCGCCGTAACCGCGCTAGGGACCGGGGCTCGGTATCAGTTCGCATTCCGAACCGACTACGGCGCGAGCTTTACGATGAATGACATCCCGAATAGTTCGATGTCGATTATGCTCCGCCTCGAGGCGCATCTCCTTGGCGGGGGCACCGTCTCCGTAGCGACCGGCGACTCCGCCTCCCGAACCTATGCGACCTGTTGCCTCGCGCCGGATGCCGGGGTTGACATCACCCTGCAAGACAAGGCGGAGTTGCGGTATTCTATGTCATTCACCCTAATCAACATAGCGGCAAGCCCCGGCGCGATGCTCTGCATCTACTAACCCCCTGCCACACGGTCAATGACGGTTCTTTTCCGGTTCACGATCTATCAGGCTAACGGAACCACCCCGGATCTTACCGTCACATCACAGCGGGGCGGATCGAATCCGTACATCGTCGATGTGCCAAGCGGCGATGGGCAAGAGGTCGATCTCCTTACAGGCGCGGTGCGATCCGGGGCCTACGTTGTTACGGTCGCCGATATTGTCACGGGCACCGACGGTACCGGCACCGTCCGCCTTATTACGAACAAGCTCGAGGACAATCAGTTTCGTCAGCAACTCTTGTCCCGTCGTGCCAAGCTCGAATGCTCGCGGGATGGGGGCTCGACCTATTCGATCTGGACGCTCGGTTATTTGACCGGCATTCAGCAAGTCGATGCAATTACCTACAGCTTCACGGTGTCCGACTCCCGCCGGATCGAGTCGACGCATACCATTTTTACTTGGTCATCCGATCCGCTTGCCGCGACGGACGAGCGCCGGGAGTTCCCGAACCGCGGCTGTCTTGTCGGAGGCCCGACGATTCAGAACTTTGGGCCGATCCGCGCATCCGGCGGCTGGGAGTTCGCGTGGCGTGAGGTGCAGAGTGGCTACCTTGCCCTCGCCTTTGTCGCCGCGTATGACCCGCCAAGTTATGCGCGGACGGTAACGCCTCCGCTTGCTAAGATTAAGGCGGCGATGCAACGGTTTTACGAGAGGCAACCCCCGATTGCAGATCTTACCGGGGACAACTATAAGCAGATCCGGGAGCGGCAGTTTGTTAATGCTTATCCCTCTGTTCTCGCGATCGTAGAGTCCGGGGCAAGCGTATGGTACGGCACCGTCCGCGGAATGTTTACTCCCCCGGGATATACGCTGACGGGCTTAGGGCAAGTTCAGATCCCGCCGTTCGGCGATCAGAACTATCTCTTTGTGCAACTTACACCGGGGCAGTCGACCTCCTATCCGTCGACGAATGCTAAGGTCCGGGTGCGTCTGGTGAGTCAGGAGGTCGCGCCGGAGAGTGCGCTCTATATCGACGAGCATCCGGTTGACATTGTTTCTAAGCTCTACGAAACGGTTAACATCCCCTTTAACGCCGCCTCGGTAACGAGTACAAAGGCCGCAGTCGGCACGGATGTCCGCCTTGCGCTACGGATTACCGAGCCCGTTAATATGGGCGAGTTCTTGTCCTCGTCGATTTTCGGCCCGTTCGGGTTCTCCGTGCGCACGAACGCGGCAGGGGAGCAAGAGTTCTTCCCGACCCGCATCAGTAATAGTGCGACACCGACGATTACGATTGCTAACGCAGACATCGTTGGCGACACACCGCCCGCTATTTATGACCTCGACGAAGGCACCGTTGTTACTGGTTTCCGCCTAACGTCAACCAGTTTCTCGGTCTTTGATCAGGACCCTGAGCTTCGGGATCCCCCACCGCCTGACGGCCTAACGGCGCAGGGGGTTACGATCGCCGCACAGAACGCGGACACCTCGACATACTCGACGAAGGAGGTCAAGTATGAGATCCCGGGGATGATTCACGACGGATCGGCGAGTAATGGGGCGTTTGCGTTTTCGCCTGAGGTCGTGCAACGGTTCTTTACAGGGATTGTCGCGGAAGGCTTTGACCGCTTTGGACGAGGCGCGGTGGCGTCCGAGGTACAGGTTATTGCGAGTTCCTCTGCCGCGAACCTACAGGTTGGCGACGAGGTAAACATCGCGGCCTCGTATTACCCAAACAAGAACTACCGGATCGGCGAGTCAAACGTTGGCAATCGGATCGCGCAGATCGTCCGTCGCACGGAGACCCCGGAGGGCCCGAGCTACAAGCTTGTCGATTCAGGGGTAAGTGCTCAACCGACGGCCCCGACCTTTACGCTTGCCGCGTGGTCCGGGGAGCCCCGTCGGATTGCGACCGCGACCGTTACGAATGCCGCGACCCTAAATAGCTCGAATGTTACCCTTGCGGTGCAGTATCAGGTTTCTGCAACGACACCGACGACGAGAACGGGCACGCTCTTTACACGATTCCGCCCGGGCACGATTCCGACGATCGCCTTTACGCTTCCCGTTGTCCCCCCGGGGAGCCGCGTGTACGTCCGGATGCGCACGGAAAAGACAGAGCTTCGTGCGTCGGCGTGGACCGCGTGGACCTATGTCGACCTCGGCGCGTGGGTTGCGCCAAACTCGCTTACGACCTCAAACGTTACGGCAGACGCGGTAACGTTTACGATCGGTCTCGGGAGCCCAACACCGAACACCTTAGACCCCCTTGACATCTTTGCCTACCCGGGAGCCTCCGCGCCCGCGGATTGGACCGCATTCCGGATTGGCACCCTGTCGGCAGGGTCGACATCGACAATCGTTCGGGATCTTACCCCGTCAACGCAGTATACGTTTGGGGTTGCATTCCGGGACGAGGGGACGGGGGCATATTCCGGGTTTGCTACGGCGACTGTTACGACCGCCGCGCTTAACACGGTGTCGGCACCCGCCGCACCGAAGATGAAGCTCTACACCTCATTTCCGAACGCGGGTCAGACGACCGGTATTGCGTTGACGATCGGGGCAGTCGAGGGCTATAACATCGTAGTTCAGCGGGCTCCGAATGTCTCCGGGGCCCCGGGAACGTTTGCAGATCTTGACACGCTCCCGCCCCTTACAGCTACCTATGTCGATGTTCTACCGTCGGACGGCATTACCCGATGGTACCGTGTGTTTTACCGGCTCTCAGGGTTCCTCGACGGGACGCCCGGGACGGCACGGAGCGGGACGCCTATTGGCATCCCGGATGATTTCCTTAGTAACACGCAAGCTACGAGCATTGCGGGACAGGCGACCCTAACGCTCGGCAACTACCTAACGGGCGGGAGTTACGACGGATCCGCGAGTGTTACAACGGATGTCGATGCGACACCGAATAACACGGCAAGCAAGGTCGTGGCCCGTGATGCCTCTGGTAACTTCTCCGCCGGAACAGTTACCGCGGCCCTCGCCGGGAACGCGACGACCGCCACGACCCTACAGACGGCCCGCAATATTAACGGGGTGGCCTTTGACGGGAGTGCCGACATCACGGTAACTGCCGCCGCAGGGACCTTGACGGGAACTACGCTTGCCTCAGGTGTTACGGCTTCTAGCCTTACCTCGGTCGGGACGATTGCGACCGGCGTCTGGCAGGGGACCTCGATTGGCAAAGACTATGGCGGTACCGGCTTAACATCCACGGCTTTTACCGGGATTACAAACGAACGCATTTTTGTCTATGACGGCGGCTCGGGTGTTTTTGAGGTTGGCCCTACAGGGTCTAACGGTCAAGGACTGATTTACAGCGGCGGGGCTCTTGCGTGGGGGAACCCTGCTCCCGGCTTGCACGTCCTTGCGACGACGACCGCGCTTGGTCCCGAGCATAGCGTGTCCGGGCTTACAAGCGGGATGATCCTACAGGCGACCGGGGCAACTACGGCGCGGTTTCAGACCCCGAGCATCCCGGCCTCGAGCGTGACGGCGGGGACGTTCTCCGGGGCGTCCTACACGATCACGAACGACCTGACGGTCTCCGGGACTCTGACGGGGACCCTGACCGGAAATGCGTCGACGGCAACGGCGTTGCAGACGGCCCGCAACATTAACGGCGTCTCGTTCAACGGGACGGCGGACATCACCGTAACGGCGGCGGCGGGGACGCTCACCGGCTCGACGTTGGCGTCCGGCGTGACGGCCTCGAGCCTGACGTCGGTCGGCACCCTGACAAACCTCACCGTCACGAATACGATCACCGGTTCGGTCAGCGGCAACGCGGGCAACGTCACCGGCACGGTCGCAATCGCGAACGGCGGCACGAACGCGACAAGCTATGGCGTTACCGGGACCGGAACACGGGCGATTGTCTACGATATTGTCGGCAACGCATTTGAGGCGGTCGCCGCAGGATCCTCGGGTCAGTTCCTACAGTCGGCTGGCACGACGGGCGACATAACGTGGGCGACCCCGCCAAACTTTAGCACGACCACGACGACGGCGGGTTACGTCCCCGGATCGAACAACGTTGGGGCGACCTACTTCCTAAACGCAAACGGCGTCTGGGCAGTCCCGGCGGTCGGATCCGTCTCGGCGAACAACGTCACGGCGGGAACGTTCTCTGGCGCGAGCTATACGTTCTCCAACAGCGTTACGTTTACGAGCGGTGTGCGCGTTGCGTTCGGTGAGACATACAAGATTCTGAACGGCGGTGGCACCGCAATAGATGTGCTGTCTGCGACTACGCTTGGCACAGGCGTCATCAATTCGTCGCTGACTTCCGTTGGTACGCTGACCAGCGGTGCACTTGGTGCGGGATTTACCGCGATTGACAACGCTCGACTTGCCAATTCTAGCATCACCATCAACGGAAGTTCCGTGTCGCTTGGTGGAAGCATCACGGTAAGCAATCAGACTATCACGTTGTCTGGCGATGTCACGGGTTCTGGCACAACGTCTATTGCGACAACGCTTGCGGATACCGCCGTTGTCGCTGGCACCTACGGCGGGAACAATGCGATTCCGCGCCTCACGGTAGACTCCAAGGGCCGTCTTACTGGCGTCTCTACGATTACGCCAAGCGGAACGTGGAGTATCAGCATCAGCGGAAATGCGGCAACGGCTACGACAGCAACAAATCAGTCGGGCGGTACCGTCAACGCTACGACGGGTTCGTTTAGTAGCACGGTAACTGCCAACCGCTATGCTGGCGTCAATAGTCTTATTCTCAACAGCTACCAGACGGCTAACCCTTCGTCGAATGTGTATCTCTACTCACCGCCAAACGATAGGGATGCATGGGTATATCTCGATTCTGCGGATACCGGAAGCAACTGGGGTATCTATCACCGCCAGATTGACTCGGCGGTATCTGGGTTGCCCGGAAACTCAATCGGCTTTGTCGGTGCTGGAACAAGTACGCTTCAAGCGTATATCAGTCTTCTTAACGGGGACGCCTACTTCGCTGGCAACGTTGGCATCGGTACGTCGAGCCCAAGTTATAAATTCGATGTATCAGGACAGGGACGTTTTATTACTAACTCCGAATATCAGCTCGACGTAATGTCGGCTAGTAGTGCGGCTGGTGCATCTATTAGGCGATATTCTACAAGTGCTTACGCTTATGATGTATATCAGAACGCATCAAGGCATTGGCGTACTGGATTACTTGGCGATTCTAGATATGTAATATATGACCAGACTGCGACAATAGAACGGCTTTGCATCGACACATCTGGTAACGTCGGGATCGGAACGACCGCGCCATACAACAAGCTATCGGTACTCGGTAGCGTTGGCGTCAATGGTGATACGAACAGTAGTGCGATTTATATGTACGACTCCTATTTGGATGGAGGAAGTTCGTATTTTCAGATTCCGCAGTCGAGAGTCCGTCTTGATTCCAGCGCAACGGGTGGCATCGACGAAGCGCCTGTCGCGTTCTTCATGCACAACGAGAACGGGACGAACAATACATGGGTCAAGTTGTCGATGGGTGGGCGTGAAACGGCTGGTGCTGGCAATACGGTAAGCTGGGCTGGTATTGCGGCTCGCAAGGTTGGCGGGGTGTCCGGTGGCTGGGCATCTGGTGAGTTGCACCTTTGGACGAAGAACGGCGCTTTGCAGACTGACGCGGTAACTATTACCGCAACCGGTAACGTCGGCATCGGTACAAATACACCGAATGAAAAGTTAGACGTCAATGGCAACATGACGTTGTCATGGAATCCGGGCGCGTCTTATCGCATCAAGTTTTTCGGTGGTGGAACTTATGACGCTGGATTCCGTCTCGGGAGTGACGGAAGATCGCTCGAGTTGTTCAGCATCTTTGACGACTCCGCCGCTGGAATAAAGTTTATTACCGGAACTGGTTCGTCGAACAGCGAAAAAATGCGCTTGACCAACTCCGGCAACGTCGGCATAGGTACAACAACAACAACATATAAGTTTAACGTCGACGGTGGAGCGGCAGGTTCCTCTCCTGTCGCGTGGTTTCGTGGCAATACTTATGGAATGATTGGCACGCAACGTGGAGCGGATAATGCATCCGCTGGCGTAAACTATTACAACGCCGCAGGAGCACAGCGTTGGTTTTGTGGTATTTATGAAAACTCTGACAACTTTGGATTTTATAATGTTGGATATAGCGGATTTCCAGTTGTTATTCAGAACACTACTGGCAACCTCGGCATCGGCACGACGAGTCCGGCATATAAGCTGGACGTTGTTGGCACCTCGATTTTCCGTGCGGTGGCGACGAGCTACAATGGAACGACGCAGTCGGTTCTCATTGACGGCAACGGTGGCAACGCCGCGCTGACCATCAACGCAACGTCTGACTATGCCTATCTCAACTTCGCACAGGCTGGCACGACGAAGATAGAGATTGGTTGCGAAGGGGCGGCAACGAACAAGGGCAGTCTTTACATCAACACAAACATTCAGGTTGGGTCATCAAACGCCGCCGTTTTCATAAAAAAATCGGATGGTTTCGTCGGTATCGGTACGACATCTCCGTCAGCTTATGCACGGTTGCATGTGAATGGGAGCGCCAAGCTACTCGTTACGTCAACGTCATCTAGCTGGGGGCAGTTTCAGGTTGCGAATCCGAATGATGGAGAATCAACCATAGCAATCGCCGCTGGTGGGTCAGGCTCTCCGGGTAACGATAGCACCTACACGCGGCAATGGATTATCGGCATCAACCCGTATGGAACTGGAACGGATGCGTTCACGGTTACGAATAAGACGTTGCAATCTTCGGCACCATTTTCTATTAAGGAGGGCGGTGATGTTCTTGTCAACGGCACCGGATGGAACGGGTCGCGCCTCGTAGTCAATGAATCGTCGGGCAGTACGGCAGAAATCAACGGCACGAGCAACACCGCGAATCAGTCGCCGCTCTACGTCTGGAACAATGTCGAGAGCGGCTCGACGTACTTCATCAGCTTCTACTCGGACGGGCAAAACAACGCTCGGACGTTGCGTGGCTATATCAACTATCGCCGCGACAACGCGACGCTCAACCTGACCACGGCATCCGACTACCGGATCAAGACGATCCACGGTGCCTACACTAAGTCTGGCGAAGTGTTTGACAAGATGAAGGTGCATGAAGGTACCATCAATGGTGAGTCTGGTAAGTACCCGATGGTGGTGGCCCACGAATTACAAGAGGCGTATCCTTCTGCTGTTGACGGTGAGAAGGATGCGGTGAATGAGGACGGGACGCCCAAGTTGCAGATGGTGAGCTATACCGCAATGATTCCCCTGATGCTGGCAGAAATCAAATCGCTACGCGAGCGCGTGGCTCAACTGGAGAGCTAAATGAGTCTGACGTATACATGGGACTTCCCCGCCTTTGATTGCTACCCTGAACAAGACGGGTATGTGGATGTCGTGTTTACCGTGCATTGGCGCTACAACGCGGCTGATGATGCGGGGCATACGGCGGTCGTCTACTCGACGCAAGCCGTCAGCTACAAGGAGGGCGACCCGTTCGTGCCGTTCGCTGACCTGACGCCGGAGATCGTCGAGGGCTGGATGGTCTCCGCGATGGGCCCGGAGCGGATCGCCGAGCTACAGGCGAACCTCGCCGCGCAGATCGAGCAACAGATACACCCCTCACAAGTAACCCTACCCCCGCCGTGGCAGACGCCCCCGGTTCCCCCTACCCCTGCTGAGGCATAACAATGTCGGACACTAAGCAGAGCCTTATGCTCGTCGTCGCCGGTTTCTTTGGCTCCCTTATTGCGGTGGGCAAGGCGAGTCACGGGAATGTCCGGGATAACCTTCTTGCGATCTCGGCGGGCACCTCGAGTGCTTACTTTCTTACCCCGGTCGTCTTTCAGCTAACCGGGATCTCGGCAAGCCCGCAGACAATGTCCGCGATGGCGTTTCTTCTCGGGGTCCTCGGTCAGCGCGGGGTCGAGATTGTGATCGCTAAAATCTTTGGGGAGGGCAAGACCGATGCTAGCCACGATTAACCTTCTGGCAAACCTCCTGATTACGATCGGGGGGCTTGCCTTTTATGTAATGCTTTTTACAAAGATTGGAGACGGTGTAAAGCAGATCGACAGCTTTGGGCAGATCAGTTACTACACGATTAAGGTTGGCCTTGCGTTTATCGTCTCGGGCTCCCTGCTAAACGTCCTCCTGCGCACCACGCCGCCGTTTACAGAGATCCTACTAAACTGCGGGTTCGGCCTTATTTTTATGTGGGCCGCGCTGTGGCACGGTCGAAAGTTTGGCGTGATTACGGGCATTAAAACGATTGACAGAAAAACGTCGGCTAACCGGATGTCAAAATGAGTTGCACACATCCGTCCCCGAATCACAACGACCGGAAGGGACAGGCCGTTAAGGTGATTGTCCTACACGCGGACGCCTCCCCGAACGAGCGGGGGTGCTTGTCGTGGCTTCAATCGAGCGAGTCAAAGGTTAGCTATCACGCGCTCGTCGGACGGGATGGCAAGGTGTATACGGTCGTGCCCTACGATCGGCGAGCGTGGCACGCGGGCAAGGCGGAATGGTCCGGGCATAAGGATGTTAACGGGATCTCCGTCGGGCTATGCTTTAGCAATAAGAACGACGGGAAGGAGCCGTTGACGGAGGCGCAGAAGGAGGCGATGCGCAAGCTTATTGCTGAGGTCCGCGGTAAGTACGGGCCGGTCCCGGTTACGACTCACGCAAAGGTTGCGCCCGGGCGTAAGACGGACCCGGAGAACGTCCCGGGCTTTGACCTTGCGCAGTTTACTTAACGTCCTCGCCGTCCTCGCGATCGTCGCGGGTGTCCTCTTTTCGGGACGCTCGAGGCAGTCCGAGCGGCGACTACAGCAGACCGCGGATAGTCTGCGGGTCGAGATCCGAATCGCCCAAGCGAACCTGACGGTTGCGCAGGCCCGGGCCGACTCGCAGGCTACCCGCGCCCGCATCGGCTCTCTGCGGCTCCTAGCGGCCTCGGACACCCTCGGGGTAGTCCTCGATACGGCTCGGGCGGTCCTTGTCGATTCTGCGGCATCCTTGCCGCAACTACGGGCAACCCTCGAGCAGACGGTTGCGGCCTCGGAACAACTTCGTGCAGAGGTCTTGACATATCGACAAACTATTGACAGTCTATTGACAACCCATCTTGTCGAGCGGCGGGAGGCGGCGAGGCAACTACAAGCCTTGCAAGCACTTGCCGATACGCAAGAGATGGCGTTGTTGCAAGGGCGTTGCTCGAACCTCCTCGGGCGATGTCCGACCCGATGGCAAGCGTTTGGGATAGGGATCCTCGCTACCGTCGTGGTGTTAGCATTATGATAGGGGATGCCGTGTATGCCCTATTCCGTTCGTGTTTTTTGTCCCGAGTGTGAGGGTGAGAGTAGTGATCCGAGGAAGCCCCCTTGCCTGTCCTGTCTGTGTGGTGGACACATTGACATAAACCGCAACCCCGATGGATCCGTCCCCTCGGCACACCCGGACGGTCGGGCCGTGCGAGAGTGGCTGATCGATCGCCTTCTGCTCCCGGAATGGCCCATCGAAACGATCTCACCCCGTGGTCAACCCGCGAGCTTAAGCGGTTAGCTAAACTCTCCGCCGAGGGAATGCCGGGGCCTTTAGTTACCGAGGCCCTTAATCGCGAGTTTCACCGCGGCCTCCCCGTGCGGACGCTGACCGCCGTACAGCTACAGCGGGGCAAGCAGGGCATTAAGGTCGGGCCCCGCCCGAAGGAGTTCCGCGGCCTTGCGGAGCGCGAGCAGTCCGTTGAGCAGACCGAAAGCGCGGACGGGCTCGAGGCGCGGGCGAACGGATCCCGGATTAAGACCGTCGACGATCTCTTGCGGCACATTAAGGCCGACCTAACGCGCTTCGAGGTTGCCGAGAGTCAGGCCACAAAGTACGAGGTTGCGACAAAGGATCTTGCTACGGGCCGCGTTAGTACGACCGAGCTACACCGTGTCTTTGTTAAGCTTCGCCCAAAGGCGGGCCCGTCGGTCGAGGAACGGGTAACGGCAATCCTCGAGGGGGCCTTTGCTTCCCGGAAGCCGCTCATCGGAAATGTTTCACGTGGAACTGCAAACGATCTGCTACAGGGGATTGTCATCGCCGACCCGCATATTGCCAAGCTTGCGTGGGGCGAGGGGACCGGTGCGCAGAGTTACGACACCGATATTGCTATCCGAACGATCCGTGACGGGGTGACGGCGCTTGTCGAGGCCGGAACCGAGCGCAAGGTGGGGACCCGTCACTTCTGGATTCTTGGGGACTACTTTCACCACGACGGACAGGGCGCGACGACGAAAGGGACAATCCTCGATTACGACAGCCGTGTTCAGCAGATGTTAAAGCGCGGCACCGAGGTGCTTTTTGACTTAATCGCCGCGAGTGCCGAGGGGGTAGAAACTCGCGTGATCCTCGTCCCCGGAAACCACGACCGCACGTTAACGTGGGCATTACAGCGGATCCTCGTCTCGGAGTTTCGTCGGAACCGGCGGGTGCAGATCGACGACTCGAACACGACGACGAAGTACCTACAGCACGGACAAGTGCTGATCGGGCTCGATCACGGGGACAAGGGGAAGCAACGGCTTGCCGAGGTAATGGCGGCACAATGCGCGGTCGAGTGGGGGCAGACGATCTACCGCGAGATGCACACCGGACACCTTCACGGCAAGGCGGCGATCTCGACGCACGGCGGGATTACGGTGCGCACTCACGCCGCTCTCTGTCCGCCCGATCAGTATCACGCGGACGAAAAGTTCTCCGTCTCCCCCCGGATGATCGAGGGGTTCGTGTATCACCGTGGCGGGGCGCTGGTGGGCTCCGATGCGTGGAGCCCCGATTTACATAGCTCGCCGCGGCGGGGGACCGTATGAGCGAAACCTGTCGCGATTGGAGCCCTATCCCGTGCGAGCATCGTAAAGCGGCCCGGGATCGTGGCGACTTTTCCTATCTGTGGGGTGTCGGATGGGTCTGGTGGCGCTCCCGTGATGTGCTTGAGCCGTGGACGGTCTGCCCGTGGTGCGGCAACGATTTGCCGAGAATGGAAACCCTAGTCCTGAGGGCTCTGCGCGATGGCCTCGAAACGTAAAGTTAGCCCATTTGTTAACCGCAAGGCGTCGGTAACGTTTCACCGCAACGGCCTGTCGATCGAGATCGGCGATGTTCCGGCGCTCGATGCGGGCGTCGTGGCAAAGGAACTGCTCGATATGATGCGGCAACTCGTCGCCGCGGGCTATGACGAGCTTGTTCTCGAGGGGCCGAGTGCCTACGGTGGCGGCTTTGAGGTGCCAGAGGACGACGATATGGAAACTTTTGTGCTACCGCCTGAGGCAAAACGCCGGAAACCGATGGGCTTTCTGCCATAGCAGACCCGAGCCATTCCCGGTCATCAGCCCGGGTGTGGGTGCTACGCGGGGCGAAAGTCTAGCGATGGGGCCGTCTGCGTGTCTCTCCGGGCGTGAGAGTACCCCTCGACGGGTGACCTACGGGCTCGCTATTAGACCGTCTAGCTCCTAACGATACGCCTCGATGACCGACCGGGTTGTAGGCTGACAGGGCCCGGATTTGTGTAAAGGCGACGCTAGCACGGTTAGGATTGTGTGCCGATAGTTCGCTCTATCGACCGGCGGGAAACCGAGAGTAAGCCCGCCGTACCGCGAGCCCGAAGATATACATCGCCGCGGATCCCGCAAGTTTTTGTTACAAATCTTTTTTGTGTACCCTCTTGACGGATGACAAGAGGGGCCCTATACTCCGCACCGTAGGCGATCGTTAACCCTTTTTCGGAGGTAGCACCGATGGACTATCTTATCGACCTTCCCGACGATCCGAACGCGCCGACCACTAAGGTCACGTTCCTTTCGCGTCGCCTCCGCGACCGATACGATGGCGGGGTTTCCGCCGAGGTCTATACCTCGATGCTCCCCGAGTACATCGAAGCCCTACAGCGCGACGGGTTTTGGGGAAGCCGCATCCTCGAACTGCGCGAGGTCGCCCGCTAATGACACTCGCCGCCCCGCTTAATCGCGCAGGGATCTTTCAGTACGCAAACCGCCTCGGCTGGACTGACGTAGAGCCTTACGAGATTGTCAGAAACGTTACGGGTCGCACCGTCGAGATCCGGCACATGAACGCCGAGCGCGACAAGACCTTTCAGCTAGAGTGGATCCCCGGCGGTTTCGCCGGTCACGCGGTTAATCAGAGTCAGCAACGCTGGATTATTACAAGCAACCCCGACGCGGGCATCGTCCGCATCCGGCTTCACAAGGACGGGCGCTGGTACGACCGGTACCGTAACCAGTACGTCCTCTCCGACACGCCGCGCAAGTTTTACGATTACAACTTCTAGCCCTTGACAGACGACAAGCCCCGTAGTATCCTGTAGCGTACCCTTCACCATAAGGCGATATGACAACGACTCGGATCTGGTACGACCGCGACACGAAAAACTGGATCGGGCAAGTCCTCGATCTGCAGGGCAATCAGCTAGGCGATGCCGAGTTTGCCGCTACGCGCAACGAGATCGTACAGGCCCTCCGCTACCGCAAGATGGTCGAGATGACGCACCTAATCCTCGGCGGTCGGCAGATATGAAGCCGATCGCATCCGACGCCACGCTCGTACAGGTGCTTTACGATCCGCGGCTTGGCATTCTTTCCTTTTTCTCCGACGGCTCGGTTGCCGAAGCCAAGACCTCGGCAAGCGGCATCCGAACGTGGCACGTTCGAGAAAACATCCTGACGGAAACGGACATAAACTCTCAAGAGGCGGCATTCGTCCCGTGACATACGAGGACTACCTTGCGCAGATCGACGCCCTGCTCCGCGGCTATCAGGCGACCATCGCGGAGCTACGCTATCAGATGGACGAGGTAACGTCTGGCGATTACCGGCAGATCCCGGACGGCTTAACATCGGAGCAACTGTATCGGATTCGGCGGAGCGCATTCGCGGCAATGAACGCCGATTGGGATCTAGCGAGCGCACGACGCGCTCTACAAGCGGCCCGGGATCGACTGACCCGGGACTAACCCCCGCACGACGGCGGGGACCTTTATCGGGGGACGCGCCCCCAAGGAGTAGCAAATGGCGGCAAAGTTACAGCTCGAACAGGCGGGAGACGCGGCAACGTTTACGGTTAGCACCTGTCGGACGGTACAGACGAAATACGGTGATCGCATCGTCTTTTCCGGGACTGACAGCGAAGGGTCAGAGGTCGAGACCCCGCTAATGCCAGAGGCGACGGCAACGAAGCAACTCGATCGGCTCGGCCTCACAAGCGAGACCTGTATCGGGGAAACGCTTACATTCTCGCGGGCTCCTAATCCGAGCGGCAAGCCGTACTGGAACATCGACCCCGCCGGTCCTACTCCCGCGCCGTCGAAACGGCTACAGCCGCCGACTACGGCCCCGGCAAAGCCCGCGGCCCGGGAGACAGCGAAGCCCGCTCTGATCGACGTTGACCGCTTACAGGACGTTTACATCGCCCTCTGGAACAGGATGGCGCAAGGTCTTTCGGCCTCTTGTAAAACGCACGACATCGTCCTAACCGCTGACGCGGTACAGGCGGCGAGCGCAACGCTCTGGATCGCGATTAACAACCGCGGGGTAATGGCGAACTGGGGCGAGCCGCAGAAGGAAGCGGCCCCGCAGATCCCGACGACCCCGCCGCCGAGCGGCAAGCGACTAGTACCGCCGAGCAAGGAGCCCGATTTCAGCAAGTTTCCGGCAGAGCGCGATGACGACGACCTCCCCTTTTAACCAGAGGACGGCAATGTTTACAATCGAGAGCCGCATCGGGATCGACCCGATCGATCAGCTTATCGCCGAACGCGATGAGCTAGTACGGGAAGCCGCCCCGCTCTATGCCCTATACGGCCCCGGCGGGACCGCCGAACACCGCCGGAAGGTGGCACAGGCGACCGCCGAGCTACAGGTCCGAGCCGAGGCAACGGAGAAGATGACCGAGGGCAAGATCGACGCCCTCGGCAGAACGCACCCGACATATCTCGCCTATCTCGACGCGATGGAGCTAGGCCGCGCCGAGTGGCTCCTAACCGAGACCCGCATACAGGCGATTACCGACCGCATTAACCGCGGAAACCATCTCACGCGCTATGCCGCAACGGAGCCCCGATGAGCAACGGTCAATACGGCTACGGCAGTTCCTATCACGGCCCGAGCAATAGCCCGGGCCTTACAAGCAAGGAATACCGGGAGATGATGGCAGAGGCCGCGCTCGATCCCGGCAAGTACGACGATGCCGACTATGACGACCGCGACAGCGGCGGCGATAACGAGGGCGACGATGACTGACGAGGCAGAGCTTTCTATTCAGCGCCGATATGCCGCGATCGGGGGCCTCTGGTCAATCGTCGATGCGGTCGCGTCCCGGCTCCCCGCGGCACGGACGACGGATCCCGAGACTAGCCACAAGGCGGCAGATCGGAACGCGCCCCGCCGTACCTCGCAAGCGATGCGGATCCTCCGCGCCTACCTCGAGGGCCCGCAGACCGACGAACAGGCATCGACTATCGCCAAGATCCCGGGCGGCTGGAAGCGGTGTTCCGATCTCCGGCGGCTTGGCTATATCGAGCCGACCGGGGAGACCGCGGTAACAAGCTACGGCTCTGAGGCTAACGTCTGCCGGATTACGGCCCTCGGGCGGACGGTAGCGAATGGCGGGTGATTTCGATATGTCCGACAATGACTATCACAACGACAACTGGGAGAACAGCGGCCTTGACACCTTTAGTAAAAAACAGCGCGAGGTTTGTCCGTCGTGCGGCGAGGATCTTACGGATGGCGGACCATATTGCGGCGGGTGTAATCCGCAACCTTGCCGGTTATCCGGCGATCACACAGGACCCGATGCCCCGGATCGAGCTTCGTAGCCAGTTCCGCGGAGCCCGCGTCCTGTCGCATTTCTACCCCGAGCATTGGGCGCGGGTACAACTTGCCCGCGATACAGCGCGGCGATACGGAGATCCGTCGTGACCAAGCCGGATATGGTTAACAAGCCCCCGCACTACCTTATGGGCAAGGTCGAGTGTATCGAGGCGATACAGTCGGCGCTCGGCGATAACGCATTTATCGCCTACTGCCGAGGACAGGCAATTAAGTATACATGGCGGTCCTTACATAAGTGGTATGCCGCCGAAGATCTACAGAAGGCTGTCTGGTACCTTAACCGAGCGATTGCCACATTGGAGACGATTAATGAAGCGCACCCCTCTCAAGCGAAAAACCGGCCTAGTGGCAAAGAAAAAGCCAAAGGCTAAAAAGCGAACGGAGAACGACTACGCCCGCATCTATGGCTCGCGGGAGCGGGTCGCGTGGGTACAGGCACAGCCCTGTATCGCGTGTAACCGGATCCCCTCCGAGAATGCGCATACCCGATCCGGGGGGACGGGCCGCAAGGCGGACTATACGCAGATCGTCCCGCTCTGCCGGCCCTGTCACACCCTGCAACACAGCAAGGGATGGAAGGCTCTCGGGTTAAACTCGTCGCGGCTTGACTACCTCGCCTTTCTTACGCAGTTCCGATGGGCGCAGACCCGTGAAGGTTGACCTAACCCTGCCCGAGCCCCCCTCGGCAAACCGCTACTGGCGGTTGGCTCGCGGTCGAGCCTACCTCTCAGCGGAGGCGAAAGCCTATAAGCAAGAGGTGCTTATCCGGGCGATCGCCGCGGGTGTCCCCTACGGGCGGGTGCCATTCGAGGCCGGAACGCCCGTCCGCGTCACCCTGCGATGGTACCGATCCCGGCGGGCGGGGGACCTCGACAATCGGGCAAAGGTCGCCCTCGACGCCCTCAATAACGTCCTATGGCTTGACGACAAGCAAGTAGTGGAGTTACATCTGTATCGTTACGACCGCCCCGGGGATGGGGCTCTTTACGTCACCGTTGAGGATTAGATGACAGAGGAAAACTGGATTACCGTTGCCGAGGCCGCTCGCTTTCTCGGTGTCACTCGACAGCGGATCCACCAGAGGATTAAGCGCGGACAGGTCCGAGCAAAGGCGGATCTTAGTCCAACAGCCTATGGCGGGCGCGGCTTTTACTGGCGGATCGATATGGCAAGCCTTATGCAATACAAGGGCGCATATGCAGGGAAGCCTGCATATAATGTAACAGATGACAAGATCGAGAAAAAGATTAAGGACGCCTCTTGACAGACGACAAGGGGGGGTTGTATTCTCCCACCGTAGGCCGGAAGACAACCCTAACGTCGGAGGTAGGATGACAAGCACCGCGGTCGGATCTAAGCAAGCGCAGGATCTTCGGGTCGGCGACATCATCGAGCATCGGTCGATCCGGGTCCGGGTCGCCGACATTCACAATCAGGAAGGGGTCGCCAACGTCCTGATTACGCTCCGCAACCTCGAGGGCAAGCCGCGGTTCGCCGGTTACGTTAGCATCTCGCGCTTTTCTCCCGTCAACCTCGAGGTCAACTAAGATGGAAGTCATCGAGATTACCGACGGGATCCTAACGCAGTCGACAATCCCGGATTCGCTGGAAAGCCTACAGCAGATTGTCGGCGGGTACATCGAGCCAATTTTTACGGTTCGCTCGCCCTATGGCAACGGAAGCATTACGGGATATGTGAACGAGGACGGCATCGCGGCACAGCTTTCCCTTAACATCGGGATCGTTCATCGGTTCGAGTCTGGCAAGCGCGATCAGTACCACACGGCCCCGGTATTCGGCAATATCGTCATTACCGGCCTCACAGACGACGGGGAAGGTCGGAGCCTAACCGCGATGGAGATCGGGCTCCTACGGACCATTTATCTGCCGCTCGAGGGCGGTAGCGTTTTCCCGATTGTCGAGCCAGAGACTTGCGGTGGCCCGTTCGTTCTCGTACACGGCATTCTCGCGTTACACAACTTTAATCGGTTTGCTAACCGGGAGGCTCTCGCATGAAGGTTACGATCGAGTTCTACCTTGACAACGACGCCTTTGTCTCCGATCCCCTCGGCGAAATGTCCGAGGTGCTTAATCAGGCGACGCGCCACTTTATCACAGAGTACGAGCAATACAATCAGATCTTCCGTCAATGGCATCACGTTCTCCGGGACACAAACGGCAATCGGATCGGTCACGTCGGAGTTGCGACAGATGAAATGGCATCAGTTGAATAACGACGGATCCGTGGCGCAGACCGTAACGGCCCCGGATAAGCAGACCGCCTCCGCGCTTTGCGGGGGCGGTATTGTCGTCTCGGCAATTTCCTACCGGCTCGATGTATTCAAGTTTCAACCCGTACAGACCGTTGTTACGGATATTGAGCAGACGCAGTACCGGAAGCCTACTCCGCAGTATACCTACAAAAAGGGATGGCTCCGGCTACCGCAGATCTCGCACATGGTCGAGATGCCGGAGAATAAGCTCCGACACCTTATTGACCGCTGGCGACTACCCTGCAAGGTCGTCAGCTTTGGCGGGCGTCGGGTACGATTCTATCATCCGACAGTAGTGCGACAGATACAAAAGCGCGTTGCCGAGCGGCAGAAATAATGACAAGGCGTTGTCCGGTTTGCGACGAGAGCCGCACGGATGCGGAGGCGATCCGCATTCACAACATTCGGTGCGCACAAACGGGAGAGCGAGCTTACCCCAAACCGCCACGATCCTACCCTAAACTGCCCTATGTCCCGCGCCCGCCTCGTCGCTGACATCGCGCTAACCGCGCTATTCCTCGCCTGTACGCTCCCGCTACTGGCCCTCCTTTTCCTTTTACCGCGCTCGATCCGTGACAGAACTCACCTCCCAACTCATTAGTCCGACGCCCGATGGTACTTGCGACGGGTGCCTCGAGGCAGAGGACGCACTCTTTCCCCTTGTGTTACCGGAACGGATTGGCGCGGATACGGTACCGATGCAACTCTGGCTGTGCCGCGAATGCTTTAACCTTGCTCTCGGAGACTAGAATGGAGTATGCCCTTGTACCGGTCGGGGACATCTACCCGAACCCCAAGAACCCGCGCTTTGTCCGCGATGCCAAGTTTCAGCGGCTCGTCGAGAGCGTGCGCACCTTTCCCGAGATGCTTAAGCTCCGCCCGATTATCGTCGATGGCAACGGGATGATTCTCGCTGGCAATCAACGGTATCAGGCCGCAAGGACTATCGGGATGTCCGATGTACCTGTTATCCGTGCCGCCGATCTTACCGAGGCACAACAGCGGGAGCTTGTCATTAAGGACAACGTACACGCTGGCGAGTTTGCTTTTTCCTCCTTCTTTGAAAATCACGACGACTGGGATGTGTATGAGTTAACGTCGTGGGGGCTTGACCTTCCGTTCCTCCCAAACGAGGACCCCAAAGCCGATCGGACAACCGTAACGGATCGCGATATTAATGCCGCCTCCGAAAAGCTACAAGACCCGTTTAGCCGCGGCACTACACAGAAGCAAATGACCTGTCCTAACTGCGCACACGATTTTTATGTCGACGGTTAACGAGCGGTCGGTCGCGTTGGCGCGACTTACAGACGCCATCCCGGGGCAGATCTGGACGTTTGCTAAAACGATGCCGTGGATCCCGCACGAATACGCCCTGCGCGAGCGATGGAACGATGGTCCCGGCCTTACCTTTACCGAGGCAGTCGAGATCGTGCGCACCTATGGGTACGAGGACCGGTTCGGCAAGCGAACCTTTGTTTACCTCAATATCGGGGAATGGAAGTATTGGACGATGGGGAACCCGATCGAGCAAACCCGGGTGCTTAACCGCGCCCCGATCGTGCGCCAGCGAAAGCCCGTATGACCCGGATAATCGTCCGAGCGGTACCGGAGCGTGTCGACTGCATTGCATATCTGCGGCGGCATCTTCCGAGCGCCGAGTGGGTATTCGATGAACGGCGCGATGCGTGGGATACGTTTATGCGGGCGCTCGATCTTGCAGGGCAAGACCCGTGTATTCACCTCGAGGAAGATATTCTGTTAACGCAAGGATTCCTGTCAAAGATCGAGGCATTTATCGAGGAGACGCCGCATCGCGTCCTGCAGTTCTTCTCGATGCGCAAGGCCGATCTTACGCTCGGGACCCGCTTCGATCGCAACTACCTAATGAATCAATGCTTCTATCTGCCCTTGTCGTATTCGCGACAGATCCGGGAGTATGCCGACCAATGGCCTCGCCGCGCCGAACATCCGACGGGCACGGATACGATGATTAATGACTTTCTGCGCTCCCGCCGAGAGCCGTACCGCTTGCACGTGCCAAGCTTAGTTCAGCATCGCGAAGTCAAGAGCGCGATTAACCCCCGCCGCAGTAGTAAGCGGCAAAGCTTGACCTTCCGGGATCCGATGCCGTGATTACGATCAAGATGATTACTGCGCAAGAGATTCGTCCGTATATTAAAGAGGCACAGGACGAACTCTTAACGTTTCAGAAGGCAGAAAAGACCCTGTATCTCGGAGCCTATACCGAGGACAATCAGCTTGCCGGATTTGTCGGGATCCTTCTCTCGGGCCCGCGCACGTTTTTTAAGAACGATTATGTCCTAAGTCAGTATAGGAACCGCGGGATCTATACGACTTTGTTCGAGCGGCGGCTTGAACTCTGCCGGAAGATGAGCATCCGATCGGCGGCGGCATTCGTTACGGATTCAAGCCTACCGACCTATGTAAAATACGGTGCCACGGTACATCGGCGGCGTGGGTTAACAACCTATGTTACCATCCGGCTATGAAGATCTACTTATCAGAGGATGTGCTTACCGCGGCCCGCAAGCGTATCGCGTGGCTGTTTGACGAGTTTCCGCAAGTCGTCGTCTGCTTTTCTGGCGGCAAGGATTCTTGTGTTGTGCTAAACCTTACGCTTGAGGAAGCCGAGCGGCGGGGGCGGCTCCCGGTCCCGGTAATGTGGATTGATCAGGAGGCCGAGTGGCAAGCGACGGTCGACTATGTGCAGACCGTTATGGAGGATTCCCGCGTCCAACCGCTCTGGTTTCAGATGCCGATGCGCCTCTTTAACGCGACGAGCGCCGAGGAACCGTGGCTTTGGTGCTGGAACCCCGAGGACGAAGCCCGCTGGATGCGACAGAAGTGGCCTCAGGCCGTCACGGAGAACCCGACGGATACCGATCGGTTCGCCGAGCTATTCCCGGCCCTGATTCGGCATTACTACCCTAACACGCCGGTTGCAACAATCGGTGGCGTCCGGGCCGAGGAGAGCCCCGCCCGGGCGATGGGGGTAACGATGCAAGCAACCTATAAGTGGGCAACGTGGGGCACGATCTCCGACCGAAAGCGGGGGCACTACAACTTTTACCCGATCTATGATTGGGGCTACCGCGATGTGTGGAAAGCGATACACTCAAACGGATGGACCTACTGCGACATATATAACAAAATGTATCAGTACGGATACCACGTTCAGGATATGCGCGTTAGCAATCTGCATCACGAAACCGCGACCAAGCACCTCCGGTTCCTACAGGAAATCGAACCGGCAACGTGGAATCGGCTTGTCTACCGGCTCCGTGGCATTAATACCGTTAAGCACTTACAACAGGTCGCCCTCGAGCCAGTTAAAACCCTGCCGCCGATGTTTGCAACGTGGGCCGAGTACCGAGATCACCTCCTTAAGTACCTGATAACGGACGACGACAAGAGGGAGGGGTTCGCCCGCAAGTTTGCAAAGCTAGATGTCAAGTACGCCCGTATGCGGTCGCAAGAAAGGCGGCACAAGGCCGAGATCGGCAGTATCCTTGCTAACGACTTTGAGTTTACAAAGCTCGGCAACTGGGAAGCGAGCCCTGTGGTAGCTACTTGGCGCAAGTACGACCGCGGCGACCAGATTCCCCTAAAGCACCTTCAAACCAACCCCTACATTAATGGCTAACAGTCTTTCCGACGTTATCGACGAGGTATGGGCCTACCTCGACTTCTGCGACGACCACGACGAGCGGCTCCGGGCGATCGAGGAGATCCGTGATAGCTTGTCAGTCCGATCCCCGCTTCGGGGTCAGCCGGTCGATCGCGTCCGATGGGTCCCGATCGAACAGGTCGAGGCGAACGACTACAACCCTAACTCGGTCGCGGGCAAGGAGATGTCCCTCCTTTACACCTCGATCAAGCACGACGGGTACACTCAGCCCGTCGTTGTGATCCGGGACACAGAACGGGGCAAGTATGTTATTGTCGACGGCTTTCACCGCTACTTTACCTGTAAGACAAACCCTGACATCCGGGAACGGAACCTCGGCTACCTCCCGGTTGTTGTCATCGAGAAGGACCTGAACGACCGCATGGCCTCGACCGTCCGCCATAACCGCGCCCGGGGTGAACACTCGGTTACCGGGATGGCGCAGATGGTATTCTCGATGCTCGACCGAGGCTGGTCCGATGCCGCGATCTGTAACGAGCTAGGGATGGAACCCGAAGAACTGCTTAAACTTAAGCACATCACCGGCTTCTCAAAGCTCTTTGAAAACGTCGAATATGCAAAGGCGTGGGAGACCCGCGCCCAGATTAAACTACGCCAAGAATGGCAAGCGCAAGAATCGCAAGGAGTTAGCTAATGCCCGGATCCGCCCGCCCAACCACAACTAAACAACTTAAAAAGGCGATGCTCGAGGCCCTCCGCCAAACGCTCGGCATCGTTACCGCCGCGTGTGAGAAGGCCGAAGTCCCTCGGGCTACGCATTACCTCTGGATGCGCACCGACGAGGAATACAAGGCCGCGGTCGAGGATCTCGGGGAGGTCGCCGTCGACTTTGCCGAGTCAAGCCTGTTTCAGCAGATCCGAAACCAAGAGGCAAGCGCGACGATCTTCTTCCTTAAGACAAAGGCCCGTCATCGAGGCTATATCGAGCGCAAGGATCTTGACGTTACGAGCAAGGGGGAACACGTTGCCAAGCCCCCGATCGCGTGGACTGACGATCTTGTGGATCCGCAACAGCCGTGACCGCTGTAGCTGAACCCCTGACCTCGGGGGTCGTTCTTCTTCACCAGTACCGGCCCCTGTTTCGGCAGACCCCGGTACTCGGCGGGGACGCTAAATGGCGGTATGCCTTTGTTACCGGGGGCCGTGGGTCCGGTAAGTCATTTCACGTTGCCCTCGCCCTGCTTAACCTGACGTATGAACCGGGGCACGTTATCCTGTTTACCCGCTACACGTTAAGCTCTGCCGATGTGTCGATTATCCCCGAGTTCCGGGAGAAGATCGGCCTCTTAGCAGTCGAGGATGATTTCTACATTACGCGATCGGAGATCGTTAACCTCCGCACGGGGTCCCGGATCCTATTCCGCGGCATTAAGACTAGCTCAGGGAACCAGACCGCGGCCCTTAAATCGATTCAGGGTGTGACAACGTGGGTGCTTGACGAGGCCGAGGAGCTAGTAGACGAGGAGACATTCGATCGCATCGACCTCTCAATTCGCCACAAGACCCTGCCCAACCGCGTTATTGTCGTCCTTAACCCGACCAACGAGGAGCATTTCCTCTACCGGATGTTTGTCAAGGATCCACGTCCTGACACCCTTTATGTGCATACGACTTGGGAGGATAACCGGCATAACCTCTCGGCAACGTGGATTCAAAAGGCCGAGGAGATCCGCCTTGCCAACCCCGCCCGCTATGCGCACATCTTCGAGGGCCGCTGGTCAAAGGATAACCCCGGCCTCCTCTGGACCCGGGGGCAGATCGAGCGGTGCCGCATCCTTTCCGCCCCGACGGATCTCCGGCGTGTCCTTGTAGGCGTCGACCCCGCGATGACCGCCACGATGGACAGCAACGAGACGGGTATTGTCGTCTGTGGGGTTGACAAGAACAAGAAGGCATACGTCCTCGAGGATCTTTCGGGCCGGTATACCCCGAACCAATGGGCGACGGTTGCGGTACAGGCGGCAAAGCGGTGGAACGGGAGCATCGTCGCCGAGACGAATCAGGGCGGCGATCTTGTCAAGTCGACCGTTCAGACCGTTGACCGGACGGTGCGCGTTATCGATGTCCGGGCTAGTCGGGGGAAGTATGCCCGGGCAGAACCCGTCTATGCGCTTTACGAAAGCAACGCCGTATTTCACGTTGGGGAGCATCCGACCCTCGAGCGGCAGATGCTTAACTTTCACCCGGATCAGAACGCCATCGACAGCCCGGATCGTGTCGACGCCCTTGTGTGGGCGTTAACATCCCTTATGCTTCAAAGCGCCGATGCCTTCGTTATTTAACACCCCCTTGCGCACTTGCTCGCTCTCACGTTACTGTGTATCGGCGGGGTATATTCACGCGAGGCACCGACTTGACTAAATCACAGCGCAAACCGTTGTTGATGCGCGTGGGCGATGCGCTCCGTGCTATTTCGGGACGAGCCGGTGAGGATACCCGCGCCATCGTCCCGTTGACGTATCCGAACATTCCCGGATCACAGCAGATGTCGCTGGTGCGCACGGCGAACCCCGGCGAGTACCGTTACGACGGCGCGACTGTTCGATCGCAAGGCTTTAATAAACACCCCGTTGTTCACGCCTGTATCCGGGCCGTCGCTGACATTGTGGCCTCGATCCCACTCGTCGTCCTCCGCGAGCGTGGCGACTATGAGAGCCGTGTCGATAGCAACGACCCCCTGCAGAAGCTCCTCGACTATCCGGCCCCGCGGCTTACGGCGCGGCAGTTCCGGGCAAAGTTTGCCGTCGACTATCTCGGGTATGGCAACGCCTTTTTTCAACTCGAGCGCCTCGGGCCAAACCGCCCGCCGATCGGCCTCCGCTCGATTAATGCCGAGTCCGTGCAACAGGTCTGGATCGACCCCGAGGGCGATGCACGGCGGTACGACTACGGCAACTGGGCTGGCATTATTGTCGAGGTCCCTGTCGAAGACATCTTGCACTTTAAGGATCTCGATATGGGTCGCCCGTTTCAGGCCGAGGTGTTCGGCTACCCCCGCGGGGCGACGGCGATCGGCTCAATGCTTGCAGATAACGAGGCGACGCAGTACGTCCGTCAGGTTGTTACGAACGATGGCACCCCGACCTTTGCCGTCCTAATGAACGACGAGGCGACGACGGACGATGCCGCCAATATGCAAGAGCGGTATAAGCAACGGATCGTCGACCGCGGAAAGCGCGGCACCCCGGCATTCTTTGGGGCCGTGCGGGACATTAAACCGCTCGGCTTTACCCTCTCCGACCTCGAGTTCCCGGACCTCCGCCGCGTGTCGCGTGAGGACATCTGCGCGGCGTTTGGTGTCGATCCCCGGATGATCGGGATCGGTTCGGCCTCAAACGACGGAGGGCTGTCGGGTGTGCAATATGTCGAGGCCCGCGCCCGCCTCGTACAGCACACAATCGAGCCGATGCTCTCCGCCTTTGAGGACGAGCTTAATCATTGGCTTGCGCCAGAGTTCGGTGATGTGTGGATTACCTATGATCACGACGTAATGCGCGATCTCGTCGAGGATGACATCTCGACCTCAACCCGTGTTCGCGCTGAATACGATATGGGTCTGCGCACATGGGAGGAGAGCCGCCGTGCCATTAAGCTCTCGCCTCTCCCCGAGCCGACGGACAGCATCCTCAAGACCGCGGGCAAGGATCTTATCCCTGCCGCCCTCGCCGTTATCGACCCGTCCGAGGTAATGGACGCGGCCCCGGCTACGGACAACGAAACGCCGATGATTGGCGGTGACGAGAATGCCGAGGAGCAGAAGATCGCCGATGCCGAAATGGTTGCCGAGGATGCGGGCGTCGAGATCGACGTTGAGGACGACGAGGACGACGAGGAGGAGGAAGCCCGCGCCAAGGCGGACGAGCTTAAAACAGGCGACTTTTGTAGCTGGCAAAGCTCGGGCGGAACCGCTCGCGGGCGGATCGAGCGCATCGAGCGCGACGGGACGATTAACATTCCAGACTCGAGCTTCTCTGTAAAGGGTACCGCCGAGGACCCTGCCGCGCTGATCCGCGTCTACGAGGACACCGCGGACGGATGGAAGCCAAGCGATACGAAGGTCGGGCACAAGTTTAGCACCCTCCGCAAGATCGACCCCCTCCGGTCGGAGGGCCGCGCCGAGCCCAAGACAGATTTCCCGGAGCAGGGGGACGACAAGAAGGTATCCCTGCGCAACTCGCAATACGCCCTGTTCCCGGTCAACGAGGCCGAGGATCTTAAAGAGAACTATCCCGAGATCTGGTCAAAGGGCGGGAACATTAAGGGCAACGAGCAGTTCCGTAAGCTCGCGCCGATCGCGAAGCGCGGCGGGGTGCCCGACGGAGAGGCGGAGGAGAACGCCATCCGGTTGCGGGAGGCGTGGGTCGCTCGGCACCGGGGCGACTTTCAGACCGCTGGGGTCGTAGCGCAGATTAAGTGGCTTGCCGTCGGCGACCGCGGGCTCGATCATATGCGGGCTGTTATCCGCAAGGAAAAGGAAAAGCTCAAGGACCGGAACGACGCCCCGATCGACCCGAAGATGGCCCGCAAGCGCGGGATCTACGAGCGGGCGATGCAAGAGCTTGACCGCACCGAGCAGACCTACAAGGCGACTGCCGAGGCCCTGTTCCGCGCCGAGCGCCCGAAGGTAAGCAAGAGCATCGCGAACGCCTCCGACTATGCCGAGGCTCGCCAGCGGGTGCGTCAGGCGTACTCGATAAACGGCGATTTCGACGAGAACTGGAACGAGTCATTTACCCCGCATATCGCCAAGAGCTACGGCTTTGGGGCTACCGAGGTCGCCGGGGTCGGGGCCGAGCTTGCCGCGGACACCGTCGAGTCTGGCCTTACCAAGCGGTCGGTTGCA
>Ga0315902_10001623_pt1 | contig 35989 bp, 30 predicted proteins | sample LakEriMetagenome_9_FD_203523 | JGI IMG/M metagenome (GOLD analysis project Ga0315902, IMG submission 203523) | Freshwater fungal communities from buoy surface, Lake Erie, Ohio, United States - Buoy 12 MA117 | ecosystem: Environmental > Aquatic > Freshwater > Lake > Lake biofilm | place: USA... | reverse complement strand
ACGAGTTGGCCTAGCGACGGCGCTGGGATTCGGTTAAAATTCGAGACGTTCGGGGTGTAGCGCAGTCTGGCTAGCGCATCTGGTTTGGGACCAGAGGGTCGAAGGTTCGAATCCTTTCACCCCGACTTTTTCTAAATAACGCTGAAACAAGTATTTACGTTACCTGCCGATGTTCGGCAGTGCAGCCTGAAATTCCACGAAATCCGGTAGTCTACCGGATTCGGTGAAATTGGAGGTTTGCACACCATGCCGAAACCGTCTTCTTCCCGCGTTCCTTCTTACCGCCACCACAAGTCCACCGGACAAGCTGTGGTGACCATCAATGGCCGAGATATCTACCTCGGAAAATGGAACTCAGCCGCCAGCAGGTCTGAATACGACCGCATCATTGCCGAGTTCCTTGCAAATGGCCGCCGGTTGCAGACCGAGGCCGACGCCACCGTAGTCGAAGTCCTCAATGCCTATCGAAAGTTCGCTGAGAACTACTACCGCAAAGACGGTCGGGCCACTAGCGAATACGGCTGCATCGTAGAAGCTCTGAAGATCGTCCGAGAACTGTATGGACGCAAGATCGCCAACGATTTTGGCCCCCTGGCGCTCAAAGCAGTGCGTCAACGGATGGTCGATAAAGGCTGGTGTCGCGGCCACATCAACAAGTCGATTGGCAGGGTACGCCGGTGCTTCAAATGGGCCGTCGAAAACGAACTGGTTCGGGGCGACATGTACCACGGCCTAATGGCTGTCTCAGGCTTGCGCAAAGGTCGCTCCGAGGCTCACGAGCCGGATCCAATCCTTCCAGTGGACGATGCGACCGTTCAGGCCACGCTGCCGCACCTGACGTGCGTAGTGGCTGATATGGTTCGATTTCAACGAATCACGGGTTGTCGTCCGCAAGACGCTTGCAATTTGCGCCCCTGCGATGTGGACATTTCAGGGGAAGTCTGGTTGTACCGCCCATCAACTCACAAGACGGAACATCATGGTCGAGAACGCATCATCCCGATCGGACCAAAAGGACAGGACATTTTGCGACCGTACCTGTTGCGAGAAAAGGAAACTCATTGCTTTAGTCCAGAGGATTCGGAGCGGAAACGCCGAGAGGAGCGTCATTCGAATCGAACGACCCCGCTTTCGTGCGGCAACCGGCCAGGGACAAATCGCAAGCGAAAACCCCAACGATCCGCCGGTGAGCATTACACGGCCAACACTTACCGCCGTGCGATCCACCGTGCTTGCGATATCGCCTTCTTACCACCCGAGCCGCTGAGCCAACGCGAGGATGAAACCTCGAAACAATGGCACGATCGACTGACGGAAAAACAACGAGTTGAATTGGAGAAATGGCAATCCGATCACCGCTGGTCTCCGAACCGACTTCGACACTCGGCGGGAACCGAGATTCGCAAACGGTTCGGGTTGGAAGCCGCCCAGGTCATCCTGGGGCATGCATCAGCCGACGTTACACAAGTCTACGCCGAACGGGATCTGCAAAAGGCTGTTCAGATCATGCGAGAAGTTGGGTAGAAAAGAAATGACTTTAGCTCTTCCTGCTAACCGTCTATAATGGCGATTAGCAGGTTGGAACGCCAAAGTAAGGGATTAGTCATGGACGTATCGAAGGTTGACGGAGTGTCGCAAATCAAGGGTCTTTCAGCAGCCACAACCTCGCAGGCTCCCGAGGTGGATCCGCTGAGCGTAACAAGGCGATTGCAACGCGATGGACGCTGGGCTGAAGTTGAGCCTGTTCGGAATCGCCTGATCAAAGAATGCCGGCAACAGGGCATGAGCAAGCTAGAAGCTCAGGCTTGGACCTATTCCGAGCTCAACCGACTATATCCACCCCTTGTCGCTCAGTGGACGGATGACTCGGATGACGACTTGGGATCCGCTGACGGTGGAAACGTTACCGGCTTGAGCGACATCCCGGCGTCCTGGGGCCAGCTACCAGCCAATGCATCCCTTCAGGCGGAGATTGCATGGTGTCAGGCGAACCGACTTTGGGTTGTTGAGGAAAAGCCCAACGGAGCAACCGTCGTTCACCTCCGGCTTGCAAGAACGCCAGCTCCATCCTGGTCCGCACTAGGGTGGCTGGAAACGAGCATTCGAGCTTATGCGAAGTATGTGGACGTTGCAGCCAAAGTCACAGCCACGCAACAGGACGAGCAGGAATTGGTACGACGAGAGCGGATGGCGATCGATGAAATCAGGTCGTTGTTGGCTGAAATGGTCGGGGACGCCAGCTAGGGTGTACCAAACATGGTACGGTTTTCCCTGCGGTTTGGGGTGATCGAAGCGAGGGACGCTACTTGACACGCTCCGAGCTTGGTCTGGCTGCGGGTGACACGGTGACAGCGACCGCGACCGCGACGCGAGACGAAACGACGATGGAACCAGGAGCCAACGGAAATCGATCCGGACCCCCACCCCCCTGCGGCGGGACTCCCAACGTTATCCCTCTCCAACAATTGCCAATTTTGACTTGCGTCGTCGGGTCAATGCCGGGGCATCATATATGCTTGCTTGCTCCTGTCGTCATCCGTCCCCTGCCTGTCGTCTGCCTGCTGTCTCGCTGCCCGTGGTCTCGAAAAAACGGCGTGGATATGGTAGTGCTAGCTGCTGTGTCGGTTGGGATCTGCGTGGTTGTCGCTCCCTGCCGTCAAGCCCAGTGCGAGACACCACTCTATGTTGGTAGTTTTGGGCGCTAGGCAAATTGTAAGAACTGCTGCGTTGCATCACGGGGGTGTGAGCTAGATGAGCGACCGCTGGTCGCCATCGTTTCTTGCAAATCCGACCCGCTGCCGACAAGAGCTGACTATCTGTCAGTTGCTACCCATGTTGTCATCGGCTAAGTCTGCTGACACCATGTCAGTAGTCCTCGGTGCGGTAGAGTTGAATAGAGAACTGACCGACGATTGTGGTACGGACCACGTTCTCGATGACTGAGCGGTGGCAAGTAATCATTCCATCAGGAAGCTGACGATCCCCCGCTTGGGTCCATCGGACTGTTTTCCGACCCTTTATGTTGGGCGAGAACCTTTTGAAAATAGTTCTTTTCACGTCTGCGCTCAAGCCAGTATTTCAATCCAAAGGGGGGCGGTGAACACATTGCATGATGGTCGGACCATGTTGAACTTCCCGGTTTGTTCAAAACCAATGAGCGATGCCAGTCTTTTGCTACTGCGATCCCCATTTTCGTCGATTCAAATAGAACACGCTCGCTATTTTGCATTTTCACCAGAAGCTTAAATTGATCAAACATTGGCTCCGATACAAACTGACCGTTTTCGTGAGAAATCCAATGCTTCAAAAACGGTTCCGGGGAATCATTTTGCACGAGAACACACCGATAGTCACGTGATTGGTCGGGAAGAAGTGGACCGCTCTGCTTGGAAGTGAATGCAGACATCGATCCACGATTTGGATGCCAAAGCACTATCTCAAAATCTGGGACCTCCGAGAAACCGACATTTCGGACCGTGTAGCGAAGCCCTTTTTCGTGCTCTCGATTTTCAAAGTAGCCTATGGTCATTTGAATCCTGGGGCGTTTCTCAAATCGTTCCCAAGTACGATCCACAATAACACCTAGAATCGCTCCTACAACCAATCCAATGATGAACTCAATCACAAGGAAGTCTTTCGTTTGAAATTTGCGGATAATCCCGACAGCCTATGACGCCAGCTACAGACAGGCCGCCATCAATAAACGTTGAGTTCAGGCGCGACGTCATTGGCGGTTCACGTTCACCGCTTTGTTCGCCGAGGTTTTGTGGCTATCGAGCCTCTCATGCATGGCGTTCGATCGCCAACTTCTTGAGTATCCGATCAAGGACCTCTTGAGTCACGCCAAATTGAACCCATGCACCCTGCCATATTGGATCGAACTCGTCGTCAACACGTTTGAAGAAGCGTAAGTCGTCAATAAGCAAGTCGATGCATTTGTTCCGTCCTGCGTCGGACAGCATATCATGGTCGTGTTCTACGAAGAAGTGATGGGCCAAGTGATTACGTTTTTTCAGGGCAACAGCAAGATCGGCATCAATTGTCGCTGGAATCGTCATGTGGTCGCGGGCAATTTGCAGTACACGGCCAAATGTTTTCGTTCCAACGTCGTCGTACAGATCAAGAATAAGCTGTGACGTGACGCTGGGGTTTCCAGCGGCTTTCAATGCAACGGCAAGGTTAACGACTCCCTGTTCCAGCAACTGTGCGGCATGGAATGTGAGCCCGAAGAATGCGAACAGTTCTTTCGGGTCGTCGTAATCTGGCGGTGGGATTTCTGGTCGCATGCTTGGCACCTGGTGTCGTGTCGATACGGTAGTCAGGACACGATAGCGGATGTGAAGTTCACGAGATCTGTTACGCCGAACGACACAGCTCAGCTGCCGGGGCCGCCTGAGCGACGACTAACCCCGGAACCCGAGCGCACGTGCGGCCCCGGTCTGCTGCAGCGCATGGTTCGGCGTGCACTACGCCCCGAGCTCGGTGAGCACCTTGGCGCACACAGCCTTAAACGCGACGACCGTTTTCACGAACTTCACGAGAACCGCGTCGAACTGTGCACGCAGGTCGTTGAAGTACGGTTTATCTTCCCAAGCCTTCACCCTGCGACGCTTCTCGCGGTTGGCGTGAGCGAAGTAGCCATAGAGGAAGGTTTCGAATATCTCTCGGTTGGTGTCGGCTCCGACGCTGGACTGGAACTTGATCGGTGACGCGGCGTCAAGGAACGTGTTGAACTGCTCACGGATTGCCTTGAATTCGGCCTTCAACGCGTTGTCGACGGCCAGCCCTTGGATGAGGTCGGCTGTTTTCTTGATGGACGTCTCGTTGTCCTGGTAAAAGAACCGGACGGTAAGTAGCAGAGCCTTCACGGCCTCGTGTTCAGGGCCACGCCGCTCCAGCAGCACGGTTCGGTCGACTAGCTGACGCGCCGAGGTCGAGATGCCGTCTTTCGCCTGCGCGACGAAATTCGACTCTTCGAGTTCCGTTGCGGACTCGACGAAGATTTGCAACGAATCGATCTGTTCTGCGCTTGCCACCTCAAAGCCCTCCGTCGTCGAATTTGTTTTTATACGGATCAGCATAAATCCTGTAGATCGTACCAATCCAGCATATCACGCAAGCTAGCCTCGATCCGAAGTTGAATGATATCATGCACCTGCCAGCCGAGCAAGAATTTTGTGGAGTGATGGACTGTTTCATCGAAAACCCCGCCAAAGTCTATGAAAGGTACGCTAGCTAACTCGCTCCAAGCCGACCACCGAAACACCCCTTACTTCCACGTCTCCAACACCACCCGAAATCCTAGGTAGTAGTACGTATCCCCCGGCGGATCCCAGTTCCTCGCCGCAGACCGGCACTTGATACCCTCGACCAAGTAGCATCCACCCCGGTGGACTCGCTCTTTGCCCACGGATGGTCCCTTCGGGTCGGTGACCTCTCTGGAGGGGTAGTCGCCGTGCCAGTCCGAGCACCACTCCCACAGGTTGCCATGCATGTCGTAGAGTCCCCAGACGTTCGGTTTTTTCCTACCGACTGGACGAGGCGTGTTTCCGTTGGCGATCAAGGCGTCCACGTACTTTTTCAGCTTTCCCTCCGACTCGACGAACAGCTTGCCAGAGTCGATCGTCCCCGATCCTGCGTTGTCTCCATACCAACCGGCTTGATCGAGACTGTCCTTGCTTTCTCCCGAGTTGTAAGCGCTCGTGGTCCCAGCGCGACAGGCGTATTCCCACTCGGCCTCGGTAGGCAGCCTATAAACGTGACCAGCGGTCTTCTCTTCGGGCAGCTCGCTTAGCCGCTTGCAGAAATCGACCGCATCGTCCCAGGTGACGTGATCGACTGGATGGTTGTGGCCGACGACGCCGGGTTCCATGGTCTCGACGATCTTCTTGTTCTTGAGCAGCCGCTCACCTTGAAAGACGCTCGGGTTCTTACCCATGACGCGCAAGTACTGGTCTTGGGTGACCTCGTGGATCCCCATGTAGAAGCCTTTGGAGATGGTGGCCCACCCGAGTTGCAACTGGAACTTAAAATCCATCTAGAGCGTGTTGATCGTCGAATACATGATGACAGAGAGACGCAGCGGATGCTGCGGCTAATTCCTGGTAAGCATCATTTTTATGCCCGTCTCCCCAGTCACATACGGCTTTCACCACAATCCATTCTGTTCGATGCCTCTCAGCTGCAGCCCAAAGGCCCGCGCCTTCCATTTCACCACCCAACGCGCTTGGATAAGCCGCAAGCAATTTGTCTTTGAATTCCAAGTTGTCCACAAGCTTCTCGCCGGTGAGCACTGGACCTACATGCATGTTACACTTAATATCATCAGGTCTGTAGAAGCTCCATTCCAGCGTATTCCTAAACCGATTCAATAGACGGCCTCCTACTGGCGGAACTGGATTTCGGAAAATGATCTCTGAACCAACTCGTTGGCTTTCGTAGGGGATGAGCTGACTCGCAACTAGCACGTCGCCGGGTAAGTGTTTCGACTGTTTTGCACCGAACGCAATTCCAACAAACACGACTGCATCAGGGTTCCACATTTCAATTACAGCATTTGCAGTCAACGTAGCGCCGGAAGCACCAAGCGTTCCCATAAAGCACATTACCACGGCCGTCTCGAAGGTACCAAATCTTCCAAGGTATGTTGTCTCGTGGCCGTTTGATACCTTCCAGATCTTTTTTTGCTGTGGAAGTGGGCGTAGTAGTCGCAAGACTTGCTTAAGCTCAGTTTCTGTAGCCACAAGTAACGCCAGTCGAGGTTTAACCGACCGCTTGGCTTCTTCAATTGCCGTAGATTTAGATTCAGTTGCTGAAGGATTATGCCAGTCTACCTTGCTGAAATCGAACACGAGGTCGATGTGTTTTTCCACCTGTGATTGCAGATGGATAGAAGGCTCAGTAGTTAGTGAAAACGTCAGCTTGGTCTCTCCCCTTCCAATTGAGATTGCATCTAGTGCTTCAATCGTGGTAGCCACAATCGAACCACCCTGGACAGCCCAATATCCAACATCCTGTTGCTGGGTCAAAAGCCAGTCTGCAGCTCGCGTAACCATAGCGCGCCAACCCGTTGACTGAGCGGAGGCCAGACCGTGCACAGCCGCCATAGTTGCAAGAAGGTCTGGCTCCGAATCATCGCTGTAAGCCGGCCAAGCACCGGATTGCAATTGAGTCTGTTCGAGCAAACGTATTGCCTTGACGGGAACATCGTACGTGAACCCCGATGGATTGATACGATGCCAAGAAAACAATATGATACCAGCAAGTGGTAGATATTCCCGGTCTCTTGGTCCCTTGCGGTCAGCCCAAAAAATTCGCCAAGGCTCCGGTCGAGTAACGCCTCCATTCAACAGTGCCCATAACCAAGTCTCCATTCCGACTTGGTCCGCCATTCGTATCGCTAGATCCGATCTGCACCAGTGATAAAGCCACCATGCGGAGTAACTTTGGTCGACGCCCGCTTGCGGACCTTTTGACAGATCCTCAATCGCCGATTCCAGCCAGGGAGTGAATCCAGAGATTCCAAGCCAATCGACGGCTCTAAACATGGTGGAGTCTATGTGAATCTCTTCTTCGTCCCTAAAAGAAAAGAATCGGTTCAACGTCTCACCGAATTTCAGAACCTGAGACGCCTCGGCCAACGATATTGTCCGCTGTTTCGCTCGTGCTATGGTGGGCTCAGGCACTATGCCAGGATATCTCGACGATGCAATGTCGCTGCAAATCATTGCATGCCAGCGCTCTCGTAGCATTTCAGAGTCAACTGCGGCCACATCCCCGCGACTTGCTAGGTAAATAGCAGCTTCCACATCAGAGTCGGCCCCCGCGTCGGCTGCAACAATTCGAATCCAAGAGTTTGCCTTTTCAACACTCGGCGGTATGGCTGCTATGACTTCTACGACCTTATTTCGTACATCGACAATCTCGGGAAAGAACTTTGCAAGGGAAACACCAAACGGCGACCTCTCAAATTCGGGTAGCTTTTCCAATCTGGCACCGATCTTTGCGAAGTCAATGAGATCACCCAGGTGTGGAGCGGAATGCCTGATGCTAATAATTGTTTGCTCAGTAGGATCTCCAATAGACCAGTGCAGGTAGCTTGAAACGGTAGACCACATTTCGAAGAGTTCTGTTTGAGACAATCGCTCACCGATGGTATTCAGCGCTGCTGTGTTTAAGCACTTGCGCACACGATAAGTCCGCTTCTTTGGATAAGTCCTCTTCTTTGGATTTGATTCTTCCTTTTTGAGGTCGGCAACAATCTCGGGGATCGCCTTTACGATATTCGCGTGCGCCTGCGCTCTTATCGCTTTACCTCTCAACTTTCTTGATCCGTCACTTTTTCCCATCGGTTATTCTTCGCGTCCCCACTCTATAGCCAATTAACTAGGTTTGACCTTTATTGGGTTTCGTTTTTCCTTCGCACCCTAATCCGTCATTTCGAACTTGCACCAGGTATTCCCACAGATAGACGCGGCTGATGTGGCTGTGAATGTCTGTCTTCGAACCGCAAATTATAGCGGCTTTTCGCATGGAGGTGGGAGTAGCTTTCGACTGTTCCCCTGTCTTCTTTGTCTGCCCCTGCTCGGCGATCGGAAATCGCTGGGATTCCGGCTGCCGGCATCGTGCGGATGAGATCGCGTGTGGCGATCCGCAATCCAGAAATTGCCAACGATCCGGACAAATCACCACCAGCTTGCCTTGAGCGTTCGGCAGAAAGCCCGCGCTCTGTGACCAAAACGTAGTTAGCAACGGGGACGCAGATACAGGTCCCCATAGAATCGGTGCCGATCGGAGCGCGCGTTCCGACCGAGAACCCCAACCGCTTCGAGGTCGACCCGCAACCTGAGCCTGACCAAGCCACCTGGGAAAAGTTATCGATCACCGTCGAACGTAGCGATGGCGGAATTGTCGATGCCAAGATTATTCGTCCACGCTATTGGATGTTGGCCAATGGCCTTTGTAAGGGACGATTTGCACCTTGAAAACACCGCCGACCGAATGTCCAGGAAATGATTCCACAGGCCCAGCCGCCCTCGATGCTCCGAGAAGCCGTCCGCTTCATAGTGACATCGCGTCACCAGCTTGGAGTCTAGCCGCCCTCGATGCAGCCGCCGGCGCATACCAACCCTCTATGGATCAATTTCCGGCGGACATCGTGTCAGTAGTCCTCGACGCGGCAAAGTCGAATGGAGATCAGGTAGCCTTTCCGGGTGACCAGTGCTGGACGGACGAGAAGCAAGTCGGGTGACGAGGTCTCGGTCGCCAAGTGGACGTTCTCGCAGGCAGCCTCAGTGTCGTACTTTGGTTCGGCGCTCTCGGCCATCGCATGGTTTCCGCGTGTTCGGGGTTCGAAATCGCCTCTGCGATGACACACGTTGAGGCTGGAAATCCGCACCAGCTCAAGCATGGTCTTGCGATAATTCGTCGGTAATTCCCGTGATTTGTTGCGGGTGACGAGTGTCGCGGAGCCCAGGATTGGCGGTATGATGGTCAACTGGTGAAGGCTTTGATAGACTGCCGTCGGAGTTTGTGCAAACACAAGGGGAACGCATCCCATGACCAAGCTGACCGAATACCTGCACACAGCCGCAGCAGCGGAGTACTTGGGCGTGGCCCAAAACACCCTCCGCAAATGGGCGGCCCGTGGCGAACTCCCGGTGCATCGGAACCCAGCGAATGGATACCGGCTGTTCAAGCGAGAGGATCTCAAGAAGTTTTTGGAAAAAGTCGCAAGACCGCAAAAGTCAAGAAATTGAATGATTCAATTGAGTAAACCACCGAAAAACAAACCAGGAATCTACAACACGGATTTGACCGCTGGCTCTTTGAAGTTACCGGAGAGCCGTACCGTTGCCGATTTGTTGCTTCGAAACGTCGGTCCAGAGGAATGGAAGCTGGCGATTTATTCGGAGAATGTCCTTCAATCCAAGACACCGGAAACCTCCCGTAGGCTGGCCAATCTGATTCGTCGCCGCCTACAAACCATGGAGCCTCCGCTCTGGAAGCTTGTCCGAGACGGAAAAGGCAGTGTGGCGATGCACGCAGCTCTAGCAGCAGCCGTCAAGCACAGCCAGCTACTTGGGGATTTCCTTCAATTCGTAGTTGCCGAGCAGTATCGCCTTTTCAGTCCCACCCTCTCGCATCGCCTGTTTGTGGACTTCCTGGAAACTTGCCGTAGCCGGGATCCAGAAATGCAACAGTGGAACGAATCGACCTGCAAACGACTGCGATCCTCCGTTTTTCAGATACTTGCCCAAGCTGGTTACATCGATAGCACTCGCGGTTGCCGTCTTCAGACCGTTCACATCGCCGAGCATGTGCTCAGTTACCTCAAATCGCACCAGGAGGACTATGTACTCCGCTGTATTCAGGTGTCTCCATGAGCGATCTCAACGAGCGTTTGAACAAGATCCTGCCACGGATCACGTCCGATGAGTTCCTGAACGGAAGTGGCATCGGCAACGAGATCGCTTTCTACATCTTCGACTACCCACCCGAAGATGAACTGCGAGTGCGGGATTATCTGCGCACGTTGCTCGACCACATTCCGAAACAAAAGCACGGTCTGCGAGTCAAACACATCGACCTGTTCGACTTCGTGTTGGATTACCTCAAGAGCCGCAAGTTGCTGGACAAGGCAATCCAGATGCAGCGTGAAAAAGGCGACGAGGCTCTGAGGAAGGCCCTCGCAGGTCCGCTTCACGAATCTAAACTCAGTGCCGTGTTCGCCGAGGTCGCCAAGCCTGAAGAGCACGATCTGGTGATTGTATCCGGCGTCGGCAGCGTTTGGCCGCTGCTCCGTTCACACACTCTGCTAAATAACCTACAGCCGGTCATGGGGAAGACACCACTCGTGATGTTCTACCCAGGCCGATACGACGGGCAGTCGCTTCGGCTGTTCGGCAAAATCAAAAGCAACAACTACTACCGAGCCTTCAAGCTGGTTCCGCAGTAATCCATCGTCAGGGCGATCCCACAATGCTCATCAAGAACCTGTTTGAACGTGACATCTTCCGGCCCATCAACGGCGTCGTGAAGGCTGACCAACTTGACGATTCCTCCGTTTGGCAGGAGCTGGACGAGTTCGTCATCACACGAGAACTTGACCAGCATTTCCGCAAGTTCATCTCCTGGTATCTCGATTCTGTGGACCAAGGCAAGAACCCCGATCCCACCGGCAAGATGGGCATCTGGATTTCTGGCTTCTTTGGCTCCGGTAAATCGCACTTTCTGAAAGTGCTGTCGTACTTGCTCCATAACCGCACGCACTCTAACAACGGCCAGAGCAAGCAGGCGGTGGATTTCTTTGAGAGCAAGGTGAAAGACGCCATGCTCTTTGGTGACATCAAGCGAGCGGTCGTCGCCAACACCGATGTCATCCTCTTCAACATCGACAGCAAGGCCGATCACGGTAGCACCACCGGACGGGACTTGATCCTGCGGGTCTTCCTGAAGGTCTTGAATGAGTTGCAGGGCTACAGTGGCGATCACCCACACATTGCCCACATGGAGCGATATCTCGAATCCAAGGGCAAACTGAGGGCATTCCAGGCTGCTTACGAGAAGCACACCGGCTTGAATTGGATTGCCGAAAGGGACGCCTATCAGTTCAACCGAGATGAGGTCGTGACGGCATTCAGTGAAGCTCTCGGCCAAAGCCAAGCCGCCGCCGAAAAGTGGATCGATGGAGCCGAAGACAACTTCTCCATGTCGGTGGAGAACTTCTGCAAGTGGACCAAAGAGTACCTCGACTCCAAAGGTCCGCAGCATCGAGTTGTGTTTCTGGTCGATGAGGTCGGTCAGTTCATCGGGAATGACTCGCACCTGATGCTCAACCTGCAAACCATCACGGAGGAATTGGGAACGATTTGCCGTCGCCGTGCTTGGGTTGTGGTCACGTCTCAGGAAGACATGGACACCGTGCTGGGAGACATGAGCAAGGCGAAGAAACAGGACTTCTCCAAGATTCAGGGACGGTTCCACCCGCCTCTTTCCCTTTCCAGTGCCAATGTCGATGAAGTGATTCAGGCACGCCTACTAGCGAAGGAGAAGGATGTAAAAGCCGAACTCGAAGAGGTGTTCAAGAAACGGGGCGACATCCTCAAGAGCCAACTCACGTTCAAAAACTGCGGCATGACATTCCGTCAGTACAAGGACGGCGAGGATTTCGTCAAGAACTACCCATTCGCCCCATACCAGTTCCAACTGATTCAGCGCATCTTCGAGGCGATCCGAAAAGCTGGGGCTACTGGTATGCACTTGGCTCGTGGTGAACGCTCGATGCTCGATGCTTTCCAGTCGGCGGCGAAGACCGTTTCGATCCACGAAGTCGGTGTCCTGGTCCCGCTGTACGAATTCTATCCATCCATCGAGAGCTTCCTTGATACGACAGTCAAGAAGACCATCGACCAAGCTGAGACGAACCCCAGCCTGGAACCCTTCGACATACAACTGCTCCAGGTTCTCTTCCTCATCCGGTATGTAGACGAAATGAAGGGGAACGTAGACAACCTCGTGACTCTTTGCCTCGACCAGATCGACGGCGACCGACTGGCACTGCGCCGACGCATCGAAGAGAGCCTTGGTCGCCTCGAAAAAGAAACGCTCATCAGTCGCAGTGGAGACAACTACTTCTTCCTGACGAACGAAGAACGGGACATCAACAAGGAGATCAAGCAGGTCGATCTCTCCAGTGGAGAGGAAGCGAAACTCCAGGGGGAGATCATCTTCGAGGACGTGTTGAAGGGCCGTCGCAAGCATGAATACAGCGGCAACAAAATGCTGTTCGACTTCAATCGCCGCTGCGACCAGTTTCCGGTCGGCAATCAAAAGGACGGAGCGCTGATAGTCTCGGTCATTACACCCTTGGCCGACGACTACGAAATCTACGACAAGGGCAAGGCGATCCTCGAAAGTGCCGCCGAGGGTGGTTACGTCCTGATCCGCCTGGGCAACGACGAGAGCTTGGGCCGTGAATTGCGGACCTATCTCCAAACGGAGAAGTACCTGTCACGCAAGAATGACGGCACGCTCGCGGAAGCGACCAAACGCATTCTGCGTGACTCTGCCGAAGACAATCGCCAACGACGGGAGCGACTGACCACGCTTCTTGGTGAAATGCTTGCCGCTGCCGAATACTTCGTGGCTGGGCAACCCCTCAAGTTGAAGGCATCGGCTCCGATGGCGTCACTCGATGAGGCGATGGAATACCTCATCCAGAACACGTTCAACAAAATGAGCTACCTCAAGCGGCTCTCTGCCGAACCATTGAAGGAAGCGCAAGCAATTCTTCGCAGCAACGACATCGCCAAAGAGAACCTTCTCTTTCAGACCGGCGAGAACAACCCCGAAGCTCTCGAAGACCTTCGTAGCTACCTGCAACTCTGCTCGATGAAGAGTCAGCAAGTGGTCCTGCACGACATGCTAGAAAAACGGTACTCCATCCGGCCCTACGGTTGGCCCGAAGACGAAGTGCTGCTGCTTCTTGCACGTCTGGTTGTCCTAAGCGAAGTCACCTTGATTATGGACTCGACTGCGATTCCGGTCGACAAGGTGTATGAAGCGATCACGACTCCAGCCAAGCGACGCAAGATCATTGTTCGCAAACGGGAAATCTCCGATCCGAAGGCGATTCAAAACGCTCGGGGTCTTGGAAAAGATCTGTTTGCCGAGATGGGGCCTGACGGCGAAGATGGGCTATGCACCTTCCTGCAAACCAAGCTCAAAGGTTGGCACACAACCTTGAGTGGTTACAAGCAATTGGCAGACACGGGTAACTACCCCGGTGGTGACGAGATCACGCAGGGGCTGACGCTCATCAGCCCGTTGCTCGCTGACAAGGAGAGTAAGAAGTTCATCGAGCGTTTCAACACGTTGAAGAAAGACTTGCTCGACGTGGCCGATCATTTTCATGATCTGGAACACTTCTACGATCACCAGAAGCCGACCTGGGAAAAGCTCCGCAAGGCGCAGAGTGCATTCCATCTCAATCGGCTAGAACTGGAGAAAGACGCCCAGGCTGGTCCCGCTCTCAAGCGAATGCACGAGATTCTGTCAGCCAAAAGTCCTTACGGACTCATCAAGGAAGCCGATGCCCTCATCAACAAGGTCAACGCCGTGAACTCGTCGCTGCTCACGGGGCGACGAGCGCAGGCCATTGCCAAGATCGACGGTGTGATTGCTACGCTCAACAAAGACGTGGCCGCTGCCCAGGGCGAAGCGGGTCTTCGGTCTGACTGCCTCAAGCCGCTGGAAGCCTTGAAGGAGCAAGTGCAGAAGGAAGAGAGCCTTGCCCACATCACGCAGGCCGAGAGTGAAGCCGTGAAGGAGTTCGATGTCGCCGTGGGACGCATTGAGTCTTACCAAAACGAACGGCAGTTGAGGTCCGATCAGGTCAAGGAAAAAACGCTGGGAGAGGTAACTCCGCCGCCGAAACCGCAAGTGAAAAAGCAACGGGTCGTCAAACCAGCAGACATCGTGAAGTCAACGTACCTGGAAACGTCCGACGACGTGAACGGTTTTCTCGATGCTCTCCGACAAGAGCTTGAGCAAGCCATCAAAAACAACGAACGGATCCTGATTCGATAAGGAGTGCCTTGTGAAATACTACATCGGCTGGGACGTTGGAGCATGGAAGTGCGGCAAAGCGAAGGATGACAGCTGCGATTCGATTGTCATTATGGATGAACAGAGTATCCTCGGCTTCCACCGGGATAACATCGGCGCATTGGTTCGTCGTCTTTACGATACCGAGGCCGCAGCACGCCCTCGGATGCTCATCGACGAGTGGTTCCGTCTTTGTGGAAGCGGGACCAGCAAAATTGGCTATCAACCGGACGCTGAATACCACATCGCCATTGATACGCCGCTCGGTTGGCCTCGCGATTTTGGTCTACTGCTAAAGCATCAAGTGCCAGCATCATGGACCTTCCAGCCCCACGCAACCAATCTTAACAATAGCCTGCTGTACCGTTATACCGAGCGAGAAAAGCTAAGGAGTGGTCTTTCGGTGATTGTCGACAGCATCGGCAGCCAATCTGCCAAAGGGATACTGCTGCTTGAACTGCTGAACGCAAACGACGAACAGTGGGGTGTTTGGAAGCGAGACAACATCACGCTGATCGAGACCTATCCGAAAGCCAGCCTCGTACGTGCTGGTTTTGTCGACTGGATGATCAGCCTGGAATTGAAGCAAAATCTCACCGAATCCTTCAGGGTAAAGATTAGTAAGAAAGACGAAAAGCCAGTGCGATATGGCAATGTCACCGCTATCTCCGAAGATGTGTTCGACGCCGCTGTGTGTGCGTGCGTAGCAAGAGCCCACGCGACTGGCTCGCCCACACTGGTTAGCCCTACAAGCGACGATCCTACCGATTACAAGTCTGAAGGCTGGATTTTTTATCCCGATCAACCCGAAGCTATCGCTGACCAATCGGTTGCTGACAAACACAAAGTTTCGACCTGTGGCGAGAGCGTATCGACTTTTCACGAGGCCCTAGTTGCGTTCCGACAACACGTGACCGACAAACAGGCACGTAGATTAAGCATCAAGTAAGACCAGAAATGAACCGAACCAACCTGAAAAACTATGCACCGCAAGCTCGCCGGGATTTCATCCAGGGGATGACGGATCGTGCTGCCTACTTCGGGCTAACGGCCAAGAAGACCGAGCCAGTCGTTGTAAAAGGCGATGTGGCCGTGATCGGTGGTCGCAGTTTCCCTATTGCAGTTGCCAAAAAGCGAAAGGTGCTCGAAGACCGAATCAAGCGACATGGCTTCGAGCAGACGATGGAGGCAATGGCCTACACATGGTTCAACCGGCTGGTCGCCATCCGGTTCATGGAACTGCATGGCTACTTGGAACACGGTTATCGGGTCTTGAGCCATCCCGAAGGCAAGACGACACCGGAAATTCTTGAACATGCCGAGCATGTTGAACTGCCGGGCCTCAAGAAAGAGGCTGTCATCGACCTGAAGCTCGCTGGGAACAAAGAGGGTGAGCTTTACCGTCTGTTGCTCACCGCACAATGCAATGCGCTACACAAAGCGATGCCATTCTTGTTTGAAAAGATTGAAGGCGAGACGGAACTCCTGCTTCCGGACAACTTGCTCAACTCCGACTCGTTGATGCGCAAGCTGGTTGGCGAGATCGAGGAAGAGGACTGGAACGAAGTCGAGATCATCGGATGGATGTACCAATTCTACATCTCGGAGAAGAAGGACGAAGTGATCGGGAAGGTGGTCGCCAGCGAGGACATCCCCGCCGCTACTCAGCTTTTCACGCCGAACTGGATCGTCAAATACCTCGTGCAGAACACGCTCGGTCGGCAATGGCTGGAGCATCACCCCGAGTCGCCACTGAAGGCGAAGATGGAATACTACATTGAACCTGCGGAACAAACCTCGGAGGTTCAAGCCCAACTCCAGCAAGCGATTGAAGCCCGCACAAAAGCAAATCGTGGCCTTACTGCCGACTGCCCACTGCCCTCTGCCGACTTCTCCCTGAACCCGGAAGAACTGACGCTCCTTGATCCTGCTTGCGGCTCCGGTCACATCTTGGTCGAAGCGTATGACCTGTTCAAAGCGATCTACCAGGAACGAGGCTACCGAGCCAAGGACATCCCGGCACTGATCCTCCAAAAGAACCTGTTCGGCATGGAGATCGACGACCGGGCGGCGCAGCTTGCGGCCTTCGCTTTGATGATGAAAGCCCGTGCCGACGACCGCCGACTATTTGATAGCGAGGCGAAGCCGAACATCCTGGCATTTGAAGACAGCCAGGGGATGAAAGCGAGTGAGATTCACTTTGCTCTCACGTCGCCGCTTAAGGGAGAAAAAGAAGGTGAACTGGAGTCGCCTGTACCTGACGGTTATCTTTTTGAACCCGACGACAATCTCTTCACACGAGCCGAAGATGAAAAAGCCGCAGCCAGTCGCACACCAACCACCGTCAACTTCTCTCAGGGCGACATCGCCTCACTGCTTGAATTGTTCGAGAACGCCAAGACCTTTGGCTCGCTGATTCAGGTTCCACCAAAGCTGGCAGGGAAACTGCCTGAGATCAAGAAGCGACTCGATGACGTGTTGAAATTCGGCGATCTGACGCATGCCTCGGCACACGTCCTCATGCCGATTTTGCAACTAGCCCGGCTGCTTGAACGGCAGCATGATGCGGTGGTGACGAATCCGCCGTATATGGGAAGCAAATACCTAACGGCACTGCTCAAGTCGTTTGTAAATGACTTATATGAAGACTACAGCGGAGACTTGTTCACTGCTTTTGTAGTTCGCTGCAAGGCTTTATCGAAGAGAAATGGGCATCTCGGATTCATGACTCCATTTACTTGGATGTTTATTGTCTCCCACAAAGACTTTCGTGAATGGCTATTGTCTACATCTACGCTCTCATCCCTTGTTCAACTTGAGTATTCGGGATTTGCAGAAGCAACTGTCCCAGTGTGTGCTTTTACCCAGGTCGCTTCGCACCTTTCCGGTTATTCGTCGAGCTTTGTTCGATTATCAGACTTTCGTGGTGCGGAGAATCAAGGACCAAAAACAATTGAGGCTATTGCCAACAACAAGTGCGGGTGGTTCTATTCCGCCAAACCGGATGATTTCAAACGTGTGCCAACAAGCCCAATTGCCTATTGGATTAGTTCAAGTCTGAGAAATTCATTCTCAATCGGTATGCCATTGACAACACTGGCGGAACCTCGGTTAGGTATGGCGACTGGGGACAATCAGACCTATGTGCGGCTATGGAGCGAAGTCCCCTTCTCAAGGATTGGAATTGGTTGCCAATCCCGCCTGGAAGCGAAGGAGTCCAAGCGGAAGTGGTTTCCTTACAACAAGGGAGGGGACTATCGCCGGTGGTATGGAAACAATGATTTCGTTGTCGATTGGGAAAATGATGGTATTCGCTTGCAAACCACCATGCACCCATCAGGTAAGCGAGTTTGGGCGCACAACTTTAATTTGGATTACATTTTTCGCCCATCTGTAACATGGACGTTTGTTAGCTCATCGTACTTTGGCTTGCGCCAGTCGCCTCCAGGATTTTTGTTCGACGTTGGCGGCTCCTCGGCATTTCCGTCTGAAACCGACCTCGATTATGTCACAGGATTTCTTTGCAGTAATGTTGCGTTTTCGTTGTTGCGGGCAGTGAATCCCACCCTCAACTTTCAGGCTGGCAATGTCGGTAGTCTTCCCATACTCGAACACCCGTCCAATCAATTCCGAATTGATATTGCCAAGATTGTAGGCGAAGCAGTTTTTCTGGCACGAATAGATTGGGACTCTTCAGAGACATCGTGGGACTTTCAATCACTACGAGTTCTTCAAAATAAACATGCCTTGCTTCAACAATCGCAGGACGCCGCCGATGCTGATTGTCTTGACCGTTTTTCTCGCATCGAGGCGCTCGAAGAAGAGAACAACCGGCTCTTCATCGAAGCCTACGGCCTCCAAGACGAACTTTCTCCTGAAGTCTCTGACGATCAGATCACGCTTTACCGACCTGATCGGGGAGAAGACATCAAACGGCTGCTCTCCTACGCCATCGGTTGCATGATGGGGCGGTACAGTCTCGACAAGCCGGGGCTGATCTACGCCCACAGCGGCAATCAAGATTTCGACGCCAACCAGTACAAAACCTTCCGGGCTGACGACGACGGTATCATTCCACTGCTCGAAACCGATTGGGGTATCCGGGACGACGCAACGAATCGCTTTGTTGAGTTCATCGGAGTGGCGTGGCCGAAGGAACATCTGGACGAGAACCTAAAATTCGTCGCCGATAGCCTTGGGTCCACCGGCAGCGAGCAACCACGAGACACGATCCGTCGTTATCTTTCGACCGGGTTCTATAAGCATCACTTGTCGATGTACAAGAAGCGGCCTATCTATTGGCTGTTTTCCAGCGGCAAGCAACGGGCATTCCAGTGTCTCGTCTACCTGCACCGCTACCATGAAGGCACACTGGCCCGGATGCGGACTGAGTACGTAATCCCACTCCAGGGCCACATCGCCGCCCGCATCGAACAACTCGAAGGCGACAAATCCAAGGCAACCAGCACCAGCCATCGCAAGAAGCTCCAGAAGGAACAAGACGACCTCAAGAAGCAGCAGACCGAATTGCTCACCTTCGAGGAGAAGCTCAAGCACGCTGCCGATCAGAAGATCAGCCTCGATCTCGATGACGGCGTGAAGGTAAACTACGCCAAGTTCGGCGACCTGCTGGCCGAGTCCAAGGCCATCACGGGTGGAAAGGATGAGGAATGAGCCCTGCAACAAGTGCAAGCATGAGATTAAATCAAATCGACAAGAATTCACCAATCATGGAAAGACCAAGGATATGACCTTTCAAAACTTCGACCAGATCACGATCGAGGGCTATCGACGGATTGCAAAACTGAAATTGCCCTTGAAGTCGCTGAACGTCATTATCGGCGCGAACGGAAGTGGAAAGACCTCGTTGTTGGAAGCAGTGAGTCTGCTTTCCGCATCGGCGTCCGGCAAGATGGCAGATTCGTTCGCAGATTTAGGTGGTTTCAATGCCGTTCGAACCAACCTAACAGAATGGGAATCGCAAGCCATTCAGTTTAGTCTGCGGCAAAAGACGATATCGGCGATGCCGTTGGAGTACGAAATCTATATCCAGCCCACGGGCGTAGACTACTCGATCGGTGAGGAATGTTTGTTTCAAGACCGAGGCCAAGCTAATCCTTTCATTCATTTGAAGGCTAGTCGCGGAAACATTCAGTACTTCGATTCCCTACAAGAAAAGAAGCTTGTTCGTCCAACCTGGGAGATTAACCCCGCCGAATCAGCGCTGTCTCAAGTGCCCCGGATGTTTTCGGAACCCGAAGCATTCCGTAAAGCTTTAGCGTCATCGACGCACTACCATGTGCTTGACGTAAGTCAAAAGGCCCCAGTTCGCCTACCACAATCGATGCGAACGGCGACGCTTCCCGGTAAGAATGGTGAAGACTTGATTTCCTGTCTTTACATGATTCGCGAAACTGACAGCGATCTGTTTGATCATATTCAAGATACTCTTCGCATGGGATTCTCGAACTTTGATCGGCTGAACTTTCCGCCGGTAGCTGCCGGTACTCTCGCCATGACATGGAAAGATGAAAGAAGTAGCCAACCCTTTTACATGCATCAACTTTCAGAAGGAACACTTCGGTTTCTGTGGTTGGTTACGTTGCTTTACAGTCCGGGATTGAGCGCCGTCACGATGATTGATGAACCAGAAGTGAGCCTTCATCCTGAATTGCTCTCGATACTTGCAGATGTTTTTCGAATTGCATCGGAGCGCACGCAACTGATCATTGCGACTCATTCCGACAGGCTTGTCAGGTTCTTGACGCCGAACGAGATCATTTCCACCACGATTGAGGACGACGGTTCAACGCATTTCCATTGGGGTACCGAGTTCGATTTAGAGGGATGGCTAAAGGATTACACGCTCGACCAGCTTTGGCAGATGGGGCGAATGGGAGGGAGGGCATGAAGATTGCAATCTTAATCGAGGGAAGAACTGAGAAAGCGTTCAAGCCCTTTTTGATCAACTTCTTGAAGGGATACCTAGAGGGGAGAATGCCAAATCTCGATTTCGTACCGCAGGATGGCGGCCTGCCGAAAAATGAAAAGCTAAAGCGGGTTGTCGAATATTTGCTTAGCGGGAGGCTCGCTGCGGATCGGGTGATTGGCCTAACAGACGTTTATACAGGGAGCCAACCGCCTTTGTTCATCGATGCGGCGGATGCAAAAGAAAAGATGAACACCTGGGTCGGAAACAATCCCAATTTCTTTCCACATACAGCACTTCATGACTTTGAAGCGTGGCTGCTCCCCTATTGGGAAAAGATTCAGAAACTCGCCAAAAGCAACCGGGTGCGTCCTGGCCAGAATCCTGAATTGGTCAATCATCACAACCCTCCTGCCTACCGGATCAAGGAGGTTTTCGAAACCGGAGGGTGCCATAGGAGTTATTCAAAGACCATCGATGGACCGCGTATTCTCAGGGGGGAAAATTTGTTGATTTCGATCAATGAATGTTCAGAGTTCAAAGCGTTCGTTAACCGCATCATTGTGTTGTCAGGCGGAACTCCAATCCAATGAGCGACCTGAACCAAATCCATACGGCACTCAATCGCCTCTTCCACGAGGAAGGGCAACGCATTGTCTTCTGGAACGATCCTGACCAAGAGTTCTTCATGACCGTGCCACTCCTCGAACTGGACGGCGTGACGACTTTGCGACTCGATGAGGTTGGTGCGCTCGAAGCCAAAATCCGGCTGGAGCGGGAAGAACCCAACGGCAAGTTCCTGCTGTATTCGCCGACCGAAGAACCGGACTACGAAGATGACTGGCTGCTCGACATTCGGTTGTACAGCCGCAGCTTCCGAGCCGACAAAGCCAGCATCCTGCTCCAGGAATTGGGGTTGGTAAACCTCCACCTGCGAACACACGTTTCCGACCGGCGCAAGTTCTTCGACGCCAAGGACCGGCTCCAGAAGATCAAGAATCTGGTCGCCCCGGATGACGCCGCCGCCGACCTGGATCGCAAGATGATTGCCGTGGTCGCCAAAGCCGACCAGCCGGAGCTGTTCAACTTAGTGCGAACGATCTTTGATGAAGTGTGCAGAGGGCAGAGGGCAGAGGGCAGCAATGAAACTGCCGACTGCCTGCTGTCCTCTGCCGACTCTTCGCCCGTGTTCGGGCAGATTGAGAAGTTCGATCTCGACGTTCCGTTCTGGAACATGGTCAAAGCCACCTTCGGTTACGAGGAAGAGAATCCAACGCTGAAGAACTTCCTGCTGCGGCTCGTGCTGACCGACTATGCCCATTATCTCAAGGGGGATGTGCCGCAGTCGATCCGTGGGCTGCTCCTGCCGAAATCGGGCTGGTCAAACGCCGTTGTCTGCTTGGCTCAGTGGCGAGACAGCAGCAGCAAGGGAACAAGTTATGACAGGCTGTCAGCGGATGCAGCAGCGATCCTCAAGATCGAAGATCACCTACCAGACCTGGAGATCGACCAGCTCTCCGAAGTGATGACGTTTTTGGTGGTGGAAAAGCGGATCGCCAGCAGCTTGCGGGAACGAGTTCAGACGACCGCTGACACGATCAACGCTGACGACGTGCGTGCCATTGCCTCTCGCCGTCAATCGGGACATTGGGCTTCACTCGCTGTGGCCGGTTCCACCGATGCACCACGACAGGCCCTTCATGCCGTCTACGATGCACTTGTAGCAGCAGCGGATTTCAATGCCCTGCGGAACCAGCACAAAAGCGGCTTCGACTACCCGACCGCTGCGGCGATGTACGGAGCCTACGAGTCCGAACTTTATCGCTTCGATCAACTCTATCGCCACTTCTGCGAATCGGCAGACATGGCTGAGGTGGCAGGCTGGAGCATCCTCAAGCCACTGCGGGCCGACATCGAGGCGCACTACGTCAATTGGTATCTGACCAACTTGGCACTCGCCTGGGGTAAGTTCGTGGAGCCGCACGAAAATTCTGGAAGCGGGGGTTTGCTCTCCAAATGGCAGATCGAGAAAGTTCCCAACCAGCATCGCTTCTACGACCGCAACGTGCGGCCTTGGCTGGACGAAGGAGACAACCGACGAGCGTTCGTCATCATCAGTGATGCCTTCCGGTACGAAGCAGCCCAGGAACTCACGACCGAACTCAACGGCAAGTATCGCTTCGAGGCCACGTTGTCGTCACAGCTTGGTGTCCTACCCTCCTACACGGCGTTGGGCATGGCGAGTTTGCTGCCGCACAAGACGCTGGCGTACAAAGGGACCGACGTCCTGGTGGATGGCAAGTCGAGCACCGCCAGCGAACGAGACGGCATCCTGCAAGCCGTGGGTGGAGCAGCCTGCAAGTACGATGAGTTGATGGCGAAGAAACAGGATGAAGGACGAGAGTTCGTGAAGGGTAAGCGGGTTGTCTACATTTACCACAACACGGTCGATTCGACAGGTGACAGTAGTAGCACCGAGGGAAACACCTTCGAGGCCGTACGTCGAGCGATCGACGAACTGGCGGCATTGGTCGGTTACATCGTCAATAGCCTGAACGGCAATCATGTCGTCGTCACCGCCGACCACGGCTTCCTCTTCACGGAAACTGCTCGTGTCGAAACGGACAAGAGCAAGCTGAACGAAAAGCCGGATAGTACGATCCTGGCAAAGAAGCGTTACCTGCTTGGCCCGAATCTGCCTGATCACGATGCGGCATGGCATGGCAAATTGAGCGTGACTTCCGGGGCCGATGGAGACATGGAGTTCTGGATTCCCAAAGGAGCCAACGTCTTTCACTTTGTCGGTGGCGCACGCTTCGTTCACGGCGGAGCGATGCCTCAGGAGATCGTGGTTCCCGTTGTCACCGTCAAGCACATCCGGGGCAAATCAGCCCAGGACACGAAGACGAAGCTGGTCACGGTCCAGGTGCTTGGAAGCAACCATCGGATCACCACCGGCCAGCACCGCTTCCAATTGATCCAAATGGAAGCCGTGAGCGACCGGGTGAAGCCGATCACACTTCGAGTAGCTGTGTACGAGGGCGAGGAACCTGTCACTGACATCCAGTCAGTGAAATTCGAGAGCAGTTCCGGCAACTTGGACGAGCGGAAGAAGTGGGTCAGCCTCGTCCTCAAAGAGCGGCAATACAACAAGAAAACTCCATACCGTCTTGTGCTACGGGATGCTGAAACCGGCATCGAGCAGCAGAGCGTGGAAGTAATTATCGACAGGGCGTTCACCGATGACTTCTGATCCTGAGTGGGCAGTGGGCAGTGGGCAGTGGGCAGTGGGCAGTGGGCAGTAGGCAGTGGGAAGTGGGAAGTGGGAAGGAACAAAGCGCTATGTGTAATGAAAGCCGAGCAAAGAACTATCGGGACCTTGTTGCGTGGCAACGAGCAATGGATTTGGTTGAGGTCGTTTATGAATTGGCGAAACGATTTCCGCAGGATGAACTTTATGGTCTTACGTCTCAAGTGCGACGTGCTGTGGTTTCAGTGCCATCAAACATTGCGGAAGGCGAGGGACGTAACTCACCAAACGATTTTGCTCGGTTCCTTTCAATCGCAAACGGTTCACTACGAGAGGTCGAGACTCAGCTATTCATTGCCGTCCGACTCGACTACTTGGCGAATGACGACATAACGAATGCGATCAGCCTGTGTGAAGAAACAGGCAGAATCATCAACGGACTCAAAAGAAACTTACAGCAACGTGGCAACCAAGACTAATCGGCAGTTTGCCCAAACGGAAATAACATGAACGACAACGATCAATCAACGGCATCGGATTCCTCTTTACTGCCCACCGCCCACCGCCCACTTTTCACTGAGTTGGATGATCTCCTTAACCGGAACTTTCCGGGCAAGGTGGTTCGCAAGGATTTGACCAAGCTGGTCAAAGAGGGTGCGAACGTGCCTGTGTACGTTCTGGAGTACCTGCTGGGGAGTTACTGCGCCTCGAACGATGAGACGGTAATCAACGAAGGACTAAAGACGGTCAAAAAAGTTTTGGCCGAGAACTACGTCCGGCCCGACGAAGCCGAGAAGGTGAAGTCCACGATCCGTGAGCGTGGCAGTCTCAAGATCATCGACAAAGTGACCGTGACACTCAACGAGAAGCGCGACGTTTACGAAGCGTTGCTCGGCAACCTAGGCGTCAATCGGATTGAAGTGCCCAGCAACATCGTCAAGAAGTATGAAAAGCTGTTGGTCGGTGGTATCTGGTGCATCGCCACTCTGGAGTATTTCTTTGAGGAAGATCAGAAGGGTTCGCCCTTCCTGCTGCGAGACTTGAAGCCGATCCAGATGCCGAACATGGACCTGGATGAACTGTTTCAAGGACGCCGTGCATTTACTGAGCAGCAGTGGATCGATGCCTTGCTCCGCTCGACCGGCATGGAGCCGACGAACTTCAAGGAACGAGTGAAGTGGCACCTTCTGGCCCGCATGATTCCGCTGGTCGAAAACAACTACAACCTCGCCGAGCTTGGGCCAAGAGGCACTGGCAAGAGCCACATCTACAAAGAAATCAGCCCGAACAGCATCCTTGTGTCGGGCGGTCAAACCACCGTCGCCAACTTGTTCTACAACATGGCTCGGCGTCAGGTCGGTTTGGTCGGGTTGTGGGATGTGGTGGCTTTCGATGAAGTGGCTGGCATCTCCTTCAAGGACAAGGATGGTGTCCAGATCATGAAGGACTACATGGCTTCGGGATCGTTTGCCCGTGGCCGTGATTCCGTCAATGCTTATGCTTCAATGGTGTTCGTCGGCAACATCAACCAGCCGGTCGATACGCTGGTCAAGACGAGCCATCTCTTCGCCCCATTCCCGGAGACAATGATCGACTCGGCTTTCTTCGATCGCTTCCATGCCTACGTCCCAGGGTGGGAGATTCCCAAGATGCGGCCTGAGTTCTTCACGAATCAGTATGGCCTCATCGTGGACTATTTGGCCGAGTGGCTGCGCGAGATGCGGAAACGCAACTTCGGCGATGCCATCAACAAGTTTTTCAAGTTGGGCCGTGATCTGAATCAGCGGGACACCATTGCCGTCAAACACACCGTCTCTGGTCTGCTAAAGCTGCTGTATCCAACCGAAGAATACGACAAGGAAGCCGTTCGCCGCTGCTTGGAGTACGCTCTCGAAGCTCGTCGTCGTGTGAAGGAGCAATTGAAGAAGATTGGCGGCATGGAGTTCTTCGACGTTCACTTCTCGTATATCGACATCGAAACGATGGAGGAGAAGTTCATCAGCGTGCCGGAACAAGGCGGCGGTTCACTGATCCCCGACGGCCCGTTGAATCCAGGCGTGATGCACACGGTTTCGACCGGAGGCACGGGATCGCATCTCGGACTGTACCGACTCGAAACCCAGGTGACTGCCGGCAACGGAACGCTAAAGACATCGGGCCTCGGTTCCAACTCCGCAGCGAAGGAAGCGATCAAGGTCGGCTTCGACTACTTCAAGGCCAACGCTCACCGGGTCAGTGCTTCGATCAAGCCTGGGGACCACGATTACCACCTTCACATTGTCGAACTGCACAACACTGGGCCAACGAACGCCATGACGCTGGCTTCATTCGTGGCACTTTGTTCGGCAGTCTTTGGCAAGCCGCTCCAGCAACAGATGGTCGTGCTGGGAAGCATGAGCCTGGGAGGGAACATCATCCCGGTGGAGAATTTGGCCGAGTCGTTGCAGGTCGCCTTCGACGCTGGAGCCAAGCGGATCCTTTTACCGATGGCGAGCGTGAAGGACATCCCGACGATCCCCGGCGAGTTGTTCGCCAAGTTCCAAACCGGGTTCTACGCCGATCCGGTGGACGCGGTGTTCAAGGCGTTGGGTGTTCAGTGAACTAACCTTGCCCACTAGACGTTGCTTACTCCTTCAAAATACCAATCAACATGGCACGCATCGAAAATCACAAATACACCGTTTCAGAAGCTTTTCAAGAGTGCTTCTACATTGTGCCAGACTACCAACGGGAGTATGTCTGGACCGACAAAGAGGTTCAGCAACTCTTAGAGGATATTGATGAGCAGATTGATGCTGGTTCGGACAAGGAATACTTCGTTGGAATGATCCTTGTCTCACCGGGGACGCAAAAGAACCATTTCGAGGTCATCGACGGGCAGCAACGGCTGACGACGTTTTACCTGCTGATGTGCGCCTTGCGTCATCGGTTCAAGGGGACGCCACAGCATCAGGCTATCAACAGCCTCATCTCGGCGAGTTACGCAACCAAAGACGGTGACATTAAGACCAGCCTGAAGTTGGAACCGAGATACGAGAATGCCGACGAGTTGATGCAGTGCCTTGTCGTTCAGGATGATGAACCGACAAAGGTACGCCACGCTGTTCAACAGTCGGGAATCGCTCAATTCGGCTCACTCGAAAACCTGCTGAATGCCTATGCCACGGTTTATCGGTATTTGCTCGACAACTACGAAGACCAAGCGAGTCTCAAGAAGTTGTGGGGGTACTTGGCGAACAACGTCGTCTTCATCCAGATTTCAACGGATGTCAGTAGTGCGCTGAAAATCTTCGAGACGATCAATGAGCGAGGCGTGGGGTTGAACCCGATGGACTTGCTCAAGAACCTGCTATTCACTCAGGTCCCCCAGAAGGACTTCACTAAGCTCAAAAATGAGTGGAAGAAGATCACGGCACCACTTGAAAAGGCGAAAGAGAAGCCGCTGCGTTTTTTGCGCTACTACCTGATGGCAAACTTCAAGATCACAAACAAGGAGTCGATTGTTCGTGAAGATGAAATCTACGATTGGTTCGTGAACAAGGATAATGCCAAGCTGTGCGAGTATGACGAGAAGCCGTTCGAGTTTGTGCGGAAGATCATTCGCAACGTCGAGAGTTACCTCGCCTTCTCAGAGGGCCAGGGAAACGACGGCCACGCCAACACGCCAATGGCGAACCTCAAGAAGATGTGTGGTGGTGCATTCAGCTTGCACTATGTTTTGCTGCTGGCAATCGCCAACTTGCCCAAGCCTCTGTTCGATCACTTCGTCGTGCAGTTGGAGAGCTTTCTCTTCTACTACATTTACACCAAGACCCCGACGAAGGAACTGGAACGCAGCTTTTCGCAATGGGCCGACGAGCTTCGAGACATTGCCGCATTGAAGGACACCGCAACTCAAAAGCAACAGTTGAACGACTTCATCGACAAACGATTCCGTGCCAGCATGGACGGCAAGCGGAACGAACTTTCTGACGCTCTCAAGCGTTACACAATTAAGTCGATGCAGCAGTATCGCACCCGCTATTTTCTCGCAAAGCTCACGCAGTTCGTGGACATGGCCTACAAGGGCGTTACAACTCCCGGCTCCCTTGATGATTACATGGTGCTGGAGATGGAACACATTTTACCCAACACGCCAGAGCCGGAACTGCGACAGAGTTTCACGACGAGCAATCCCGGTGCGAGCTACGACGAATACAAGAACATGCTGGGCAACTTCACGCTCTTGGAAAAGCCCATCAACATCGTTGCCAGCAACAGCTTTTTTGGGGCGAAGAAGGTCGAGTACAAAAAGTGCAAACACTACCTGACCAGCAGCATTGTTGAGTTGACCGTCGTTGGGAAGAACAGCAGCATCAACCGAGTCAACGAGAAACTGAAGGCGTTCGAGAATTGGACTGCCGCCAGCATCGACCAACGGCAAGCCATGCTCATCGAGTTGGCTAAAGACGTGTGGAAGACATCCCTTATCGAGAACGTATAGGTGAGGCTTCCATGACCACCGACCAACCCATCCGTGAACCCGATCAAGTCCGCCAGGACTGCGCAAGTAAACTTCGAGTCGTCCAAGTCAGCGACCATTTTCGTGCGATCCTTGGATGCCTATTGGGCGAGAACTGGACAGCACCGAGGTTAATCGAACTGGTGATCACATCCGATGGTCATCTAGTTGGTCGGCTCGACGGCGAATCTGCATTCAAGATATTCCTGGGTGAAGCGGATGATCTCATCAAGAACATCCACGGGGTTACATCCGTAGCCGAACTCGACGGCGATGAGGCTGGCTACTTGGTCGCCAAAGTTGCTGAAATCAAAAGGAGGAGGTGAGTCTAATGTGGATTAGAGAACCCTCTGGCTCCATACAGCCCTCAGATAAAAGAATATGAACGACAATTTCCTTCACGACCCAGCCACCGAGATCATCAAGCCCCTCGTGCCACCAGACGCCGAAGAGCGGGTCAATCGTTCGTTCAAGCAGTGGAACCAGATCGTCAGGGATCATATTCGCACCGAGACTGGCTTGAAACTCTCTGACGGCGACAGCCGCAACGCTATTCCGGTGCGGGTCGTAGACGGCTTTCCAGTCGAACTAGCTCAATTGATCGACCAGTATCGTGATCCCGTGATGTGGCGGCTCATCATCGGACAGCCGAAGTTGGGTGGACTCATCGAGGGGCTTAAGTTCCTGTTGCGAGAGTGGGATCAATTCGAGCAATGGCGCTCTTTGCCGGAACTAGCCAAGAACGGTCACTCGGTTCTCCACCAAGCGTTGCAGATCGCCACTTCTCTTCAACAAGTTGCTCTTGCTGACAAGGTAGTTCAACAGATCAAAGGTATTCACAAAGACATCCTTGGTGTCTATCGCTTTTCAGCGGGACAGGGATCGAGCATCGAGTTATTCTGGCTACCTATAGCAATGGTCGCCGCTATGATTGACGTGACAATCGAAGACTTGACCGTTGTGGTGTTGATCCACGAGCTTGCTCACGGGTACACACACATGGGACGTGACATTGATGGTACAACCTGGGATTATCATGGTTTCCGCAACAGCGACCTGGGTGTTGTCGAAGGGCTTGCACAGTTCTACACGGAAGTGATTTCCGAACGACTCTCCGTCAGAACTCCGGGGCTGTTGAAAGCGTATCAAGAGTTACTTAAACTCCAAAGCGGACCCTATTTGGCTCACCAAGATTGGATGAAGGGCGACAAACGGCAGATCGGTGAGACAGTACGTTTCACACTTATCGCTGCACGAGGCCAAAAAAGCGTCGGTTACCAGCACTGGCAACAGTTGATAGCGGATACGAGGAAAAATCTGACCAAGCCAAACGGACGTTCTTAGACACCTTCGCCACAATGGCTGACCAACCAGTCCGAATTAAGGAAAGGTGAATCGAATAATGTGTCCCGATCCCACTGTCGTTAGGAAGCTCGCCGATTGTCTTGAGCTACTGCCTGAGTACATCAACAGCCCGCAGAAGATGCCCTTCGTTCAAGTGGTCATTCGGAGGGCACTTAAGCAAATCAATTCTGATCGTAAAGCATTGGTACAGGGCCTTGACGCTTTAACGCGCGGCGATGAACCTGGTAGAAAGTCGCTCAACGGCAGAAAGTACAATGGTGAGATTAGGGCAGGCCTACCTAACTCTGAGAAATACCGCCAGCCAGTGACGGCGTTTTGGTTGTCGGACAGCGACCAGAAGGTTCTCGAAGCTGGTTTCGAAGCAGACGAAACGGGTGTTTTCGAGATTCTTGAACGTCAAGCCGCTTTGGTGGCGGAGTGGTTGAAGGAATGTCGGCATCCACGCGACGCCGAGCTTTTCCGAAACCGTTTCCGCTTTGCTTGCGGCGAGGCTTTGCTGCATTCGCAGGGAGTTGAAGTCTCTCCAGGGGTTTACAGACTCGATCTTAGTAATTGGATTACCGAGGTGGCGAAACCGTTGTGCGACAACCTACGAGAACTTGCCGAAGAAATGGAAACCGAGCAATATCCAGCCGCGAAGAAATCGCTGCAAGATCGCATCGAGGTGAATGTAGTGGAAAGCAAAGTGCGGCTTGATGACACGTGGTACGAGGTGAAACCCGATGCGGCAATGCTCTTCGATGCATGTGTGAAATCGCATCCAAAGCCAGTCTTTGCGAGTCACTTTGACGGCGACATCCGCCCCGACCGAATCAAGAAATCACTCCCGCGTCAACTGGCAGCAATCTTTAAATCCAAAAAAGGTCTTGGTTGCTGGCTTCAAGACTAGCGTAAAACGTATCGCCATATTTTGGCCGATGCATCGCCACGTGTCTGTGTTCGAATCTCCGCATTGTTGACTGTTGTTTGTCATTTCGAGCGGAGAAAATGAATGATCGACCTATTGACCGAGACCATATTTCCGGTTTCTGAGGCACCTAAGCACATCCCTGGCCGCCCCTCTAAAGCAAGCTGTTGGCGTTGGGTGTTGCAAGGCGTTGGCGGCGTCAAGCTTGAATCCGCTCTTATCGGAGGAAAGCGATTCACCTCTCAAGAGGCCATCCAAAGATTTGTTGATCGGCGTACAGCAGCTACCGACCACAATGCCCCACCCTCGATGACATCGCGTCAGCGAGATTGTGAAATCGATCGGGCTGAACGTGAGGCATCCGAGGCTGGCCTCTAAGTTTCCAAGAGACGCAAATGCCGCTCGGGTGAAATGGGCGGCGACGACCCATGAAACGACAACAGCCAGCAACTATTGTGAGCGCTGGCCGCCATCTACTAACTTCAGGATTAGAAAAATGCAGCCTACCAGAAACGCAACGAAAAAACTCGTATCGTCTCCAAAATGTAAAAAAGCGAGTGCGACGTCAGAACAGAAAAAGCAAGGTTTATCGCCACGCTCGACGGCTCCCGTATTGAAACGGACGACGTTCAAGACATCGAGAGAAATGGACTTTTTCTCGAAGAAGGAACTTGTCACGCAGACGGGCCACATCGTCGACGAGTGGCCACTAGTGATTCTCAAGGAACTGATTGACAACGCGCTCGATGCGTGCGAGGAAGGCGACATCGCGCCAGTAATTGAAGTCTCCGCAGACGCTACCGGAATCACTATCCTCGACAATGGCCCTGGACTGCCCGAGGATACGCTACAGGGGGCAATCGACTTCACGTCCCGCACATCTAACCGGGAAGCCTACGTTAGCCCCTGCCGGGGCGCTCAAGGGAATGCGTTGAAGACCATCCTGCCGATGGCACGCGTTGCCGATCCCGAGCATGGCCAGTTGATTATCGAGACGCTCGGTAAGCGGCACACCATCCGGTGTGGATGCGATCCTATTTCTCAACGTGCGGTTGTCCATCACGACATTGTGGACTTGCCAAAATGTAAAAATCGCGCGTCTCGCAACAGCACGATAAACCAAGCTTTATCGTGTGGTACGTCGATCCGTATCGAGTGGGGAGCGAGGCCAAAAGGTGAATGGCCGTTTGGATATCGTTACCCGTATGAAGACAATTTTGCGCGGCAATTTCGGGAGTTGATCCAAGGTCTCGTAGTCTTCAATCCTCACCTTACGATGACTCTGAACTGGTTCAATGAGCAGACGACATGGGAGGCCACGGATCCGGCTTGGAATAAATGGAAGCCGCACAAGCCGACGTCGGCGCATTGGTATGAATTGGCGCACCTGGAGCGGCTGATCGGTGCCTACATAACGCATGATCGCGATCACCACAGCGACCGGCTGGTATCGGACTTGGTCGCCGAATTCGACGGACTAACCGGGAGCCAGAAGCGATCGAAGGTGCTCGAAGATGCTGGCTGCCATCGGGTGAAGCTGTCGGACTTGGTCGTAGGCGGGCGTTTGGACTCCGCACGCATCTCTCGACTACTGAAGGCGATGCAGGTCCACACGCGACCGGTGAAGCCTTCGCGACTTGGCATCATCGGCGAAGATCACCTCCGCGCCAGACTGCTGGCAATGGGCATTGTCCCTGAGTCGTTCCAATACTCGCGTAAGGTCTCGAAGAACGGTCTGCCCTCGGTTCTCGAATCGGCGTTTGGTTGGAAGGGCGACGAATCTGAGGATCGGCGGACGATTATCTCCGGCGCTAATTGGAGCGCGGCAATCAAGAATCCGTTCCGTTCGTTTGGAGCAACGGGTGAGGGGCTGGAGTCGGCGCTAACGGACATGCGAGTCTCAGCTTACGAGCCCGTGGTGTTCGTTCTCCACATGGCACACCCCAGGGTGGAATACACGGATCGCGGGAAATCATCGTTGGTTGTCGGCGCGAAAAAGCAAGATTTATCGTAATCGTACCACCTCAGTTTTTTTCATTTTAAAGGAGTCAGGTAATGGCAATCGACGCATCCGATATTTTGGAGGTTACGAAAAAAGTAACGCAAAAGTGGACAAAGGCACGGAAGGCCGAAGAGCGAGGGAGCCGGTCGCGGCACTCCCGCCAGTATATCTACAGCGATCGAATTAACTTCACGGAAATTGCCGATAAGATCATTCCCGCTGGATACGAACACGCATCTGGCGGCGGACGGTATACGGTGTCGATGCGGCAAATGTATTACGCTTGTCGCGAGGCGTTCAAGGAAAGAACGGATCGCGAGATCGAAGCCGCCTACTTTTCTCAAACACTGCTGCGCCAGTATCTAAATCGGAATCCCGAGGCGACGGCGACATGGAAGATTACGGCAGATCCGCGTGGAACGTTGACAATTCCAAACACCGGGTACGAAGTAAGGGTGCCGTGCGGAACACTGGCTATCGAGGCACACCTACGCAACGCCAGCACTCCTATCGATCCGTTGGTTGCGCCGTCATTGGTGCCGGTCGAGTGGCCGTCATTGGCGGAAGGAACGCGCTATCAAGCGGTCTTGTATATCGAGAAGGAAGGATTCGAACCTCTACTTAACGAAGCAAGAATTGCCGAACGTTTCGACCTTGCAATCCTATCTTGCAAAGGCCAAAGCGTGGTAGCTGCGCGTCAATTCGTCGACCACGTTTGCCGACTGAACGGCGGCGTTCAGTTGTTTGTTGTTCATGACTTCGATAAGTCTGGATTCGAAATCAGCAAGCGATTAACAAGCGTTTCAGATTGGGCAGAAGAGCAGGACCGAGTTGCTTATCATTTTGAGAACGAAATCAATGTCACCGATTTAGGTCTTCGGTTGGTCGACATCGAAAAGTATGACCTGTCAACCGAGCGTTGCGAATTCAAGGGCCGTCGCAACTGGAACGCTGACACGTTTTGCACGGCGGAAGAGGAGGCGTTCCTCCGTTCTGGAAAGCGCGTTGAGTTGAATGCCTTTACATCGCCTCAATTCATTGAGTGGCTCGAAGGACATCTAACGAAGCAGTTGCCGGCGCGACTAATTCCAGATGACGAGGCGCTCGAAGCAGCTTACCGAAGGGCGTTGGTGGTCGCGGAAATCAATCGAGCGATCGAAGCGGCGACTGATGACGCCATCGAACACGCGATCGAAGCAGTGATTCCGAAAAGTCTCCGCAGGGAACTAGAGGCCACAATGAAGGAATCGGGGGGGGCGTGGGATACAGCACTCCACGAAATGGCGAGAAAGCAAGGTTTATCTCACGACGAAGATTGACGGCTTTTACATTTTGAGTTCACGACATGCTTCAACTCCTTCTACCATCGAACTTCCGCCCTGGCGAGTTTCCACACTCGCTACGACTGCGGGCGCGACAAACCGAAGCTGTTCATCTAAACCGTGGCGACCGACTTGGTTGCTCGACTTCACCGGGGCGCACATGAGCATTGCACTAACGACACTGCCAAACGACATCGACCGAGAACACGGGCGAGCCAACATGGCCGCCAGGACGGCCCTGGAGCTAGCCAGACGCATTTCATACAACAACGAAAAACGGGACAGCAGATGAGCGAAGTCTCCCCGGAGAATGGTGACAGTGGGGACTTGCACCAACATCTTGGCCAGAGCCAGACGGAAGCTCGACTCCCGATTCGCTTTCTGCCGCCGAAAGAGCGCGACAGACGGATCATGGTACCAATGGAATTGGTTGCGAGAGCCGACAACGGCAAGAAGCACCGCGACGATCTATGCCGCGAGCTTGCCATCCTCTGGAACACTTACGCAAAATACGGTGAGTTCTCGGTATCAATGAAACTAACCGAAGAGCTGTACTCCTCTGAGTTCCGAAGGAAGCTGAAATCGATCCTGGATGACGTTGCGTCACCCGTTAGCAATCACGCAAACTTCGTCGGAAACTCCCGTTGCAAGTCCTACAAATTCAAAACTCCAAGACCCAAAAATCCGCCAACATATAGTAGCGTCCCGTCAGACAGCTCGTCCGAGTCCCGTCTGGTTGGTGGGAGACGGAGTCCGAAGCTGGTCTGCGTTACCGTCCCGGCTGAGTGGGACTGGGATCGGTACGAGAGGTGGTCTGCCATCTGCACGAAATACGACTGGGTGTCCAATCTGGACCTTGACGGCAGGACAGACTACGGACGGCAGACATTTGCTGCGTTGGATTCGGCGACGGTTCCTGCGGTACCTGAAACCAAGCGGTTAACCGAGGAGGGGGTCACAAAGATGGTGGTTCGCCGTCACGGTCGCAGTTACGACCCCACAACGAACTTGAGGAAGGATCTTCGACGCAAGACGCATTTCGATGGGGAGCCAACGGTAGAAATTGACGTCCATGCCATGTACACCTGCTTGCTGGTCTCGAAGCTACCCAACGGACCTGCCAAGGACCGAGCAATCGCGGCACTCCAGGATGACTGGTACAAACAATTCCAGCCAGCATACACCCTTTGGTTCGACTCTCAGCTTGCCAGCGGCAGAGGCTACATCCTCGATTGCAAGTGGATGATCCGCCTCGACGACGATCCAGCCAACGATGCCCCGTCATCGATCAAAATCGAGTACCAGCGACAGTGCCTTTTTTGGCAAGACCGACGAGAGGCATCAAACCCGCTGCGAGTGACGACACTGCGTCAGTTGCACCCCGAGCTGTGCGAAATGATCGAACGATGGCGAGACAAACTCAGTGCAAGAGAACTCTCGCACGTGCTCACCAAAGGCGAGGGATCCATGATTGTTGACTCCACGGTGTCCGAAATCGAGCGTGCCGGGATTCTTTTTGCCAAGTCGATCCACGATGCGGTGATGGTGCAAATATCTCGGGCCGAAGAGGCTGAAGCGATATTATTGAGCGTGTGCGAGTGGCATTTGGGCTTCAGGCCGAGGGTCTCAATCAAGAAAAGCGAGAGCATCATTGCTGCGACTTGAGCGACGATGTTCCAGGGTATACCCTTCTCCCCAAGCCCTGAACCGAATTCTCGGTTTCGCACGCACGCACGCGAGGACGAAGCAATTCCGAGCCTTTTGGGACTACGTCAGTGGTGTTGCGGAACGTTGGGATTCTTTGCGCAAGGGTACGGCTGGGGAATCGAAGAGCAAGCTGCCCGATCGCTGCCAACAACAACAACAGCGACATCCTCCTGGCTTACTGACAGGGCGTCAGGAGCTAAGCTTCCCAAATCACAGATGCCCACGGACAAGCTTGAAAAAGGGGGGATGAGGCCAGGGCAACCGCTCTGCGCTACTACCGGATTACTACCGGATTCGGAAATTCGAATTTTCGGGAATACTGCGAAACCACAGTAAAAAACGCAATTAATTGAGAATGGTTGCAAAAGCCGTTTTTGAGGCTAAAATCTAGTGAATCAC
>Ga0315902_10001621_pt1 | contig 35996 bp, 61 predicted proteins | sample LakEriMetagenome_9_FD_203523 | JGI IMG/M metagenome (GOLD analysis project Ga0315902, IMG submission 203523) | Freshwater fungal communities from buoy surface, Lake Erie, Ohio, United States - Buoy 12 MA117 | ecosystem: Environmental > Aquatic > Freshwater > Lake > Lake biofilm | place: USA... | reverse complement strand
TGGTTCGTTCCGAGGGCCATACACATTTTTTGAATTTGGTTTGGTTACCGGCAATCCAACCAGCGGGCAACGCAACGCATTGCATGCCTTGTTGCAGTCGAAATACACGGGGCTATAAATGACAGATATGTATATTGTTTTTAATACAGAGGAAGAAGCGCAAGCAGCGATTGATGCGGTCAATGCCCTGGCTGGTTTTCCAAACGAGTTTGGGACACAAACTGTTGCCGAGGTTAAAAACGGTGGCAGCAAATGGTCTGTTTTAGTTTCATCAAATTTTCCTGCGGAATGGTTTGCTGGGCTTGATCGCCTCACCAAAGTTGAAGCCGAAGCAGCGGGTGTTGTCTTTGAATGATGCTCGCCGCACCACAAAGACTGATGGGTATTCAAAACACTGGCTTTAACGGCCTGGCTAAAAATGCGCCCTATTTCGATGGCACGGATCGGTTGGTTCGTATCCAGGGCGGGAGTTTCGCAGTTGAGCAATTTAGCTCTTGGCGCGGTTGTGCTTGGATTGGCCCGGCAAATTATAATAAATACATTTTTTCTGCTGTGTTTGACCTTGAAATACAAGGAACAATTGCCTTATGGGTCTACCTGGACGAAAGCGGGCGCGTTGTTGTCAATTATACCAACGATGCAGATCAAAATGGTAAACAGATTCGCAGCAACACGAATGGCGTTCAAACCGATACTTGGACTTTGATTGCGTGGTCGATTGACATTGAGGAAGGCTTTGACGCCATTCAAATCAATGACGAAGCTGGGCATGATGTAATATATAACACTACCGCCGGATCGGTGAGCTTTTATCCAAATCGCGGCGTTTATGGCACGGGCGATTTCGGCAATAGTAACACGTCCTCAAAATTTGTCGGCGGGCTTTATAACGTATTTACCGGATTCGGCACATTTGAAAATATAACCAGTGACATCGGCGCTTTTGCAAACATTGGCACGGATTATTCCCCGCGAAATTTAGGACTTAACGGCACGGCCACAGGCTTACCGCAACCGCTTATTTGTCACAACCGCCCGTTTGATTCTTTCCGCGTCAATGGCGGCACGGCGGGAACGCCCGCCACGCTGTCGGGGGCACTAACCAGCGTCAATCGTCCAACCGTCCCAGGGAGTAGCCTATGACCGCCTACCATATTTTATTGGATAAAAACCACCCGCAATTTAACGAGGCAATTCTTGCCATCGCAATTAAGCATGTCGAATCTCAAGGCCCGGACACAGCCATCGGCGGTGGTGAAAGCCTGGACGGCCAAGAGCGTTTGGTCAAGGCCGTGGTCGATCTGGGTTGGCTAGAAGTGCAGCCTTGGTTTGGTGATGGTGTATTCTGGGTTTATGAGGCGACAAACCCGCTTGATCCTATTGTTGAAACTTGGCTCGATGACAATACGTCCAGCATCCCGCCCACTTAAAAATCGTTTAAGGCATGGTTTAAATGCCTATCCGCTTGCGATAACATGAATATCCGACCCAATTTCATACGGAGAGATCATGTATCGTGTAGGAAACCGACTATTTCCAAACTCCCCTCTAGGCCAGCGCGCCGCCGCTAAAGCTGCCAAAAAGCAAGGCGTCGAAATTTACCGCGTCAAACCACAGGCCGTTAAAGTGCCAACGCCCGCGCAGGGCGATAAATACATTGCCGCCCTAAGATCAGGCAAAATTGACCCCATCGGCGACAATAATTAGGAGCATAAAATGCTTGGATCTAACCAAAAATACACTGCCGGGACTGCCCTGATGACCTTGGCCGATCCCATGCCCAAAAAAGAACCCATGTCCAATATGAAGCTGGCCTCGATATTGGCGGCTAATTTGAACGGCGCAATCGGGGTCGACAACACCACCCTGTCGCAAGACCGTATGCGTTCCGAGGACTTTTACTTTGGGAAACCCTTTGGAACCGAGCGCAAAGGTCGCAGCCAAGTCGTTATCACGGTCGTGGCCGATGTCATCGACGCCACCATGACCGAGCTGATGAATATGTTTTGCAGCGGCGATGAATGGTGCCGATTTGATCCGACCGGCGAGGAGGACGAGGAAGAAGCCCGCCAGCGCACCGACAACGCCAATCATGTTTTTCAGAAGGAAAACGGCGGGTTTATGATCCTGCACAATTTCTTTTGGGACGCCTTGGTTAAGCGCAACGGTATCGTGAAAGTTTGGTGGCAGAAAGAAACCAAAAAGGTCGTCGATAATTACCGTGGCATCAATGATGACATGCTCGCAACCCTTCTGTTTGACGATGAAGTGGAGCTGCTGGAGCGCGAAACCATTATTGAAACCGAAACGGTTATGGGGACGGTGCAAGACCCCAACACTGGCCAGTTGTTGCAAGTTCCGCAACAAGTGCAAGTCCGCACCCACAACGTCAAGGTTGCCCGCGTCAATGAAACAGGCCGTATTTGCGTCGAGAATGTTCCGCCCGAGGAATTTTTCATGTCGCGGCGCAGCAAAAGCATCAAGAACAACAATTTCATGGCGCACAAGCGCAAGGTAAGCGACGCCGAGCTGGCCAGCATGGGCTATTCCCCAGAGCTGATTGATAAGCTGCCCGAGTCCGAAGATTCTATTTACGACGATAACGAAAAGACAAACCGGTTTACGGAGGAGGACGGCGGCTCGCCGCTGACCGATACCATTGGCCTTCGCATGTATGAGTATGTCGAAGCGTATATGAATCTTGATTACGACGGTGACGGTATCGCCGAGCGGATCAAGGTTTGCGCCGTTGGTGACGAAATCCTTGATATTGATCAGGGCGAAAGCGTTATTTTCTGCTCCATCACCCCCTATCCGATCCCGCACAAATGGTCGGGCCAATCGCAGGCCGACCGCACGATGGACATGCAATTGATCCAATCGACCTTGGTGCGCAACGTGCTGGATTATTTCTACCTATTGACCAACCCGCGCCACCTGGCCCTGAAAGGCCGCGTCAATTACGACGATTTGCTGACCCCGCGCCCCAACGGAATCGTGCGTGTAGACGAGATTGGCGCTGTGACCCCGCTGCCGCTTGATCCAATGCCGCCCATGACCTTCAACATGATCGAGTATTTGGAAACCATCGTTGAGAAACGCACCGGCGTAACCCGTTATAACCAAGGCTTAGACGCCGATTCCTTGAACAAAACCAAGGGCGGCTTGCAAATGATCCTCTCCAAATCGCAGCTCAAAATGCTGATGATTGGCCGGATCTTTGCCGAAACAGGCGTCCGTGACATTTTTAACGCAATCAATGAGTTGACCGCCCGTTATGTCGACAGGAAGAAAACCATCCGCCTGCGCGGAAAATATGTCGAGGTAGATCCGCGCTCCTGGAACAAGGAGATGGATGCGGATGTCGAGGTCGGCTTGGGAACCGGAACCCGCGACACGAAGTTGATGGCGCTTGAGGGTGTCTATGCAAAACAACGGGAAATTGTCGCCGTTCAAGGCGGCGCGGAAGGGCCGCTGGTTACGCAGCAAAACGTCTATAACACGTTGGATCAGCTCATTCAAAACAGTGATCTCAAGATTACCAGCAAGTATTTTAGCGATCCGAAAAACTACCAACCACCGCCACCTCAGCCGCCGGTGCCAACAATTGCTGAACAGCTCATGGAAAAAGACATCGCAAACAAAGACAAGCAAGCGACGATCAAGCTGGCTGCTGATATTAAGACTAAAAACCGTGAGCTTGATCAGCGTGACATTGAGCTTAAAAACGATGCGCGCCGTATTGCGATTGAGGAAGCCCGCGCGGCCAATGATATCGGTATCAACCGCGCTCAGTTTATCAAGGATGCGAATAATACTGCGATTGAACTTGCGGCTGGAATAGGCGAAAGCTCCCCGGAAATGACGGCGGCAAATGCCAATGACCCAGCCGCCGCAGAGCCGCCTATCGACCCCGAAACCCCTGAAACCCCACAATAGGAGACGCCCTTTAAAAAAATGAAAAGGGTGGATTGTGACCGATGGAACAAGAACCTAAGATTGACATAGAGAAAGAAGCGGAAAAGGAAAAAGAGAAAATCCGCCGCGCGCGTCGAGCCGGTGAGCTGGTAGCAGATCCGCTATTCACCGAGGCGATTGCGGAGATCAAGCGCGGAGCTTATCAACTTTTCTTATCCGTTTCGGCAAACGATATCGAGGGAATGCGTACTGCAAAGATCTTGAATCGCGTTGCCAATAGTTTTGAGGATTTATTTCTGGACGTAATTACCGAAGGAAGTATCTCCACATCAAACCTTGAGGATCTTTTGAAACAAACGGAGAGTAAATAATGGCACTGAATAGCGCAGAATTGAGTAACGCCGCCGGAGAGATCGACAAATTACTGGCTGGCGCCACCAAAAAGCCCGAAAAAGAGAAGCAGGCCAAGGCCGCGCCGGGCGAAACAGATAATGCTGACACGGACACTCAAGACGATGATGTATCCGATACCGCCGATGAAGGCGATTCTGATACTGACTCCGAAGAACCCGATGATCAGCCTGATGGCGACGATCAGGACGACCAGTCGCAAGAGGACGAAGAAGGCGACGAACCCAAAAAATCAGCCAAATCCAACAGACTTTTTGAAGTGCCGGTCGACGGCGAAGTCATAAAAGTCACCGAGGAAGAGCTGATCAAAGGATACTCGAGGCAATCTTCCTACTCGAAACGCATGGCCGAATTTGCCGAGGAAAGAAAAAAACTCGACGAAGGCGTTAACGCCATGCGAGAGCAGTACAAAAGCCGTTTAGAGGCTCAAATGCTGCACTTGGAGCACATTGACCCTGTTTTAAAACGCATGAAAGACCTGCCCAAGCTGGCGGAGGAAGATCCCGACGAGTATGTCAAAATCTCCGCGCAAATCAGCGAGCGCCAAAAGTATTTTGCCAAATTGAAGGCTGAACATGATGCTTTGCGAGCCGAGGACGAAGCGAAAAACCTCGAAGAGCAAAAGCAATTTGTCACCAAGCAATTTGAGCAATTGACCCAAAAGCGCCCAGAGTGGGCAAGCCGCGAGAAATTCCAAAAGGATTATGGCGCAATTGCCAAAGCTGCTGAAAAGCACTTCGGCCTTACCCCGCAAGAAATGGGGCAAGTGATTGACCATCGTCATGTTTTGGTTTTGGAAGCTGCGGTCAAATATGCGGAATCGAAACAGGCTTTAGGTGGCAAGGTCGAAAAGGCCAAAGCAGCCGACAAGGTCATGCGCTCCGGTGGTGGCGAGAAAACCAAACCGAACGGGTTTACTGCTCAGTTAAAAACACTGAAAAAAACCGGAAAGCGACAAGACGCGGCAAGGATGATCGAATCCATGCTCGGCTAGGGCTTTCCCTAACCCATAGAGGAAAAAATGGCTATTTTAGCTGGTTCATTTAAAACTTACGAAGCCTTAGGTAATCGTGAAGATTTGACGGACGTGATTTACAACATCTCGCCCACCGAAACTCCGATTACCACCAACATTGCCCGTGTCACGGCTGAGGCGACTCGCCATGAATGGCAGACGGACGCTTTGGCTGCCGCCTCCAAGGATAACGCGCAGCTTGAAGCGGACGATATCCCGACCGCGACCACAGTCACCCCGACTGTTCGCTTGGGTAATATCTGCCAAATCATGCGCAAAGACGTTACCGTCTCGGGCACTCAAGAAACCGTCAAGAAAGCTGGCCGCAAGTCGGAATTGGCATACCAAATTGCCAAACTCGGCGATGAGCTGAAACGCGATCTTGAGGCTGCAATCTCCCAAAACAACGCATCGGTTGCTGGCGCTGCTGGCACACCGCGTAGATTGGGCGGTTTGGAGTCGTGGTATGCCACCAACGATGATCGTGGTGCATCCGGCGCTGATGGCGGTTATAACACCGGCACGAGCTTGACCGTTGCCCCGACCGATGGCACTCAGCGCGCCTTGACCGAGCAAATGTTGAAAAACGTGCTGCAAAGCATTTTCAACAACTCGAGCGCAAGCGCGGATATGGTTGTCGCAGGCGGCTTCAACAAGCAGCAAATTTCTACCTTCACCGGCAACGCCACCAAGATGAAAGACATTTCGGATGGCACGTTGCAGGCGTCGGTAGACGTTTATCAAAGCGATTTCGGCGAAGTTTCGATCTTCCCGAGCCGTTTTGTTCGCGCCCGCACGGTGCATGTGCTGCAAAGCGACATGCTGGCTATCGCGTACCTTCGTCCGTTCTTCATGAAAGATCTGGCATCAACTGGCGATTATGAGCGCAAGATGATGATTCTTGAGGCAACCCTCGAAGTCCGCAACGAGAGAGCGCACGGCGTAATTGCCGACTTGACCACCTCCTAATCGGATGGGGCAAGTGCTCAGGGAGGGGCGAATCTCCGCGCCCCTCCCGTCTCCTCTTAACAGTGAAAGGTTTTTAAAATGGGACAGAATATTAAACAAAACGCCGATGGCTCGGCATCAATGCAAAGCGATGCTGCGCCTTTCATTGATGGCGCGAAATTCGGCGCATTTGGTGAGTTTTTCAATACCGGCGCAGGCTTGCCAGCTATCGCCGAGGTGGTTATTGCGGCAACTGTAGCGGACGCCGAAACAATCACGCTTGGCGACGAGGTCTATGAATTTGACACAGCCGTTTCGCCAACGATTACCGCTGGGCGCATCCGTGTAGACGTTTCTGGCGGCGCTGGCGCGTCCGCCGCGCGCACTGCACTTATTGCGGCCATCAATGCCTCAAGCAACCGATACCGCGCTTACGCTTCTGGCGGCAACGTGGTCACGGTCGCTACCAAAAATCCATCGGCTTATGTCGGTGCGATTTCTGAAACTATGGCAGGCGGCGGCAACGTGGTAAACGGTTCGGCATTCCGCGCTGGCCGGGTTCCTACCCCGGCGCGTGTGGAATTGATCACCCGCGTTCCTACTGCGGACGAAGTGACCAACGGTATCATCAATTTCCCGTTGACCTTTGTGCCTCGATTTTATTCCTTGGCAATCGTAACCACATCGACCGGTGCGCGCATTGCTTGGGATGGCGCTTTGACCATTGATGCGACCAACAACGCTATCAAATTGGATAATGCTGGCACTGCCGATTGGGCAACAACCAGCACCATTCATTTGCTAGTCGGAGAATAATCATGGCAGAAAAGACACTGATGCAGGCGATGCGTTGTGTGGCTGGGGGTGGTCAAAAGGTCACCCACGCTACCGGCTCATCTACAGCTACTGCCAACGCCGCGCCCATCGGCGTCAATCATTTTTGCATCGTGTCGGAGCAGGATTGCTGGATGGAGGTCGGCGACCCCACCAACAACCCTGCCACCGCCGATACAAGCAAAATAATCGCTGGCGACAAATTGGAGCGCTATTTCAAAATCACCCAAGGGCAAAAGGTGATGCTGCGCTCAAAGACCACCGGCGGCGATGCCTTCATTCATTGGATGACCCTATGATCATTCTTGATAAGCAAAAACAAGCAGGCGGCGTCACTCAGACTATCGGTTACGAGGAGTCTGGCGACAAATTGATTATTGCGCATACCCAAGATTGCACCGCGATTATCAATGCCAACAAAATCAAGCAAAAGGACGGGACAAACGGGTACAGCAAATCCCGCGAGATCCGTCATGTTGCGACGATCCCGGCAATTTGGCTTATCGACATGATGAACAAGCACGGCGGAGTCAATTTGCTGAAAAAGGAGAACGGCAAATTACTCCGCAAATGCTTGAACGACCCCGATTATTCTTTCTTAAAAACCATCCCCGGCAAGGTATGATATGGCCGCATTTGATAGTTACAGCCAGCTAAAAACCGATTTGGCGAAATGGCTGAATCGCGCCGATCAGGATTTTACCGATTATGTCCCGAGCTTTATCACCCTGTTTGAGGCTATGGCCAACCGCGTGTTGCGGGTACGCGAGATGGAAACATCGGCGGATATCACTTTTTCTGGCGAATCGGCAGCATTGCCGACTGGCTATCTGGGTTTTCGCAGCCTGTATTTTGACGGAAGCCCGCGCCGCACCCTGCAATACATAACCCCGGCCAATTTCTACAACTCCGAAAGCGGCATTCAAGGTTTGCAGGACTTTTATACCATCATCGGAGAAAACCTATTGCTGCGCAGCGTCCCGGCTTCTGGGGCGGTGGCAAAAGCGGTTTATTACAAAACCATCCCCGCGCTTTCGGATTCCAATACCACAAATTGGCTATTGCTCAAACACCCCGACGCCTATCTTTTTGGCTCGCTGTCGGTCGCCGAACCATTCTTGAAAAACGATGATCGGATCGTGATCTGGAAAACATTTTTTGCCGAGGTCATGCAAAGCATTAAAATGGCAAACGAGGACGACAGGTTTAACGCTGGGCCACTGATCCAGCAGCCAGCTATGGTGTATTGATGGATCCTATTCGCGTTCAGACCGGCGAGTATTTACCGGATCTACCCGTAAACAATAATCCAGGCGCCCTTGTGGCGCTTAATGTTTTACCTGGGCCGCTGCCGGGCATTTACAAGCCATTGGCCGGTCTGAACCCTTTTTCTGATGCTTTACCGTCCCGCGTCCTTGGCGCGAAACCGGCCAAAAGCAACGATGGCAATATTTTCTTGTTCGCGGGGACGGGAACCAAGCTTTACAAAATAAACGGAACGGCCTGGGATGATATCAGCCGCGCATCCAATTACGTCACTGGCGCCGAGGAGCGTTGGAATTTCGTGCAATTCGGGCAAACGATGGTTGCCATGAATTACATCGACGAAATGCAGTCCTACACTATGGGATCGTCAAGCCTTTTTGCCAATCTATCCGGCGCGCCAAAAGCTCGGTATGGGGCGGTGGTTGGCGATTTCTTCATGGTCGGCAATATTAATGACGGAACAGCCAAGCCGACAACCGTCAAATGGCCCACCATCAACAGCCTGACCACCTGGACAACTGGTGGCGCAAGCCAAGCTGGATCGCAGGAATTTGCGGATGGCGGATGGGTGCGCGGCCTTGTTGGGGGCAGCAACTATGCTACCGTTTTGCAGGAAAACTGCATTCGGCGCGGCAGCTATATCGGCCCGCCGTACTTTTTCCGATTTGACAAGGTGGTCGATCAAAAGGGCGTCTATGCGCCCGGCTCGATCATCTCGATTGGCAATATGATCTTTTTCTTGGCCGAGGACGGTTTTTACCGCTACGACGGCCAGACAATCTATCCAATCGGGCAAGGCAAGGTAAACAAGACGTTTTTTGCCGATGCAAGCCTTGATTATATCCTATCGCGGATGCAAGGCGGCATTGACCCTATCAACACCATCGTCTTTTGGACGTATGCCAGCCGCAACGCGCCCGCCGGTCAAAATGATAAAATCATCATGCACAATTATACCACCGGCTGTTGGGCAACCGGCGAGGTGGATTCAACCTACTTTTTCAGCGCTTTGCAGCCCGGCTATACGCTTGAAACGCTGGATTCATATGGGTCAAGCTCAAGCATTGATACGCTGCCCTTCACCTTGGATAGCCGGGTGTGGCAGGGCGGCGCGAGCCTGCTGGCCGCTTTCAATTCCGACAACAAATTGTCGTTTTTCACTGGCAGCAATCTCGAGGCAATCATCGACACCGGCGAAACGCAACTTTTCAGTGGCCGCTGGTGTACCGTGAAAGAGGTTCGAGCGATCACGGACACCAATTCAGTTTCTATCGCTATTGGTTACAGGGAAAAGGTCGGCGATACCGTGGCATTTACGGCATATCAAGCCCAGGACGCCTCCGGCAAGGCCGATTTGCGCATAACCTCACGTTACCAGCGCGTCCGCACCAAGATCGCTGCAGGAGCCGCCTGGACTGATATGCAGGCTGTTGAAATTATCCCAGAGCAGGCGGGCAAACGATGACAAATATCGCCTACGCCCCGATCCCGCTTGATTTACCGGACGAGCGCCGCCACCGGCAAATGATCGCCGAGGCGGCAAATGGCGCTTTATACGGCAGGCTTCTTATAACCGGCACTTTGACCCTTGCCGCAGGTGCTGCCACCACCACGGTCACTGATGTCCGCAGTAGCGTTACCAGCGTTATTCTTTTATCCCCGCGCACCGCAAATGCCGCCGCCGCTTTGGCAAATACCTATGTTTCGACAAAGAGCAATGGTAGTTTTATTTTGACGCATGCCAACAACGGGCAAACAGATCGGGATTTCGATTATATCGTCATCGGGCAAGGAGTGTAAAAATGTTCTACGGCGTTGATCGCAAAGATATTGACCGGGTATGGCCTGCAGTTGCGCTAAAAGTAAAACGCGCCATCGAGAGCGAAAACGGCGATTTCCACCACGATGAAATCAAGGGCTGGTTGCAGTCCGGGCATTGTCAATTATGGCTGCACGAGCCAAAGGGCGACATTGATTCATTGTGCGTGACTATGGTCGACAAAACAGAAAAGCGCAAATTTGCCACCATCATTCTTGCAGCTGGCAAGGATTCAAAAGAATGGGCCGAATGCGTAAAAATTTTGGAAAAGTGGGCTATCGCAGAGGGATGCTCCCACATAGAATATGTAGGAAGGCGCGGTTTTGAAAAGCTTTTAAGACCTCTCGGCTGGTGCGGCCACCGAGTAATTATGAAAAAAGTTTTGATATAGAGGTTTATCATGGGCGGCGGAAAACAACCTAGCAGCACAACGACAACGACCACCCCCTGGACTGGGCAACAGCCATATCTAACCCGTGGTTTTGAGGAAGCGCAGCGTCTTTATGATCAAGGTGGCCCGGCTTATTACTCCGGCCAAACACTTGCCCCTGTAGATCCTGCCACAACGCAAGCACTGGAAATGACGCAGAATCGCGCTTTGCGCGGCTCGCCGCTTGCCCGCCAATCGCAAGACACCATCATGGCAACCGCGCGCGGGGATTTCCTAGGCGGCAATCCGTATTTGGATACCGTGATCGGCAATACCGCCAACGACATCGGCAAGTATTACCGCGAAAACGTGGTTCCAGGGATTGATTCCGAGGCGTCAATGCTTGGCCGGTATGGCTCGGACAATTTCGCCAAAATTCGCACGGACGCCGACATCGGCCTTGGTAAAACCATTGCCGATACCTCGTCCAGCATGCGCTCGCAAAATTATCAAACCGAACGGCAAAACCAGCTTATGGCTGCGCAATTGGCCCCGCAAATGGTCAATATGGATTACAACGACGCTGGCCGCTTGGCAGCGGTTGGATCGGCGCGCGAGGGCATAGCCCAAGATCAAATCAGCGCGGATATTGACCGCTATAATTACGATCAGCAATTGCCCTACAACAATTTGCTGAATTACCTCTCCATGATTCAGGGGCAATACGGCGGTTCTGCCACCGCTACCGGTTCCGCAAGCCGCAGGAGCAACCCGTTACTGGGCGCTTTGGGTGGTGCGGGCACGGCGGCTGGTTTGGCCAGTAGCGCTGGTTTATTTGGTAGCGCCGCCACCGCAGGCACGGCGGCTGTTGCAGCATCACCCTTCGCATGGCCGTTGGTCATTGGCGGGGGCTTACTAGGAGCATTCGGATAATGTTTGGATCAAATTTACAATTTGGGTTGCCGCAAGCGGCTTATAAAAACAGCGTGATTTTTAAAAAACCGCAAGTGCCTATGCAGGCTCAGTTACCCGGTAATCCCGGACAACTGCCCGGCATGGCCCGCCCGCCGTTTGTGCAGCAACCGCAGCCGCCTGTTGTTCCGTCTTTGATCGACATGGCAAAACAAATGCCTGAAACACCGATGATGGATCAGGTCGATGAAAACACCGTTAAAGAGATGGAAAAGGCTGTGCCGCAAGATGACAATTCGACCTTGATCGCTATGCTGATGGGCGGTGGCGCTTTGGCTGGTATGTTGGGTGGAAAAGGCGGCGGCGGCAAAGGTGAGCCAGCGCCGCAAGCGCCTGCGGTCATGCCCGGCGGCAATCCGCGCCTGCAGCCTGTGAATTTCGGGCGCCAGACTGGATTGATGCAACGCAGCCGACCGTTTGCCGGTTATTTTGGAGGATAGCCTATGGCCAGCCTGATCGACATGCTTTATGGGAAACCGACCCCATACGACCAATTTTTAACGCCCGATCAAAGGGCGTCAATCGTAAACGGAAGCATCCTACGTGCCGGGACATCTCTTTTGCGCGCCGCCGGTAGTGGCGAAAGCACCGGTGTTGGGATTGCCGATGCGGTGGATGCTTTCGACCAATCCCGTCAAATGGGAATCGCTGGCGCAATCCGTGATGCGCAGAATGCAAGAATGCTGCAAAAGCAATCAGCGCAGGACTTGGCCGAGCAATCGACAAAAGAATTTTTATTAGGGGAGAATGGGCAGACGCTTGTGCAAGGGATGGGGTTTGACCCCACGTTATTTGCGCAATCAGTGGCCGCAGATCCTTTTGCCGCGCAACAGCTTTTGATTGAAGAAAAGCAGAAACAATTGGCATCAAAGCGTGATTTCAGCAACCAAGTGAATCTGGCCGAGATCGCGGCGAACAAGCCTAAATTTATCAATGACGGATCGGGCAACGTGGTGCAGATTGATCCGAGAACCGGCCAAGCCAAGAAAATTTACGACTCCCCGCAGAAACTTTCGGCGGCGGATCTTGTGCAGGTTTTGGACGATAACGGCAATCCGACCTATGTCACCGCCAACGATGCTTTGGGTAAACGCTCGCCGAAAGACCCTGAATCGCTGAAAGCGCAAATCTCGCAGGAAAACACCCTGCGCGACGATTTCACCAAACAAAGCGCCCCGTTCATTACGGTGCGCGACAATTTCTCCCGCATCAAACAGATTACCAGCGGCAAGCCCAACGCCGCAACCGATATCAGTTTGGTTTTCTCGTATATGAAGATGCTTGATCCATCATCGACCGTGCGCGAGGGCGAATATGCAACCGCTGCCAACGCTGCGGGTATCCCCGATCAGATCAAAAACGCCTATAACAAGGCCAAGGACGGGCAATTCCTCACCCCGCAACAGCGGCAATCCTTCGCCGCGCAGGCTGCGCAACTTTACAAAGGCCAAATGGGGTCACAGCGCGATCTTGAAAGCCAATTTAAGGACATTGCCAAAAACTCCAACGCCCGCCCCGATCAGGTTGTTATTGATTACAGCCTTGAGGGCGCAGAGAAACGCCGCAGCGCGGCTTTTGCAAAGGCAACGGCTGATTTGCCCGGCGATCAAAAGAAAGTGCTGGAGCAGGCCCGCAGCGCAATTAAAGCCGGGGCAAACCCTGCGGCAGTAAAGCAACGCCTATTGCAGAAATACAACATTAATGCCGATGGTGTATTATGAGCGATTTTGGGGAGTTTTCGGATCTGGTTGCTGGAACGGGGGAGTTCTCTGGCACGGTCGAGAATAAAAAAACTGGCAAGGTCTATGAGACCGCCAGCGGCAAATATATTGCCAGCGATCCAAGCAAATCGGTTGACGATACCGGAGAATTTTCGGATCTGGTTGCCCAAGCGCAAGCGCCTGAGAATAGCGCCCCAACACAGAGCAATAGCCTAGGGCAAATCCAAAGCACCTTGCAGGGTTTTTACGGCGGCTGGGGTGATAAGCTCGCCAGCGCGGTTGTGACTGCGCCTACCTACGCCGGGCGCAACATTGCCGCTGCCGGTTTAAACACCTTTGCTGGGGGTGATTTGCCATATGAAAGCATGGGTGATGTTTACAATGAGGTTTATGGGGCATATCGCGGCAACCGCGCCGCTTTTGAGAATGAAAACCCCGTTCTTGCTATGGCCAGCAACATCACCGGCATGCTTTTAAACCCTGTCCTGCGCGGCAAGGCTGCGGCTGGATCGCCCGCATGGGTGCAAAAAGGCGCGCAAGTCGTTGGATCTATGGGCAAAGCCAAGCAGGGGGCAGTGATCGGCGGCGCTTATGCCGCAGGCGAATCCGATGGTGATTGGGGTGATATGGCAACCGATACTGCTTTGGGTGCTGGGTTTGGTGCTTTGGCTCCTGTGGTTATTGATAAAGCCGTTGTCCCCGCCGCAAAAGCCGTAGGCGGCGCAGTAGCACCATATGCCAAAGAGGTTGGCAATTACGTTGCAGATCGCGTCAATAAATTAAGCCCGAACGAACCTATCTTGAATAGGTTTAAAACAGCCGCCGCACCCATCTTATCACCCGCCGAGAAGCTGGTTGCCGACCGGATGGGCGATGTCAATTATCAGGCCGTGATCAATAAAATGACCGCGCGCGAGAAAATGGGCTTGCCGATATCGTTGGCCGAGGCAACTGGAAATCCCAAATTGGTGGCAGATGCAAAGGCCGTTACCCGCATGAGCGAGGGCGGCGGTATTCCAAAAGAATTTTTCCGCGAACGGGCGGACACGCAAACCCCCTCCATGATCACCAAGATGCTGGACAAGGTTTCGCCATCCGACACCACAACCGGCCTGTCCGAGAAAATCATTGACGGTGCGGACAGCATTGTCACGAAAATGGAAAGAGAATACGCGGAGAAATTGGCTCCTGCCTATAAAGAGGTCTTTGCCGATACCCGCCTTTTAAACTCCAAAACCAACAAAAAATTACTGCAAGACCCCCGCATGGTCGATGCAATCAAAAAAGCGCGCTACACCTACGGCATTGATCCCAAACTGCCCGATAATTCGCTCGAGGTTTTACACCGCGCCAAGGGTATGATTTCGGACGTTGTGGAATCGGCCAAGCGATCCGGCGACAAAGCCAAAGCCCGCGCTTTCAGTGATTTATACGGAAATCTGCAAACCAATCTTGGAAAAACCTTCCCCGATTACGCCAAGATCACGGACATGGCGCGCGCGGAAATCCTAAAATTGAACAACGTGCCGCCCGCTATTGGGATTATTGCGGATCTTAAAGGGGGATCGGTGCGCGAGGCCGGATCCCGCATTTTTGAATTGGAACCCCAGCAAATTCAACAATTGCGCGTTGTTTTCAAAAACTCCGGCAAGCAGGAGCAGTTTAACGCCGGTGTGCGCGGCTATCTGCAGGACACCTTTGAAAGCATGCGCCAAGGCACGGCCACCAACCGGATCGGCGCAAACGATTACGTCCGGCAGCAAATGCAGGCCGCACTCGGCAAGCGCGAAGGTGATGGTCTTTATAAAATGCTGGATGCGGTGTCGGATGCGCAATCTTTCTCCCGCGCCGTGGCCGGAAATTCAGAGACCGCCTATCAGATAAAAGCCATCGAAGGGCTGGAGGAAGGCTTGCAATCGAACAAGACAAAAGCGGTTGGCCTTGCCACGCAGCCTTTAAATGCTGCAAATAAGATTTACGAGAAGCTGCGCGGAATCGACATCACCAAAAATTCCGAGGAATACGCAAAATTAATGTTCACGCCGGAGGGTAAAAAATTACTCCGCAAGCTTTCGCGGATACCGGCGCGCGACACTAAAATTTATGATGAAATCGGCAATTTCTTTGCCAAACCGCTGGCGCAATCTGCCAGTGATGCTGTGACGCAGGAGTAAACATGGCCGATATTAAATCATGGGCAAACACCGCCGCCGCCAACAACCAGCAACCCCCTGATGGTTGGCCGGAAAACCAATTGCCTTCGACCGTGAATGATTGCGCGCGCGAGGACATGGCAGCGGTGCGTAGATTTTACGAAACTTCGCAATGGACAGATCTCGGGCATGTTTTGACGTATTTAAGCGCCACGACATTCAAAATTCCGACCGATCTGACCGCTACCTATGTGCCAGGGCGGCGATTGAAATTGACCGATACCACAACGCTGTACGGTGTTGTGGTCAGCAGCGCCTATTCCGCGCCGGACACCACCATCACGGTGCGCCTTGATAGCGGAAGCTTGTCGTCAAGCTTGAGCGCCTGCGCCTTATCCGTTTTGACCCCAGACAATAACAGCATCCCGTCCATTTTCCCGTTTAGCAGCTATGCCGCGATCACCGGCACGACCACGATTGTTTTGGGCGATTGTGGCCGTTATTTTGATGCTACCAGCGGCACTTTCACCGTCACCCTCCCTGCGGCAAACGTCCGCACCTCTGTAAATCCACCGTTTGTGGTGACCATTGGCAATAGCGGGGCCGGGACGATCACGGTTGCTCGGGCGGGATCCGATACGATTGACGGGGCAACCAGCTTTACCCTGACGCAATATCAAGTGGTGACCCTTATCAGCAATGGCAGCAATGCTTGGCGCCGAATCAATAGCTTCGGGGTTTAACCATGACTGACATTAAAACATGGTCAACAACAGCGGCGGGCAACAACGCAGCCCCGCCCGATGGCTTCCCAGAGGGGATGGCTAGGTCGGCCATCAACAACTCAAAGCGTGAATACAAGCGAGCCATCCGCAAAGCTTATGAGGATTGGCAGTGGAAAGAGCAAAACGACACGCCAACCCGCACGAGCAATACCACCTTTACCGTGCCAACGGATAAGACCGCCGTTTATCAGGTCGGGCGCAGGATGAAGTTTACGGATAGCTCCACCCTGTATGGCGTGATCACCGATTCTGTTTTCACATCCTTAACCACGGTGACAGTGCGCTTGGATAGCGGCAATCTTTCTGCCAGTTTGACCGCTGTTTCCATTGGCACGCACCCTGTGGACAGCACAAGCTTCAACTCTCAATACCGGCAAGTTGCTGGAGACACGGATCTAACCCCTGATTATTTGGGGTCGGTCGTCGAGGTGACTTCTGCTGGCTATGTTGCGCTGCCGAATATGGCTGGGCTGACGCAAACCGGCAGGATCACCATAATCAACAAAACCGGCGCGCAGCTTTCGATAAGAACCAGCGGGAATATGGTCTGCGACGATTCAACGCGGCATTACATACAAAACAATCAAGCGATTGATTTCTTTCACATTGGTAATGGCTCTTCCTGGAGAAGGGTTGTGAATTATTCAAAATCCCCAGCGCCAACCACGGGTGTCAATGCAATCCAGTTTAACCCTGGCGGCACGGATAATGGCTGCTATTTGCAGTATGGCGGTGGGCCAAGCACCGATCCCAATAAACTTTTGGTTTCAATATGGGCTAATGCGAGAAATTGGAATGGGCGAAATCATACATTAATTGGGTTTAGCAGTTCTGCACTACCAAGGATTGTTATATCCTCTTCAATAAGCGGAACAAGCATAAATTATGACTGCTCTCTTGTAACATCAAGTGGACTTTCTAGAGCTCCGGTAAGAGCAGGTCTCGGTTCATTTCCGTCCTATGACACAGGATGGTTTCACATTCTTTGGGCTTTTGATCAGACATCTGGGTCTGAATCGAGCAGAGCATATACTTATTCATCCTTAGGCGTTGACACCAATCTTGTTGCCCCACCAAATGTTGGTTCAAGTGTTGGAATTAGCAGCAGTTTGGTTATTGGTGACAGCACAACAACGGGTTCAGAAAACTATTTTGACGGTGATATCGCCGAGGTCTACATAGCTGTGGGCCAATGGCTTGATTTGACGGTGCAAGCAAATCGTGAGAAGTTTGTCCTGGGCGGCAAGCCGGTCAACCTTGGGGCAGATGGGTCTTTGCCGACCGGAGTTGCGCCGACAATCTATCTGCGCAAGCCGTTAAGCGAGTTTGTTATAAATCAGGGTTCAGGATCGTCATCGTCTTTTTCAAATATCGGAACGGCGATCAGCAACGCAACCACCAGCCCGAGCGATTGAGAATGAGAATGGAAACTAATGGCCGCTACAAAAATTTCTTTCAGCAAACCGATCCGCGCGATATTGATATGGCAGCGGTTGTGAGCGCTTTAGAGAGAATTTTGGAGCGCATGGATTTGACCGACAAACACAATGAGGAGCGCGACACGATGATAAAAAATATAATCAGCGCTTTCCCATCGGGCGATTTTGACGCGCACCGGAAATATCACGAATTGCAGATGGAATTGCTGGCCGAAAAGCGCAAATTACGAGTTGCTATCCAAGAAAAAACCATATCCGGCCTGATTTGGCTTACCATTATTGGCATTGGCACGGCGGTTTGGCACGAATTTCTAACCCTGGTTAAAAAATAGGAGATATCATGGCCACAAATTACGATTTGGACGTTTTTGCCCGCACGATTTACGGCGAGGCCGAGGCCAATAACAAAGCCGATGCGGTTGCTATTGCCGATGTGATCCTGAATCGCAAAAAAAACGGCAAGCAGTGGCCAAACACCATTGCCGAGGTATGCCTTCAGCCCTGGCAGTTCAGCTGCTGGAACACCAACGACCCCAATCGGGATCGCATCATTTCGGCCAACGGCAAATGGTTTAACGAGTGCGAAAAGATCGCCAAAGACGCCGTTAATTTAAACGGATACAACGTCACCAAGGGCGCAACGCATTATTACGCCACCTTTATCAAAAAACCTAAATGGGCCAAGGGGCATAAGCCTTGCTATGTGGTAACGCATAAAAACGGCAACGAGCATCTATTCTTTAACGATATAGACACGCCTGCGCCAGAAACGGCCCAGGAATCTCTAGAGCAAATCAAACCACTGTCCGGTAGCGGGACAATCAAAGCCGCGCGGGCGGGCATCGTGGGGGCTTCTGCGGTGGGTGTAGCGGCTGAAACCGTAGAACAACTGCAACCGGCCCTACCAATTGCGCAGACGTTGGCTCAATACGCGCCTTGGGGATTAGTGGCTATTTTGGCCGCTGCTATCGGTTACATGGCCTGGAGGCGCATTGCCGACCGGGCAGAAGGGTTGCGGTAATGTGGAACAGGATAGTCGGGCTTTTTACGGGTTCAGCAACTGCGATTTGGGCTTACCTTGCATTGGCGGGTATCGTTGTGGGGATTCTGCTGGGTGCGCGCAGCGCCGGGCGGCAGGCGGAGCAAATTGCGAATATGAAAAAAACACTCGAAGCGGTGAAGGTGCGCGATGAAATCAAAAACACTGTTGCTGCTGGCGATCCTGATAATATTGCCGAATTGCGCCGGAAATGGACGCGCAAGGATTGAGTATTGCGCAATCCAGTCCCCGACTTGGTTATCGGATAAGGACGTTTTGACGCGCGAAACGTTGCTAAAAATACTGGCCGACAACGAAACCTGGGACAGGCTCTGCAATTAAAAATAAAACTGTAATGTCTTTTTGATAGTTTGCCGTAATCACATCCACCAACCGGACGCAAAGGTATGGCGCAAAGCAGAGATGACACATGGAAATGGTTTGTCTTCTGGCGCGATGGTCTAGCATGTGTTTGTTGTGGAATGAAGGCGGGCCTGGCGATGGAATTTCACCATGTCAAGCCGAGCGAAAAACGCTTTACAATAGCCAGCGCCGTATATAACGGCTTTCCTCTTGATACGATCCGCGAAGAATTGGAAAAATGCGTCCCCGTTTGCGCCAATTGCCACAAAATCATCCACGCCAAAGCACCGCTGCCCAAAGAGCATGAAACGCGCGAGGATGCGTTTGAATCCCAACGATTGGTGGTTCTTGAATATAGAGCCAGGTTTAGGAGTGGACGATGACGACTATCGAAATACTGGCCGAGCGCCTCAAAATGCAATACCCGCAATATGCCTTTACGGCGGATAAGACCGTTGTCGTGTTCTGCAAGGGCTGCTTTCAGGAAAAATTAGACGAGAAAGACGCTATTGAATTGCTGCGGGATATTCAGCGGAATACAAAACAGCGCTAGGGATAGGCGGATTAAACGTCGAAATGCAGGGTTTCCAAACCCTCCCTGACACGCATCCGCCCTTGGGTTGGGACGCCCTAGCTCGCCCCTCAGGAGTGCGCCGCTGAGCTTTAGATACGGCGGACGTCAGGGAATTTAATTATTTACCGGCCTGCGGTGTATCAAGCTGATTATTTGGATTAACGGCCATAGCTTTCTTGGCAAAAAAACAGGCTGTTTCTAAGTGGGTTTTGACAATTGAAAATTCCCGGCTTGGCGGGCAGTATTGCGCAAGCTTCTCCAGGGTATCGTCAAAAATCGCAGCAATGTCCAGTGCCTTCTCGTAGCCCAAATTATTCAGAGTATATACGGCAAATTCTGGGTGTTTGATTATTTCCGATGGATCTCTGGTCATTTTTCTTGCCCTTTAAACGGATTACCGGATCTTACCAAGCCAAGCGATATCTGCGTAATCAATCGCAACCCAGACAACTTTGCTGGCGCCGATCACCCGCTTGCCGGTTTTATCGTCCTCATCAAACTTATTGGAAACCGTTTGATAGTGGTACTTCCTGGATTCCTGGTTGTAAATTGCGGCGCGCGCAATGTCCGGGGTGTCTTTTAACTTGATAAAGCAGGATTCGCCATGCAGACAAAAAAGGCCATCCAGCCGAGTATCAAACCACTTAATCATGCTTATGCTCCGGTGTGGTGAATTTCAAAAGATGATAGCAGTTAAATTTTTCGACCGTCAACTGCTATTTACATTCAGTGCAAATCGGTAATGAGGCGTGGCTTTACGATCTCGACCTTGGACGGTGCTTTTTGGTCTATCCCGTTCAGCCGCGCAATATTTGCCGACAAAACAGACAAAAACGATTGGTACATGGCTGGATCTTTGTGCAGCATGTTGGCGCAAAAATAGGCCGTGCCGTTAAATCCGTCCTCTAGGCTTACGTCCATTGCCCTAAACAGCGTTGCAAGAGATTCCGCGATCACCACGGCGCGCATCGCCATCTCCTGCGGATTGTTCGCCGGTGGTGTCGGGGTATTTTCTGGTTTTTTATCGGATTCCATTATCGCTGCTCAAAAGTTCCGACCCATTCATTATTGGAATAGGCTATTTTTTTGACGGTAAATGTGCCTTTTTTGGGTGATCCATCGGCTCGGTGGAATGTGACCGTATCGCCTTTTTTGATCTCGCCTTTTTTCTCGCTGGTTCCTTTCAGCTCAAGCGTAGAGCCGTCCTCGGTGGCGCTGATAACGCCATAATTTGATATTTGGTGGTCAATAGCTTTGACTGGTGATTTTTGAGCCATAATCTTTCCTTTCAGGTTGTTGATAGACAGAATCCCAAAGATAATAACCGAACGGACTGGAATGTAAACTAGGGTTGCATGCTAGGTTGATGCTGATCTGTTTCCCAAGTGTATCGGTAATCTTTGGGATCGAATCCAAGTGTTGCGCAAAAGCTGTTTCGCATGTCCTCAGCTTCGCCCTCAATCAAATCCCGGTTGTGGACTGATTGCAACTGATCGGTGATCAATTGCTTTATTGCGAAAAGCAATAATGGGTATTCCGTGCCATCAGGCATAATAATAACCGGGCTGGATCGGGCAGCGGCTGCACGGGCAGCGCGCTCCATCATTTCTGCGTCTAGGCGAAATTCGGTCATGCGTGTCCTGCTACTTGGTTATGGATACCCATTCTTGCGAATGCCACCTGTTGCTTAAAATGTTCCCAAGTCTGATCCGATTGGCATAAGTATGCCGTGCATAAGGTCATGACTGTCATGCCCTGCGCATCCGTCAGTTTTTTGTCGACAAAAAACTTGAACAGATCGGCGCATACCAATCGCAGATCGTCATTGTCGTTTGATGGCGCTTTCTCAGTCAAAGGAAGCCTCCTGCATTTTTTGGTGGGCGCGCACTTGCCAAACCACCTCTTGAAACTCGGTGAAATCGCCACCGGCCTCGAGAAATAGCCAGGCGGCGAGGTTTAAAGCATCCTCGCGCGTCATGCTCTCGGCTTTTTCGATCATCAGCAAAGCAAGATGCTCGCCGTTGTTGTGGGCTTTGACGCCAAATTTGTTATGTGCGTCGATGGGAGTTGTCAGTGCCATTATTGTAAATCCGCCCGTTCTGCCGCAACGCGCTTACCCGCTGGGCTGTTATCAAAAAGAACCGGGGTATCCGGGGTGATTTCAGCATCAACAATCTCGCCGTAATACTCCTCTTTGTCGGCGCAAATAACCATGACATGCGATCCGACCGCGTCAATCAAGGTGTGGCGCTCTGGGTCAATCTGGGAAATTTGCAAAACGCCTTTGATCCCTTCTTTGACAGTGACTTGCTCAAGCTTTGCAGTCAAAACCGGGAAGCCCTTGGCGGCGGTAACGCGAATCGCCTCGCGCACTAGCTCTTTAGCGCGCTCACCCAGCTCGATAGATAGGCTGCGTTGCTCCGCCTCATTCAAACCGTCCCAAGGCTTTTTGTAGTCCTGATAGCGTTTCAACATAAAATCACGGATCCCGCCCGCAATCATTTCCTCGGTCAGCATGGGTTTGGTGTTGTCTTTGGAATTATTTTCCTGCGTCATAGCTATCTCCGTGATAGTGGTTGAAAGATTGTAAACTGGAATTTACATTTTCCCCAATTTTCTGGCAAGGGTAAATTTAAAAGCGGCGCCGATTATTGGGGTAATCCTTGTATTTTTCCTTTTGCGCCTGTTCACGCCGCCAGCGTTCCAATATGCCTTGGGCCGAACCGGCAGGCGCGGCCATCATTTGATCAATAATGTGCTTTGGCACGTCACCGTAAGATTTCTTGCTCATTTACAGAAGCACCCATTTTATTGCCTTTATAACAAACATAACCGCCAGTATCCAAAACCCTACGACGAACACAATCGCCAAGAAATAGGATATATCCCCGCCAGCATGTTCGATAATTTCTGCACGTTTTTTGCTTTGTTTTGTCATGTTTTAGCTCCTTTTGATGATCCATATTTTTTCACTTTTCCCGAATTGGGTTTTACTGCGCCGCCCGGAATCCTCGATCTCGAAATACGTCCCGGCCAATTCGCTGATACGGGGGCGGGCGCTGTTGATATGCCAGCCCAAAGCCTGCGCCACGCCGGTCGCGGAAAGGCCATTTGTGCTGTTTTTGATGGTTTCAAGCACCTTTGCGCGCTTTGCCGCCGAATCCTCCGCCGCACTTTCTGCGGCCTCCTTGCTGGTTCCGGTGCGCTTATACATTTTGGCGGTGAGCAGATCTAATTGTTCAGCCATTCCGCTTCTCCGCTTTTGATTCATCTACCATTTTGCCAGCGCCGGGAATATGGTTTGCCTTGATGATTTTCCGGCATTTTGTTCGGCAGCACTGCCGGTAATAGCCATATTTTTCGGGCGGGATGACCTTAACCCCGTGGTCGTCCTCATCAATCAGAAACGAGTAGGAGGTTGGTTTTAAAGGCTCTAATTTATGGCCCAGCTTTTCGCACCATTTTGACATTATTTGATCTCCTTTAACATCTGATCGCGCATGGCTTTAAAAACATCAATTATTGCCTTATTGTCATTAAACCTTGAATATACGCCAACTTGCACCACTCTGTGGCTTGGCTCCCCCATCAGCGCATCAGCGATAAGCAGGGCGCGGCGAATAGCCTCGTAATTTATTTCTGCAAAATCTTCTATATGCTCTCGTCCGTAACCATCACACCCTTGAAATTTGCTCTCTCTAATTTTTTCTAAATGATCCAAAGCCTGTTTAAATTCTGTGGTCATGCTACCCCCTAAAAAGACACTTCGGCGACTGATATTCTGCCGGATTTTTCGCCAATGCCAGCATTCCTTACGGCGAGATAATCGCCCTTATCAATTTTCAAGAAATACTCCTTCTCTTTTTTGTACATAGGCGGGGAATGCACGGATCCCCTGTGCTCTCCATAGTCCGGCACTATCGAGAAAACAAAATCCTCGGTTCCGTATAACCGAATAAAAGTAGGGCGCCACGCTTGTAAATCACTGAATATAAATTCATTCGCAAACGTCACATGCTGCTGTAAAAGCCCGGTGATGCGATAGGGTTGGGTCATTGTTTCTCCATAAATGCTGCTATGAATTGGGCCGCGACTTGCGGGACGATGCTGGTGGGTTCTCCAAATAGTCTGCTGCTCTATTTAACCGAAAAACATCATCATGTGCATGCCCAAGCATCCTATTACAATTTGTGCACAATAGCCCGCGCACCTTGCCGGTGGAATGGCAATGATCGACATCGAAAGGGCGCGATTGTTTCTTGCTACAGATAGCGCACTCGCCATTTTGATGGTCAAATAACGCCTGATATTCTGCTTGAGTTAAATTATATTTCCGCACAAGATGCCGTTCACGCTCGGCAGCAGCAAATATTGCATAGCGTTTTTTATGATAGCGGGTACGCTGGCAATACTCTCGATGCCGCTTAGTTCGGCAAGCCTGACACTGGTTTGATCGTTTTATCTTTTTGGCGTACTCACTGCCACAAACCGAGCATTTATACATTTATGCACTCCATTGAAGCCTTTATGAACTCGGCGGCAAGCGGCGCGACAATCGCGTTACCATATCCGCGCAACTTTCCCACGCGGTTGGATACCCCATTAGCCAACAAACGAATGCTGGGTTCAACGAGCCTTTGCTTTCCGTCTGGGCAGTCAATCCAAACGCCACTTTGCCAATTGCTCGCGGCAAGCTGTCCGAGAATTGCCCCTGCCCGTTCGGGTGATGATCCCGCGCCTGTGCTGTTGGCCACATCGCCATTGCTGCGCAGTCGTTCAAGTTCTTGCTCCGCTCCAGGTTGAACCAGCGGTGCGCCTCTCCCGTTCTGAAATCCCGCGCCTGTGCTGTTGGCCATAGACCACTCTGCATCGCTTTTGCCGCTTCGGACGGGGTCATTTCTCGGCCTTTTGCATATTCTTGCCCGCGAGGTCGTTCTTGCGCTCTCGGAGTGCCCCACAAACCACAATCGGTCGCGTTTATGGGGCGCACCGACACTGCAAGCTGGCAATACCGCCGCCGCACAGGAGTATGTTTCAGCTTCCAAATCAAAGAACACTTCATCAAGCCATCCAAAGGCAATCGCTCCTGCAACTTGCTCGCCAAAGATTGTTGCAGGGTGGTGCTGTTTAATGAGATCGCGCCATGTCGGCCAGAGATGCCTTTCGTCTTCGCGGCCTTTTTGTTTGCCAGCGGAGCTATAGCTTTGGCAGGGGCAAGAACCTGTCCAAACAGGTCGGTCATCGGCCCACCCAGCAAGGCGCAAGGCGTATGACCATCCGCCGATACCAGCGAAGAAATGGTGCTGGGTAAATCCTTTGAGGTCGTTTGCTTGGACTTCTTCAATGCTTCGTTCGTCAACTTCACCATAGGCAATATGTCCTTCCTTAATAAGCTCCCGCAACCACGCCGCTGCAAACGGGTCAAATTCGTTGTAATAGGCAGTCATCACGCAGCACCTTTGTGTTTTTGATTGAAATGCCGGAGCATTTTTGAAGTCGTCCATGCGCCGAATCCGCAGCTGCATTTAAATTTACTGCGCATAAATTTGATACTTTTCCGCGCGTTAAAAATATCAATCACTTGTCACCACCTTTGTGTTTTGCGAGGGCTTCGATAGCAAAATCAATATAACCTTGTACTCTAGCGATTGCGTGCCCCCCGCGAATCGTTTCTAGGTCTTTCTTTGCGTGGGGAAGTATATCCTCCAAAGCCTTGGCAAGTTCCTTGCTCTCCTCCCGCAATCGGACTAGTTCGGCTTCTTGCTTCTCCCAGTCATTCTTCCACATTTTCCAATGTAAAAGCGCCCTTCTAAATCCCCATTGTAAGGATTGTTTATTCTCCCGTGGCCAGCCTTCCCAAAGTTTCCATAAATCATCATAAGAAGTTTTTTCTTTATCACTCATCGGTTTTGTCCTTCTTTAAGAAGTTTTAAATTTTTTATTGCAATTTTTACAGTAACCAGTTTTCCAATTTTTGTGGCCACTCCAAAGCACCATTTCATTGTGCCATCTGAGAAAACATTTAACTTTTTTCATCATCGGTTTTGTTCTCCCATTGCCAAATAGGTTTAGATTTAGGAATCTCTACATGAACGCGATAAAACCAATTATCCCGCCAAATAACTGCCTCTCTTCGCGCTTCATCCCTCTCCTTCGTCAGCCGGTCGATCTGGGATTGTAGCTGGCGCGGGGTTAGTCCGGTTTCGTGAAATACTTGTAATGCTTCCTCTGCCCATTCAAATCGACAATCTGCGCAGCAATCCTGCAATCTTTTTCCCGGCCAAGTATGCTTGCAAACCAGCTCCGGCATATGCTTGTGTTCCACCATCACTCCATCTCCACTATGCGGATTTTGACTGCGCGGTAGCCTAGCTTACTTAATTTGCGCCATGACATACCTAGCTTCGGGCAAAAACATTTGATGCAATAACTTTTTGTTCTTTCAGTCGACCGTGTATAAAAAAACCCCTCTGGCGCTTTTATGGCCCACCAATCATTCATGTTGTTGGCATTCCAAGCCTTATCCTTGCGTGTTGGTTTGGTCATTTCTTCACCTTCTTTGCTTTGCGAGCGCGGAGCATTTTGGTTATGTCGTTCGGACAAATAAGTTTTCGTTCCTCATAATATTCACCACCATAATGGTGGCTAACAAAAACCAATCTCCGCACATCTTTTATCGCTTGTGCATAGCCAGCTTCGTATTGGTTGGTCATTTCTTCACATCCCCAAGTCGTAATGTTTGAAAAGCGACTCCCTCAATACTAAGAATTTTAGCGGGCAAGCTAAAAAGATCCACTTCGCTGTAATCCGTTTCACCATGGCATGTAACTTTAAATTTTAAAACTTCTCTTGGGCCAAAATCCTGCCAACTTTCCACGGTATCAACCGGCTTTTTGCATAAGGCGCATTTTATAATCAAATCCCTTATATCCATCACTCCACATCCTTCGTGATCGCGGTTTCCTGCGGGTTGACTGCCCCATCCTCGGCATGCCACGTTATTGGCGGCATGACTTTGTAATCGAACTTAGCTACCGGCCGTACAAAGCTTTTATCCTTCCACACGATGCGGTTGTTCGGCATGGCGGCGATCTGTCCGGTGCCATCCTCGAGCAGTAAAATGTTGAAATTCTTGTGCTCTGGCGGGTAAAGGCTAAAGCCGTTGTCGGTATGGTCGAGAGTGCATAGGTAGTGCGCGGGGATCATCTTGCCGTTTGGCGCTCGGTACTCGCAGCTCATCTCACGCATATACTCAATCGCAAAGAGCGCGAAGTCCCAACCATGGCAGTCCCAACATTGCAGATTCCCCAAAGGGTGCTCAGCCGCACCGGCTTTGGGCAATTCCCACCGCAGCATGTGAATCGGGATATTGGCCCATTTCGCGCCGGACTCACAGAGGATCTCAAAATGCAGCGCGCGGGACGGGCGCGAAGTAACGGCCAGAATAACACACGGCTCGAACTTATCGGCGTACGCTTCATCCATACCGTGCAATATGCGCTGATCAACAAAGCCATAAACGTGCTGGGGCAGCGAGGCGGTTAAGGTGTGGTGGGTCATTGTTTCATTGCCCCTATTTCAATAAAAAATTGTTCGATTTGCTCTAAAGATTCCTTTACGCGCCAAGCAATAATCCCCGGCTTTGTTGACCAAAGAATTGTTTGGCCGCTTACCGGATCGACGCTGATTTCATCAACGTGCATCAGGTTATAAAGGCTTACTCTGCCAGTTTTGGCGTTGGTTAATCGTAGGAACATTATCTTCTATCCATCTTGGTTAAGTGATATCCGCCGCACCGTTTGCAGTGGTATGGGCGCAGGTGATGCTTGTACTTGTGCAAGCGGTCGTGGCTGGCGGATGATTTCATGGCTTCGGCTCGCGTCTTATAGACAAATTTTCCGCAACTATCCGAGAACGCTTTTTGCACTTAAAGCCTCCCTATCAAGACTCCGCAGAATCGTCCGAAAATCAGGCTCTCGGATGAAAATCCCATTCAAGAACGTGTTTTGAAAATCGGCAAATGTCGGCCAGTCACCTTTGCGCCGCCGGTGGGACTGCGCCCAAGGGATGATGTCACTTGAAAGCATGGATAATTACCTCCGTAAAAAATCCGAGCGTATAGCCCAAAACAAACGCCGCAAAAATCATGCAATTCCTGCGCGCGCGCCCCATGATGGCGCGGAACGCGCGCTCCTCGCGGTATTTTTCTGCCGATAACTTTTTAAGGTAGGTCATTGTTTGGCCTCGGTGACTCTGAAAGAGGAAATATCCGAGTGTCTTACGTGATTATCGCCAATAGCAATAAAGCTGCTTTTTGAATAAGCGTCTCTGAGCGTTTTCTCAAACATTTTTGCGGCAGAATAAACATCTGGCGCAACGATATTGCCAGAAAAAGCGTACCCGTTATTCATTGTCACTTTTAAAGTAAAATCAGGCATTTTATTCCCCCATAATCAAGCTGGTTTGCGGTTTGGCGTCCTCGGCATTTGCCAAGTTTTCCAAAACCTTTTCGCGCTGCTCCAAGGCTTTTTTGACCTCTAGCCCATCGCTCTTGTGATCGGCCCAGAGCTTGTTAAACGATTGCTTGTTGGTGTCGCGGAATTGCTGCAATTCAGCCGGGCTATCAATCTTGCGAATAAACGCGATCAGCCGATCCGCCGCTTTACCGGATGGGACATACTCGATGGGCGCGCCATACCCAAAAGCAAACGGGATCGAATCGCGGGTGTTGGTTAGGGCTTGGCGTTCAAGTTTCTCGTGCTCGGCCAAAAGCTCGCTGGCGGTGCGTTCCTCGGCCACCATTGCCCGATCTAATTCGGCGCTTTCATACAGGCTGGAAAGATCCTCTGGGAATGCCCGGCGCAATGCTTGAGCCTCGGCGCACTTGACAATCATCAAGCGCGGCATTTTTACCCATTGTTCTTTTTCAAGCTTATATTGGCCGGTCGGCTTGTCCTTGCCGCTGGCCGGATCAAACGCCCAAATTTCTTTTTTTGGCACAAACTCGTCCCAATAGGCCGTGCCAGCCGCTTTATGCCAGGCACCAAGCGAGTCTTGTTTCCAGACGTATACTTTTGCCGAAACAATACCAAGGGGGTTCATGGAGCTTTTGGCTGCTTCGTCGTAAGTGATAATTGCCTCCTCCTCATCCGGGCGATAGCGGCCACTGCGTTCGGCAATTGAGCGCAGGCCGTTGATCTCGGTGACAATAACCATTTTGCGCTTGGTTTGATCTTTGGCGTCTTTGCCAAAAATCTGGGCGCTGATTTGGCGCTTGAGAGGCGAAAGGCGGGTGTTTTTGCAGATCAATTGGAATGCGTCAAATTCCGCATCGTTTAGATCCTTGCAAAAAGCGTTGCGAATCACCTTCATCACCGTTGGGCTGTCAAAATCCGCCATCGGCGCTGTGGAAACTGTTGCTAGGTTTGTTGACATTTACTTTCTCCTTATTTTGATGAGTTGACCGCCGTTAGTGCGACGGGTTCCGGGGACTACAAGGCCGTCCTCGAGAATAGCCTCCCGCAGCTTTTTCTTGTCCAGCTTGGGATCGCCGGGAATCCAATACTCCGCTGGGATATCAGCCTCGTTGGTTATTTCGTAATCAGGCGCGGTGTCGGCCAATGTCACCGTGCTGCTACCGTTTTTGATCGGTTTTTTCCAATCATCGCGTTGCATTACCGCTTGAATGATCCCGCGCAGCTTTTCGCATTTTGCTTCCATACCGCGCGCGCGTTCCTGCAGGACTTTGATTCGCACTTTCAGGGCTTCGATAGTTATACTTAACTCCTCCTCCTCGTCGGCGCAGCGCAGAACAAAGCGTTCGACGTCTTCCTCGCGCGATAATTCCAGCAGCTTTGCTTCGTCCTGTTCGGCGAGGCAATATTTATCAATGTCTACGGTTTCTGACATTTTACTCTCCGCAATTTTCAGCAATTGATTGCATGGATTTTGCGACCGAGCCAATCAGATCGGATAAATTATCTGCTGCAAATCCCAGGTAATCGTGGGTCGAAAAGCCGTTGGCGTCGGGTTTATCGTTAATCGCGTCCGCATATTTTTTGTCGGCGCAGATTTCTTTAAACTCCTCGAACAATCTGGCCTGTTGCAGTTGCAAAGCTTCAAGCTTTAAGATCAGCGTATCGCGGCGCATGTAGCGAATATCATCAAGATATGCTGGTCTCTGCGGCGGCGTGGTGCGCCAGGTATCGTAATCTTGTGGTAAATTTGACATTTAAAACCTCTTTGAAGTGCCGCGCCCGATAGGGCATCAAGCGCGGCGTTGATTTGAAAGATATTGTTGTGGCCAACAATACTGCCCTATCGGGTTTTTTGGCCGTTGCGTCTTACCGCTGCCAAGGCGTGGTTGATGATGGATTCTTCGGTGAAAGAATCAGGATCCACCGCCGCGCTAAAATTGCGTTTGCATTCCGCGCGGTTGTGGCCAAAGCCGATAATTTTTCCGTTGGTAAAAATGAAATCCTTTTTCATGGCGCATCTCCTTTCAAAAAGATGTGGCCTACCTGGCCAAAGTTTGAACAGGGAACCTAATCTATACTCTGTTCGGTTGCAGTTTCAATGTGGACAATCAAATCGGTCACAAGGTCAATGGCAACCAAGAGAACGATAAAGCCTATGATGATTAGTAGCTGGGTTTTTGTGTTGCGTGTCATGGTGCTCCTTTCAAAAGCAGATTGACAACTTAGGTTTACAAAGCGAATATAAACCGAGGTTGGTTAAGATGTCAACTACAGTTTACATAAAAAGTGGAAAATAATGGGCAATTTTGTTGCGTTGTTGCATGAATGGCTATCCGAGGAGAACCTTACCCGCGAACAAGCGGCCAAAAGGGCGGGGGTATCGCGCCAAAACTTTCATAAATGGCTGAACGGCAATCGCACCCCAAGCGTTAACAATATTTTAGCTTTGGAAAAGGCAACAAATGGCAAGATCACCTTACACACGTTTCAAAAAGCCCGGCCAGCGCGCAAAACCCCGCAAGCTTGAGGAACCGTTACATATCCAAATTGTCGATTACCTAGAGCTGGCTTATGGCAACCGCCAGGACGTTTTGTTCCTGCACGTCCCAAACGGCGGCTCGCGCCACCCGGCGGAGGCGGCAAAATTAAAGCGCATGGGCACAAAAGCTGGCGTTTTTGATTTGTTAATATTTCGGGGTATTTTTCCGCATTGGCTAGAGGTCAAATTTGGGGACAATGACCTATCCGATACCCAAAAGGGTCATCTATTAGTGGTAGAGAGGCTTGGTCACAGGTGGGCGGTTTGCTGGACTTTTGATGAGGCCAAAGTAATAATTGACGGATGGCTTAAATAACAATGGCTTACCTTGTGGATAAACCAGTGGATAAGTACTGTATAACTTGGGGAAAACTCCCCCGCCCTCCTTTCCCCCCTAGAACCCCCCTATCCACCCACCCCACTAACACCAGTTTTTAAACAAACTTATTTGAACAAGAGCGCTGCAACAACAGACTAGAATTTTTGGATTTTTATAAAAATGGAACAATCTTTACCGATTCCTTACGCAAATTCTAAAAAACGTGGCCTCAAGGCGGGCCTTTCTTTGACCTCAGGCAACCGTCCCGTCACCTTCTACCAAAAACGCGCCCAGACCCCCTTAAAACGCATTTAACCAGAAAACCTAGAAAGTAGGTAAAAAATGACCGAAATTAAGTGGATTACCGAGGTTGTTGAAATCAACCTATTGAAACCCCATCCAAACAACCCGCGCACCAACTCCAAGGAGCAATATAACACCCTTTTGGATTCAATTCGGGAATGCGGTTATTACAATCCGATCATTTGCGACCATGATTATACCATCCTTGGGGGTCACCACCGCCTGCGCGCGCTAAAAAAACTGATCCGAGAGGGTTTTCCGCATTTTAAGAAAATAGAAATCCGCCGCTCTATTGAAAAACTGCCGGATGAAATCGCCACCCGCATCCTTGTGGCCGACAATTTGAGCCACGGTAATTTTGATGTCGATATATTGGCTTCGCTTTGTGATGTGGAACAATTGCTGCGCTACGGCTTCACCGATCAAATCTTAAAAGATATGCCAAAGCATGAATCATCTGTGGCCGGGCTTTGCGCCCCTGATGATGTGCCGCTGCCGCCGAAAGAGCCTAATACCAAGCTGGGCGACCTATACCAGCTCGGCGACCATCGGTTGCTGTGCGGGGATAGTACCGACATTGTTGCTGTTGAAAGGCTGATGGACGGACAAAAAGCGGATATGGTTTTTACCGATCCACCTTATGGTATTGCATATTCAAGTAAAAAATTTGACGGTAATAAAACTGGAGTTACAAACAAAAGAAACAAAGCACCAATGATTATTGGTGATGATCAAAAATTTGATCCATCATTTGTTATTAATTATTTTAAAGGGGTAAAAGAAATATTTATTTGGGGATATCAATATTACCCAGAAAAGCTAGGACGCGGCGGAATAATTGTTTGGAATAAAAAACATGAAAGCGAAGCAGATTGTCCGCACGGAGATTTTGAGCTTTGTTGGTCAAAAAATGAGCGCAATAAGATGTGCTGGCTAAGATGGGGTGGTTTTCAAAATAAAGAAATTGGTGAAGATCGTCTCCACACAACGCAAAAACCAGTGTCTCTGGTAGAGTGGTTTCTTGATAATTGGGGAAAAAACATAAAAATTGTGGTGGATATATTTGGCGGCTCTGGCTCAACGCTTATCGCCTGCGAAAAAACGCAACGCCATTGCCGCATGATGGAATTAGATCCGGCCTATTGCGATGTCATTATCACCCGCTGGGAAAAATACACTGGGAAAAAAGCTGTAAAGGTTGAAACATGACCGAATTTACTGGCGCCACCTTTTCGCAAAACGATGTCGAGATCATTGCGGTCGAAAAACAAGGCGATGATATAGCCATTTTGGTGCGCTGCCCCAACTGCAACGACTTCACCGTGGTCGGCTATCTGGTTGACCGCGACGAAGCCGATCTGTTTATTGCCGCAATATCGGCATTTCTCGGCGCAACCATCTTTCCCATCCACTGAGGTATGACCATGATCCTGCTGCACGAAAAAGACATTCACGGCTTTCGCATGTTCTTGATAAAAAACCTGACTAAAAATCGTGGAAACTATAAGCTGGTGGTAAACGCCTTTGATCGGCTGATAACAGGCAAGTTTTACCCTGATGACCCCGTGCGCGGCCCGGATAGCGATAAAACACTTAACCATTTGACAACAAACGATAATGAGCCGCGCGCAGACAAATCCAATGATAGCAATAAAGCAGGCTTTGAATCTGCCGAGAAAGATCGTTGCGATTCCTGCGGGCATAAATGCAAAACCTTTTTTGAAAAACAAACTGATTGGATACCCGGGATAATTGCGCCAACCCGCCTATTGTGGGTTTGTGCCTGGTGTAAATTTCCGCATTCCACCTAATGTAAAAATGCCCTGTTTATATTATAATTACTTTTGGCCTCGATCGCATAGAAAGAAAATTACTTGAAACTGGGTCGCATGAAGCAATTGAGTATCCCTAAAGACGAGCGAACTCGTAAAAAGCAGGCTTATGCTCAAAAAATAGACCCGAAGCTTGAGCAGGCAGCAACCGTGCCCATGTGGAAACCCGGCGAATTGCGCGTTCTTAGCCCCGCCCAGCTGACCGAGCTTGAGCAAATGGCAATGCGCCCAACCACGACTTGGGCGATGATCTCGGCTTATTTTCGGTTCACCGAGGACACTTTGAGCAAAATCTTTGAGCGCCAGCCCGAGGCCCGGGCGGCTTATGAGCGCGGCAAAGAGATGGGCAAGTATGCTATAGGCGATGCGCTGTTTAAAAATGCGATCACAAACCAATATTTCCCGGCCCAAAAGTTTTTGGCGACCAATTTCCTTGGTATGACCGATGGTGCGTCCAAGGGCGGGGAGTCGCTTATGTCCTATGAGGATATCATCGCCGAGATGTATGCCCGAGGTAAACTTGCCCTTGAACGGGCCGCAATTGAGGAAGGAAAGCTGATTGATGGAACCGCAACCACTGTCCCAGACGCAGAAGCAATTGATCGAGATCGTGAATGATTTCCAGCTTTATTGCTCATCCGTCCTGAAAATCAAAACCAAGTCGCAGGGTATCCAGCCCCTAACCATGAACCGCTTACAGCGGAAATTGATGGCGCGCGCCGCCGATCAGAAGCGCCGCATTGGCAAAGTCCGCCGGGCGATCCTGAAAGCCCGCCAAGGGGGTGCGTCGACCATCATCAATGCGCGGGGATACCATCAAGTCACGAGCACGGATGCTATGAACGCATTCATTTTGACCCACCGGGGGGATTCGACCGACAAGCTTTTTGCCATGCTCAAGCTGTTTTATGAGGAATCACCGCTGGTTATGCGCCCGGAGATGCAGGCGTCAAACAAAAAGGAGCTGTTGTTTTCAAAGCTCCGCTCTGGGTACAGCGTGGGCACGGCGGGCGGCGTCGAGCTTGGGCGCGGCGGCACGGTGCAATTTTTCCACGGCTCCGAGGTTGCTTATTGGGATAATGCGCAAATGCACATGGATTCTATCGGGCAATCCATCCCCAGCGGCACGGAAAGCGCCGGGACTGAAATATGGCTTGAAAGCACATCCGCCGGGCCAGTCGGCCTGTTTTACGACATCTGTATGGACGCCCTGCGCGGCATAGGGGAATACGAGCTGGATTTCTTTGCATGGTTTGAATCGCTGGAATATCAGCTCCCGAACGTGCCATTTACCGACCCAAGCCCGGAGGACAAGGAATATCAGCGCATTTACAAACTGACCGATGCGCAAATGTCATGGCGCCGGGTCAAGATTATCGAAATGAAAAGCGAGGATTCCTTCCGCCGCGAATACCCCGCAACGGTGCAAGAGGCGTTCTCGGTATCATCAAACGCCGCCTTTATCCCTTATAGCTATGTCGAGGATGCGGTAAAGCGCATCATCCCCGACAATTACGGGGCCGTAATCATGGGCGTTGACCCCGCGCGCAGTCTGCGCGGCGACAGAACGGCTATTGTCTTGCGGCAAGGGCGCAAAATGATCCACGGCGAGGTGATGCAAACCGCCGACACGATGCAAATTGTTGGGCAAATCAGACACTTATGCGACCGCTTTAAGGTTGTCAGCATCAATGTGGACGTGATTGGCGTTGGGGCCGGGGTTGTCGATCGGCTGCGCGAGAGTGGTTTCCCGGTGTTTGCGGTAAACTCGGCCACGCAAGCCAGCTTGACCGACCGTTACCACAACAAGCGGGCCGAGATGTGGGCGGAGATGCGGGCTTGGCTCGCCGATCCAATTGGCGTTCAGATTATCGACAATCAGGAGCTTTTGAGCGATCTGCAGGCTCCGATCAACATACCGCCCGACTCGCTTGGGCGCTTGAAATTAGAATCCAAAGACGATATGCGCAAACGCGGCGTTCGATCACCGGATTGGGCGGATGCGCTATCATTTACCTTTGCCGTGCCGATGCAGGCGCAAAATTCGACAAACTCACCATTGAAATACAATGACGATTGGATAGCATAGGGATTCAACCGAAAGATATTATTGATGCTCTCACCCCCGCAAAGACAGATGAATGTTCAAGGCGCAACCAATCCTTATGCTAGGATTTTTGGCGGATCAAACGTGCGCATCCTTTTGGACGCGACCAATCCTGCCGGGCGCACTTTAGACACCAGCGGATCTGAAACCTATGCCGCGTTGCAGAATCTAGCACCTGGATGGGGTGCAGAAAGCATAACCAATGGCACAAAGGCATCACAACCAACCAGTACAAACGATGCTGGTACTGGCCTAAAAGGCATTTTGATGCTGGGCGACAGCCAGTTATTAAGCGGCAACATTACAGCCGTTAACGGCGATGTATTTTCTTGGGTCGTGTGGCGAGCTAATGGCTTTGTCAATAACCGACAGCTTATTTCGTTGTCAAATTCGACGGCGGCCAACCAGCAGTGGTTTTCCACACCGTTGGGATTTTTGCCGATGACTTCGGGATTCTCTGCCGATGTTTTCGGAGCTTGGCATCCCAATAATTATCGCTATTTTACTGCCACCGTTCCAGTCAATAGTTTGATTTCTACAACAGTCTATAATGCCCAGGCGAATGGTGGAACGCATAATTTATGGCGTAACAATGCCGATTTTAAGACGTTCTCTAATACAGCTGACCGAGGAGCATTAGATCGCTTAGGTATTGGTACGGCGCTTGGTTCGTTCCGAGGGCCATACACATTTTTTGAATTTGGTTTGGTTACCGGCAATCCAACCAGCGGGCAACGCAACGCATTGCATGCCTTGTTGCAGTCGAAATACACGGGGCTATAAATGACAGAT
>Ga0315902_10001620_pt1 | contig 36071 bp, 54 predicted proteins | sample LakEriMetagenome_9_FD_203523 | JGI IMG/M metagenome (GOLD analysis project Ga0315902, IMG submission 203523) | Freshwater fungal communities from buoy surface, Lake Erie, Ohio, United States - Buoy 12 MA117 | ecosystem: Environmental > Aquatic > Freshwater > Lake > Lake biofilm | place: USA... | reverse complement strand
GAAGGTCTGAGAAGTCATACTTTACCGAATCCATCTGAGATACTGATGCCCCAAGTACCTCTGCCTTCCCTTTTGGGTGCTTCATAAGTTCTGCAAGAACATTCTCGGTTATTCGAGATTTTACCGACTTGATTAATTGCTCCAAACTATTGAACTTGATTGCTAACTCTAAGGGATCAACCAGACCATCGTTGACTTGTTCTTGGATAGCATCTGCCATAAGTTCAATGCCAAACTTAGTGGGGGCAATATCCCCCACCTTTATTTCATTAAGCTTTAACAAGTTCAGATTTTCGTTTCTTGAGTTCATCTTTTACAAATTTATTGGTTTCAATTTTGTGTTTATTGCTATCGTAAATGCTCTTGAGGTCTGCGATGGTTTCCGCTTTTTTAATGGCAATCATTAGTCTACCAATGGTCTTCTCTTCTTCTGCCTCTGTTTCAATAACCTCAACCGCTTCCACTTCCATCTGAGGCAATGCTTCAACCATTGTTTGCAATGCCCCTGAGACTGCATTAGGGATTGATTCTGCCTCTGATTCATCAAGAACGCCTAATCCTAACAAGTCAAGCGTTGCCCTTCGTTTTGCCTTGGTTTCTGCCTTCATAATGGCATTGGCGTATGCTTCACCTTTAAGTCCTGCGATGTTGACTGCACCAATTGATTCAGTACACCTACCATCAGGAAGGGATGCCTTAGAAGTTACAATGTAAACCCCTGCATCTGCATTGGTATCCCTTGAGGTAATCAAGTGCGATACCTTATGGAGTTTATTCAATTGCTGAGTTCCTGACCTTGTGCAGTAAAGTACCTCTCTGCCGTTAAGTCTTAGGATGTCAAATGGTTTGGTAAATGGGTCAAGTCCCATCCTTTCGCAGTACCCATTATAGTACCTCACTTTGTCGTTTGCCGACAACTTCGATAAGTCCCCCTGCAAGATTAACTGGTTCGCAATAGAGGCTTGTTGGTCTTGATTCTGTTGTGTCATTTTGTTGTGATTTTATTTGATAAGGAAAAGGTTTAGTAATTCTAAATGGTGTATTCTCTTTCATTGGTGACCTATGAGAAATGTATATCTCCCAATCTTTAATGCTTTTAAGTCCATAAAAGTAGTACCATTGCTTTCTTTGTGTCTCTATCCCTTCATAGGTACGCTGTGGAAATGCAGTAGCACGGACTTCACCATTGACTGCAAGGGTCATCTCAATTCGTTCAGAAGGCATAATCAGAATAGTATTCGTGGTCATACTCTGAATCCATCTTGAACGTGTAAGCATCCATGCACTTCTGCTCTACCAACTCATAGAATGCAGAATGGAACTGAGGCAGGATGTTTAGGCAGTGGTAACCTGGCATAAGAATCTCCCTAACATTGACATCAAGGTAATCCTCTGCATCATTAATGGTAGCGGTTACCATTATCATGATGTCGTTCATGCTAACCTTTAACCATTCCGCAGGGACTCTGACATTAGTTGTGACTTGTTTTTTCATTGTTGTGATTTATTTAATGTTAAAGTTAATTAATTTCTTCTAAAACTTGAAATAATTTTTGCATTGTACTAAGTCTAACCTTGCCAGTCTTTTCAGCACGATTGACTGTAGCAAGTGAGATTCCACTGATCTCTGCAAGTTTTTCTTGGGTAACTTCCTTGTCTCTTCTTAATTTTCTGAGGTCTTTACTTGTCATTGTCTTTGTTTTGATTATTAAAAAATACGATACAAATCCGAATAGATATCTTTTTTATTGTCCTTAATTGCCTTCTCACAGGCTTTGCATCTGTGTGCGTGTTTGTCTTTAGCAGAGGCGTTCTTATTGAATTGCTCAATTGGTTTCTCTTTCTTGCAGTAAGTACATTTTTTCATTGTTCATCATTTAAAATTATTACACATTCATTGCAACCTTTCCCATCACATTCGGGGCAGGTTTCTTCTTCATTATAAGGCAGTATTACCGATTTAATATAACCTTTCAGTCTCCAGGTTTCAACCAATTCTTGAGCATGAGACACAGCTTCTCCGCTATAAATCATACCATCAATAAGTTCTCCTAATAGTTTGTGTCTTTCAATGGTGTTTAGGTCCATCCATTTAGGCAATGACATCTTGGACATTTGCTTTGCGTTTTTATTGTGATTGTATAAAGTGACTTGCATAATCTGCATTTTACCCATATAGGTTGCAGTATCTTCTTTGTATTCATTACCTACAAAATTGGTCTTGAAGTTGACCGACTACCCAAAGCATTGCGATAATTGTTGCCCAAGTGATGATGGTTTTTGGTTTCATTGTTTTTGGTTTTTGTGTGATTTAATGAGGTGTAGGATGCCTCGCCCCGTAGTATTTAATTAGATTCGCTTTTCAAAAGGTCATTGAAGTGCTTAACCTGTGCTAATAATTCAAGGTGCAATTTGCTTCCTACTGTTACTGTCTGACCGAGGATTTTTACTTTTTGCTTTTTCATAATTGTGTTTTTGATTGTGATTTGATATATCAAAGATAATATTTTATTTCATACTACCAAATAATTTTTAATCTTTTTTAAAATATTTTTTAGCGTTTACCCATAAAAAAGACCCCCAATATAGAAATATCAGGGGCAAATCACATTAATAAAACACAATGAACACAGTCAAGTATCAGTAGTAAATAGCATCTTGTGCATATTTTTAACGGAATATTCAAGCATCTCCAAGCATAATTTCTTCAATTCCTGCATCTTTTGCACCTCTTCCCTTGTCATTGGATTCGCAGTTTCAAGCATTGTCAAGACCTCAACTGAGGCAGATATGTATTCGGGATAGGTATACCCTACCTCTTCAATGATATCCTCAACCTCTTCGCCTTCGCCCAAAATGAGGTCTTCTTCCATGCTAAAGAACTTTGCCGTTAAAGATTCTTTTGTTCCTTACCTCAAAGTCTTGACCATTAATATCTATAAGCGAAAAACCCCAGTTCCATTTGTTGATGGGGAGATAGGCAGGATGCAATTCACATAAGCAACCGAGCGACCAGGTTGTAGTTATCTCACCATTCATATTAGACTCAGTATGCTCACTGGTCTGATGGTTATGCCCTTGCATAGCAGATACCTTACCCCTAAGAAAAAGACCCCTTGCAATGTTTACAGGACTGAATACAGACCCACCGAACTCATGACCATGAATAATATTTAGATCACCTGCTTTCATTATCCGCTTGTCTTTAATTATCTCTATCCCTTCTGCCCTTGCCTTGATTATGTTCTCAAGTTCAAACTCTTCTACTCCTACAATCTCATGTGCCTTCATCCATAGGAAATGGAAATAACGCTCTTCATGATTTCCGACCTTGAAATAAATCTTTGCATCAAATGTCTTTTTCAGCACATCCATAAACTCCTTGAAGGTCTTTAACTCGTGAGCAAATGACCTTGCCTTGGGGTCTTTAGCAAACCTACTCAATCCAAAGAAATCAAGTGTATCCCCATTGAGAAGAATAGCATCGGGTTTCTCATTCTTTGCAAAATCAAATGCACAAGTGATTGCATCTATGGAATGGTAGGGTATGTGGATGTCGGAAAGTACCAACAAACGCTTAGCATCTAAGTGATAAGGTTCATATATTGCCTCATCTGATTCGGGAAGGTTGTATGGATTTCGTGGTCTATCAGGAATGATTTTATTTGTTTTATATATTTCTCCTTTGCCTTTCTTGTTTTCTATTGCCCTTAAATTGCTTCTTGCGTGTTCCAAATTAGAGAATAGTAACTTATTTTCTGAAAACATAATCCTTGCAAGTTTCAAAGTGGGCATATCCCACCCGTACTTCTCTCTGTACTCTCTTGCAATGTTTACTTTTTTCATATTAAAACATACCCATTTGCATCTACCTTTTTCGCATTTCTCAATGCTAACAATTGCCTAACCGAATAACCGAAAGTTTTTTGAAAGTGTGGAGCATCGTAGAACTTCCAGTCACCGCCCCACTCCCATCCATGCTCTTTGAAGATAGTCACTATCTCCATCCAATCACTTTTTCCATCACCATCAAGGTCTACCTTTACATCCCATATGGCATCCTTCCCATCCCTAATTAAAACAATGTCAAGTGCTAACCCGTAGTTATGCATGGACATCCCTGCTTTTGCGTTGGTAACTCTACCACCTGGAGCAGTCCTACCCTTTGCAAAAAGTGCATCTTGCTCGGCAAATGTTCTAAGTGTAGATGTAAACCTACAGATTGCCCTACCAGTTAATGCCTCACATATCTCATCATAAATCTCCTCAACCTCTTTAATCAACTTTGGGTGCATCAATTTAATCCTTTCAAGTGTTCTTTGATCCTTCATCTTCTATATTGGTTTTTGGTGAATACCTCATTAATAGTACCAAGCACTTGGAACAATTTCTTGAAACTCATTTTTTTTTTAGTTTTAGGTAAACGTAAACCGCTGCGATAATGAGAAGCGATATCAACCAAGATAGGCGAATGTTTGCTTTTTGCTTGTACTCATTCATCTTTATCGTTAAAGTGGTTGAATCGCTCTGCAATGACTTCACACGAGCATTGTCTACAATGTATGACTTCAATGTATCTCTAATGGTTATAGTTTTGGCAATGGTCTTGGTCTTCCATTTGGTGAAATAGGTAGTATCGTTTAGCGTTACTACCTCAGTATCTGTATACACCTCAACCAATGTGTCAACCTTGACAAGTGTATCTGACTTAGTTATGTAAGTGGTATCATTAGCACACCATCCCCCATTGACAATGACCCTTGCAACTTGCTGAAGTTTGTCCTCATCTCGAAGGACTTGCTTTACTGGATTGCAAGATACCAACCAAAAAATAAAAAATACTGATATGAATGCTATCAGCAATACGTTAAGAGGGTCAAGTTTGATTTTCATTTCTTGAATATTTTTTCAACTGATGTAAACCCAAGTGCTGAGGAAACTATAAAAGTTAAAGCATAGATGCCTTCCTCAGATGGTTTATAGATGGTCACAGCACAAAGAGATAACGTACCAATGAAGGCACAAAACCGCTTCATGCTTAATCTGTTGCTGTCCTCTGTAAAAAACTGCCTCATGACTTCATCTCTTTATAAAGCCTATACACGTTGTATGCTATTGTCGACAATCCTGCTATAATAGCAACGACTATACCAACATCCGAAAGAGCAATATCTGCCCATACGTTTAGTAGTATAGTCGCTGTACACATTCCAATGCTCTTGCTATCCATTCTCGTTTTTCTCTTTTTGTAGTTCTTCGCCAATCTTAGCATTCGTTTCTTGCAACTGTTTCTGCAAATACTCAATCTGTGCAAGGATGTCATACGCTTGTGCTTTCAACTCAGTTAATGTCATTTTTTAAAGTTTTATTGTTATTTCTTGTACTTGAAAATAAATAGCACCATGCTCATCAATTTCAATCTCAGCCTCTGCTAATGCCTTAGTATCATAAAGTTGAGCATCCAAGAAGTTAGGACTCCATCTATCTGCCATATCTACTGAATGGTTTTCTGTATAATATAGCATATTAACCGACTGCCTTATTACATATTTGTATGTCAATGCCATATTATAAGTTTGATTCTAAGTACATACGATTCAATGCCAATAGTTTTGCAGTTGTACCTGATGCTGATTGAATATGTGCTTGCATATACATAAAGGTGGTATTTGATGGAAGGTTTACAGTCTCAGTATTCGTTGATAATACCGCATTGGTTACTGCGTTCCTTAACTCCCAATTAACTTCAGAAGTATTAGGTCTCACAAATATGTAAATATCAAATATATCAGTAGTAGCAGGAGTGATGGTTGTATTCCTCTTGGTTGTAACAGTACCATTATTCCTCATAATGAACTGAAGTGTAGTGTCTCCGCTATCCCTTCCGATTCCAATGGTATTGTTCCATGTGGAACTATCTGCTGACATTGTAGCGTTGTTAGCAGAAACACCAACAAAGAACCTTGATGTACCACTCAATGCCTCAAGAGCAAATCTTGAATAAAAGAAGAACCCACCAAGATTGGCAGCATTACCCATCCAAGCAACTGTATCAGTTGACTGAATACCACTTGCACCCGTTGCAGTAGAACCCGTACCAAATGTGGCACGATTCATTGAGGTGACTGCGTTTGTTGATGCCCTTGCAGGTGTTGCCTGTGCAGCAGCGTTACCATTGTTTCTTGCAGTGTATGAAGTACCCCAATTGATTGCTAAGGTTGTTCCCGTACCTGGCAACCACATAAAGATGGTTGAATTGAATAATGCAGGTTGGAAATCAAAGTGATTACCGTTTGGATCAATAGAACCAACTAACCTCCTTGATGCCATTGCATCAGTAAAGACCTTAGTCTTTCCTGCTGATGGTGTTGTAGGGAATCCACCATCTATTAATGCCAAATCACCTCCATCTATTTCAACATTGGCAGCACCATCAAATGTTCCTGCATTATTGAACTGAATCTCTCCACTTGTACCGCCTGGTGTACCTCCACCGCTAACTGTTGCCCAAGAAAGAACGCTTCCATTAGTTGTAAGGTACTTACCGCTATTGCCTGTCTGAGATGGGAAAGCACCTACAAAAGTGTAGGCATCATCCCATTGCCCTTGCTTGACTGTTGTAGGCAAAGCATAACCACTTGCAAAAGATAATGCTATTGTGCCATTTGCAGTTAACGGAGAATTGGCAACACTAAAACCTGTAGGAACTGATATACCCACAGATGTAAGTCCAGTACTAACTGTAAAAGTTCTGTCTGCCGATAGGTCTAAAGTGACCCCACCGATTGTGAGCGTTCTTGTTGTAGGTACTGCGTTAAGTATACCCGTTCCCGTTATTTGAGTTACTGCACTCATTAGATGATAGTAAGGTTCAGTTGCTCTGCTACCCAATCATAAATCCAAGTATTGATATCCATTGCAGGCTGATTTCCCCAATCAATATAATCCTGCCCTTGGATTGTCAAGTTACCTTGAGCAACTTGCTCACCCATTGAATCAACACCATCAGTAGTGACTTTGGTGAACAATGCCCAATAATTTGTAGCACTGCTTTCATAATTATCATTGATGCCAGTCACTTGAAGATACTCAGCATCTTTACTTGTTCCGTTTGCCCATATTGTAACAGGCGAGATTTGTTTTGCCATTTTTATTTTATTTTAAAAGTTTACCCAAGTTGTGCCATTGTAATATGACATTTGATTTAATGTTGTGTCGTATACTTGCAGACCTGCTACAGGTGTACCGATTGCGTTTTTTTGTGTGGTTGTCATCCGAGGTGGCAAAAATCCTTGTGTAGTTGATGTAACATCAAGCATTGCTGATGTGTTTGGTGTTGTATTATTTATACCTACACCAGTTGCACTAATTGTCATTATAGTTACATCAGGATAACCATTGATTGCAGTTTCTCCAACATTCAAATCAATAGTTGTCTTTGGTGTATTCCCCCCTACTATTCTTCTCCTAATTCCAAATGATGCAGACATATCATAACCTACACCACTTTCACCTGCTCTTGTTATTGATAAAATTGGATATTGTGTATATGTTGTTGTTGATGCGTTATAAGTATTATGGAATCTTGCTGCTCCAAATGATGCAGTTATTGCTGAAGATATAGAAACTGGAGCATATATATATTTATAAGAAGATGCATCAAAAACAGTGTTAACTTGAGTCAATCCATTAGACAACCAAATATTTGCATTTGATGTTGTCATTGTTGATTGGTCTTTTAGAACACCTAATAATAAATTATTTGGACCAAATACATTTAATGTACCACTTGAAATGCCTAAACCTGCTCTACTATTTGCTGCTCCACCATCATAAGCAAGTATAGGTGCAGTTAATGAATCAATCCCACCTGTTGAATATAATCTACCACTCACCCTCGCAGTGCCGTTGACATCGAGTAAAAACGTACTCTCTGTCGTTGTTCCCAACAATAGGCGGCCTGCTGCAGTAAGGGTCATTTGGGCGGTAGATGTACTACCTGCTGCAAATTTTATTCTACCACTTGAATTATCGTTCAATATGGCAATATCTCCAACATTAAAACTATTGTAAAGGTATCCATCATTTGCAGATATTATTTTATATGGACTTGTACTGCCAGAATACTTTGCCATTATAAATGAATTATTGCCAGCAGTAACTTGCAATTGTGCATAAGCCGAAGAACCTGAAGTTGCATTTTTTACTTCTAAATTAGTTAATGCATTCTGACTCTTACTCAATGTCATTACTCCCGTAGAATCACTATACACCAATCCTGCACTCGCACCAAAAGCACCACTATTATTATATTGAATCTGAGTATTAGAACCAGCAGGAGTACCACCACCACTCACAGTTGCCCAAGTGTTATCACCTCTTAGGTATGTTGTTGAGGATGGAGTACCTGTTGCTGAAAGTTTAGCAACACCAACTACTCCGTTATCTATTGTCCAAGTTGCACCACTTGAACTAACTGTGATGTCTCCCTTGTCTCCATCTGATAAGGTTGGTATTGCTTTGTTCTTCCAAAGCGAACTACTCGCTTCATAGGTTAGAACTTGATTGTCAGCAGGTGAAACTATGGCAACGTCATGGAGTTCATCCAACTCCCATCCGTTCATCACCTTAACGTATATCTTGCCATTATTAGCGTGAGCATACTCAACGTATCCTATGACTACAATATGACCATTACCCGTTGGTTTGACCTTTGTTATTCTTCCTGCTGTTGTAGGTGATAAATAAAGTACATCACCATCTGCCCACGTTTCACCTTGTAGGCTTCCCGTTGTGTTGATGTTCTCAAGTTGCCCAACAGTCATGATGAACCCCTCCTGATTGGTTGCTATTGTCTCAATAACAAGACCAATAGTGTCAGCACTATTCGCATCGTTGTTTGCTTGAGCAAGTGCAACCGCTAACCTCTGACCCTGAGCACCGCTTACCCGTACAGCTTGGTATGCTGCTTTGGTTAATGTAGTATTAGGACTAACCTTGTTCACCACTCTTGCCACCAAGTCAACACCATTCTTCAAGATTACATTGCCACCTTTTAAAGTGGTCTCACTGCTTCCTATTGCATCGTTCCATCTCGTAGTACCAACTACCGCTGTTCCCGTTGGTGTAGTGTCAAGAGTTAATTGTCCTGCCGTTAATCCGTATTCGCCTAAATTAACATCACCCGTTGCACCGCTATAAGGAACACCACCACCATCTAATGCCCAATATGTATCGTAATTAGTATTGCTTAGTTTCTTCAACACCTGACCCGTAGTGCCACCAGTAGGAACACCTACACCCGCAGGACCAGGGGCATTGCTAACGTTTACTGTTATGTCTTCACTGCTCTCAGTAACTATTACTAAATCATTCTGAACATTTACATCAATACTCATCTCTTATGGTTTAGTTACATCATCATAAACAACAAAATCACCTTCAAGGTATGTCTTTACAACACCACCGCTGAAAGTCACCTGCATATCCCACACATAATTACCTTTGGCAATATCTACCAACTTGCTCACAGTTATTTGATTATTGCTCACACCTCCGATAGTTACACCGCTTCCATTGGTCAAACTCAAAGCAAGAGTACCACCACATCCTTTGCGGACTTGAATGTAAACAGTTGCACCAAGCAGACTGATTGGTGTAGTATCTGCCAAAAGAGTAAACACCTGCTGCCAAGTGTCATTTCTCCAAATTTGTATATCTAATTTCCCAGGTCTAAAATCTGATGCCATTTCTTTTTCTTTAAATAGTATTAAGATGGATAAGTGTAGTCTGTTGGTACTTCACACCTATTCTGCAAATAAGGTAAATCAAGAGCAATCGTTGCACTAACTCCTGCCAAATATTCGGGAGTATCTTCAGTAAAGAAGTCAAGTGTTACCGCATCTTGAAGTATGAAATCATATTCGTTGTAGTGCAACTGAGCAACTATATCTTGAGCAGTCAGCAATTGGTCACTCAATACCTCTTGCTCATTTGATTGCTCAGGAAGTACCCTATCACAAAAAAACAAGGTGAAGTTTACTGTTGAAGTCTTGCCATTGATAGATGCACCCGTTAGATCAAAGAATAAAGCAGGATAGACATTATCAGTACCCTTGCTCAAGAAATCAAAAGCGTTCCCGTAATAGGTTGTCTTGATTTGTTGATGGGCATTTCCCAAGTCCTCGATTGTCTTTATTATTTGGTTTAGGGTCATCCTTTTTTATTTTTTCAAGATAGACACGCAGTTTCTCTTGGTTCTTTTTAGTATATGTTTTATTCGCCACAGCAACGATTTACGTTTCCTTGATATTTTTCTTCAAAGGTTTTACCCCTGCAACAATCGTAGTCTCCTAACCAAATGGTAGTAGTGTAAGCATCATTGTCGGGAACAATGGTATCTACGCCAGTACCTGGGTTTATGTATTCGGGATACTTAGCACTTGCTTGAGATTCTTGTTTGAGGAACTTGATAAGTCTTTGCTTATAAAATTCTGCCCTTGCTCCATACCTATTGGCAACATCTGCCAAGTCTGATGCACTCGGTTCGGTTTGATTATCTCCTGTTTTCCTTACTACTCCCTTGTTGTAGAACTGATATGATAACGCCATTGGCAGTTCACTCATAACATAGTAAACAAGACAAGGTGTTATGTAGGTGTTCAGCAAGGTTTCCTCATCACAGTTCAAGTCACCGCACTCAATCCCACTTTGCAACCTCTCATAAAGTGCAGTTCCCAAAGCAGGGAGAATATATGCATCTTGTGCATAAAGGATATCAGGAAAGACCAACTTAGGGTCTACATTAACGTGTAAACCTGTTCTGTCCTTTATCGTATCTACTGATATGAATAATATATTTCTGCTCATTTTATTTCTTCTTTTTTACTACTACGTTTCGCCTCCACTCGTGCCTACATGATGGAGAATCTCCCCACCAACCACCGCCTCGGTCAAATACTGAGTAACCAAGTCTTGCACTTAGCATCTCAATTCCTGCTCTGCTCCAAAGTCTTTCCTCTCTCATTAATTTCTTGCAAAAAGACCTTGAAGGATGCTCAGGTGTATCTCTTTCTATACTTGGCACAATAGGTTTCCACTCGTATGAATACTTGACCTCAAAGGTTGTAATCTCCATATCATCAACCAACTTGTTGAGTGGTTTAGTCAACTTCCTTTCTTGAACTTTTGGGTCATAAATTACTGCACCCGATTCCACCAAGTAACTCAACCGACCTTGAACAACCTCTCTTGTTTTCTTTACCGCACTTGCAATGTCATCAATGCTTATCTTCTTGTCCTTATCAATCAATGCAAGGATTTGCTTATCAAGTGTCTTGTCTATCAAATCGCCCTCTGCAAACGCATCCTTGGCACTAAAAATCGCTTTAGAATGTATGATGTTATAATCTGCCTTCGGTTCTCCTACCTCTCTAAATAAGCCTATAACAGTATCCTCATCCAATGCAGAAAAACTGAAGTCCTCAGTCATTGGGTCATCATCTATGCCAAGCATAGCATTAACCTCATTGTCAGTCATTCCAAGACCTGACTTGAGCATAGTTGTAGCAATCTCTTTGGATATCTTACCTTGAGAGAACTGCCTAATAACTCGCATTAATTGTTGATATTGTCTACCGCTTAGATTCTTCAGATTGTCATTGGTTTCAATCTGTTGTTGATTTGTAGAAGGTTGTACCGCTTCAGTTGGTGCATATTTTGCAACATCTATTCCTGCCTTCTCAAGTAACCACTCTTTAGGAGCAATCTGCAAAAGTGCTTGTTCGCTTAACTCAAATCCGATAGGTTCAACTGGGATAATGCTAATCTCAGAAGTCGCACCCTTTAGGACCGCTAACTGATTAAAGATAGATTCAAGGAACTGCTGCTTATCGTTGCAATATGTAGACTTGAAAATCTCATAAGAATCACGCATCTGCGTTCTGCTTCCCAACTGACCAGGTTCGGCAATACCAAAAAGACTTGGTGAGGTAATCTGATGACCTGCAAATAAATTGTTTTGTATAATCAAATCAACCCTTGTGAAGTCCTCTTTTGTAATATCACTTGCACCGAGGTCTTCAATAATTGGTTTCCTTGCAGGATCAGTGGTAAAGGACAAGATGAATTTCTTACCATCACTACCGCTAAACCTATCAGTAAACCTTCTTTCAATGTTTCGCTTCTCATCGGGAGAAGGTTCACCATTTGGAAGGGTAATAAGTTTGGATGCACTGAATCCCGTTTGAGCATTCCCCAAAACGTGTCTACTGACTTCTATATCTGATTCAATATAGTTCAATGCACCCATATATCCTGGAAGAGCATAGGTGTCCAAACCTGGTCTATACTCTTTAATATAAAGTATCTGTTTACCTTGGCGAACTTTCGTATTGAATGCCATTAAAGGTATCAACTCATCCTTCCTCTCATTCCAATCTTTCTTATACCAAAACTGCGTATTATCTGCATTGCTCCTAATCTTGGTGTAATCAATATGCAAGACATCAGTTAACTGCCCACCTGTAACAGACCAAATAACCTCAAGGTAAGCACCGCCAAAGATTTCAATATCAATAGACACCTTCCTTGTCAAATCGGCAAGAGATTCAAACTGATTAGGTTGAGCAATGAACTGCTCTGCAATAGGGTCTGCCTCATCTGCCTTCCACCCGTTCCCAATAATGTAGTTAACTTTACCTTTAACGATAGCGTTATGCTTTGCACTCTTGTTATACAATGCCAAAAGATAGTTAGGGTAATCGTTCTTTTCACCAAACTCAATATATCCCTTACCCTTCTTTTCTCTGTACTCAGGTTGCCTTGCTTCCTGAAAGTTTAATATTACTAAATCATTCATCTTGTTATATATGTATTGTCAACCTCGTGCTGTGTATATTCAAATGTGGTTGATGGTGACAGTTTCATTATTCCCTCCTCAAGCAATGTAGTCGCTTTGGTGTAGTCTACATTATAAGCACTTGATTGCTCATAGACAAAATATAACCATTCCCCTACATTTCCCAATCCAAAGTATTTAGGTACTTTGATGCTGAATTTATTATACCTATCCTTAAAAGGTGATACATCAAGAGCATTCAGCAAAACAAAAACAACCTCATCCCTTGTGGTTCTATTCACAAAACGGAATAGGTAATTGGGTGAAGTCAGTGTCTGCTTCTCCGTTAATGTTAGGTAAATGAATTCAGTTGCCCCTTGTGTCAGTTGTATCATTGTATCTAAATAGGCAATGCCTTGACTTTTACCCAAAAAGAAAGGGCATCCGAAATGGATACCCTTACTCAATTCTAAACCTTCCTATTTACGCAGTTAATCCTGCAATTATCGTACTTGACACCTCAGGAGCAAGTGCAGGTTCATTGGCAGTAAATGTCAATGTATAACCATTCCTGTCTCCATAAGCTGTACCAGTTGCACCATTGCCACCAGTAAGATCAGCACCATTCACCTTGCCAAGCAACCAATACTTGTCATTACCATCTTGAACTACAGCGAGGAGATTGTTCTTAGCAAGAAGAAGAATCTCATTTCTTGTGTTTGCTTGAAGTTTGTTGAGGATGATTGACAATTCTTGGGCATAGAATACAGTACCATTTTCAACTGATGCTGTAATATTCTCAGTAAGTGAAGAGGTCTGCTTTACCAATTGGTACTTATAGAAAACTTTTCCTGATGCTTTGGTGATTGTAGTAACAACACCAGAGGCTTCAGTTATCGCAGTGACATTTTCAAACGGAATGAACCAAACCGCTTTGATGCCACCAATGGACTCTTTACAGTCCAATACATATCCTTGAGTTAAAGCACACGGCATATTATAAAATTTATAATGAAGGCAAGGGATGGAAACCACCCCTCACCATCAATGTTATTTAAACGAAGAACTTAACTACTTCCGTTGGAAATGCAAGTTGGATTCCCATCTTAAATTCTGATACGAACCTCATTTGCATTGCCTCGGCGGCATAGAACAGTTCGAATTTTTCTTGCTCGTCCAAAAGGTCTGTGCCTATGTAGAAGTTAGAAATCCTTGATGCTACGATGTCATTTGTACCATTCAGACCTTGAACTGCGATAACACGCACGTTTGTACCTGGAAGGAAGAACTGACCATTGGCAGCCTCATCATACTTGTAATGGAACAAGTTAGAAGACTTCAACTTTACAGTGTAAGTACGGAAAACATCCATACCACAGAAGATTGCGATATCTTCCTTGTCAATTACCTCAGCAGGAATTGCTTTGTAGATATCATCAAAGATACTGATTACGTTTGCATCAGTGATTGAAGTCTCAACAACTCCATGAAGAGCAACGCTGTTAGCGTTTACAACTGTACCACCTGCTGCATTAATCAACTTAATCAAACCATCAAACTTATTGAGGTTTACATCAACGCTTCCAGTGTCACCTTGCCACAAGGCTTTTTCAAGTTGTGCAGCAATTTTCTCTGCTTTACGATTTGTGAACTCTTCAGCGAATACCATAGTATCATATTTAGACCCCGCTGGGAGTGCTTTTTGCAGGTACTTCGACTCTAAATCTTTCATACACAGTGCTTCGTTAACCTTGATTTTACCAACGGTTACTGCCCTTTGTGTGAAAGAAGTCAGACCTGAAGCGTTAAATCCGCAAGAAGAACCATCTTGGAATACGGCATCAGTTTCCATAATATTTATGGTTTCTGAGGACTTTACTCCGATTAATACAGTCCCTGCCTCTTTAATCAAAGATGCAGTTTTGCTACCAAGTACAGAAGATACAACGAGCAGTTTCTCGTTCTCTTTTGTATAGTTTGCCAATGTTCCTACACTAAAACTCATTTTATTTTATTTTTATTGTTTGAGAAATTTTTACTTAATAGATTTTGCGAAATCAAGAAAGCGACTTAGTTTATCTTCCTTTTTTTCAACGTGTACATTAAACCTTTCCTTCGGTGTTTCAGTTGCATTTGCAGATGGTGTATTCAACAATTGAACCAAAACATCTGAAATGTCACTCATGCCCTTGCTGAACTTTGCTTCTTGAGAGGCAAGTTTGGCATCATACGCCATTTTGATTTCATCAAGTTGCTTCTGCATCTCTTCAATCTTCTTCTTCATCATGTCCTCTGCTACTGGTGCAGTTACTTCAATCTCTACCTCAGGAACTTCAGGAAGTTCTACTTCAGGTACTTTAATCTCAGTGATGATGCTATTCTCATCGAGAACCATAACAGAACCATCAGCGAGTTCATGTTCACCAGCAGGAGCAGGAACTTGATTTCCTGTTTCATCTACCAGTGTAACCTTACCGCCAACTTCAAACTTGTCAATCATTACCTTAGCACCACTTTTCAGAACATATTCTGCAAAAGATTGGAGAGGTTCAGCAGATGCCACAGGCAATTCACCTGCTTCTGCGAACATTTGTTTAATCTTGTTAATTGCTTCCAAAGTTGTCATAATAACTTTTGGTAATAAATAGGGGGCAGTTTCCAATGTACCATATAAGAAAAAAGGCAAGGTGTGGAAACACCCTGCCTTAACCAAACTGCTATGAAATATATGCTACTTAACCTTAGATAGCACCTCAAGGACATTTTCCCAAAGTTGCTCAATCTTTTTATCTCCTGTCTTCCTATAGTTAAATTGCCCCTCAACTGAGAAACCTCTGACATTTCCCGCCTTTATCTCTGCCCATACCTCGGGATTGTCTACTTTAAATGAACCAAACCAAGACCCATCAGGCACATCCTCAAAACCTTTCATAGGTTGGATGCCCCTAACCTTGTCACTGATAAAAGACTCAAACATTGTCACACCTTCAACGGATTGCCCTGAATCGTGCATAAGATTCACGTTTGCCTGATACCCTTTCTTGAAGTACCTCTGTGCTATCTTTTTAATTGTATCCTTTGTGAACACCACATAATACTCCCCATTGTGGTCATTGCGATAGATTGGGGTATCTGCCAACATTAATGGACCGCTAATGATTTGTTGCTCCTCATCTTGGATTACAAACTTTTGTTTATCAATCTGCTTCAGTTTATTACTTGCCCACTCAATCATGGAAGTACCACCCCAAGCATCCCACATAAGACCACCACATCCTTCAGAATATGGGACATCTTTATTCTCTTGATGCCTCTTAAATCCACTAATACGGGCAATCGTATCCCTCGTGATGGGTTCACCCTTTGCGATTTGGTTAGCACGAATCTTGCCAGTTGCCTCACCGCAATCTCCCCATCCGTTTTTCTCTGCCCAATCCAATGCTCTCTGTGCGTTATTCTTAGCACTTTCAGGATAGTCTGTATACGACTCAGCAAACTCATCCTCATTAAAGGCAAGGAAAGACCTCTCTATTGCAGGTCGGTCAACCAAACTTATCACGTCTACTTCCACATCATCCTCAAGGTCATTGGTAATCTCTAAGTTAAATATTGGAATGTTCTTTTCCATTGTTATGGTTTTTATTGTTTTTGATTAAGCAAGTCTTGCTGCCCTGTTTATTCTTACTATCTTTTCTTGTTGGTTAGTTATATCAGACTCCACAACGTATGCCCTACCTGCTGCTGATCCCATTTGATTAATAGTTCCTTGGTCTAATTGTGTTACTGTGTTTAGCGTTTGTAATTGTGGACTAACAGGAGCAGATGCAAGACCTGATGAAGATGGTAAATTTACACCACTTCCACCACCTTTAACTTGTGATAAAACTTGTTTTGCTTTACCTGCTGCTGAAAGTATTGCTGCAACTTGTGTGGCATAAAATATTGGGAATGCAAAAGGTGCAGCAGGACCAGTTGCTTTTGCTCCTTTCTGTGCAATATCTAAGCCTTGAATAAAACCAGTTGCAGTGCCAAGACCAATCTCAGCAATAGCAGCAATTTTACTTGCAGCAGTACCTTGCGCAAATAAGCCTGACAATGTACCAAGAACATTACCGATAGAACTTGCAAACTGCAATTGTGCAGAAAGTCTTGCATCAAGAGTTTTTTGTTCATTATCAAGAGTTTTTTTGTTTAATTCTTGTAAGAATGCAAATTCTTCTTCTGATTCATCGTACTTCTGCTGCTGCAAATTAACTCTCCAATCAAACAACTCCTGCTCTTTTTTCTTTTGATTTTCAATCAAAAATGCTTGAAGTTCTAATTCCGCGTCATCTGCTGCCTTCCTATCATTTACAAACTGGACAAAGTCATTTAACTCTTGTTCTCTTCTTGCTTTTCTTTCTGCTTCAGCCTCTTTCTTTTTAGTTGCAGCATCTTCTTTATCTTTTTTTGCTTGCTCTTTTTTCTTTTGATTTTGACTTGTTTGGAAATTTAATTCAGCAACTTCAATGTCATTCTGTTGCTTTTTTAAATCTCTTTCTTGTTGGATTTGGTCTTCAACAGAAAGGTCTCTTGTATCTGCTATAAATGTTTTTTGAGCATCTATTTTCTTTTTAGCAAATTTTTGTTCTATATTAAAAATTTCTTGTTCTGATGCTCCTTTATTTTTCGCTACTGCAATTGCAAAACTTTTTTGTCTTTCAAGTGCAGCAGTTTGTGTTTCAAAATCAATCTTTGCTCCTTTACTTGCAGATGCATTTAAGTCATCCTGTGCTTTCTTTGCTTTCTCCGCTGCACTTGTATAGTTTTGAAAAGCATTAACAAGTTCACCTACTGCAACAACAAGAAGACCAATACCAGTGGCAGCAATTGCTCCCTTGAGTACCCTAAAGGATGTTGAGGTTGTTTCTGCTGCAATACCTAATGCTTTCATCACCGCAGCAGTTGCTGCTGTAACCGCATTGTTAATCTTTTGAAATGCAGTTGTACTTTGAATAACTGCACCTAATCTTTGGAAATCTTTTGCTGAGTCTGCTATAGTGCTAAGTCCTTGAGATAATGCAAGTGCAGACTGTACTTTTAAGATTGATTTTTCTACCTCTTCACTTTCTACACCAAGCAATCCGATTGCTCCTTGTACTGCACTAAATCCACCTGCTACTGCTGACAATGCACCTGCAAATACTTGGAACTTCTTACCAGGATCAAACAAATCAGCCGTTTCCCTTGCCTCTTGTATGCTATCCTTTAATTGTGCAACCTTCTTTGCTGCTGCTATTGCTTCAGCAGAATAGTCTCCGAATTGTTGCTGTGCAGCAAGTAAGTCACTATTTGCTTGTTTTATTTCTTTTCTTACCTCCCCAAGAGATTTGGTTGCCTCACTGGCATCAACTTTAACTTTTAAACCTACTATCTCTTCCGCCATTTAAATATAGTTTAATTCAATTACTTTAAGAAGTTCAACCTTTGTCACGTTAAAGTCCATAGGGTTATAATCCAAGACCTTATTCAACCGCCAAAGTGAACCATCAATATAAATCAGTTTGCTAAAATCAAGGTTATAAATGTCCACCTCATTCAACTTTACTGAACAAGTCAATAACTTGCTATCCTTGTCTGTTATCTCTGCAATGTACTCAGACCAATACCCTCCGAACAAGTTCGCAGCAGTTACTGCTGAGGCATTATAAAATACCTCCTTAGTTGCTCCCCAGTTGATATCTGCTTGTGGATTGAATGGGTCATCAAGATGCCCTGCGTAACCATAGGCAGTATATGATGCCAAGGTGGTTGCTCCATTCTTGATTGCCCAAGTATTCCTGCCTGTTATTTTCTTCGCTTGAAGGATTCTAATAACGGAATCCATCTTATCTTCAGCAGCGTTTGAGTTGGATAGTTTATAGATGCTTGAATATATCTTATCAGTACCCGTAAACTGGTATAAGATGGTGGGGGCAAAAATCAACTCAGTGCTGTCCTTCTCTTTTACAAACTCATTCTCACTATCATAAACAATATCACCATACCCCTCATTGTACTTCTTCCTGTAGTTCTCAGCATAGAAGTCATTGTCCTGCTTGTACTTGTACTCATAATAACGTGCAGTGAATTCGGACATTGGTTTCAACCTCATCACGCTACCCCTATCCACCTTAGCAGTCCAATCAATCTGACTACCATCATAGAAGTCAATGAAAGGCTTAATAATAAGTTTCTTCTCTACAAGCCTGTCCTCATAAACGTAAAGATTGAACATCTTGACAATGGATGCAAAGAAATCCTTCTGAAAGATTCCTTTTGGTATCGTGTCATTGATTACAATGGTCTCGCCATAGTTTACGGTAACATCAGTAGGGTTACTTGAGATAATGGTAAAGTTGCCTGATTCAATATCTAAGTCTGAGAAGTTACCTACCAAGTCAACATCTAATGTATCGGTATTGACAAGGGTAACCGATGCCACACTAAGGTCAGCGTTAAAGTTGTACCCATTACCTGGTAGCGTATAGGTTACACCCGAAATAGGTGTACCATTTTTACGCAGTTGTATGGTGAAGTCACTTGATGGACTTATGGCATTAATCACACCCGATACGTTCAAGGTGATGCTTCCCGAAAATGGTGTTGCTGAGTTATAACTAAAGTCACTACCGCTTCCCGTAATTGTAAAGTTACCTGCATTAATAATATCAAACTCTACATTACCACTTGCATTGATATAATTCTTAACCTTTGCCGTTGCTTGTAGGTTTAATGCAGTACTTTTGGTCAGTGTCTTCTGATTGTTTGGTATGACCAACCGATTCATCAATGGTGTGCTAAGCAAAGGAAAGTCCCAAGTGTAACCCGAACCGCTTATTATCTTTTCAAGGTATTGCTTTACATAAAGAGCAGGTCTGAAGGCATCAAAAGAAAAGTCTACCTTATAGGACGCCCCTGCTGTAACCGATACCCCACCATTGTCAATCAAAGGATAGTAGACCCCAGTACCGCTAATGTTATCCCAACTATTTGCAATGGTAGTCACGTTCCACGTTTGGTCAGCAATCCCAAAGTCTATGTGTTCAAGTTTATTGTTACCTAACGCAGTGATAAAACCACCCAATTCACCGAACACTGCCACCTCGTACTCTATGCTTCTGTCATCTATGATGATTTCAAGCAGTCTAAGTACCCCTTTAAATATCTGTATCTTATCTACCAAGATAATGCAAGGTACTGACTTGGTAGCATTGAAGTTGTAACCCACATTTGGGATTGCTGAATTGTATAGATTGGAATGTCCAAACTCAAAGATGTTACCGAATAGTTTATTATTTGTATCATTGCCTGGGAGGATTATGGTCTTACTAAATGAGGTGTTCCTACTTGCAAAGTCTTGGATTTCATCAATGGCATAAGTAAACTCAGCAGAGATGTCCTTTGTTAAATCAAGTTTATAGTTGTCTATGTATACCTCTGTCCTCATCGGAATTGACTGTATTTTTTATTCGCAATCTGCACATCTAACTCAAGGTTAAACATCTTGTCTGCTATCCTTTTCTTCTCTTCCCAATTGCTTGTCATAGTGACCACAGGATAGTAATATCCACCCTGCTCAAAATAAACCTCAGGTGATTGGATTAACTCTGCCAACCAGTTGTAATCTTTTACATTTAAGTAATTACTTCGCAGCTTGTACATAGTGGTATGCTCAACCACATACTTAGTTGCACCTGGGTTTATTCGGTTATAGTCATCGTAAGACCGCATGGCAACAGCAGAAGCGTTGTATCTAAACTTGCTACCCTCGTACTGCTTTGATTCCACGTTTCTTGATTCCTTATTGACCAGTCTAAAGTGCATCGTATCGTAACCACCTAATTGATTTAGAAAGTGTAATGCGATAGGTGTATAGTTAGGATTGCAAACCAATTTAACCCGTACCTCATCCCCGAATCCTGTACCATTGTGCAACTTGATACCATAGGAGTAAGCAGTTGATGGGATGACAGTTGAACCATACCACGAATTTATCCCACTTGGTGAGATATCTAAAAGGCTGAAGGTTTCCTGTGGATCAGTTGCAGTGGTTACCGCACTCCCACTTGTAGTGCCATTCTCGTTGTATAATTGTACTGATGGATATACGTTAGTAGTTGTTCCTGATGCGTACATATACCCAATATGCAACTTGTCAGTAAATGCACACTCAACATTGCTAAGGTCTCTATTGGTCAACCATTCGTTGATATATGACTTGAAGTAGGTAGGTGATTGGGCAGGATTGTAAAAGTCGGGATAGTAGAAGTTGAACGCCACATAAGTCTGCTCAAGCAGATTAGTGTAGGTGACCCCCCCGTACTCTTCCCCGTATTTAATGGTATACTGCTTGTAAATATCGTATGTTGAATTACTGAATAGGGTAGTAGCAGTATTTGGTTTGAAGTATGAAGATGCATAGTTCCTCATGATGTTCCCTGCATTGAATATGCCCTTGGTGCTTGTCACATCAGGGAACTGCTTAATCCTTGCCACTAAGGTTGAATCAACATAGACATCAAAGACATATTTAAAGTTTGTTGATGCCTTATTGGTTGAGTCCACCACAAACCATAGGTCATCATGTAGGGAAGCGTATTGCTCAGGGATGCTGTTTACTGTTATTGCCATATTTACTTGTTCTCTTCGTTAAGTAGCGAAGCAGCCTGTTTTATGTATACCCTCACATCTCCGCCCAATGCTTTCGCCATTTTGTTATAAAATTGCTCATTAAAGACCTGGTCAATGGCATTGTCAAAAAATCCCGTTTTGGGTAATCCTCTTTGCTTAATCTTCCGTGCTATGAGGTAGGCAGTGGTCCTGCCAGTGTTTAATTCGGAGACTGCTTTACGTTTCCTTTGCAGACCTGATAGGTTAAATTTCTGAGTTTCCTTTCTCTGAGCAAGTGCATTCCTCTTTACCCATTTCTGAATGGCGTTAACCATTGGTCCATTCATAGATGGATAAGCAGAGCGAAACTGATAAGGACTGTTTGGTGTGCCTGACTTAAAACCTTTAACACCTTTATTAACGAAATCGTAATACTTAGCACCTTCTGAAGATGCAGGGTAACCCACATCAATTGAGTAACTTCCACCTTGCTTAATAAGTGATCCCTCTTGGATATCTCTTTCAAGCCTACCAGTGTCTACCTTATTTGTGCTTTGTAGATTCTTTTGTACTTGTATTATGAACTTTGCAGCGTAGGCAATCATAGTCTTTTCTATGAATGGCAGTTCACCTAAAGAGGCATAATCTGACTTTTTACCTGCTTGGTCTGCAATAGCAGCATCATCAACAATAACATCAAAATCAACCTTTCGCATAACTCTTCCGTATTAATTCGTTATCGTGTTCCATCTTCGCTTTGAGGTATGCAAGGTCATTGAGGAAGTTTATGACAGGTAGGTTAAATGCTTGGTCAAGTGTGATTCCCTCAAAGTCGGCAACCAGTTTGGTTTGGTAAATCCATCCATAATGGTGCATAAAACCTGATGCACTTCTTCCGCTTTCTTCCTCTCCACTCCCTGCTCCATCATCTGTTGGACCATATAGTCCTGAGAATTCTTTATCCAGACTCTGTATACTTGATAAAAAAAAACAACCGAACCTAAAACGGATTGGATAGGTGCTTCAAGCATATCCTGTGCATAGTCGCTATGCTTACCTGCATCGTAAATGTCATCTTTCCAACCAAACCATCCCCTCTTTTGCGGTATGACCATACACGCCATAATCTTGTGCAAGTTACCCATCACATCGCTACTAAAATGCTTAGATTCAATGTACCTTGATGCAGGGATATTCCGCACATCGTAAACGCACTTATACCGCCTTCCATTGATTGTGATAACCTTAACCGCTTCAGGTTTAATGTCATCATTGATAAAAGCAATGGATTCAAGCAAGGGTCCAAGTTCCTTAACGGGTAAACTATCAATCTGATTCTCCGTTTGATTAGTAAGTATTGAGGCAACCTTTACGCTTATATCAAGGTCGGTTAAGTCCTTGCTATTTGCATAAAGTTCATTAATCTGCTGGTATTGGAAGACTGTTACGTTGGACCAATTCATACCTTTAAATAGTTTATTCTTAGTTAAGTGTAATACAATGTCTATCCAAGGATACCCTTGATGTCTTGGGATTATTAAAGCACTCCCAATCATTGCCAAACTATGCACCCCTATCCAAGAAGGGAGAACGGGTTTTTTGGTTATCCTTGTCGGTAGTTATCATTGTAATTACTACCACTTTTATCCCGTTCTTATCATCTCCAGTCCGTTACCGAAGCGGACCGTTAAGCATAGATGACACGTTCATTCATTTACTTTTTGTGCTAAAGTTGGGGTGAACCCGTGTTAAGACCCAATCATCCAAAGATAGGTAAAAAAAAGAACCCACACTGGATGCAACAGTATGGGTCTAATCGTAGCAGGTTTGCTAAAATCAAACCCGAATAATATTGCATCTATAATTCGGATTGACTATGCGAAAATACTAAATATTTTAGAATACCAAGTTTTTTAGCAAATATTTTTAAAAAAAGGGAGGCGAACCTCCCTAATTATTTAAAGTAGTATGTTTTCTTTTATTACGTTGAACTTTTTGTCCTTGTTTTGGTGAAAGTTAATATCAAGTATTGAATCATCATTATCTATCCTGATTGTTGCGTTCAAAACTTTATCAGTTTTTGTAGAGATGTGACTTTTGATAAGAATGTCGTTTTGGTAAATATCGTAAACTACTTGGAATTGGTGACCATTCTCAAAATAGTTCATTCCGAAATCTTGAGCATTTTGTTCGTGTCTTGTCATTTTAAATGTAGTGTTCATGTGTTGTGATTTGTTTTTCAAATGTACACCTTTTTACAATACCAACACATTTTATCTTATTTATTTTAAAAAATATTTCTGTTTGGGAAGATTGGGAAAATTGGGAAGATTTCAAAAAAAAATAGTTTCCCCCCGACTTCCCCCCCCATTATGCCATAAATTCTTATGCTGTTACTGTGCTGTTCTTGTGCTGTTACTATGCTGTTAGAATACCATTAGCAGAAGCTATACCTCCCACTCCCTACATTCTTTTGGAGATGTTGCCAAGCAAGGGACAGACTAACCACGCAGTCATCATGGAATCCTTGAGGTGCTGAGTACTTTACCCCGAATGAGGTATACTGGTATTCAAATATCTCAAGTTCATCCACGATTGGACCTGGAGGGAATGTTATCTTCCTTTGGTGAATAGCGGAGGCAAGACCTTCCATAAGCATCTGTTTGCTTGTACTGCTAAACTTATACCCTTGAACATCAAGACCCTCTCGTTGCATATCCTCAAAGATTGGGTCACCTACCCCCGTAGAATCCATCAGGATTGGTGCTTTAGGTAGATTGACAATATACTCCTTAGTTTGTCTCCAATCCCTTTGAAAGCGTTCATAATGGCATACAGACCCATTCTTGTCAAGTCCTATTACCACAGTCCAGTCTACTGCTTTGGCAAGGTCAATGCCATAACAGGCAATAGGATTGGTTGACATCGGGAAGATGCACTGGCGAATGTAAGCAGACCCAAAAGGATTGGCAGCGTTTTCAGCAGGGTTTGCCATGTATTCCTGCTCAAAGACTACCTCAGGCAGTTGCATCCTTGCACTGTCAACCTCTGACTTGTCTATGTACGGATTGTCATAGGTACTAAACTTAAAGGATTGCCAATCTTCCTCACCTCCGTTCCCTTTCATAAACAAAGAGTAAAAGTAATTCTTACCCTTTGGTGTAGACAAGAACAATGCCTTCCCTTTGTAATCGGTAAGGGTAGGTCTGATTGAGTTTAACCATCCATCTTCAAGATCAGGGATGAAACTTGCCTCATCTATGATGCAAAGGTGAAACTTCAGACCTCTAAGATTATCCAACCTTTCTCCCGTAAAGAATCGTATTGATCCACCAGTAATGAAAGTAATGACCAAGTCTGCCTCATTCTTTTTATAGATTTCATTGGGTAGCATCTCAAGCAACTCCTGAAAGAATATCTTTCCAAGTTGATAGGTTGGTGTGATATATGCCACCCTCTTGCCCTCAATACCGCTTTCTAAGGCGATTGTCTGACTGATTAAGGACTTGCCAAACCTTCGCCCTGCCATCATTACGATAAACCTTTTATCGCAATCTATGACCTTCCTTTGAGCATCGTGAGGATTATAAAGTTTTACGTTAGCGGTCACGGGTGATTTTTATCTCACTTACCTCATGTTTGTTCTCAGTCTTCTCAACCAGGTTGTTCAACCTTTGCGTAATGGATGGATTATAGATACCTGCCATACCCCCTCTGATTTGGTCTTGTCTGATTGTTTCCTTTATACGTGAACAGATAAGGGAAAATTCTTCGTATGCTCCATTTTGGTTCTTAAAATAATCGTGGATAGACCTTGCGATTCCGTTATTAAAACACCATATTGAGAATCCTTCAAGGGTCAAAGGTGCTTCTTTTTCTCTTATGACTGCCTTCGCCATTCCCCCTACCCAATCTTTGACTTTGATAGGATTGCTCTTTTCATATTCCACATATTGTAGGAATAGGTCAAGCATAACCTCAGGTGATTCTATTATCTTAGGTCTGCCATCTTTCTTCCTATTTTTATAATATTCGTTTCCTTTTGCTGCTGCCATCTTATTTCAATTTTGTAAGTACCCTATTATGTACCAAGTTTAACTCATGCTTCCAATGTTCTGTTTGACCTTCCTTTGGTAGGAATTGGTCTACTGCGTTTGATACCGATTGAATCCCTGCAAAGTAACCCCAAGGCATTTGCACTCCATTGTTGCAGTCATCAATTACCAGTGTACCGCCTACCTTTAGAATAGGAAGGTAATTGTTTAGGTCTGCCATTACTACCTCATAGGTATGCCCCCCATCAATGTATAGGACATCAGGTGGATTCTGAGATGCTAACTTGACTGCATTTGGATTGGTGGAGTCTAAACGTATAAGTTCATAATCTTCAGCAATTTTAAACGTGGTATGCAGTTTTTGAATGTCTGCTTCGTAGTCTGATTCCCAATGTCCATCAGATGTATCAAGAGGTGTGATGCCTATTCGCCTAACTTTCTTGCCATGTCTATCCGCTAATATACGTATCAATCCGAGAATCTGACCTCTGAAGACCCCGATTTCCATAAAGGTGAACTCATCAGGCATCTTCTTTACTATCTCATTCCACATCCAAAGAAAGCATCTTTCTCCGAATCCGAATGCGTTTGCTTCTATCCAGTCCCTATACTCTTTAAGTTCTTGGTCAGCGTTGACCTTATTTGTGTATTCCTTAACTATCCATTCCATCATAGTTGGTAAAATTTAGTCATGTCAGTCTTCCCGTTGCCATGTATGAACATCGGGAAGGTGTGGGTCTTATTGTTATAAAGTCTGTTGTAGGTTAGGCTGAAGTCACCTTCAACCTCAAATGCAACGGATTGAAAGATATTGCAATAGTCAAGTCCTATCTTATCAGGCATTGCAAGGAAGCGTTCCGTGTACCATCTTTGGTCATCATCCTCAAACCTTGGTGGATTGCTATGATAGACATCAAGGAAGTCCTTTTTGTTTCCGTAAATCTGCCCACTGTTCAAGAATTTCCATTCATGATCCACCACTGGGAACTTGCCCATATTATGTACATCGGGGTAACATCCTTTCTCTGAACTTATTATCAGACCGCTTTGACTCCTATGCTTATAGTTAAATTCATCAGGATTCGATATGCAGTAATTATCATATGCATCAAGGTAGATGAACTCGTCTGTATCAGAAGAAAGCAGGTACTCATAAAGTCCTATAATCTTTGTTCCAAACCCTTTCCACTCTCGGATGATTGGATGGTATGCCCATCCATGTTGCTTGAGTGATTCCTCTAACTTTAACCACCCTGGGTGTTGTGGATTGTCAAGTGATACGATTACTTTCATTGAAAAGGATTATAGTATATTGGTCTTGTTCCGTGGTAATATTCATGGGTCATCTTGATTACCTGTTGTGTTACCTCTGAACTGTGCTTCTCTTTCCACGTTTGGTATTCCGTTTCCCCTTTGTCTATGTGTTCAATCTCAATATGAGGTAAGAACACATTCCACATCCCTGCAACTGTTGACCTATGAGATGCAAGAACATCATCATAACCATAGAGGTTAGGTTGGCAAAGATACCCTATTTTATCAAGCAAAGCAGATGAATACATCTGACAAGTTCCTATGATGTGGTGGCACTTCTCAACGATTATCCAACGCTGACCTGCAAAGTGTGGTAGCATTATCAACTCACTTCTCCAATCAGGCAAGGCGTGATTAGGTTCTTCCCAGCAATCTTTCCGCTTTAAACCTACGATTCCAATCCTTGCTTCCCTTTGGATTGCCTCTGCCATTTCCTTGATCCAATCATAGTAGTTTATAATCACATCATTGTCCATCTTGATACAATGCTGTCCAATCTTCCTGTGCTTCCAAGCAAGGTTGACCGCTTCAGCAGTGCCTATGTTCTGCTCATTGGTGATGACATTAATAAGACCTTCATCTTCATAATGTTTGATGATATCCTTTGTTGCTTGGCATGAGTTGTTATCTATGACCCAAAAATCATGGTCAGTGAAAACATCTTGATATCGAAGTTCATGAAGGACTGCTTCGGTTAGTTCAGACCTTTTATTCTCTTCAGTGTCATGCACTGCCATTGCGATAAGTACTCTATCCATTGCGTTTGGTTTTTGTTTTCTTTTCATTTGGTTTCTTGTATGAGTATTTACCTCCTGACTGTATTGCAGTCCACACCTCAGTCGCTTTCTCTTTGGTATCGTATATGCACTGACCCGACCCGATGCGATACTTACCATTGCTGCACTTAATTACTGGCATCCCTAATATATTAATTTATTTATATTTATGTTGTGTTCGCTTAGTATCTCTCCGAATTCCTCATAAACCAAAAATATTGAGTCATCAACATCAAGATTTCTGAATAATGCCTTCTCGGTTATTCGCTTTCTGCTATTGTGCAAGAACTCAAAAACCGCTGCACATAGTTGATAAGACTGCACACATCTTAAATGCTCCATCTTGTCATCATGGTCATCAAGGTCGAAGGTTAACTGTGCTTTCATTTCAATGCGTTGAATATTTGTGTCCTTAACTGATTTACCTTGATAAGATTGAAGTTCTCCCTACACCACTCACCATTGGCAAGTCCCATCTCTTGTCTGTAAATAGCATCTTTAACAACTTTTTTAATATTTGTAAACCAATCACCTTGATTGTTTACCCTTATGATATGCTTACAATCTGAGTAGGGAAGAACATTTGAGCAGATAACAGGTGCATTCTTAGTCGCTGCTTCCAAGACTTTGAGGTTGGACTTCATGGCATTAAACTTGGATGCAACCAAAGGAACAAGACAAGCATCTGCCTCATTGTAGAAGTTCATATATTGGTCTACTGGTAATGCAGACCTAATATAACCATCTACCTTAAAACCACACATATAATCATTTATCATCCTTCCCCATGCATTTGCAACTTCCTTGTCTTCTGAGTAACCACAAAGGATAAAGGTTGAGTTATTCTTTACCATTGAATCCCCTGCCACCCTCTTCATCGGGTTCTTGAGTATTGCAATATCCTTCTCGTGTGTTACTGATCCTGCGTAAACAAACCTCACCTTATCGGATTCAGTCTTGACATCTGTAAACTGGTCTTCTCCGTATGGTAAAGCGTTAGGCACTACCATGCAGTTCTTGTTGTATTGGTATATCTCCAATGCCAAGAGTTCATTTGAGCAGGTTACCATGTCTGCTGCCTTAATATGGTCAATGACTTTCTTTGTAGGATATTTGCCATACAAGATATGCCAAGGGTCTAAGTTCCAATAATCATCAACATCAACCACCAATTTAAACCCGTACTTCTCCCGTAACCTTACCACCTCATAAATCTCCATATTCGCAATATACCGATTGATGAAAAGGATGTCATACCCTTTGGCAAGTTCTTCCTCAGTTAGTACATCTGTCATCATTGCGTAATCCTTTGGCAAGTAGATTACGGGATTGAACAACCTATGGAAGGAGACACCTGAATTACGCTGACCGACTGTGATTATTCTCATTGCTTATTTTTAAATGGTCTACCTTTCTTCTTTGGTGCTTGTACAGGTTCTTGTACAGGTTCTGTATCAAGTAACTTGGATGCTTGGTAGGCATCCCAAAAGTTTATCAATCTCTTCATCATATCGGCAACACAATTACTGCACCAACTTGTAAGGATAAACCCAGGGTCAAGGTATCTTCTATAAATCTGCTCATAACCAACTAAGATGTGTAAGGGTAGGTTCTTCATGAACCCAATCTTTACGCATTCAAAGTTGTAAATGTTTTCTTGTATAAATTTTTCATCTTCTTGTGTCATTTGTTATAGTTTTGATTGTAGTAATTTTCTCCTTCATTATTTATACCATCAAAATAATCAGCACTGAATAAATCACCACTAATGAAGGCAGACATTATCTGCTCTTTCTCCATTGCTTTTGCTTGTTCTGTTAGTTCTGAAACAGGAGCACCCCTCCATCTTATATTTTCATTTTTCTTAAGCTGCTCAATCAACCATTCTACTGCCGTTTGTTGTTTACTCATAATGTTTTAATATTTCTTTTATTGAATATTTATAATCTTTGCCGTCATCACTGACATCCCTTGCCATATCTATCGCTAATACTAAATCTTTTTCAGAATATTTATACTTTTCTCGGTACTCAATTTCTTTTTTTTTTGCTTCGTTAAAATGCACTAATAATATTAATGCTTGCATCCTATCAATTTGTAACTGCTTGAATATTATATCTGTTTCTTTTACCAGCCATTCTACTGCTGTTTGTTGTGCCATAGTTTATTTGTTTTGATTGTTATTCATTTCTTCTATCAGGTCAAACATAGAGTTAAAGGCATCCATTTCAGTCTTGCCAAATGTATGTATCCATACTCCTTTTCTTTTTACTGAACACTTGTAATCTCCATCAGCATCTTGTTTTATTATACAAGTACTGAAGTCTTGGTACCCCATTTGTTTTCTATTTTAATTCTGTTCTTGCAACCATTGCATCTAGTCTATCAAATGCATCTGCTAGTTGTATGAAAGCTCTTTTCCAATATGAATCCATTGCTGGAGTCATTGAATGAGAAAGGGCAGCTTGTCTCATTTCTATTAGAAATTATCTGTTTGAAAAATCAATAGTTTCAAACACTTTTGTGTTGTTGTTACTTGTTTCCATTTTTATTTTGTTTTTGTATGAAGAGGATGTCTAAATTTTGGTAGTCCACAAATTTTACATTGAGAGGTTGTTTCATCTTCTTCAAACAAATGAAAGTTTGATATGGATGTATTTGCAGTTGAAGAAACTTGTATCTGTTGTGGACAATACGAACATTGATTTGTGTATGGAGAATACACCCTTCTGCATTTAGGGCATTCCCATCCTACGTTTTGTTGTGCCATTGTGTTCATTTTTTAAAGAATATGTTATTCATTAGGTTTCTAAATAGCGGAGCAGATACCCCTGCAACGAATGCCACCAAAACGCAATTTAAGACCCATACGGGCAGGAAGTATAAAGCAATGGCAACATATACGGAAAGGCACATATTGCACGAGAATGGTTTAAAATTGAGTTTCCACTTCTCAGGCAGTCTTGCCATATCAATAAAGTAGAAAACAAAGAAAAGGGATGCAATAACAATTTTAAGGAGTAACATGGTTTTTGATTTTATATTTTAAAAGTGTCTTGGTTTTTTTAATTGTCTTCATCAGTGACCTATAGGGTATGCCTGTGTCTCGTGAAAGACTCATTATGTTCTGTCCATTCTCGGAATAAAGTCTAAGTATTTCAAGTTCGTACCAATGTAGAATCTTTAAAGAGTTATTCAGTTTAACAGTGATCTCATCGGTTTGGATGGTATCACTTACATCGGGTGCATCATGCTTTTCTGTCCATTCGGTGAACACCTTTCTAAACTTATTAAAGAAGGTTGACCTGTCAGACTTTATCATTGTTAGCATAGTGCGGACCAAGTAAAACTTTAAGAATCCACCCTTATGATATGACATGAACTTTTCTTCATCCATCTCACAAAGTACCATAAACATCTCTTGCCTCAAGTCATCCTGCAACTCAAAAGGTTGCATCTTCTTGATGGCATTGTCTATATCCTTGTCATTATATAGACTTGCTATGATATCGTTCTTTGTCAGACCCATTCGTTAAGTTCGGGGATGCCTTTATTATCTGTTGCAAGGTAACACAATGCCCCAGCATTTTTTGCTCTATTGAGAAAAACTATTTGATAATCACTAAGTTTATCCGCAATAGTTTTAACCTCACAATAAACCGCCTTGCCTGTTGATTTGCAAAACCCCGTAATATCTGCCACACCTCGTTCACCAATAAACTTGCGACCAGGTACGGATAGGTTATTATTTCGCCAAACGTAATACCCTTTTGATTCCAATTTCATTAATGCAAACTTTGTTATTAATCCAACTGAGAGGTCCATTATTTATCTTTTAAAAGTTTATCAAAGTAGCAAGATACCGCCATTCTCATACACTGATGCTCAAGATAGTCATCATCTGCTAACTTGTTTTTTATGTCTATTTTATCTTGTCTGCTACCTTGAAACATTCTATCATTCATTGCCTTTATTACCTTGTCATAGGTATCCTCTACCTCAACAATGATTTTGCCTCTCTTGTGCAGGATATGGAAGACATCAATACCGAACACAATGTTATCCCATTGGCGAAACTTGGAGTAACAATCAAAGGCAGTTTCTATCTTTTCATCATCAGATATGTACCTTGGTTGCCATTTGCTTTCTTGCTCAACTGGTTTAATCTCATTTAACTTCTGCATCCCATACCTTGCAAATGACCTGAGTAGTCTATGTAGATACAAGACTGAAAAGTTCTGATAGGTTTCTGCTTCCATATCAAGTTTACCCTTACTTGCTAAATCAAAAGCAAGAGATAACTCACCGAACTTGATGTTAGGGTATTCCTCAACGATTGACTTATACATGACAGATAGTTCCTCTTTGTTGGGTATCTTATCTCCCTTGATGCCAAGTTTATGCATACCCCTAATAAGTTCATCAATCACAAGAGCAATGCTCAAAGTGTTTAACTTTTCTGATACCCTTGCAAGTTTAAAGCGTTCCAAGTCCAGTTGCTCTGAGTCTGTCAATCTCGGAGAAGTAGTCATGGTACTCGTTTCGTTTCTCATTATAGATGTCAAAGTTTGACTTAGTGCTTGTTCCATTTTTGGTTTCTTTAAGTTTGAATAATCCTTTATAGTTATTTGAGATGCTTTGATTGATAACTTTTTTCGCAGTTTCTAAATTACCCCCAGAAAGTTCTACCAAGTTGTTTATGGCAGTCTGCTCAGTCTTGGCAGACTTGAACTTGTTACCATGCTCAACCTTTTTATATTCCATCCATCCTTTCCAAACATTTTCCCAGTCATCAGAAATGAACTCTAATTCTTTTATTTGTATTAAATCTTTCTTTTGTATGGAATTAGTCTTTTGTATAATGGTACTTTCACCGAGGTCGGTAATTTCCGATGTCGGGTTTTCCCGAACTCGGCAATGTTCACTTTCGGCAGGGATGTCATAGACAATATGATTCCAACCTACAAACCTTCCTGTACCTTGGTCATGCATCTTTATTGATAAGATATAACCTTTAGACTGCAATCCTTTAAATGCCCTATCTATGCTTCCAGGTTTGTCGGGAAGATTATTGTACAGATTCTTTTTATAAATGACCCAATCAGATGGAAGTGATAATAAATAACTCAAAAGACCTTTTTCATCAAGAGACAGAGACTTGGACTTTATCAACTCATTTGGTAAAGTTGTGAACCTTTCGGTTGATTTGCTCTTTACAATTTGTCCAGTATTCATAAAAAAAATACCTTAAAAAGATTCGGGTGGAACAGGTCAGCCTACGCTAAACCTCCGAATCTCCTTAAGGCATTAATAATTTTATAATGCTCTTGATGTTCCACTATCAAGTACTCCAAATATAACATTTTATTTAACATCTTCAACTTTTTTCTTCACTCGGACCGCATAGGTTTTGCCATTAATCCTGCTGATAACCTTGCGACCAACCTGCCTCAAGTCGCTAATCTTATTGGGAGGATATCCCATAAAGTTACACACGCACTTGCCTGATCTAAAAGTTACCGCCTTTGCCCTACGTTCTTCAATGTCAAGTATTGATAAGTCATAGACCAAGTACTCAACCGCATTCTCTAAATGAAATGTTATATCCCTCATAGTTCCATTTTTAACCTATCCTGCTCAATGCCATAAGTTTGACCATGTCCTAAGTCAACAAGGTTCTCCCTTTTAAATACCTCTGCACCTGGGAAGAATCCTTTAAACTCATAGTTTGGAAACTCACCCACCATTAAAGCATAATAGTCAGGTATTGCTCTTGATTTCCAAGTACCTACCAAGAGCATCCCAAAGGGTTTTTTGGTGGTCTTTACATCAATATACCCATGTCCATTGATGTAGCAATCGTATGGAATCGGATGGTCTATGGTCATGTCAGGGTATATGTTTTTCAGTTTGCAAAATGCGAACTCACCACCAGTACCTTCAATGTTGATGAGTAGGTCATCTCCATTACCCATCTTGTAATCTCTGCTACCTCTATCAATGTTGTTCTTATGCCTTGCCAGTGCGATGCCTCTGACTATTTCTTGTTCGTAGTTGTCTAATGTGATTTGCATAATATTTGGTTTAAGTGTGGGTGAGGTCATTATAACCCCACCCTTGTGATTTAATCAGAATGGTAAACTTTCTTCTATCTCTTGCTTTTGAGGTCCACCTGCTGCCATAAATTTAGCATTCCCAATAATTGTACCTTTAAGTCCTTTCTCCCTTTCTTCTTTGGTGATGGATTCAACGATAAAACCATTGTTTCCGTACTGGTCTACCTCTTCCTTGAGGAATAAAGTTGCGGACAAATATTGTCCTTTTTTACCCTTGTACAATCTTTTAGCGTCAATTTTACTCACGTCAATGTTTAGGCTGATTAATTTTTGCATATTTGTTTATTTTGAAAGTTGAATTTTGAAGGTTGAAGTTACTGACTTTATGGGTAGGTCTCCCTTATGGTAGGTCTTTTCTTTGTCCTCTATCTCCTTTTGCTTTTCCTTTAATGCACTGATTTGCTCTTCAAGTTCGGACCAACCTGGAAGGTCTGAGAAGTCATACTTTACCGAATCCATCTGAGATACTGATGCCCCAAGTACCTCTGCCTTCCCTTTTGGGTGCTTCATAAGTTCTGCAAGAACATTCTCGGTTATTCGAGATTTTACCGATTTAATTAATTGTTCTAAACTGTTGAACTTGATTGCCACCTCTAAAGGATCAAGCAGACCATCATTAACCTGCTCTTGGATAGCATCTGCCATTAACTCAATGCCAAACTTGGTGGGAGCAATATCCCCGACTTTAATCTCATTAACCTTTAAGGAGTTCATTTTTTCTTGCTTTTAATTGGTCCTTGATAAATTTGTTGGTTTCAATCTTATGCTTGTTATCATCGTAAACCTTTTTAAGTTCTACAATGTTACTTGCCTTCTTGATTGCAATAGCAAGTCTGCCAATGCTCAACTCAGGGTCTTCCTCAATAACCTCAACCGCTTCCACCTCCATTTGAGGCAATGCTTCAACCATTGTCTGTAATGCCCCTGTGGATGCATTAGGGATGGTTTCTGCTTCTGATTCATCAAGAACACCCAATCCTAACAAGTCAAGCGTTGCCCTTCTCTTTGCCTTGGTTTCTGCCTTCATAATAGCATTAGCATAAGCCTCTCCTTTTAGTCCTGCAATATTGACTGCACCAATGGATTCAGTACACCTACCATCAGGAAGGGATGCCTTGCTTGTTACAATGTAAACCCCTGCTTCTGCGTTAGTATCCCTTGAGGTAATCAAGTGAGATACCTTATGCAACTTATTTAGTTGCTGAGTTCCTGACCTTGTGCAGTAAAGTACCTCTCTGCCGTTGAGTCTAAGGATGTCAAATGGTTTGGTGAATGGGTCAAGTCCCATCCTTTCGCAATACCCGTTATAGTACCTCACTTTGTCGTTTGCCGACAGTTTGGACAAGTCCCCCTGCAAGATTAACTGGTTCGCAATAGAGGCTTGTTGCTCTTGATTCTGTTGTGTCATTTTGTTGTGATTTTATTTGATAAGGAAAAGGTTTAGTAATTCTAAATGGTGTATTTTCTTTCATTGGTGACCTATGAGAAATGTATATTTCCCAATCTCTTACACTTTTAAGTCCATAAAAGTAGTACCATTGCTTCCTTTGGGTCTCTATCCCTTCATAGGTTCGCTGTGGGAATGCAGTAGCACGAACTTCACCATTGACTGCAAGGGTCATCTCAATTCGTTCAGAAGGCATAATCTGAATAGTATTCGTGGTCATACTCTGAATCCATCTTGAACGTGTAAGCATCCATACACTTCTGCTCTACTAACTCATAAAATGCAGTATGAAACTGAGGCAAGATGTTTAAGCAGTGATACCCTGGCATAAGAATCTCCCTAACATTGACATCAAGGTAATCCTCTGCATCGTTAATCGTAGCAGTGACCATTATCATGATGTCGTTCATGCTAACCTTTAACCATTCGGCAGGGACTCTGACATTAGTTGTGACTTGTTTTTTCATTGTTGTGATTTATTTAATGTTAAAGTTAATTAATTTCTTCTAAAACTTGAAATAATTTTTGCATTGTGCTGAGTCTAACCTTGCCAGTCTTTTCTGCTCTGTTGACTGTGGCAAGTGAGATTCCACTAATTTCTGCAAGTTTTTCTTGGGTAACTTCTTTGTCTCTTCTTAATTTTCTGAGGTCTTTGCTTGTCATTGTTTTGGTTTTGATTATTAAAAAATCTTGTATAAATCTGAGTAGATATCTTTTTTGTTGTCCTTAATTGCCTTTTCGCATGACTTACACCTATGTGCGTGTTTGTCCTTGGCAGAGGCATTCTTGTTGAATTGCTCAATTGGTTTTTCCTTCTTGCAGTAAGTACATTTTTTCATAGTTCATCATTTAAAATTATTACACATTCATTGCAACCTTTCCCATCACATTCGG
>Ga0315902_10001619_pt1 | contig 36076 bp, 28 predicted proteins | sample LakEriMetagenome_9_FD_203523 | JGI IMG/M metagenome (GOLD analysis project Ga0315902, IMG submission 203523) | Freshwater fungal communities from buoy surface, Lake Erie, Ohio, United States - Buoy 12 MA117 | ecosystem: Environmental > Aquatic > Freshwater > Lake > Lake biofilm | place: USA... | reverse complement strand
ATCAGTGATGCGGCCGTCGTCGAGGACCTGGAGCAGGGTGTTGAAGACATCTGGATGCGCTTTTTCGACCTCGTCGAACAAGACGACACTGTAAGGGCGACGGCGCACGGCCTCGCTGAGCTGGCCGCCTTCTTCATAACCGACATAGCCGGGAGGTGCTCCGATGAGGCGGCTGACGCTGTGCTTCTCCATGTATTCGCTCATGTCGATGCGCGTCATGGCGCTGTCGTCATCGAAGAGGAACTCGGCGAGGGCTTTGCAAAGCTCCGTCTTGCCGACACCGGTGGGGCCGAGGAAAAGGAAGCTGCCAATGGGGCGATTTTCATCCTGAATGCCCGCACGAGCACGGCGCACGGCATTGCTGACGGCCACGATGGCGTCCTTCTGGCCGATGACACGCTTGGCGAGGCGTTCCTCCATCTTCACGAGCTTCGAGCGCTCGCCTTCTTGCAGGCGTGAGACGGGAATGCCGGTCCAGTTCGCGACGACGCGGGCGATGTCTTCTTCGGTGACTTCTTCACGCAAAAGCGTGTTCGCGGTTCTCGGTTCGCGGTTCTCGGTTGGAGCAGCTTGGAGCTTCTTCTCCAAATCGGGGATGAGGCCGTATTGGATTTCACCGGCGCGACCGAAGTCGCCGCGGCGTTGGGCTTGTTCGAGTTCGGTGCGGAGGCGGTCGATCTCTTCTTTGACCTTGCGGCCGGCATCGACTGACTCCTTTTCCTTCATCCACTGCGCTTTGAGCGCGGAAGATTTCTCTTTGAGGTCGGCGATCTCGCGTTCGAGTTTTTCGAGGCGGGCTTTGGAGGCGGCGTCTTTTTCCTTTTTGAGGGCCTGGCGCTCCATTTCGTCCTGCATGATCTCGCGCTCGATCACGTCGATTTCGGTCGGCATGGAGTCGAGCTCGATCTTGATGCGGCTGGCGGCTTCATCGACGAGGTCGATGGCCTTGTCCGGCAGGAAGCGGTCGGTGATGTAGCGATTGCTCAGCGTGGCGGCGGCAATGATGGCGTTGTCTTGAATGCGCACGCCGTGGTGGACTTCGTAGCGTTCTTTGAGGCCGCGCAAGATGGCGATGGTGTCCTCCACGCTCGGCTCACCTACTTTCACCGGCTGGAAGCGACGCTCCAGCGCGGGGTCCTTCTCGATATGCTTGCGATACTCATCCAGCGTGGTCGCGCCGATGCAGCGCAACTCCCCGCGAGCGAGCTGCGGCTTCAACAGATTGCCCGCATCCATCGCGCCCTCGCCTTTGCCAGCGCCGACGATGGTGTGGAGTTCGTCGATGAAGAGAATGATCTCGCCATCACTCGAAGTGACCTCTTTGAGGAAGGCTTTGAGTCGTTCCTCAAACTCGCCACGAAATTTCGCCCCGGCCATCATGCCGCCGAGGTCCATGCTGATGAGTTTTTTGCCCTTCAGCGAATCCGGCACGTCACCGGCGACGATGCGGCGCGCGAGTCCTTCCGCGATGGCCGTCTTGCCCACACCGGGCTCACCGATGAGCACCGGGTTGTTCTTCGTGCGACGGCTGAGCACCTGCATGACGCGGCGGATTTCCTCATCGCGTCCGATGACGGGGTCGATCTTCCCGGCCTTCGCGCGGGCGGTGAGATCGGTGCCGTATTTCTCTAGGGTCTGATATTTGCCCTCGGGGTCTTGATCGACCACACGCTGGCTGCCGCGCACGGCGGTGAGCGCCTTCGAAACGGTGTCATAGGTCAGCCCAGCCTGTTTCAGCACCTCGGAGAGCTCCGTCTTCGTTTTAAAGAGAGCTAGGATAACGTGCTCGACGCTGAGGAAGTCGTCCTTGAGCTTCTTTTGCTCGTCCTCGGCCTTCGTCATGAGTTCGCGCATCTCATTGGAGAGATGCAGTCCGCTGGTGCCGCCGGTGACCTTGGGTTGTTTAGCGAGCACGGCTTCCACACCTGCCTTGAGGCCCTGTGCGGAGGTTGGATTGACCGCCGCCTTTTCAAACAGAGGCGTGGCGATGCCGCCCTCCTGCTCAAGCAGGGCGAGGAGAAGATGCGCGGGCTTCAATTCCTGATGTGCATGCCGCGTGGCGATGGACTGAGAGGCATTGAAGGCCTCCTGAAGCTTAACGGTGAATTTTTCGGGGGACATGGTCGGTCGGGTGGTTGGGTTGTTTGCCGCTATCTCTGCTCAAAGCGTGCCACAGGCTCGAATCGGCCGCTTTCCTTGATTTGGCGGGCTTGGGGCGCGTGTTGCCCGTTTGAGGCGCAGGCGGCCTTCTGGCACTCGAAAGGCCGATGTGGCACAAGCGAGCCGCAGATGTGTCAGGGCTCAATCGTCCCTTCCCTGACGGCCGCGGCCGCTTTTCACCTTCGCCCGGCGTCGTTTCGACTCGACAAACTTCTTCTTGAGAGAGCGCGGACGCGCGCGGTTCTGCCTGCGGGACTTTTCGCGCTGGTTCTGAGCGATTAGCTTTTCTTCGGCGCGGAGGGCTTCGATGCGGTCGCACAATTCGGCCCGGGCGACCTCGCGGTTCTGCGACTGGGACCTTTCGCGCTGGCAGCGGACCTCGATCCCGGTCGGCAGATGCCGCAGGACGACCGTGGAGCTGGTTTTGTTGATCTTCTGGCCGCCAGGGCCGCTGCCGCGGATGAAATCCTCCCGCAGATCCTCCTCGCGGATCTCGAGACGGCTCATGCGGTCCTGGAGGCTGTCTTCGCCATCGTTCATGCAGCGATCTTTGCTGTTTGAAATGCCGGTCGCAACCGCTATGAGGGCCGGATGGAAGAATACCACCGCCTGCTCCGCAAAGTGCTCGAACACGGTTCCTATCGCGAGGACCGCACGGGCACCGGCGCGTATTCCATTTTCGGCGAGCAGAGCCGCTACGACCTCAGCGAGCGTTTTCCCGTGCTCACGACCAAGAAACTGCACCTGCGCTCCATCATTCATGAGCTGCTGTGGTTCATCAAAGGCGACACCAACGTCAAATACCTCCAGGACAACAAAGTGACCATCTGGGACGAGTGGGCGGATGAAAACGGCGACCTCGGCCCGGTGTATGGCGCGCAGTGGCGGCGTTGGCAGGGTGGCGAGGGCGCTACTCCGCACGACCAGATCGCCACGCTGATCGAGGGCCTGAAAAAGAACCCCTACAGTCGCCGCCACATCGTGAGCGCCTGGAATGTGGCGCGGATCGATGAAATGGCGCTGCCGCCCTGCCATTGCCTCTTTCAGTTCTTCGTGGATCGCGGCCGCCTCAGTTGCCAGCTCTACCAGCGGAGTGCGGATCTCTTTCTCGGCGTGCCTTTCAACATCGCCAGCTACGCGCTGCTCACGATGATGGTGGCCCAAGTGTGCGATTTGCAGCCGGGCGAGTTTGTCCACACGTTCGGCGACCTGCATCTTTATTCAAACCACCTCGACCAGGCGCGCGAGCAGCTCAGCCGCGAGCCGCGACCGCTGCCAGTGATGCGGATCAATCCTGCCGTGAAAACCATCGACGGCTTCTGCTTCGAGGACTTCACGCTGGAGGGCTACGATCCGCACCCGGCCATCAAGGCCCCGATCGCGGTCTGAGCCGCGTCACGCTCAGAGTTTGAACTCCTCGCGCTCCTTCCAGCGCTTCTCATGGCGCGCGGCTTTGCGGAAAAACTCATCCTCCTCGCTCGGCGAGGCATTCGGGTCCAGCGGCAGGCGCAAGCGGATCTCCAGCCCGCGCGGCTCCAGCGTGGAGGCCTCTGCGGTGCCGCCGTGCAGATACATCGTCACATAGACGGCCATCATGTTCACGCCGAAGTCATCCGGCTTCCGGCTGCGGGTGTAAAAGGGGTCAAACAAGTTCGCCGCGCGGTCATGCGTGCTCATCGCGCCGGTGTCCCGCAAATAGATGACGGCATGCGCGAGGCCTGCGGCATCGACCTCCGTGCCCGCGCTGATCTGCATGCTGTCTCCCTCGCTGAGATGCGTGATCTCCTCCATGAAAAGCAGCCGCCACATCTGCCGGAAGCGCCCGCCGTGCACGATGAGCATCGGGAAATTCGGATCGATCTCCACATCGACATGGATGTGCTTGTGCGCGAGCTGCGGGCCAAACACGTTCAGCATCTCCCCCAGCACGCCATGGATAGAGACCTCATCCATGCGCGTGAGCTGGCGCGCCTGCGAGGCATCCGCGAGGCGGGAGAGCAGCGTCTGGATGCGCTCGATCTGCGTCGCGGCCTGGCTTTGAATATCGAGCCAGAAAGAGCTGTCCTTCGGCGCGGCACCGCTGATCTCCTCCATCAACTTCATCGGCGCGAGGTCGATGAAGGCACGCACGACGGTCAGAGCATTGCGCAGGTGGTGATTCAGCCCTTCCGCCAAAATGCCGAGGCCGCTCACGCGATCCGCAGCCAGCATGTGGCGCACGCTTTCCGCTTTTTCGGCCAGCAGCCGCTCCCGCTCGACGAGCACGCCGTAATAATCGAGCGCGTGCTTCAGGACGACACCCAACTCCTCCGGATCCCACGGTTTGTGCAGGTAGCGGAAGACACGGCCATCATTCACCGCGTCCACCGCGGATTGGTAATCGGTGTAAGCGGTGACCAAGATGCGGACCGCGTTCGGGCTGAGTTTGCGCGCCTGCTCCAGCAGCTCCACGCCGCTGGCACCGGGCATGCGCTGATCGGTGATGAGCAGGCCGATCTGCGGGCCGTAGGCCTCGAGGATCTTGTAACCGTCCAGCGCATTGTTGGCGATGTGCACGGTGTACTCGTCGCAAAAAATCTCGCGAAAGTAGTGCAGCGCCTTCTCTTCGTCATCGACGTAGAGGATGTGGTAGGGGGAAAGCATGGACGGCGGCACTGAAAACGGGAAATGGAGGAACGGAAAACTGAAAATGGCCCTCAGGGGCACTTTCAGACTACGGTTTGAGCCAAAACTCCAGAAACTGGATGATCTGGGCGTTCGATTCCTCGTTCGGATCGTGTTTTTCGCGGTTCGTCATGCTGACCCGGCCAGCGTGGCCGAGGAGTTCGTTCACGGCGATGAGGTGCTTCAGCGTGAGCCAGCGCTTCGGCGGGTCCTCCGCGCCACCGCTGACCAGAAAGGGCCGCGGGGCCATCAGGGCCTGCATTTCCTGCAAATCGTGCCCGCGCTCGATGAGCAGCTTGTAGGCACCCGTGCGCGGACTTTCGGCGCTGACGAGGCCCGGTTTGCGAGTCAAAGTGGGATCGAGGCCGAGATACCACGGCTCCTGGTAATTGATGCTGCCGCGCGTCTCATCAAAAACAATACCGGGATCACTCCAGACGCCGCAGGCGAATTTCTCGAACAAGCACGCGCCAAACATGGACCATTTGCCGCCATAGGAATGCCCCATGACGGCGATGCGCGTGGAATCGACCTGCGGCTGCGCGGCGAGCGCGTGCCACATGTTTGCGCAGATGTAGCCGAGGTAGCTCAGCGGCTGACAATGTGCCTGCGGGCTTAAAACGGGCATCCTCGCATCGCCACCGGGCGATCCGATGGCGAGCGTGACAAAGCCGCGCTGCGCAAACTGCCACGCAAAGTCGCGCATGGGCTTCTCGCTGAGGCCGCAGCTCGTTTCCGGATCATAAAAGGGCACGAAGACCGCCGGACGCTTCCCTTCCTTCGCGGGGATGAGCAGGTAGCCATCGCCCGTCTGCCCGGGTGCGATTTCGACGCGAATTTTGTGCTGCGTGATGCCGTGATCGCGTTTCGTGGTCTCCAAAATCTCGAGTTTCGGCGATTCGATGACCGCAGGCCATTCGCCCATGAGTTCGGTCCACTCGCGGCGGATTTCCTCGCGCTTACGTTGCCAGTCGGCGGCATTTTTGACGGCGGAGCCATCGCGAAAAAGCAGCGGCGAACGGCCCACGGGCGGCTGGGAGGCAAATTCGGCCGGAATGGTCGAAAAAGGGCCATTTTCGGCCGCGAAGGCCTGTGCGGCAAAAAGAGCGACGAGGGCAAAAAGCGGCTTCATTTCACTTGGATGCGGAATTCTTCCGTTTGAGGCGCGGAGGTCGGTTTGGGCTGTTTTTCGGCCTCGCGCCACACGCTGAGAAGCATGGTGCCGAGGATGTAAATGAGCCCGCCGCCGAGTCCGGCGCCGATGGCGATGAGACGGCGCTGCATCGGGTGCTCACGGTCGATCATGAACCAAAAACGCATGCACAGCGCGATCCAGAAGAGGCTGAGAATGAAGACGAGGATTTCACCTTTCATGCGGGCAGTGTGGCACGTGCTGCGACGCTTGACCAACAGCAAAAACAAAACACCCGGCGGCCTTTCGGCGCGCCGGGTGTGAAGGCGTTGCGGTGCGGATCAGATGTTTGCGGCGCTGTATTCCCAGCCCTGACGCACGGCGGCGCGTTGGATGAGCTTGTTGGCGTCCGCGTTGTCCGTGGTCTGCGCGGCGCTGTCCCAGCGGATGACTTTGCCGGGGTTGGTGATGCCGAAGTTGCCGAAGAGGCAGAGCTTTGTGAGCGGCACGGAGTAGTCGAAGTTGCTGCCGGCGATCTTGTTCTGCTCGATCGCTTTGACGAGCTCGAGCTGCGGCTTGCCGGGGGCCAGCGAGCGCTCGAGGGTCTTCGGCGTTTCTTTGAAGAACTGGGCGAGCTTCGGACGATTGCCGACGACTTCCAGCGCTTCGCAGTAGTCGCCCGGATTGAGGATGCTGTCCTCTTCACCGACGATGATGAAGCCGCCCTTCATCTTGTCGAAGTCGCGACCGGCTTCCAGCTTGGCGGGACGCTCGGGCTTCATGGGCTTGCCGTCCTTGGTGCCTTCATACCAGTGCAGTTTGATGTCGCCGTATTTGGCGTGCTTGAAGGAGCAGACGACGTGGGACCAAGCGGGCCAGCTCTGCTCAGTCAATTCACCGACTTCAGCTTCGATTTGATATGGTTCGCCGAGTTCGCAGGCCCAGAAGGGACCGTCCATGATGTGGCAGCCCATGTCACCCATAGCACCAGCGCCGAATTCGCGATGACCGCGCCAGGCGAAGGGATGCAGGCCGGGAATGTAGGGATGATCCGGCACCTGGGCGAGCCAGTTCTGCCAGTTGATGTGCGCGGGGGCTTGACCGACACCTTCCTCGCCACCAGCAGCCTCGTTTTTGTTGCGCGGCTTTGGAGCTGTCTTGCCCGTGTAAATGTCCTGTGCGGCATTGCCCTGCGGCCAGATGGGGCGGTTCGTCCAGACGTGGATTTCCTTCACGTTGCCGATGATGCCGGCGTTCATCCACTCCTTGAGCTGGCGGATCTGCTCGCCGGTGTGGCCCTGGTTGCCCATGTTCGTCTTCACGCCTTTTTTCTTGGCGGCTTCGTGGAGCTGATTGGCTTCCCAGATGCGGTTCACGAGGGGTTTCTGCACGCAGACATGCTTGCCGCGCTTGATGGCCTCCATGGCGGCCGGGTAGTGCGCGTGGTCAGGCGTGGAGACGGTGACCATATCGATCTTGTCGCCCATCGTCTCAAACATCTCCTTGAAGGAGGTGAACATCTTCGCGCCCGGGTACTTCTTCTGCGCGTCGGCGAGACGGTTGCTGTCAATGTCGCAGATGGCGACGACGTTCGCACCTTCACCGGCGATGGCGATGTCGCTCGCGCCTTTGCCGCCCGCACCGCCGATGCCGGCGACGTTGAGTTTCTTCGCAGCCTCCTGGCCGAGAAGGAGATTCGGGACAAAGATGCCACCAGCGCTGAGCGCGGTGCCGCGGAGGAATGCACGACGGTTGGGGAAGAGAGAGGTCTTCATAATTTAGGATGGAGGGCCGCGACGATAGCGGAGCGGGCGCACTGAACGCAATGGAAAAGGCGGATCAATCGGGCAAGTGCGCCTTTCCCTGCGCAGGAAACCGCTCGCATGAATGCGAGAGTGGCTTATGGGCTGAGATGTCCTTTCAGAACCTCGGTCTCGCCCCTCACATCCTCAAAGCCGTCCAGGAGGCGGGCTACACCGATCCCACGCCGATCCAGGCCGCAGCCATCCCGGTCATTTTGGAAGGCGGCGACGTCACCGGCATCGCGCAGACGGGCACGGGCAAAACCGCGGCCTTCACCCTGCCGCTGCTGACGCTGCTCGCGGCCAAACAACCGCCTCCAGGTGCCCGTGCGCACTCGACGCGTGTGCTCGTTCTCGCCCCCACCCGCGAACTCGTGGCGCAGATCGAGGAAAACGTGCTCGCCTACGCGAAGCATCTGCCGCTCAAGATTGCCAAGGTGTATGGCGGTGTCGGCGAAAGGCCGCAGATCGAGGCGCTGCGCGCCGGATGCGACATCGTGATCGCCTGCCCGGGCCGCCTGCTCGACCTCATGTCCCGCCGCCACGGCGATTTCTCCAAACTGCAGCACCTCGTGCTCGATGAAGCGGACCGCATGCTCGACATGGGCTTCCTGCCGGACATCCGCCGCGTCATTCATCAACTCCCGCGCAAACGGCAGACGCTGCTTTTCTCCGCCACCCTCTCGAAGGAGATCGAATCGCTCACGCAAGAGTTTCAGCACAACGCCAAAGTCGTGCAAATCGGCAAACGCTCGAATCCCGCCGAAACGGTGGCCCAGCATGTGCACGAAGTGCCGAAGAACCTCAAACCCATGCTGCTGACGCGCCTTTTGAACGACGCGGCGCTGCGCTCCGTGCTCGTCTTCAGCCGCACGAAGCACGGCGCGGACAAGATCGCGCGCAAACTTGAGCAAGGCGGCGTGACCTGCGCCACGCTGCACGCGAACCGCTCGCAAAACCAGCGCCTGCGCGCGCTCGATGACTTCAAAAATGGCCGCGTGCGCGTCTTGGTCGCCACGGACATCGCCGCGCGCGGCATCGACGTGGACGGCATCACGCACGTCATCAATTTCGACTTCCCGAATGTGCAGGAGGACTACGTGCACCGCATCGGCCGCACGGGCCGCGCGCAGGCCATCGGCGATGCCATCAGCTTTGTCTCCAACGAGGAAATGGACGATCTACGCCGCCTGGAGCGCTTCATCGGCCGCGCCATCCCGCGCGTGAAGCTCGAAGGCTTCGACTACAAATCGAACGCCGCCGATCCGCTGGCAGCGCCGCGCGAGCCCCAGCGCCCACGCCACGGTCAGCACGCCGTGAAACACGCCCGTCCGCGTCATCCGGATGCGCGTCACAAGCCTTCCGGCCCCTCCAAGCACTCCAACTCCGGCAAGCCGCGTCACTCCGGCAAACCCTCCGAATCCGCCGCGTCAGCCGGTGAGAAGCCGAAGCGTAGTTTGTGGAACAGGCTCACGGGCCGGTGATCGAAATCACGCCCCGCGTGCTTTTCTCCTTGGCGAAGCCGTCGCTTGGCGGCTAAAAGCGCGGCATGGACTTTGCAAAAATTGCCTCTGAGCTTTCTGGATTTGTGTGGGGCGTGCCCCTCATTGCGCTTCTGTTTGGAACCCACTTGTTCCTGACCGTTCGCACCGGGTTCATTCAGCGTTTCCTCCTCCGGGCCATCAAGATCTCGTTTTCGCGCAAAAAAGAAGGCGATGGAGATGTGTCTCAATTCGGCGCGCTCATGACCGCACTGGCCGCGACGATCGGCACGGGCAACATCGTCGGTGTGAGCACCGCCATCGTCGTGGGCGGCCCCGGAGCGGTGCTTTGGATGTGGCTGACCGGCGTCTTCGGCATCGCCACGAAGTATTCCGAAGCCCTGCTCGCCGTGAAATACCGCGTGCAGCTCCCGAACGGCAGTTTCGCAGGCGGACCGATGTATGCACTGGAGCGCGGCCTAGGCCAAAAGTGGCTCGGCTTGCTCTTTGCCTTCTTCACGATGGTGGCCGCGTTTGGCATCGGCTGCATGACTCAGGCCAACAGCATCGTCGCGAATGTGAACCAGTTACTGAGCGAGAAAGCCGCCACAGGTGTTTCATGGGCCCAACCTCACACCGTGGCTTGGGTGCTCGGTATCCTGATGGCCATCGCCACCGCCGTCACCATTCTCGGCGGCGTGAAGAGCATCGCGCGTGTCTGCGAGTTGCTGGTGCCGTTCATGGCCATCTTTTACATCCTCGGCTGCCTCGCGGTGCTCTGCGTGAACTGGCAGGCGATTCCCGAAAGCATCTCGGTGATTTGCAGCTCCGCGTTCACCGGCACAGCCGCCGCAGGTGGTTTCGTCGGCGCAGGGTTGAAGCTGGCGATGCAGAAGGGCATCGCGCGCGGCCTTTTCTCAAACGAATCCGGCCTCGGCAGCGCGCCGATCGTCGCCGCCGCTGCGCAGACGCGCAATCCCGTGCGCCAGGCACTCGTGAGCGCCACCGGCACCTTCTGGGACACCGTGGTCGTCTGCGCGATGACCGGCCTGGTCATCGTGAGCAGTGGTTTGTGGAAAAAAGGCCTCGCCGCCGATGGCACGATGCAGCTCAAAGTTGACGGCTCCCCCGTGCTCGACAGCGCGGCGCTCGTCCATGAGGCCTTTCATGCTGTCGGTGCTTGGGGACCCTGGATTTTGACCATCGGCCTGCTCACCTTCGTTTTCTCCACCATCCTCGGCTGGTGCTACTACGGCGAAAAGGCCACGGAATACCTCTTTGGCACGCGGGCCGTGAAACCCTACCGCATCCTCTGGGTGTTGGCCGTTCTCTTTGGCTCCACGGCGAAGGCGCAGGCCGTTTGGGACTTCTCCGATGCCGCGAACGGCCTCATGGCGGTGCCAAATCTGATCGCGCTCATCCTCCTCAGCGGCGTGATCGCGCGGGAGACCAAAGATCATGCGCATGAGTTGAGCGGGAAGGACTGACCTTCCCTGCCCCGGCTCACTTCGCCGGAATCTCGTTCAGCGTGTAATAACCGACTGCATGCAGCAGCGGACGCTTTTCCGCGCTGCGCACGCCGTCGAGATGCAGCTCATGGATGTGGCCTTTCGTCAGCTTGGACAGCGTCAAACGCACGCTTTTGCCATCGGCGTCCACCTTCGCGGCGGTGATCTGCGGCAGCACCTCGTCGATCTCATCGCCGCCGTATTGCTCACGATACGCATAAGTGAACGCTCGCATGCTGTAGCTCTTCACATCGCCTGCGGTGGCCGGATCGACCGCTTGCGTGAAGGTCAGCTCAAAGCCATCCGGCTTCGCGCGCATCTCATGCACCTCAAAGGGCGTTTGGCCCGTCCACTCGCACTTTTCAAAGCAATACGGCTTCCCGCCGCGCGCGCCCCAGCCGCGATCGCTGCCGCCGGTGAACACACGCCCTTCCGCATCCATGCGACCGCCGATCAGGCCGCTCTGGAAGCCACTGCGAAACGGAAACACCACGCCCTGCTTGATGCCGTTCACCGTTTCGAGGAAAACGCGGCTCAAATTGCTGTGACTCTGGTCCGCGATGAAGAGCTGCTTCTCAAACGGACCAAACTTCCCGCCGCTCGTGTCGCAAATGATCGCGCTGGCGCTGTTGCCGATCTTTCCATGCACCAGATACACCGCGGGCGGCACCAGTTCCTTGATGCGCGCACGCTCCGCCACCATGCGGCCGGGATCACCGCCGGGCCGTGCTTCTTTGCGACCACGCTCGCCCTGAAACGCCTCTGGGATCGGATCGATCGGCCGCTTGCCCATGTTCGGCGCGAGGTCATACCACACATTGCCTCCGGGATGCCCCTGAAAGCTGCCGGGAACGAGATGCTGCAACGTGCAACTGCCATGCCACGGCCCCTGATTGTCGCAGTAGTAAACCTCGCCCTCCGCGTCAAAGCCCATGCCGCCGGGGCTGCGGATGCCGCTGCACGTCGGGATCATTTTTCCCTCCGGCGTGATGCGCAGCGCCCAGCCGCGAAACGGCACCTGACTGCTGAATGAGCCCGTCAGGCACAGCGTGACCCACAAATCGCCCTTCGGATCAAAGCGGCTGCCGATGGCATACTCATGGTAATCGCCGGACACGCCCCAATCATCGTTCACGTTGTCAAAAACATCCGCGCGGCCGTCTCCATCCGTGTCTTTGAGCCGCGTGATCTCGTAGCGCGTCGTCGCATAGAGACAGCCATCCTTCGGATTGAAAGCCATGCCCAGCACCTCGTGCAAACCGCTCGCGAAGAGCTGGTAGCTCACGGAGGAAGGATCGCTGCTGCTCGCGCCGCTCACCAGCCACACCTCGCCACGCCGCGTGCCGAGTGCGAGACGCCCGTCCGGCATCAAATCGATCGATCCCACTTCCAGCGCAGTCTCCTTCGGCGTCTGGAAGGTGGTTATCTTGTAATAGTCCGCCTCCACCGGATCAGCGGCGAGGGCCAGACCGGCAGACAGGGCGGGAAGAAGGGCAAACAGAGCTTTTTTGACCATGGGAGGCCATAAGACGCATGCAGCGACTCCATTCCATCAACGCTTTTCCCATTGCCGCGTCCGCGCTCCCGGCGCTGATGCGCCCCGTCATGCAAAACTCTCTTTGGATGCTTTTGGCGGGCGTCGTGCTCGCGTGGTTCGGTGGTGAATTCTTCGTGCGCGGCGGTGTGGGGCTCGCGCGCTGGCTGCGCTGGCCCTCGGCTGTCATCGGCGTCACCGTGGCCGCGTTTGGCACCTCCACGCCGGAGTTGCTCGTCGCCATTCACGCGGCGCTGGATGGCGTGCCGCAAATCTCGCTCGGCGATGTGCTGGGAAGCAATGTGGTCAATGTGGCCCTCGTGCTCGCCATTGTTCTCGCGCTTTCCGGAATGAAGGCGGAAGACGGCGGTGTGCGGCGGGACTGGCTCATCGGCCTGCTGGTGCCCGGCGTGGTGTATGCACTGCTCATGGACGGCTGGTTTTCACGCGTGGATGCCGCGATCATGCTCGGCTGCTTCTTCGCCTGGCTCATCGTGGTCATCCGGCATGCGCGCAGGCATGCGGCATCCGCGCCACAGCCCGCGGAATCCGTTTCGGTGGGAAAAACCCTTTTTGCGACCCTGCTTGGTCTGGGGCTGCTGATCGTGGCGGCGCAGTTGGTGGTGCACGGCGGCAAGGGCGTCGCGCAGGCGCTAGGCTGGTCGCCATTCATCGTCGGCGCCGTCGTCGTGGCCGCTGCCACCAGCACGCCTGAGCTTGCCACCACGCTGATCGCGCGCGCTCGCGGCCATCACGATGTCGGACTCGGCAACATCCTCGGCAGCAACATTTTCAACGTGTTCTTCATCGCGGCGGTGGCGGCGATGATCCAGCCCTACCCGGTCCAGTTGCCGGAAGTCCTGCCAAGCCTCGTCTTCGGCGTTCTGGCCCTGCTTCTGATCACCCCCGCTCGCAATGGCACCTTGGGCCGTTCGCGAGGGTTTGCCCTGCTCATTGTTTACGTGGTCTTCATCGCGATCACGGTGAGGCAGACGGGCACGGCGCATCCATGAGGCTGAAAGCGCCACAGCACAGACCTTGCCGCGTCAGGCCATCCGGGCGAAAGTGCCTTCGATGACCGCCACGCCCTCCGAAATCCTCGCCACCACGCTGTTTGCCCTGGCGGTGCTGCACACCTTTTCGGTGAAAAAATTCGCGCACTGGGCGCACCGCTTTCCCAAAGGCTCGATTCAGGAAAACCTGCTTCACTTCCTCGCGGAGACCGAGGTGGTCTTTGGCCTGTGGGCCGCAGCACTCTTTGCCGGCATCGCGGTGCTGAAAGGCAGCATGCATGAGGCCGTGCACTACATCGAGAGCCTGAACTTCACGGAGCCGAAATTCGTCCTCGTCGTCATGGTCGTCGCCGCCACGCGTCCGGTGGTGAAGCTCGCCGAGGCGCTCATCTCCCTCATCGCCAAAGCGCTGCCCATGCGGGAAAGCATGGCGTTCTACGTCGCCGCGCTGTCCTTTGGCAGCCTGCTCGGCTCCTTCATCACCGAACCGGCAGCCATGACGCTGCTCGCTATCCTTTTGAAGCGCCGTTACTTCGACCGTGGCATCAGCCAGCGGCTCGCCTACGCCACGCTCGGGCTGCTGTTTGTGAATGTCTCCATCGGCGGCACGCTCACGCACTTCGCCGCGCCGCCGGTGCTCATGGTCGCGGCGAAATGGGAGTGGGACATCGCCTTCATGTTCACCACCTTTGGCTGGAAGGCCGCCGCCAGCTGCGTCACCTCCACCGCGCTCGTCGCGTGGGTGTTTCGAAAAGAAATCCTCGCCATCGAGGTGCCGCATCAGACACCGCAGCCCGTGCCCGCATGGCTCACTGGACTGCATGTGCTCTTCCTCGCCTCCATCGTCTTCTTTGCGCATCACCCGGATGTCTTTTTCGGCGTCTTCATGATCTTCCTCGGCCTCGTCACTGCCACGCGGGAGTATCAGGACCAGCTCAAGCTCAAAGAAGGCCTGCTCGTCGGCTTCTTCCTCGCCGGACTCGTCACCCTCGGCTCGCTGCAATCCTGGTGGCTGAAGCCGCTCATCGCCGGCATGGACGGTGCCACGCTCTTCTTTGGAGCCACCGGCCTCACCGCCCTCACGGACAACGCCGCGCTCACCTACCTCGGCAGCCTCGTCGAAGGCATCACGCCCGAGCTGAAATACGCCCTCGTCGCCGGAGCCGTCACCGGTGGCGGCCTCACCGTCATCGCGAATGCCCCCAATCCCGCCGGCGTCGGCATTTTGCAAACCAGCACCTGCTTCAAAGGCGAAGGCGTGAGTCCGCTCGGCCTCTTCCTCGGCGCATTGCTGCCCACCGCCGTGGCGATCGTCTTCTTCTGGCTCGTTTAAGTGGCGGGCAAAGCGCACGCCAGCTTCCGCACAGACACCTTATCGATCCGCTGGCGGTCCATGTCGATGATCTCGATCTCAAAGCCGCCCACGGTGAATTTTTCGCCCTCGCGTGGCAGGCGCTCCAGATGCTGCATGATGAAGCCGGCCAGCGTTTGAAACGCATCGTCCTCCGCATTGGCCACGGCTTCGAAACCGGGGATCACCGCGTTCACCGCATCGATCTCCACCATGCCGTCGGCCATCCAAGCATCCGCCGCCATTTCACGCACCTGCGGTGAGCTGGAGGTGTCCGGACGGTTCGTTTTCAGATCGCCAACGACCTCCTCCGCGAGGTCCTCGATCGTAACCATGCCGCGCACGATCCCAAACTCGTCCGTGACCATCGCCGCGTGATGCGAGGCGTTGCGCAGCTCCTCCAGCAGCGTCAGCGCCGGTTGGTTGTCGGAGACGAAAACCGGTTCGCGCATCAGCTCGCTCACTTTTTGTGTCTTCCCGGCTGCCACGGAGAGAAACAACGCCCGCAACGACACCATGCCCTCCACATGATCGCGCGTCTCGCCATAAACCGGGAATACCACCTGCCGCACGCCTTCACCGAGCTCCTCCGCCACGCTCGCGGCGCTGTCATCCACATGCAGAAAGACCAGCTTCGGCTTTGGGCGCATGATTTCCTCTGCTTTGAGTTCCCGCAGATCAAAAACGCCCTCCACCAGCTCGCTCTCCTCATGCCGCACATTGCCGGTGATGAGGCCCTCGCGCAGCAGCACCTCCACCTCCGCCGTCGTCGGGCCGCTCGGAGCTGCCGTTTTGCCAAAGAAGCGCATCAGCGTCCGCGTGCTCAGCTCCAGCAGCCACACCAGCGGCCTGCACGCCCGTGAAATCCAGTCCATCGGCCCCGCCATCGCGCAGGCGATGCCTTCCGCATTGCGCAGCGCCAGACTCTTCGGCACCAGTTCGCCAATGATCAGCGAAAGGTAGGTGATGAAGGCCACCACCAAACCAAACGCGATCTGCTCCGCGTGCTCCGCCAGCCAAGCAATCTCCTTCAACCACGGCGTGACATACCCGGCCAGGCTCGCGCCACCAAACGCGCCCGCGAGCACGCCCACCAGCGTGATGCCGATCTGCACCGTACTCAGGAAGCGCTCCGGATTCTCCGAGAGCTTCAGCGCGAGTTTGGCACCACTGCTGCCCTTTTCCGCCCGCTCCATCATCCGCGCCTTCTTCGCCGAAACGATGGCGATCTCCGCCATGGCAAAAACGCCATTCAAAACGAGCAGAAGAAGAATGAGGAGGAGTTCGGTCATGCAGAGCGGCCTCTTCTAAACTCTGCCACGCCAGTTGAGCAACACCCAGCTCACTTCCCGGCTCCAAGCTCCTTGTAGTAGCGCTTCACGAGGTCGCGGAACTCCGCAGGCACGGGATCGCGGTCCACCGGTGCCAAATTTTTGCCCGCATCGCGCTTCGCGAGCTCCTCCGCGACGCGATCACGCAATTCGATGAGCGGCTGCGTAATGCGCTGGTTCAAAGCAGCCACCTGCGGCGCTTCGTTGCTGCGCTTCAGGTCCACGCGGAGCTGCCGCGCGCGATCGAGGATCTTCGCGGCCTCGTTGCGCAGTTCCGGATTGTTGAGGAGTTCCTCCACATTGCGAAGCCGGTCGCTCCAGCGCTCGTAGCCATCGCCCGTGAAGACACCTTCATCACGAACCTCAGTCGAATCGTCAAAGAAGAGCGCCTCCGGCACCGCTCCGCCATTGATCTGCGGACGACGGCGGTCGTTGTCCGAATCACGCGTCGTGGTGAGCCCACGCGGGGCGTTGGGATTGCTCGGATCGGTCTGACCTGACCGATCAGACGGATCAGCGGAAGCCGTTTGGCCTTTGGATGAACTCTGGCCGTTTTTTTGGCCCTCACCGCCTTTGGACTGGCCTTCACCGCCTTTGGGAGTGCCTTCGGCCATTTGACCTTTGGGCTGGCCCTCGCCGGGTTTTTGGCCTTCGCCGCCTTTGGGTGTGCCTTCGGCCGTTTGGCCTTTGGGTTCGCCTTCGCCGGTTTTTTGGCCTTCACCGCCTTTGGGTGTGCCTTCGGCGGTTTGGCTCTTCGATTCGCCCTCACCGGGTTTTTCACCTTTGCCAGACTTCGGCTCGCTTTCAGCCGTTTGGCCTTTCGGTTCTCCCTGACCGGGCTTTTCGCCTTCTCCACCTTTCGGCGTTCCTTCGGCCATTTGGCCTTTGGGTTGGCCTTCGCCGGGTTTTGGGTCTTCGGCGGCTTTGGTAGCCTCTTTTTGACCAGATTGACCTTTTTGACCGGGCTGAGGGTCTGTTTGCGCTTCAGCTTCTTCGATCAACTTTTCGAGTTCATTCTTCGCCAAGCGCAGCGCTTCGCTTTCGCTGCCCAAAATGCTCTCCGCGGCCTTTTCGACGCCTTTTTGCAGCTCCTCAACGGCGTTGGCGGCTTTGCGGTCGGCCTCCTTCGCCTCGGCCTGCGTGCCGTAGCGGAGCTGATCGCGCGTCTCTTGAAGATTCTCCTCCAAACCGGCAGTCTGGGCTTTGCGCACGGCATCGTAGAGCTTCTGATGAAGCAACGGCTCACTCTGCTCTGCCTGTTCGCTGAGCTGGCGCATGTTGTTGAGCAGCTTTTCGACCTTCTCCTGCTGTTCGGCGATCTGACGGGCCTGCGCGGCGTTTTCGAGGCTGCGGGAAAGATCATTCGCATCCTCCGGTGAGGGCGCCTTTTGATTCTCGATGGCCTCGCTGATCTTCTTCTGCGCATCGGCCGCCTGCTGAGCCTGCTGGCGGATCTGCTTCACCTCCTCAGCGAACTTTTTGCTCGTCTTCTGGCGGAAGTCCTCCTGCATCTTCTCCAGCTCGCGCTGCGCACGCGTGGCGGAGTTCGTGGCATCGGCAAGCTGCTCATTTTTGAGCTGCTCAGCGGCTTCACTGACTTTTTCGCGCGTTTGTTCGAGCTGCTCTTTGGCCTCGGCCATGTTTTGCGCGTTCTCCGGCTTTTCCATGCGCTCCTTGAGCTGATCGAGATCGCTGAGGAGTTTCTCCTGCTCTTCCTGAAGGCGTTTGAGCTGGTTTTCGATCTCCTGCTTCTCCTGCTCGGTCTTCGCGTTGGCGAGCTGATTTTGCAGCTCCTTCATCTTCTCCGCCAGCGCTTCCTGACGGCGCGCGAGCTCTTTGAGGCGGTTGAGCACCTGCAGGTTCTCCTGCTGCTCGGCCGTCTGCTCCTCGGTGGCGGCTTTTTCCTCCTCGTAGCGCTGCTCCTGCTGCTTCATCTCCAAATCCATGAGTTGGTTCTGCTTCTGGCTCTCGCTGCCGGACGCGGCCATCTGCGGCTGGTTTTGGCGCATGACTTGATGCTCGCGGCTCTGCGCGCGGTGCAGCCACTCGAGAGCGCTCTGCTCAAAGCTCAGCGCTTGATTCAAAGGCGAGCGCTTCTTCTCCTCCGCAGCCTGATTCAGCGGATCGAGCGCGTCCTTCATGCTCTTCCACGCCTCGGTGAGCGCTTGCTTCATCTCTGCATCCTCGACTTCTTCCATGGCCTGCTTCGTCTGCTCCAAGGCCATGCCCTGCGACTCGTGCACGACACGCACATCCGGCGCGGCTGCCTCCATGACCTTGCCCGCGTTCGTATCGCGAATGATGCGCCAGGTGGCGTTGACGACCTGCTTCTGGAGCTCGAGCAATTTGTCGCTCTGCGCTTTTTTCTGCGGCTTTCCGGGCTCCGCGGGTGGTGCCTCGGCCTCGCGGAAGATGTCCTCAAAGTGGCGCACGTCGGCAAAGAACATGTCGCTCATGCTGCGGCGGATTTCGCCCTTCGGGCCGGTGTCCTCCGCCCAGAAGTGATAGCTGACGAGCTGGCGCGGCTGCGCTTTTTCATTCTCCAGCGCGAGCTGGGCCTTCACCTCCTGTTTTTTCATCGGCGCGGTCGGCGCGTGCGTGAAAGCGATCTCCTTGCTGTTGCCCTGGATGCTGAAAACCACGCCGGACTTCAGCACGCTCAGATCATCCGACACACGAGCCTCAACAGGCAGTTCCTGAATGCTGGAGACCTGGATGTCGCGCTTCGGAAACACGACCTCGATCTTCGCGAGGCCATTGCTTTGCACCGTGACGGTGAACCAAGGCGGATTCTGGTTCGCGCGCTCCTTTTCATCCACGAGGTGGAGGCGGTATTTCTGCGATTTGACGGCGGTGATCACGCCTTCGAGCCGCGTGGGATCATCCGCCGAAGGCGTGAGAGGAATGACGGTCTTATCCTCACCAAAAAGCTCGGCGGCGGTGAGATGGGACAACTGCCCCGGCAAAACAACGTGGGGAGCGGCCGAAGTCGTGGGAGCCGCCTTAGCAAAGGGATCGCTGGCGATGGCTGCGGCAGGCGGAGTCGGCGGCGATGGGATGAGCGGTTTGTTCACCTGGATCTTCCACGCGATCTTCGAGCCTTCGAGGGCGGTGACGGTGCGCGTGTTCTTCGTTTCTTTGGCGGGCAACTTCGTGTAATCCGGCGGCGTGACGATGACATCGCTGCGCACGAGCGCTGGATAATCAAAGACCGTGATGCGGTGCTGCGCGGTCTTTTGCCCGGCGAATTCCACGTGATAGAGCGTGTCCTGCGTGACCTTGGCGAGAAGGCCGCCATAGACCTGTCCATCGACGGTCAAACGCATCGGCTGGCGCTCGCGTTCTTTGCCATCCGGCTCGCTGAGCACCAGCGTGGCGTCCGCAGGCACCGCGCCTTCAAACTGGGCCTCGATGACAAGGCGGGCGTTGCGTTCGACCTCGGTATCGCCGGGCGTGAGCGTGGCTTTGAAGGCAGCGGAGGTGGTGTTGGGCGCTTGGGGCTCCTGCTGCGTGATGCGAGCTGCTGCATCCGGCTTTTGCAGACGCAGCGCGACCTCCGTGGCGAAAAAAGCGATCGCGGCAATCCACGCAGCGGTTAGTGCGCGGCGATACGGCGCATCCGCCACCGTCACAGGCCAGTTTTGCGTGGCGCTGCGGGCGAGCGCGTGGTCGATGAGGCGCTCGTGGAGAAAATTCACCGGCTCATCCGCCTGCGGCTCGTGCTCGATGGCGGTGAGCAGCAGCGAATCGAGCACGGGATGCCGTTGCTCGATGAGACGCGCGATTTCGCGGTCGCTCCAAAGATTGCGGCGGCCTTTGAGATACGCGATCAGGCCGATCGCGATGATCGCCAGCAGACTCCAACGATCCGTTTGGCGGGAAACGGCATGCCCCTGCATCGCCGCGAGCCAGATGCCACCGCGCACGAGCAACCCGATGAAGAGCGCGGCGGCGAGATGCCTCAGCAATCGTGCGCGACGCAGCGCCTCGCGAACTTCCTCAATGCGGGCGGAGAGAATGGTGCGTGCGATCATGGCGATGGTGACCTGAAGGAACTACGAAGGGCGAAAACGGTTTCGCGGGCCTGAAACGTCCGCCGGAGGGGCAAACGCTCACGTTCGGACGGAAATCCTGCATTTTGCGCATGGATGACGCCTGACCTGAAAAGCCGGAAACTAGCCAGCCCACGCACTTTTGGCCTACTAGCCCTCCATCTTGCCGATTTGCGTGCAGGTCAGTCCACCGTCGATGGTGATGATCTCGCCGGTGATGTAGCTGGCGGCGGCAGAGCAAAGGAAGGCCACGGCGCCCGCGCAATCAGCCGGTGCGCCGACTTTGCCGAGGAGGATTTTGCGCTCGTAGTGCTTCAGCAGGTCATGGGCGCGCGGTTCCATCCACTGCTGGGTCAGCGGCGTGCGGATGAGGCCGGGCGCGATGCCATTCACGCGGATGCCATGTGGCGCGAGCGAGACGGCGAGCGAGCGCGTCATCATGACGAGGCCGCCTTTGCTCGTGTCGTAGGCCACGCTGTCGGCCTCGGCTTGAAAACCGTTCGTGGAGCTCACGATGACGATGCTGCCGCCGCCGCCGAGCGCCACGCGCTTTCGCGCAAAGGCCTGCGCGAGGAAAAACGTCGCGCGCAGGTTCAGCGCGATCGTTTTGTCCCAGGCTTCGGCGGTCATTTCGAGAAAGAGCGCGTCGAAAAAGCTGCCCGCATTCAAAACGAGCGTATCGAGGCCCGGTTGGAGCGCAAAGGCACGCTGCATGAGCTCGGACTTGTCCGACGTGTCCGACAAGTCGGCCTGAAGGTAGCTCCCTTCACCCGGCTGGAGCCCGTGACGCACCACCGCGGCTCCGCAGGCCTCCAAACCGTCTGCGATGGCCGCGCCGATGCCCTGTGAGGAGCCGGTGACGAGTGCGGCGTGTCCTTCAAGAGAGAATGCTTTCATCGGCGAGCTTCAGGTATTTGAGCGTGTTCGTGCAGGTGATTCGCTGCACGGTTTCCTCACCGGCGGCGCGCAGGGCCTTCATCTCCGCCTCGTAGGTGCTGATGAGCTTCACCACCTTCCCGCTGATTTCAGCGGCGTAGCTGTAAAAGGGCGAATCACTGCCCCAGATGAACTTGTCCGGATACGCGGCGGCCAGATCCGCCGTCACGCGGCCGGGATCGGTGTAGTCGCTGTCAAAGCGGCGGCTCTTTGGAGCGATGTAGGGGAGATCATCGACCGCGCCGACGCAGTGGATGCAGTGCGCAGAATTGTCGAACCACGCGTTCGGTAGCGCCTCGATGCGATCGAGGCATTCCTTGTCGTAGCGGCAGGAGTGCGCCGCGCAGAAGCGGATGTCCGGATTCGCCTCCGCGATGTCGATGATGTCATGCGCCTGTGCCCAAGGATCGTCCGTGGCCACGCTGCTGTGGATGATGAAAGGCACATCCCACTCGCGGGCGAGGTCGAGGAAGACCTTCCCCTCATTCGCGAGGCATTTGATGAAGGACTGGATGATCGTGCTCTGAATCTTGATGCCGTGAAAGCGGTATTCGCCGCGCAGTTTGACCAGTTCCTTCGCCTGCGCGTCGGTGTTCCGCATCGGATCGACCATGACGAAGGGAAGAATGCGTTTGCCCTCCTCGGGAAAAAGCCGCTGGCACTCATCGAGCAGGCGTTTGTTTTCAAAAGCATACGGCACCGTTTCGAGACCGCCCTGGCCGAAACCGATCTCGCCGCTGCGGAATTTCGTCACGTCCATGGCCGCGTAGCTGACAAAGGGGAAAGCGACCCAGTGCGTGATGCCGAGCGAGCCGCCCTCCTGCAACATGCTGACCATCTGCTGTGAGTAGGGAAAGTCGCCGTGCAGATAAAAGAGCAAATCCGCGCCGAGGTGGTTGTGGCAGTCGATGAGCATGACGTGCGCCTTTTAACCGGAGATCTGACGAGGGTCAAGACAGGTGCGACAAGACGGTTGCGGTGCCAGCGCAGGCGGTTATGGCATGCGCAGCATCTCCCCTGCCCCCAAACATGCCCCGCACGCCTTTTTCCCTCCTCGCCGCGCTCCTGCTGATGACAGCCTCGGGTCTGGCCCAGACCGCGGTGATCGTGGTCGATGCTTTCAACCGCAAAGTGCACGTCGCTGGCAATGCGAACACGAAACGCCCCGTCGGCGGCCTCGCGAAGATCGCCACCTGCATGGTCACGCTCGATTGGGCGGAGGCCTCCCGTGTCGGCGTGAACGTGCTGGCCACCGTGCCGGACTACGCGCCGATGGTCGCAGGCACCGCATCACCGCTCGGATTGCAGCCCGGTGATTCCCTCACGCTGCGCGACCTGATCTACGCGACGATGATGGGCAGCGACAACTACGCCGCGATCACGCTGGGCAATTTCGTCGGCCGCGACCACCTCGCACGCCTCCAGCGCAGCGGGCACCCGATGGACGAATTTGTGCGTCAGATGAACCAGCTCGCCGCACGCGAAGGCTGCAAAAACACGCGCTTCATGAATCCGCACGGCCTCGAAAACTCCCGCCCGCAGCCCTACTCCAGCGCTGCGGACATGGCGCGCCTCGCGGTTTACGCGGTGTCACGTCCGGCGATGCGCTTTTACACGAATCAAGTCACCCGCCCGGTCACGATCTACCGCTCCGGCCAGCAGCTCCAGGTCACCGTGCAAAACACGAACCAGCTCCTCGGCGTGGATCGCATCGACGGCGTGAAAACGGCCAACACCGCGGCCAGCGGCGGCTGCTGCGTCATCTCCGCTGAAAAATCGCCCACCGTCACCGTGCAGGCGGATAACAGCAGCCTCATTTACCGCCACCGCATGATCGTGGTCGTGCTCGGCAGCGCCAATCCCTTCGCCGAGGCACGCGGCCTGCTTCATCAAGGCTGGACCGCGTATGACCGCTGGCTCGCCGCCGGTCGTCCGATCACGGACAAGCGACAAATGCTCGCGGATTTTTAAATCGTTCAGGATTCCGGGTTCAAGGTTCCAAGTTGAGCCGAATGCCGCGAACTCTGAACCTCGAACTCTATACCCTGAACCTAGAATAAAAAAACTCATGCGAATCGGTATCTTGAACAGCGGCGGCGATTGCCCCGGCCTCAATGCAGTCATTCATGGCGTCGTCGGCGCGGCCAGCACACTCGGTTGGGAAGTCGTCGGCTTTCGCGATGGCTTTGAAGGCCTGCTGCCTCCCGGTGATTACATGATGCTCGATCCGGAGCGCACCGTCGGCATCATGAAGCTCGGCGGCACCATCCTCGGCACCACGAACAAAGGCCACTTCGTCGCCAAAGTCGGTGAAGGCAATGTGGCGAGGGTCCCGCAGGACATCATCGACAAGGCGAAGACCACGCTGAAGCACCTCGAAATCGGCGCGCTCATCGTCGTCGGCGGAGATGGCAGTCTCACCACCGGCATGCAGCTTTATGAGGCGGGCGTGCCCGTCATCGGCGTGCCGAAGACCATCGACAACGATCTCAGCGCCACCGCTTACACCTTCGGCTTCGACAGCGCCTACTCCGCCGTCGTCGATGCGCTCGACCGCCTGCACACCACCGCGGAAAGTCACAAGCGCGCGATGGTGCTCGAGGTCATGGGCCGCCACGCCGGCTGGATCGCCCTTTACGGCGGCATGGCAGGCGGTGCGGATGTCATCCTGTTGCCGGAGATCCCTTTCAAAATGGAGCACGTGGCCAATGCGATCCGCAAACGCGACGCCGCCGGTCATCACAGCACACTCGTCGTCGTCGCGGAAGGCGCGCGACTGGAAGAAGGCACGCTGCTCACCAAAGGCGGTGGCGAGGCCGGCGAAGTCCGCCTCGGCGGCATCGGCGAATATGTGGCCAAGCAGATCGAGAAGCTCACCGGCAAGGAAACACGCGCCTGCACCCTGGGCCACCTCCAGCGCGGCGGCGCGCCCACCGCGCTCGACCGCATCCTCGGCCTGCGCTTTGGCGTGAAGGCGGTGCATCTCATCAAAGAAGGCCAGTTTGGCCGCATGGTGAGCTACCAGCAGTATCACGTCGGCGATGTCGCCATCGAAGAGGCCGTGAACCAGCTCCGCCTCGTCAGCAAAGACGGCGAAGTGGTCAACGCCAGCCGCTCCATCGGCATCTGCTTCGGCGATTGCTGATGCACAGCGTCCATGCGTGAAACAGACACTCCTGTCTGTCCGAATTGCCTGTCAAAGTGTGGCCTGTAGGCCAGGTCTGTGACCTGGCTTTCCGCCTCACAGAGGCGGACGACAGCGAGCCGCGTGTGAGAAAAGCAGACTTAAGCCCGGGCAGACAAGAGTGTCTGCCTCACGCCGCGGCGGCGAGAGGAATCACCTCCGCTGCTTCCGGCGTCGGCTCACGCTTCACGGCGATCTGCACGAGACGCGCGGCGTAGAAGCCGTCAAAGCCGCCCTGGGCCGGATTGCGGCGCAATTCGGCCTCCAGTTGCCAGACATCGCTATGGCGCGCGAGGAAGGCCTGCACCTGCCGCTCATTTTCCGACGGCAGAATGCTGCACGTGGCATACACGAGCTTTCCGCCCGGTTTGACCATGCGCGCGTAGTTTTCGAGGATCTCGGCCTGCAAGGCGACCAGACGGTCCACCTCCGCGGCGCTGAGTTTCCACTTCGAGTCCGGATTCCGGCGCAACACGCCCAGACCGCTGCACGGCACATCCAGCAGCAAGCGATCTGCATGTGCGGCGAGGCGTTTGATCGTCTTGGAGCCTTCGATCTCACGCGTTTCGATGATGTCCGCTCCGGCGCGCGCGGCCCGTTTCTTAAGTTCGGCCAGTTTCCACGCGTGAATGTCCAGCGCGTGGATTTTGCCCTTGTTGCGCATCATCGCGGCGAGATGCAGCGCCTTGCCGCCGCCGCCCGCGCAGGCGTCCACCACTTTCATGCCGGGCGCGACCTCCAAAAACGGCGCGATCAGCTGCGAAGCCGCATCCTGCACTTCAAACAGCCCCTCTTTGAAAGCGGCCGTGCTGAACACATTTTGCCGCTGGACCAATTTCAGCGCGCTGGGCACGTCCTCGACTGCTTCGGCCTCAAAACCGACCTCGGCCATTTTTTCGCGCACGGTGCGGCGGTCCGCCTTCAGCGTGTTCACGCGCAAAAACACCTCCGCGGGCTCATTCAGCGCCTCGCGCAGCCGCGGCCACTCCACACCCAGCTCGGCGGTGCAGCGCGCATCCAGCCAGTCCGGCATGGAGGCACGGATGGCATCGCTGACCTTGGCCTTGGCGCGTTTTTGCACCTCGACGGCATTCATGAGCGGCATCTGCTCGGCCCGGGGCAGTTCGCGGCCGTTGAGCAGCCAGTAGGCCGACCAAACGCGCACAATGCGCTCCGGCGTGATCTCTTCCTGCTGCGCGTGCATCTCGTCCGGCAGCCCCGCGAGGTGCCAGAACCAGCGCCACCAGCGCACGCACTCGTAAATCGACTCCGCAAAGATGCGGCGGTCCCGGCTGCCCCATTTGCGATGCCGTTTGAAGGTGAACTCGATCACGCGGTCCGCGTAGCGCCGGTTTCCAAAGATTTCTCCGAGGGAGGCGACGATCTCATCGATCATGTGGGGCGGGATTTTCATTCAGGGGGCAAGGAGCAGTGTCACCCAAGCTCTAGCGCGGCCCACGCTCCCGTCACGCTAAAGCATGCAGCAACTGCCCCGCCAGCCGTCCGTAGCCCGGACTTTCCAGTCCGTGACCACCCCGCGACGCCCAAACACCACCCCAAGTGCCCAAAAGGCCCCACATTCCGCTCCCGGAGGCTCCCGCGCCCGAATCGAATACTCCGATTTCGCCAACACTGCCTGCCACGCGCCGAGTTCCTCACGCAGAGCGAGAGGACTACTTTGCTTCGCCGCATCGCGTGGTCGTTTTTACCCGCCGCTTACCAAATGGGGATGCGACTCGAATTATTAATTGCGCGCTTCCTCCAGGCGCGGCAAAAACCGCTCGATAAAATGAACGAAGAAATCACACCTACTAACTGCAGACTATTACTGGCGGCTTTTATCGAGAAGGAGACGCTTACTGCGCCGAGCGTGGCCAAAGCGATTGGTTGCCGTCATGCAACTCTCGCGAGAATTCTATCTGGCAACAGTATTCCAACAGATGAACTGATGAAGCAGGTCGGCATCATGATCGGAATCGGATTCAACAAGTATGATACACTGAGCGAAGCAGAGAAGGAGAAGATTTCCGAGACTATTGGCGCTGTTGGCGGCGGAGTGCTTGGATTCGGCAGTATCGCTGCGGCAGTAAGTGCGTCTGGATCAATTGCCGGGCTTTCGGCTGCGGGAATCACCTCAGGTTTGGCAGCGATCGGAACAGTCGTCGGAGGAGGCCTAATGGCCGGAGTGGCAGTTGCCGCCGCAATTCCTCTCGCGGCAGGTGCGATTGGTTATGCGGTAATCAAGGGAGTGAAGTATTTTGTTTCAGAGACTGAACTCAACAAGGATGACATCGACACGCGCTGGGAGATTGAAACTTGTCCCTGAAAAACGGAACCCGTTCTTCAAATCGAACTCACGCGGCGCGCAGGGATTTCCAGGGCTCTTGGTCGCTGACATCGACGATGCCGGGCTCATCGGCCTTTGCAGGGCTTAGGATGGCGAGGAAGACGAGTGTTTCGTCACCGGCGTTCCAGGTGCCGTGCACTTCGCCCATGGGGATGAAGGCCATGTCGCCGGGGCCGAGGATTTTTTTCTCGTGGCCGACCCATTGCTCCGCTTTGCCGCTGATGACGTAAATGCACTCCTCACGCGTGGGATGCGTGTGGAAGGGATGGCTGCGGCCGGGCTCCATGTTCGCACGCACGATCATGAGCTCCTGGTTGTTCACGATGTCGCCGCGGCAGAGCCACTCCTCCAGCGTCCAAGGGGAGAGGAAATCGACTTTTTCAGCGGCGGTGACGAAACGGCGGTTGGCGATGGCTTCAGCGGACATGAGGGGAAAGCGTAGCGGCACGTCTGAAACGCCGCAACCGGCCAAAACACACCTGCGCATGTGTGGAAAGCTCCTGGGGCACGGGTTCGAGGTTTCGCGTGGAGGTTCGCTCTCGATGAAGGCCATTCCGGCTGAAGCCGGGACTCCGAACTTTGAACTCCGAACGACGAACGAGTCAGGGGATGCGCAGAATGCCGGAGCCCACGGCGGTGACGGGCGCGCCGGTGGGCCGCGCATTCCGCGTGATGACGGTGGGGATGTTGCTGGCGGGATACCCGCGGGCGACGAGGTAGGCGGCGACGCCGCTGGTGATGGCCGCCGCCTGCGAGGTGCCGCTGCCGATGACGATTTTCCCGTCGCTGTAGGCGGAGACGATGCCGACGCCGGGCGCGACGACGCTGAGGCCGGTGCCGGAGTTTGAAAACCAGGCCTGCGTGCCGGTGGCATCGATCGCGCCGACACTGACGACGCCGGGAATGCCCGCCGGATAGGAAAGCTGGCTGTGCTGCTCATTTCCCGCCGCGGCGATGATGACGGCACCGCTGGCCTGCGCGTAGCGCACCGCCTCCTCAAGCACGGGCGAGCTCTGCGCGGAGCCGAGGCTGATGTTGATGACCTTCGCACCGGCCTGCACGGCGCGGATGATGCCCTCGGAGAGAATGGCGGTGTTGCTCTGCCCCTGGCTGTCTGCGACGCGGATATCGAGGATTTTCGTGTCGGGCGCGACGCCGGCGGCAGTGGCATCCTGCCCGGCGACGAGGCTGGCCATGGCGGTGCCGTGCCCGTGCATCGCAGATCCATCGCCCACGAGGTCCACGTGCCCGGAAACGACACCGGCGAGCGCGGGATGATCCGTGACGCCGCTGTCGAGCACGGCGACGGTGACACCTTTGCCCCAACCGGCGCGATTCGCGGGCGCACCGATCAAATCGAGGCCCTGGGAGCGAAACTGGGCCGCGCCGCCCGCATTGGCGGTGTCCTTCTGCGGCTGTGCGGGCAGGCCGGGAATACGCGCGACGAGATTCGGGCCTGCGTGGGTGATTTCATCCGCGTGATCGCGCACTTCGGCCATCAAGGCGGCGGGATCTTTGTAGCGCACCCGCGCGGTGAGCAAAACAGGGTCCACGCTGATGATTTCCAGCCCCCCGGCCGCCGCACGGGCCCGGAAGGCATCGAGGGCGGCCTTGTCTTTGAAGGAAAGCAGCGCCTCGCCAGGCACGGCATGCGGTGATTGCAGCGCCGCGGCCAATTCAGTGGCAGGATCGGCTGCGGCATCGCCCGCCTCGCTTTTCGTCATCGTCGCCGGGAGTTGAAGCGTGCCCGTGGACAAGGAGACGTTCGTTTTGCGTGCCGTGGAGGCTTTTTCGACCTGCAAGTCCGTCGGCAGCTCCGGCGCGTTCATGGCCACGACCAGCCACACGACGGCTGCCGTCATCGCGGTAAAGGCGAGCGTGGCAAAGGTGATGAGCAGGCGGCGGGACATGGGGATGATGAAAACCTAACGTCGCCCGGCTGTCTTGCCAAGACACGAAAAAGGGACGCCTCGCGGCGTCCCTTTCGAAATCGAAACCAATGGGAGATCGATTAACGGGAGTAAAGTTCGACGACGAGCTGCTCGTTGGCGATGGGGGCGATCTCCTCACGCACGGGGGCGCGGTTGACGGTGCCCTTCATGGCGTCGCGATCGACGGTGGTCCAGTCAGCGCCCGGAGTGCCGGCGGTCATTTCGAGGAACTTGCCGACGAGCTGCTGGGAACGCGGGGCAGCCTTCACTGCGACGACGTCACCGGCCTTGCACTGGTAGCTGGCGATGTTCACGACCTTGCCGTTCACGGTGATGTGACGGTGGGAGACGAGCTGGCGGGCGGCGAAGCGGGTGTTCGCGAAGCCCATGCGGTAGCAGACGTTGTCGAGGCGGAGCTCGAGCATCTGGAGGAGGATTTCACCGGTCACGCCTTTGCGGCGCTGGGCTTCGGCGAAGAAGCGGCGGAACTGCTTTTCGAGCACGCCGTATTGGAAGCGGAGCTTCTGCTTTTCGAGCAGGGCGGTGCCGTATTCCGAAGTCTTGCGGCGGGTGTTGCGAGCGCCGTGCTGTCCCGGGGGGAAGTTGCGGAGTTCGAGAGCTTTGGAGGGGCCGAAAAGCGCGACGCCGAAGCGGCGGGCGATCTTTTCACGAGGACCAGTGTAGCGAGCCATGAGTCAGGAAAAATGAGTGTTGGAAAAGATTAGACGCGGCGGGCCTGCGGCGGACGGCAGCCATTGTGCGGGATGGGAGTGACGTCCTTGATGGTGGTGACTTCGACACCGAGGGCCTGGACGGCACGGACAGCGGACTCACGGCCGGAGCCGGGGCCGTGGAGGCGGACTTCGACTTCACGAAGGCCGTGACCCATCGCTTGGCGGCAGGCATCTTGCGCGACGACTTGGGCAGCGTAGGCGGTGCCTTTACGGCTGCCACGGAAGCCCATCTTGCCGGCGGTGGACCAGCCGATGACGGCGCCCGTGCGGTCGGTGATGGTCACCATGGTGTTGTTGAAGGAGGAACGCACAATGACGATGCCGGAGGTGACGTTCTTGGAGCCCTTCGCCTTGACGATCTTGGTGCTCTCAGCGCCTTCGCCGCCGATTTCGGCCCAGATGCTCTGGGAAACTTGGCGGTCGCCGCCGGTGGGTTGCTTGTCTGCGGCAGGAGCCGGGGCTGCGGCGGGGGCGGCAGCAGCAGGAGCTGCGGCGGCCTCAGGGGCGGCGGGGATTGCAGGAGTGGTTTCGTCAGCCATGGGGATAAATGTGCTTCGCGTGGAGATTCAGATTACTTGGAGGCCTTCTGGGCGCCGACCGTCTTACGCGGTCCTTTACGCGTGCGGGCATTGGTGTGCGTGCGCTGGCCGCGCACTGGCAGGCCACGGCGGTGGCGGTGGGCGCGGTAGCAATTGATACCGAGGATGCGCTTCATGTGCATCTGGATCTCACGACGAAGGTCGCCTTCGATCGGGAGCTTCAAGCCCTGGATGACCTGAGTGATGAGCGCGATCTGCTCGTCCGTCAGCTCGCCCGCACGTGTGTTCGGGTCGATGTTCGTCGCCGCGAGCACCTTGCGGCTGATGGGAAGACCGATGCCATAGATATAAGGCAGCGAGTATTCGATTTTTTTGTCGTTCGGGATTTCGACTCCGAGCAGGCGAGGCATGACGTGGGCAGTAGGTGGAGGTTGTTGGGAAAATCAGCCCTGGCGCTGTTTATGGCGCGGGTTTTTGCAGACGACGCGGACGATGCCTGCGCGACGGATGACGCGGCAGAGCTCGCAGAGGGGTTTGACGGAGGTACGGACTCGCATGGGAGGTTTCCAGAGGGGGGAATGGATCAAAACCCTGCTCCGGGAGCAGGGGGCGGGATGCCTACCACGAAAGGAAGTTCACGCAAGCTAGTTTTTCACAGTTTTCCTGTGCGTTTTGAAAAGCCCTATCCATCATCGGCGGCCATGAAAAACATCCTGTGCTTCGGCGACTCAAATACCTGGGGCTTCATCCCCGAGAGCATTCTGGAGCCCCAGCCCCGTCGGCATCCTCACGATGTGCGCTGGACGGGCGTGCTGAGCCGCGAGCTCGGCAGTGGCTTTCAAATCATCGCGGAAGGCCAAAACGGCCGCACCACCGTGCATGACGACCCTTTTGCCACCGCGCGAAACGGCAAGCTGGTGCTGCCAGCCTTATTAGAGTCCCACAAGCCGCTGGACCTCGTCATCTTGATGCTCGGCACGAACGACCTGAAGGCCGTCTTCAGTGTTTCCCCGCCGGAAATCGCCACCGGCATGAAAATGCTGGCTCAAATGATCCTCACTAGCGACGCTGGCCTCGGCGGGCGCCCCCCTGCCCTGCTGATCCTGTGCCCGCCCGCCATCGGAGACACCTCCCACCTGCCCGGCGTGGGCGAAAAATTCCCTCAAGCCCGCGAGCACAGCCAAAAACTGCCGCGTCTTTATAAAGCAGTCGCAGAGCAGCTCGGCTGCGGCTTTCTCAATACGCAGGACCTCATCCAGCCAGCCGCGGCGGATGGGATTCACCTCGATGCCGCCGCACATGACACCCTCGGCCGCGCGGTCGCCGCGCAGGTGCGACAAATGCTCGCCTGATTCATCTCATGACCTTGTTCGAAAAGCTCTATCCCGTCTTCAAGCCTTGGCTCTTCCGCCTCGATGCGGAAACCGCGCACACCGTGACCGTGAAACTCATGGTCATGGCGAACCAACTCGGCCTCGTTCGCTCCGTAGCGCCAGCCAAAGGCGAAACGATCACCTGCATGGGCCTTTCGTTTCCAAACCGCCTCGGTCTCGCCGCTGGCATGGATAAATCGGCCAGCGCCGTCGATGCGTGGGCCGCGCTCGGCCTCGGACACGTGGAAGTCGGCACGCTGACCCCGCGCCCGCAGCCCGGAAATCCCAAGCCTCGCCTCTTTCGCCTGCCAGAGCACAACGCGCTCATCAACCGCATGGGCTTTAACAACCCGGGCATCCACAGCGCGGTCGAGCGCCTGAAAATGCGCCGATCCAAGGCCGTCGTCGGCGTGAACATCGGCAAAAACTTCGACACGCCGAACGAATCCGCCGTCGATGACTACCTGCACTGCCTGAAGGCCGCCTATCCCGTGGCTGATTACATCGCCGTGAACATCTCCAGCCCGAACACGAAGGGTCTGCGCGATCTGCAGGCGGAGGAGGCCGTGCGCCTGCTCGTCGCCGCCTTAAAGAAAGAACAGGCCGCGCTGCAAACCGCGCACGGCAAAAAAGTGCCGCTCCTCGTCAAAATCGCTCCTGATCTCAATGACCTGCAAATCGAGTCGCTCGCCCGCGTCTTCAACGAACTCGATCTCGATGGTGTCATCGCCACCAACACCACGATCGACCGCGCGGCTGTCGCAGGCCATACACACGCGCCTGAGACCGGCGGCCTCAGCGGCGCGCCCGTGCGCGAGCGCTCCACGCTCGTGCTGCAAGCCTTCCGCATGCTTTTGAAGCCTGCCATCCCCGTCATCGGCGTCGGCGGCATCACCAGCGGCGATCACGCCGTGGAAAAACGCAAGGCCGGCGCTGAACTAGTGCAAATCTACAGCGGACTCGTCTTCCGCGGCCCGGCGCTGATTCGCGAGTGCCTCGCTGCCATGTGAGCGACGCTTCGATTCACGAGTAGCCAGCAAGAGAAGAGCACGGCATCGCGTGCTAAGAGCATGCGCGCGATTCCTCTTCTTCTCAGCCTTTGTGTCACCTCGGCCCTGACCGCATCTGACTGGGCGCTTTGGTCCCCGCGCCCCGAGGCCGCGCCCGCGTCACGCATCGAAAAATCAGGCGGTCATGCAGGCCACGAAGCACTCGTGCTCGAAACTGCGGCCGGACAGCACTGGATCGGCTGCTGGCAGACGACCTTGCCCGTCGAAGGCGGTGCTCACTATCGCTTCAGCGCCTGGCGCAAATTCGAAAACATCCCCACGCCGCGACGCAGCGTCTATGCGCGCGTGCTCTGGCAGGACGAAAACGGGCAGCCGGTGACTTGGGAGGAGCCTGCACGCCAAGGTTATGCCAAAGGCACCATCCCGCGCGCGGAGCCGGAGTATCCGCTCGATCCTGCCGGTGCTGAAAACGAGTGGGCGCAGTGCCAAAGTGGGCTGCGAGCCCCTGCGGCCGCGAAACAGGCCAAAATCGAGCTTTACCTGCAATGGGCTGCGAATGCGCGTGTGACCTGGAGCGACGTCTCTCTCGAAAAAATCGCCCCACCAGCCCCGCGGAAGATCAAAATCGCCGCAGCACATCTCCAACCTCAAACCGGCAAAAATCCGGCCGACAAGCCGCCGCAGTTTGCACCGCTCATCGCCGAAGCAGCCCGCCAAAAGGCTGAACTCATCGTTTTGCCCGAAACACTCACGTATTACGGCACCGGCAAAAAGATGCACGAATGCGCCGAGCCCGTCCCCGGCCCCAGCACCGCCTATTTCGGCGAACTCGCCCGCAAACACGACATCCACATCGTCGCCGGTTTGATCGAGCAGGACGGTGACGCCATTTACAATGTCTCCGCGCTCATCGGGCCGGATGGAAAGCTCATCGGCAAGTATCGCAAAGTCACCCTGCCCCGTGGTGAGATCGAGGCTGGCATCACACCCGGAAACGACTACCCCGTCTTCCAAACCCGCTTTGGAAAAGTCGGCATGATGATCTGCTACGACGGCTTTTTCCCCGAGGTCGCCCGCGCGCTCACCATCCGCGGCGCGGAGGTCATCGCCTGGCCCGTTTGGGGCTGCAATCCCATGCTCGCCCGCGCCCGCGCCTGCGAAAACCACGTCTTCATTGCCAGCAGCACTTACACCGATGCCACCAAGCACGATTGGATGATCACCGGCATCTTTGACCACTACGGAGATGTCATCGCGCAGACGAATGAGTGGGGACACATCGCCATCGCCGAGGTCGATCTCGCCTCGCCCGCGCACTGGAACAGCCTCGGCGACTTCAAAGCGCAAATCCCAAGCCACCGGCCGCCTTCGCTCAAAGAATAAGCATCCGATTCACCCGGACAGGCTCACAGCGCCGCCCGATACAGCTCCACAAAGTCCTCCACGCTCGGCAGGCGCGGATTGAACTGCGCAGTCCACTGCTTCGCGGCCATTTCGGCGAGGTCGCGAAGGTTTTCTTCCTTCACGCCGTGCTCGGTGATCGTGCGGGGCATTTGGGCTTCCCAGAGGAGTTCGCTGACGCGGTCGGCGAGGTCGCCGTCGAAGTAGGATTCGTAGATGGCGGCGATTTCGGGCTGCTGGGCGTTGAATCGGATGACGTGTGGCAGCATCACGCCGACGGCATCGCCGTGGGTGACGTGGAAAAGGGCGGTGAGCGGGTTCGCACACGAATGAGCGGCTCCGAGCATGCTGTTTTCGATGGCGATGCCTGCGTAGGCCGCGCCGAGGAGCATCATGCCGCGTGCCTCGGTGTCCTTCGGATCACGCAGCACACGCGGGAAGCCCGCATGGCAAAGGCGGAAGCCCTCCCGCGAGTAAAGCATGCTCAGGGCATTGCGTTTCTTCGTGACGGCCGTTTCGAGCGCGTGCGAGATGGCGTCGATGCCGGTGCAGACGGTCACACGACGCGGTTGCGACACCGTGAGCTCAGGATCGAGGATGGCGGCCTTCGCGGCGGCTTTGGGATCGCCACAGGCCATTTTGACATGCGTTTCGGCATCGGAGATGAGTGCGTAGCTCTGGCACTCGCTGCCGGTGCCTGCCGTCGTCGGGATGGCGATAATCGGCAGCATGGGCTTCGTGGCCTTACCAGTGCCCCAGTAGTCGTGCATGCGACCGCCGTTGGTGAGGATGAAGTTGCAGCCCTTGGCCGTGTCCATGCTGCTGCCGCCGCCGAGGCCGATGATGAAGTCCGCGCCAAAGTCCCGCGTCACTTTCACACAAGCATCCACATCCTCCGTGCTCGGGTTTTCGCGAACTTGGCCAAAAATCTCGACCGCGAGGCCAGCTTCAGTCAAAAAGCCCGAAGCCCGCTCCGTGTAGCCCGCCTTCACGATGCCCGGATCACTCACCACGAGCACTCGCGAGCCGCCATACTCACGCACCAACTCGCTGACGCGTGAAAGCGTGCCGTTTCCAAAAACAAGGCGCGTGCGCGGCTGGTGATCGAAGGGAATGAGAGCAGACATGTGGTGTAGAGCGAGGGTTCCTACCGTAGATCGGGTTTTCCAACCCGATTCGGAGACAAGCACGGGCTGGAAAGCCCGTGCTACGATGCTCACGCACAGTCAATCGAGCGGCGCTTATAGAGGAACTCGAACATGTTCCCTTCGTGCGGCTGGTCCCAACTGATCTTCATGGTGCTGATCGGCCCGATGTTGAGGCGGTCGATGGTGGGGCACTCGAGGAGGTCGTTGATGAAGTTTTCGTCCTGCGTGATGGCGGTGACGATGAGGCTGTAGCCGATGCGGCCGAGCACCTCGCTCTGCGGGATCTCCAGCACGCTGGCGTAGGGGCAGAGGAACTCGCGGTTGGCGAGCGGGTGCTTGTTGTCGGAGCACCAGATGATGGTCGGACGCAGGAAAGTGCCGCCTTGGAACTCGGTCTTGCGCGGTCCATCGCGGAACTGCGCGGTGACATCTTCCGCGCCGGGTGTTTGCAGGTCGTTGTCGATGGCGCTGTCGATGTAGTCGGCCATTTTCACGTTCGCGAAGCCGGAAAGCTTGGCGTTTTCGTCATCGGAGGGCAGCGGCTTCACGGGACCGAGGCGCTCAGCGATGGCGGTGGCGATTTCCTTGCCGTATTTCGGCACGATGACGGCGCTGGCGTTGATGCAGGAACGACCGCCGTTGTCGCTGATGGAGCCGACGATGACATCGAGGTATTCGCGCCAGTTTTCGATCTTGTCCTCGCCGATGATGATCTTGCTCCAGCCCGGGCCGTGCACCTGCACCGCCGGGTTGTTTTCATACATCTTGGCGATGTTCACGTCGCCGAAGACGAGGTTGCGGCCACTAAGTTTGACGACTTCACCGCTGCCTTCGTGATCGGTGGGGTAGAAGCCGAACGCCTCTGCCGGCGCACCCGCGGCGATGAAGGCCTGGATGAGGCGAAACGGCGTCCAAGGCTCCTCACGGCCCGGTTTGATCACGACGGGGATTTTCAACGCGATGGAGGGCAACCACAGCGAGTTCACCGCGGGCGAATTCGACGGCATGATGAGGCCGAGGGAGTTCGTGGTGGGGAAATAGGCCACCGGGCAACCGGCTTGCGTGCCGAAGCCGCGATCAATGACGCTCAGATCGAGGCCACGCGACAATCCATTCAGGATCGTGGTCATGTTCGTCATGGCGTAGTGGATCTTCGTCATGTTGCGCTTCACCATGATGTGCGGCAGGCCGCTGGTGCGGGAAAGCGTGGCGATGTATTCCTGCGGCGACTGCGTGTGGCCTTTGTCACCAAGCGGCAGCGTGCCATTGAGGAAAAGCTCGCCCGCCTTCGCGGTGATGTCGATGAGCTGCTGGACGGTGAACTTTTTCAGTGCTTTGCGAGCCTCGCCGATCTTCGCGAGGTCCTTGCGCACGATGCCAGCGTTCACCTGGCTGACCTCGGCGCAGACTTCGCCGGTTTTGTGGTCTTTGACCTGCACTTTGTC
>Ga0315902_10001617_pt1 | contig 36090 bp, 37 predicted proteins | sample LakEriMetagenome_9_FD_203523 | JGI IMG/M metagenome (GOLD analysis project Ga0315902, IMG submission 203523) | Freshwater fungal communities from buoy surface, Lake Erie, Ohio, United States - Buoy 12 MA117 | ecosystem: Environmental > Aquatic > Freshwater > Lake > Lake biofilm | place: USA... | reverse complement strand
AAGCGCCCCACCGAGATTTTTGATCCTCATAATTCTGCGTTACCTCGCACCGGAAACTACAAGAAGAAGCGCAAGTAATGGCGAAAATTACCGTTCTAGGCGCCGGCGCCTGGGGAAGCACGATGGCCCAGGTCCTGGCTGATGGAGCAAATGAAGTTTTACTATGGGGGCGTCGCGAAGAAGTAGTTGCAGAGATCAATACTGCGCACACCAACAGCAAATATCTAGGTAGCCAAGTTTTGCCTGATTCAATTAAAGCGACCAGCGATATCAACGAAGCATTTGCGCACTCGAAATATATTGTTTTAGCAATTCCAGCCCAGAGTTTGCGCGAGAAGTTAACTGAACTAAAGCCCTTGTTTAAAGGTGATGAAGTAATTATCAGTACTTTAAAGGGCATTGAAATTTCAACTCAGATGCGCATGAGTGAGATCATCGAGGAGATCTTGCCCAATCGTAAAATTGCAGTAATTACCGGTCCGAATTTGGCCGATGAATTAATTTTGCGTCAACCTGCAGCGGCGGTTGTGGCTTCGCAATCAATCGAACTAGCAAAAGAACTGCAAGAGATTTTTAAAGCCAAGTATTACCGGGTCTACACCTCTACCGATGTAATGGGCTGCGAATTAGCTGGCGCGGTAAAAAATGTAATCGCGCTCGCAGTTGGTATCGCAATCGGTTTAGATTTAGGTGAAAATACCCAAGCGATGATTATTACTCGTGGCTTAAATGAAGTTGCTCGTCTTTGTGCAGCGCATGGCTCAGAGCCATTAACTGCAGCTGGTCTTGCTGGCATGGGTGACTTAGTCGCAACTTGTGGTTCACCACTTTCACGTAACCGCACCTTTGGCGAAGCAATTGGTCGAGGCGGTAGCTACGAAAATGCCCGCCAACATTTCTCTCGCACAGTCGAAGGTGTGGCATCAGCTAGTGCAGTAATTGAAGTCGCTCACCGCGTGGGAGTTGAAGTGCCAATCATCGAAGCGGTAGCAGATTTGATTAAAGGACTATTGACCCCGCAAGCGGCAATGGATCGCTTGATGAAGATCAGCACCGAGTCAGAAAACTTCATTAAATGAGTAAAGAGACGATAGCGATCGTATTTGGTGGTCGCAGCTCTGAACACGAGATTTCCTGCTTATCGGCTGGGGGAGTCTTAAGCGCGATTGATCGCACGAAATATGACGTTTTACTAATTGGCATTACCAAAGAGGGCAAGTGGGTTTTAGTTCCACAAACTCACCAACTAAGCATTGTCGATGGAAAATTACCTGAAGTTCCAAGTAACGCACCTAGCGTCGTGGCAGATGTTGCCGGTTTTAGCGTTGATGGCAAAGCGCTTAACGTCGATGTAGTTTTCCCGACGCTGCATGGTCCATATGGCGAAGATGGTTCTATCCAAGGTTTCTTTGAAAGCGCCAACATTGCCTACGTTGGCAGTGGTGTTTTAGCTTCAGCCGTAGCTATGGATAAGTCATTTGCCAAACCAATTTTTGCAGCACATGGCTTAAAAGTTGCCGATGGATTTACCGTAACTGCAATGCAATGGAGCAGTGACAATTCAGAATGGCAGAAGAAAGCTGATGCTCTTGGCTACCCACTCTTTGTTAAACCAGCACGAGGTGGTTCGAGTCGAGGCACTACTAAAGTTAAGAGCGCTGATCAATTAGCAATTGCAATTACCGAAGCGCATCGCTTTGATCCAAAAGCCATGGTCGAAAGTGCAGTCGTTGGCCTAGAGATTGAATGTGCAGTGTTAGAAATTGAAGGCAAACCACAGGCTTCTAAAGTTGGCCAAATTAAAATTGATTCAAAGTTTGAGTTCTATGATTTCGAAGCAAAATATTTAGATGGCGCAACCGACATCATTATTCCGGCCGATATTCCGACAAGTGCTAGCGATGCAATTCGTGCGGCATCCCTTGATGCATTCACGTCTCTTGGCTGTAGTGGATTAGCTCGAGTCGATTTCTTCTTCACTAATGCAGGCGAAGTTGTGATTAATGAAATTAACACCATGCCTGGATTTACGGCTACTTCAGTCTTTCCAAAAATGTGGGCAGCAACCGGAAAAAGTTATGAGCAGATTGTGCAAGCGTTAATAGATACCGCTAAGCGCAGAACTAATGGACCGTTGGGGAATTAAAAAGTAGTTACTGGGCAAGTCAAAGTACGAGTAATACCTGCAACGCCCTGCACCTTTGAAAGAATCATGCGACCAAAATCTTCCATGCTTGGGGCTTCAGCACGCATGATTACATCGTAAGGACCAGTAACGCCTTCAGCCAGAGTTACGCCAGCGATCGCCGATACAGATTTAGCGACACTGTCCGCTTTTCCAACTTCGGTCTGAATCAAGATGTATGCCTGTACTGACATTTTGGTCTCCTTAGAGCGTTCTACTAAGTGGCAAAGGTAGCGTATTAGAGCGCTAATTCTCTAGTGGATATCTGATGGGAATAGAATCACCGCATGGCATTTACTGAAAGCGAAGTAATAGCGCTATTGGCGCAAGTTTTCGCGAGCAGTAACCCGAATCTAGAAGTAGGCATAGGCGATGATGCTGCCGTTATTAGAACATCAAATCGCACCGTTATCACGACGGATATGGCTGTCGAAGGGGTTCATTTTCGCCTGGACTGGTCGAGCGCTTTTGAGATTGGTCGCAAAATTACGGCAGCAAATTTAGCTGATGTATTTAGCATGGGTGCAAAGCCAACCTTCTTAGTTGTTGCGCTCTCGCTAACTGGAAATGAAGATTTAGAATGGATTAAGAACTTAGCCAAAGGAATTCTCTTCGAAGCGAACTTAGTTGGCGCCGCAGTAGTTGGGGGAGATCTGGCTAAAGGCGCAGCAGTCACAATTGCAATTACCGCGCTTGGTGAATTTGGTGATTTTGGTGAATTCGCAGATCCAATCTTGCGTAGTGGTGCAAAGGCTGGGGATCAGATATATGTATCTAACTTGCCTGGTTGGTCGCGTGCTGGGTTAGCAATTCTTGAGAAAGGTTTACCGATTGAATCGGATTCGGCAAAACGCGCGGTTGCTGCATTCCGGGCGCCAACTCTTAATTACGCTTACGCTGCCAATCTGACTCAAGCAACGGCGATGAGTGATGTGAGTGATTCGCTTATTACTCAAGCCGAACAAATGGCAGCAGCCTCGAGCGTTAAGTTCAATCTTGATTTCAATCTTTTTCAAGCAGCAGCAGATTTCGCAGAGCTGCACACATTGAGTGAAGAGCTAAATATTTCGGTTGCTGACTTAATTTTGGGCGGCGGCGAAGATCATGTCTTTCTGGCTACTGGAAAAGATTTGCCAGGACTGCTAATCGGCAATGTTAGTGCTGGCAGTGGCTTAACTGTTCTGGGAAATGAAAAAGCGCCAGATACCTGGCGCCATTTCGATTAAAAAGTTAAGTTAGCGAGTTACTTTGCCGGCCTTTAGGCAAGAAGTACATACGTTCTGACGCTTAGTTGCGCCCGCTACTAGGGTGCGCACGCGCTGAATATTTGGATTCCAGCGACGACGAGTCTTTACCTGTGAGTGTGAAACCTTGTTGCCAAAGCTTGGGCCTTTGCCACAGATATCGCAGTTTGCTGCCATGGTCGTGCTCCTTATTAGCTAATCAATTGGGTAATGCGCCAAAACAGCGAGGCCGCTTCAGGCAGGAGCAAAGGTTACCTTGCCACCCCCTCTAAAGGCGAATCACGCTTGCGAAAAGGCTAGTCATAGCGAAAAAGCGAGAGAATACGACGGTGGCCGGACTAGAGAATAAAGCGCGCGATGTGATCGGAGATCGCACCGCAAAAGTCCTGACCGATAACTTTGGAATCGTCAGTATTGATGATCTGCTGCGTCATTACCCGCGCCGCTATGTGGTGCGCGGTGAGCTCACCGATATCGCGCTATTAAATGCTGGCGATGAGGTAACCATTTTGGCTGAAGTACTCTCTGCCAGCAATCGACCAATGCGTGGGCGTAAAGGCGGCATCCTCGAAGTAATCGTTACTGATGGCAGCGCCAAACTCTCGCTAACTTTCTTTAACCAAGCTTGGCGCGAGAAAGAGTTAAAGCCAGGTAGACAAGGTTTATTTGCGGGCAAGATCGGGGTCTTTAATGGAAAGCGCCAGTTAACGCATCCCGATTACGAGATGGTGCCTGATGGCAGCGATGTTGATAACGCAGTCGCACAGTTCGCCGGCAAGTTTCTCCCGATTTATGCTGCCACTGCAAAGTTACCTTCCTGGAAAATGGCTAAGTGCATTGAGCTTGCGATTGATTCATTAGATGAAGTGCCAGATCCGCTACCTAACTATTTGCGCGAACGCTTGGGTTATCCAACGCTGCGCGAGGCGCTAATAAACCTGCATAAGCCAACCGATCTAGATTTAGCTGACTTGGCACGCGAGCGTTTAACATTTGATGAAGCTTTCTTACTGCAGTTATTACTGGTTAAGCGTCGGGCTGCTGCGCGTGCGCTTACCGCAACTGCGCGTCCAATTCGCACTGGCGGTCTACTCGAAGCTTTTGATAAGTCACTGTCATTTAATTTAACCGGTGGCCAGTTGGCTGTGGCCAAAGAGATTGAAGAAGATTTAGCTGCTGGGCACCCAATGCATCGCTTACTACAAGGCGAAGTTGGTTCCGGTAAAACTATCGTTGCGCTTCGAGCCATGCTGGCCGTGGTTGATAGCGGGGGACAAGCAGCACTTCTCGCACCAACTGAAGTATTGGCAGCGCAACATTTACGAACTATTGAAAAACTATTAGGTCCATTAGCTCTTGGTGGCCAATTAGGAAGTGCTGAAAATGCTACGCAAATAACTTTGATAACTGGTTCTCAAAGCGCCGCAGCTCGTAAAGAAGCGCTAGCGCTAGCAGTTTCAGGTGATGCTGGAATTGTGATTGGAACACACGCTCTATTAAGTCAAACTGTGCAATTTAATGACCTTGGTTTAATTGTCGTTGATGAGCAGCATCGCTTCGGCGTTGAACAGCGTGATGCCTTGAAAACAAAAGCTAAATTGCCGCCGCACTTATTAGTAATGACAGCGACTCCAATTCCGCGAACTGTGGCAATGACTGTGTTCGGCGACTTAGATGTTTCAACACTGCGCGAATTACCGCTAGGCAGATCACCAATTTCCACGCACGTGATTCCAGTTTTAGAAAAGCCAGCACATCTGGAACGCGCTTGGTCGCGCATTAAAGAAGATGTAGCTAAGGGTCATCAGGCTTACATTGTGGCCCCGCGTATTAGTGCCGGTACGCCAGAAGATGCTGATTTGGATTTTCTTTATGGCGAAGAAAGTAAGAGCATGGCAAGCGTCGAAGAACTAGCGCCAGAACTCCATAGTGGCGCACTCAAAGGACTTAAATTAGCCCCCCTTCATGGTCGCCAAACCAGTGAATTAAAAGATGCCACCATGAAAGCTTTTGCAGCGGGTGAAATCGATGTATTGGTTTCAACTACTGTCATTGAAGTAGGTGTTGACGTGCCAAATGCCACGGTCATGGTGATTATGGATGCTGATCGATTTGGTGTTTCTCAGTTGCATCAATTACGTGGTCGCATTGGCCGCGGAAGTGCAGCAGGTTTATGTTTATTGGTCACTGGCGCTGAACCAGAAACGCCCGCTCGAGTACGCCTTGATGCGGTTGCAGCAACTCAAGATGGCTTTGAACTCTCTCGGATCGATCTAGAACAACGGCGCGAAGGCGATGTCATGGGTGCTTCGCAATCGGGCGCTAAATCAAAGTTGCGACTGCTTAGAGTTCTGCGAGATGAAGCCATGATTGAAAGTGCTCGCGATGAGGCTACCGCCCTAATCGAACAAGACCCAGCTTTGAGTTATGAAAGTGAATTAGCTAAAGCGCTGGCTCAATTAGAATCAGATACTGCAAGTGAATTCATTGATCGGGGATAGTTAGTTATGCGAATTATTGCCGGAGTTGCAAAAGGCCGCCCGTTGGCCAGTGTTGCCGATGCAACCAGACCTACTTCAGATCGGGCTCGCGAAGCAATTTTTTCCTCTCTAACTTCTGAGTTTGGTGAATTTGTTGGATTAAATTTCTTAGATCTCTTTGCTGGCAGTGGCGCAATTGGTTTAGAGGCGCAATCACGTGGTGCTTCAATTGTGCACGCGGTTGAAAAAGATTTCGGCGCACAACGCACCATCAATGCCAATATTGAAATAGTCGCCGCAGCAAAGCCGGCTGGAAAGTTTCAACTATTCGCAATGAACGCTGAACAGTTTGTGAAAGCGCCGGCGAAAATTAAGTATGAGATCGTTTACATTGATCCGCCCTATGATTATTCAAATAGCGATCTCGAAGAAGTGCTGAGCAATTTACATCTTGGTGATTTTTTAAGTGATGATGCACTTATTGCAGTTGAGCGAACCAGCCGTTCAAAAGAGCCAAGCTGGCCGATCGGATATGAACTGGCACGCAGCAAGAATTACGGACAAGCCACAATTTACTATTTAAACCACGCGTGAAAATGGCTTACTTCGCAATACCTTGCTAGCGTTTACCTTATGAAACGCGCTGTATGCCCAGGATCATTCGATCCCATCACTTATGGACATCTCGACATCATCGGACGTGCCAGTGCGCAGTTTGATGAAGTTGTAGTTGCGGTCGGAAACAACCGAGCCAAAGAAGGTTATTTCACCGTTGAAGAGCGCATGGCAATGATCGCCGAAACAACTGCCAAGTTTGGCAATGTGAAGGTGGATTCTTGGAAAGGCTTACTTGGCGAGTACTGCAAGGCAAATAATATTGATGTAATCATTAAAGGCTTGCGCGCAATGTCAGATTTTGACTATGAGCTACAAATGGCGCAAGTTAATTTGCAAGGCTCAGGGGTCGAATCAATGTTTATGGCGACTTCGCCAGCTCATTCCTTCTTATCGTCTTCGTTGATCAAAGAATTAGCTCATTACGACGGCGATGTGTCGGGCATGGTTCCACCAGTTGTGAATGCGGCCTTAAAAGCCCGGGAAGCAGGAAAGTAATATGGAATCACTAGAGAATTTAAATGCAGCTATTCAACAAGTAGAAGATGCCCGCGGAGTTCCACTTTCGGCATCCTTCGTGCTTCATCGTGGTGAATTTCTTGAACTACTCGATCTCATTAAAGATGGGCTACCTAAAGATCTCGAGTATGCCCAACAAATAATTGCGCAACGTGATCAAATTATTGAAGAAGGCCACCAAAATGCCGAGGCGCTTATTGTTAGTGCTCGCGAAGAAGTTGCCCAAATGATTGAGCAGACTGCAATAGTTAAAGCTGCGCGCGAAGAATCTAAGCGGATCTTGGCGCAAGGTCGCGAAGCCGCTGAAGATGAACGTGCTGAAGTTGAGAAATACATTGATTCCCGACTTGCAACTCTCGAAGTTATTTTAAATAAGACCATGGACGCTGTTACTCGTGGCCGTGAAAAACTAGCGGGCGCAGATGAACGCGATGTTCTTTCACAACTTGCTGACGAAAAATAGTTAAGGCTGGTTAGCGGAGCAATGTCACGTCCTGAGCGCGTTTATGAGCTAAATACTTATGAGCTACCACGTCGCGCTGGCGAGATGAAGGAATACACCTTAGATCTGGAAATTCTAGAACGCGTTGGCGTTGAGTTAATGGCAGTTCCAGTTGGCGAAGTAATTGAAGTTGATTTGCGTCTGGAATCCGTAACTGAAGGAATTTTAGCAACGGGACAAATTTATGCCGTTGCCAAAGGTGAATGCATTCGTTGCCTAGATCCAATTGAAATTGAGTTAAATCGCACGATGCAAGAGCTCTACCGCTACGAGCCAACGAATGATCGTGGCGGGCGTAAGAAAAAGCGCGACGACGAAGAGGATTTAGATCTCGAAGAAGAGTTCATGATGGAAGGAGACATCCTTAATCTGGAGACTCCGATTCGTGATGCCTTGGTTTTAGCGCTTCCGGTTAACCCGCTCTGCGATATCGATTGCTTGGGCCTTTGCCCCGAGTGCGGCGAGAAGTGGGCGACCCTGCCCGCCGACCATGCCCACGAAGCCATAGATCCGCGCTGGAAGGCGCTGGGCGGGCTGGATTTCCCGATTGAGCCTAAATAGGGAATACTTACCCACCTACCGCGCCCAAAGGCTCGGTTCTCCAGATATTTATTTTGTGAAGGAAGTGCATCGTGCCAGTACCAAAGCGAAAGATGTCGCGTTCAAAGACGCGCTCACGTCGAAGCATGTGGAAAACAACTGCAGCTGCACTAGCGGCTTGCCCACAGTGCCAACAGCCAAAGCTTCAGCACACAGCATGCCCAACTTGCGGTACTTACAACCGTCGTCAGGTACTTGAGGTCTGATCTGTATTCAGCGCTAACTAAGCAGATCGGATTTGAAGTTGATCCGGTTCTTCTTGAATTAGCGTTTACGCATCGCTCTTTTGCTTACGAAAGTGGTGCGAAAGAAACAAATGAACGCCTTGAATTTTTAGGCGATTCAGTCCTTGGTCTAATTGTTACTGAAGAACTTTATTTGAAGTATCCCGACCTCGATGAATCTCGTTTATCGCCATTGCGTTCGGGCATCGTAAATATGCGAGCCCTTGCCGATATTGCGCGCACATTGCAATTAGGAAAATATATTCGCTTAGGTCGCGGCGAAGAAACTACCGGCGGTCGCGATAAGAATTCCCTATTAGCCGATGCGCTCGAAGCGCTCATTGGCGCTGTTTACATTGATTTAGGTTTTGAAAAGAGCACCCAACTTGTCCGCTCACTGATTGCAGATACCTTAGAAAGTGCAATCGCTAAAGGCGCTGGCCTTGATGGTAAAACTGCGCTGCAAGAGTTTGCTGCAGCCCACGGCCGAGGGGTTCCTGAGTATTCAGTCACAGAAGATGGCCCTGATCACGATAAGAGTTTTAAAGCCGTAGTAGCACTTGGTGGGGTAGTAGTTGGCCAAGGCGAAGGTAAGAGCAAGCGCGAAGCTGAACAATATGCAGCGCGCGGCGCATACGAACTTCTCAAAGCCGAAAACTTTTTAAAAGATGCCGGAACTTCCGGAAGTTGAAACGGTCCGACGCGGCTTAGAGCGTTGGGTGATCGGTAAGAAGTTAAAAAATATTCAAGCGTTACATCCACGAGTACAACGCCCCGATTCTTGGTCTCCGATAACTTCTCTTGAAGGCGCCAAAGTTACTGGTATTAACCGTCGCGGTAAGTTCTTATGGTTTGAGCTAGATCGCCCGCAAGTACTTATGGCGCACCTCGGAATGAGCGGTCAGTTCTTAGTCCAACCAATCGGCAAAGTTGATGAACGTCATGTGCGAGCACGATTTACTTTGGCTGGCGGCCTACAAAAGAATCGTGAACTGCGTTTCATCGACCAACGCACCTTTGGTTGGCTGGCTGTCGATAACTTAATTGAAGGAATTCCTACGATGGCGGCGCATATTGCGCCAGATTTATTTGATCCAAACTTTGATCAAGCTGCCGTTGTGGCGAATTTGCGAACCCGTAAGAGCAAAATCAAAAGTGCAATTTTAGATCAGCAAATTTTGAGTGGGATTGGAAATATCTATGCTGATGAATCACTTTGGGCGGCAAAAATTCATCCCGAACGAATCTGTGGCGATCTATCAGCTAAGAAAATTAACTTATTAATTGATAGTGCTCGCGAAATTATGGCTAGAGCGCTGGAATCAGGCGGAACTTCATTTGATGATCTCTACATAAATGTAAATGGTGAGAGTGGATACTTTGAGGTTCAACTAGAGGTTTATGGTTGCGAAGGCGAACCATGTTCTAGATGTGGCCGATTGGTAAAAAGAATTTCTTTCGCAAATCGTTCCTCTCATTTCTGCCCGTACTGTCAGAAGTAGAGCCCGCAGCAAGGTAGGTTTGCCGCGTGTATTTGAAGAGCATCACGCTCAAGGGCTTTAAGTCCTTCGCGTCATCGACGACCCTGCGCCTTGAGCCAGGCATCACCTGCGTGGTGGGTCCGAATGGCTCTGGAAAATCAAATGTGGTCGATGCCCTCACCTGGGTTATGGGTGAGCAGGGCGCAAAGTCGCTGCGCGGCGGCAAAATGGAAGATGTTATTTTCGCGGGCACCAGCGGTCGTTCACCGCTAGGTCGAGCCGAAGTTTCCCTGACAATTGATAATTCTGACGGCGCACTACCAATTGATTATGCTGAAGTAACAATTTCTAGAATTTTATTCCGCAGCGGCCAAAGTGAATATCAAATAAATGGTGAAGCTTCGCGCTTACTAGATATTCAGGAACTACTCAGCGACTCAGGCATTGGTCGCGAAATGCACGTGATCGTTGGCCAAGGCCAACTCGATGCTATCTTGATGGCAACACCCGAAGAACGTCGTGGCTTTATTGAAGAAGCAGCCGGAGTTCTTAAGCACCGTAAGCGCAAAGAGAAAGCGCTGCGCAAATTAGATTCAATGCAGACCAATATGGCGCGCGTTCAAGATTTAACTGTTGAACTTCGCCGGCAGTTAAAACCACTTGGCCGTCAAGCCGAAGTAGCCAAGAAAGCTGCAACCATTCAAGCTGATTTGCGCGATGCAAAGCTGCGTTTGCTAGCTGATGATTACATTCAACTTTCTAAGACTCTTACCGCCGAAGTTGCTGACGAAACAGCGCTACGTGAAAAACGTTCGCTAGTTGAAGCCGAACTCGATGGCGTTCGCCGCCGCGAAGAAGAGTTAGATTCACAAGCTGCAGTTGATAGTCCACGCTTAGTTCAAGCCCAAGAGACTTTCTATCAGTTAAATTCGTTGCGTGAGAAGTTCCGCGGAACTCAGAGCTTGGCCCAAGAGCGTTCCCGCTTTTTGGCCGAAGAAGCCGAAGAAGCACGCACTGCTGGTCGCGATCCAGAAGCACTCGAGGCAGAGGCGCAGACTTTGCGCGGCGAAGAATCTCAATTGCAAACTCTGGTTCAACTTTCGCGCACGAATTTAACCGAAGCATCGCAAGCGCTAGCAGCAGCCGAAGCAGCACTAGTTGCTGAAGAAAATCGCATTGCTGCTGCACTGCGCGCAATCGCTGATCAACGCGAAGGCACAGCTCGCCAAGAAGGCCATATCAAGTCATTAGCAGCGCGTCTTGATGCAATGTCTGAAGAAATCGCTCGCTTAACTAAAGCCCGCGATGAAGCAGCTAATCGCCGTGATCTAGCACAACGTGAATATGCAACTCATGAACTAGAAATTGCTAGCGCTGATTCAGGTGAACTTGGTTTAGATGCCGCATTTGAAAGCGCCAAGTCAGCTCTTGCTACTTCTCGCGATGAACATCAGAAATTAGTAGACGATGAACGAATTGCTGATCGTTCCCGTAACGCACTAGAGTCGAAACTCGATGCGCTAGAACTATCTGCGCAATCACGAAATGGCGCAGCAGCACTTCTACGTGAACCGCGCGGCCTTGCGACCCTTGGTTCACTTGCCTCTTTAATTGAAATTGATCCTGGTTGGGAAAACGCAGTTGCAGCAGCTCTGGGCCAATTAGCAGATGCCATTGTGGTGCAAGATATTTCCGCAGCGATTACTGCGCTAAGCACGCTACGTAGTGAAGATCTTGGTCAAGCCGATGTTTTAGTTCATCACAACCAAGGTGGTAATTCGGTTGCACTTGCCGGCGGTCTAACTTCGATCACTGCGCATATTCGCTCTAGTTCAGTTTCAGATTTGATTTCAGATCTGCTGGGCAAGACAGTAGTGACCGAAACTGCCGCCGAGGCTGCTGACATTTTGCGCAACCACCCAGAAGTAACTGTGGTGACTCGCGATGGAGATTTCTTTACCAAGTCTCGTGCTCGCGGTGGATCTAAGAACACTAACTCATTGATTGAAGTAAAAGCGCTTATCGAGAAATTGCGTGATGAACTACAAACAATTACCAATGAATGTGATCGCTTAAAGTTTGCGATCAATGCTGCAGCCCTTGAGATCGAAAGCAAGCAAGCCGCCTTCGATGTGGCACTCTCTAAGTTAAATGAATCTGATGCTCGTATAGCTGCAATCACTGAGCAACTTGCAGTAGCTGGCCAGCACATGAAGTCAGCAACGGCCGAAGTTGAGCGCTTGAATTCAGCAATTGCCGAAACCACAACAGCGAAGAGCCGTGATGAGGGCGAACTACAATCGGCGCAGAGCCAACTAACTCAATCAGGTGAGATTGCTAACCCTGATCATTCACAAGCAGATGCTTTGCGCGAGCGCGTTTCCGGTTTACGAACAACTGAAGTTGAAGCGCGACTAGCTGTCCGTACCAGTGAAGAACGATTAGATTCACTGGCTGCGCGCATCAAGGCACTTGTTGAAGCTGCCGTAACAGAACGCGAAGCATCAGAGCGCGCAGTCTCTCGTCGAGGCGCACGCGCACGCGGCGCAGTTATCTCACAAGCAATCGCTGAAGCAGCTTACGAAGCGTTAATTCACATTGAACGATCTATCGCAAAGGCAGCTACAGAGCGGGCTGTATTAGAAGAAGCACGTTCGATTCGTGAAGGCGACACTCTTTCCGCACGCGCACGTAATCGCGAGCTAGCCGCTGAACTAGAAGTTCTGACATCTAGCGTGCATAAAGATGAAATTGCTCGCGCCGAACAACGTATGCGCATTGAACAACTTGAATCTAAGGCAGTTGAAGAACTAGGCATTGACACTGAAACGCTGGTTAATGAATATGGCCCAGAAAATGATGTGCCGACCTTTATTGAAGATGAAGCCGGCGAGATCATTACCACTGAGCTAATTCCGTATCGCCGTGATCAACAAGAGAAGCGCTTGGCTGCAACAGAGCGCTCACTTACCTTGCTCGGCAAGATTAATCCGCTGGCACTTGAGGAATACACATCCCTCGAAGAACGCCTGAAATTCTTAGCTGAACAACTCGAAGACTTAAAGAACACACGTAGAGACCTCTTGGACATTGTCAAAGAAGTTGATGATCGCGTTCAGCAGATCTTCATGGAAGCATTTGAAGCTACCGCTGAGCACTTTGAAACTATCTTTGCTCGACTATTCCCAGGTGGCGATGGTCGCTTGATTCTGACCAACCCGGATGACTTGTTAAATAGTGGCGTCGATGTTGAAGCTCGCCCACCTGGAAAGCGCATTAAGCGTCTATCACTGTTATCTGGTGGTGAGAAGTCTTTAACTGCTGTTGCTATGTTGATTGCGATCTTTAAGGCACGGCCAAGTCCGTTCTATGTTTTGGACGAAGTTGAAGCAGCCCTTGATGATGTCAACTTAGGCCGTCTGTTAGGCGTGCTTGAAGAACTGCGCGAAACATCGCAACTAATCATCATTACTCACCAGAAGCGCACGATGGAAATTGCAGATGCACTTTATGGTGTGACAATGCGTGGTGACGGTGTAACTGAAGTTATCTCGCAACGCCTACGCGAATCCAATAACGAATAAGTAATTATGTATCGGCGCCGTTAACCATGGGCTTCTTCAAAAAGTTTCTAGCCAAAGTAACCCGCACTTCAGCAGTAACAGCTGCTGATTGGGATGAGCTTTATAGCGAATTGATTGCCTCTGACTTAGGCGCATCTTTAACCGATGTCATTCTGGCAACTGCCAAGAAAAGTAAATCCGAAGAACCAATTGAGGCAATTCGTGAAGCGTTAACTGCGCTGCTTAGTTCTAAGCCCCGCGCGTTAGCTATTTCCGAAACCGGTTTAACTACTATTTTGGTTATCGGTGTTAATGGAACCGGCAAGACGACCTCAGTAGCCAAGTTAGCTGCAAATATTTCAAGCGCTGGCCACCGGGTGCTGTTAGGCGCTGCCGATACTTTCCGAGCAGCAGCCGTTGAGCAATTACAAACGTGGGCTACTCGTATCGGGCTTACCGTCATTACTGGAAAACCAAATGGTGAGCCTGCAGCAGTTGCTTTTGATAGCGCAACGAAGGCACTTGCTGATAGTTATCAATACCTAGTAATTGATACGGCAGGTAGATTGCAGAACAAAGCAGATCTGATGGCCGAACTTGGCAAAATTAAACGAGTGATTGAAAAAGTTACACCAGTTAATGAAGTGCTCTTAGTGGTAGATGCAACGACTGGTCAGAATGGTTTGAGCCAAGCGAAGCTATTTTCCGAAGCAGTTGAAGTTACTGGCATTGTTTTAACTAAGTTAGATGGCAGTGCCCGAGGCGGAATTGCGTTAGCAATCGAACACGAACTCGATCTGCCGATTAAATGGATCGGCACAGGGGAGGCCATAGGCGACCTCATGCCCTTTGACCCAGAAATTTACATAACTGGCATTTTGGATGCTGAATAAGCGCATCTTTTAACGCCCACGTAACATTTCGGGTGAATTCCTGTAATCCAGATAAGAGAGATTACCGCCATCTCAAAGGCGAGAATCGCAACCAACTCTTCGAAAGTGATTATTCATGGATATTAGTACTGGTGATACCGCTTGGATGTTAGCAAGTTCTGCATTGGTCTTGCTAATGACTCCAGGCCTCGCATTTTTCTACGGCGGCATGGTTCGCACTAAGAGCGTTTTAAATATGATGATGATGTCAATGGCGACTATCGGCATTGTTAGCATCATCTGGGTTATCTACGGTTTTGAATTAGCTTTTGGTATCGATGGCAAATCGCCTTGGTACGGCGCAATCAAGATCTCAGATCTAGGAAATCAAGTTGGCGCAGTTGCAAATAATGGTGGCGAATATCCAATTCCACTTTTGGTATTTGCCGCTTTCCAATTGATGTTCGCGATTATTACGCCGGCACTTATTTCAGGTGCAATTGCTGATCGGGCCAAGTTTGTACCTTGGACAATCTTCGTTGCCATCTGGACAACTCTGGTCTATTTGCCAGTGGCGCACTGGGTATTTGCATTCGGTAACAAGGTCGGCGATGTTGTAACTGGCGCTGGCTATCTAGCTGCTAAAGGCGTGCAGGATTTTGCGGGCGGCACTGCCGTTCACATTAATGCTGGCGCGGCTGGTTTGGCACTTGCGATAGTTCTAGGAAAGCGCATCGGTTGGCGCAAGGAATCAATGCGTCCGCACTCATTGCCTTTGGTAATGCTTGGTGCTGGCCTACTTTGGTTTGGTTGGTTTGGCTTTAACGCCGGTTCAGCACTCGGTGCAAATGGCATTGCCGGTCTAGCTTTCTTGAACACTCAAGTAGCTGCCGCAGCTGCGCTAATTGGTTGGATCGTTGTTGAAAAAGTTCGCAACGGTCATGCAACTACTCTCGGTGCGGCATCAGGCGCAGTTTCTGGTTTAGTTGCAATTACACCAGCTTGCGCATTCGTGGCACCATGGGCAGCAGTCGTTATTGGGTTCTTAGCTGGTGTTATCTGCTCTGTTGCAGTTGGCATGAAGTATCTATTTAACTTCGATGATTCGCTAGATGTAGTTGGCGTGCACTTGGTCGGCGGAATCTGGGGCTCACTATCAATCGGACTATTTGGTTCAAGTGCGGTCAACAGCATCGGTCTTGATGGGTTGTTCTTCGGAGGCGGAACTGCACTCCTTGGAAAGCAAGCACTAGGCGTAGCGATGGTTGCGGGATATTCCTTCCTCGCTACATTGATAATCGGTTTCGCAATTGAAAAGACCATTGGTTTCCGCGTAACTAAGGAATCCGAATTAGAAGGCGTCGACTTCAATGAACATGCCGAATCTGCATATGAAATGTCCGGATCAACTCGTGGAGGTTCCTTAATATGAAACTAGTAACAGCAATTTTGAAGCCACATAAGTTAGAAGAAGTAAAAGATGCACTTGAAGCTTTTGGCGTAAAAGGCATCACAGTTTCACAAGCAAGTGGCTTTGGTCGCCAGCGTGGTCATACTGAGGTTTATCGCGGCGCTGAATACAAAGTTGATCTAATTGCAAAGGTAAGAGTTGAAGTTCTAGTTGACGACGCAGACTCTGATTCCGTGGTTGGAGAAATCGTTAAGGCAGCTTCGACTGGCTCGATCGGCGATGGCAAGGTCTGGGTTACTCCGGTTGAAGATGTGGTTCGAGTCCGTACTGGCGAGCACGGATCGGATGCAATTTAGTTAGTTTCTAAGTTGTTAGTAAGATCAGGCTATGTTCGAGTCTCTTGGCAATCGGTTTAGCAATGCATTTGCATCGCTAAGGTCACGCGGAAAGTTATCTAATTCCGACGTCGCAAATGTTTGCCAAGAGATTCGACAAGCTTTACTAGATGCCGACGTTGCTCTTTCGGTAGTCGAGGATTTTGTTAGCAAGATTGAAGTTGAAGCGAAGGCAGCTTTAGTTGATCTGCAAGCGGGCGCTAATCAAGCCCAAGTTATTTTTGAAATTGTTAATCAGGCGCTAGTTGAATTATTGGGTCGCCAAGCCCGTCGCGTGCGCTTAGCGAAAGTGGCACCAACGGTAATCATGTTGGCAGGTTTGCAAGGTGCGGGTAAAACAACGTTGGCTGGAAAACTAGCCAAGTATTTTGCCGACCAGGGCGATACGCCAATTTTAGTTGCCTCAGATTTACAACGCCCTAATGCGGTAACTCAGTTGCAAGTTGTTGGTCAAAATGCCGGAATTCCAGTGTTTGCGCCACAACCAGGTAATGGAGTCGGCAATCCAGTCGAAGTCGCGCGCGAAGGTATTGCATTCGCCAAATCAAAGCTACATAACATCGTAATTGTTGATACTGCCGGTCGCCTTGGTGTCGATGAAGAGCTAATGCAAGAAGCTAAAGATATTCGCGATGCAATTTCACCCGATGAAATTCTCTTTGTCGTAGATGCCATGACTGGTCAAGATGCCGTTAGAACTGCGCAAGCATTCCAAGATGGTGTTGGTTTCGATGGGGTAGTGCTAACTAAGTTAGATGGTGATGCTCGAGGGGGCGCCGCACTTTCGATCGTGACGCAAACTGGTAAGCCAATCATGTTTGCCTCAACTGGTGAAAAATTAGCTGACTTTGATTTATTCCATCCTGATCGCATGGCTTCGCGCATCTTGGGCATGGGCGATGTTGCAACTCTGGCTGAGCAAGCAAAGAAAGCTTTTAGTGGCGAAGGCGCTGCGAAGATGGAAGAAAAATTCGCTCGTGGCGATGACTTCACCCTCGAAGATTTTCTAGAACAGATTTCAGCAATGTCGAAGATGGGCTCTATGGGCAAAATCTTGGGCATGTTGCCGGGCGCTGGTGCGATGAAAAAGCAGATCGAAAACTTCGATGAATCTGAAATCGTGCGCACCAAAGCAATCGTGCAATCAATGACGCCAACTGAGCGCCGTGATCCGAAAGTTCTAAATGGGTCCCGACGTGCTCGAATTGCAGCCGGCAGCGGCCGCCAAGTTTCTGAAGTAAATTCGTTAGTTGAACGATTCACTGCGGCCCAGAAGATGATGAAGCAGATGCGAAATGGCAAAGTGCCTGCGGGTATGCCGGCCGGAATGGGCCTACCGCCAGGAGCTGCGGTGCCAGGTATGAGCGCGCCAAATAAGGGCAATCAGCCGCCGAAGAAGAAATCCCGCTCTGGAAACCCCGCTAAACGTGCGCTCGAAGAGCAGGGCTAGGCTCCCGCTCGATTTCGTATCTGAGCCTGAAACTGGCAAGATTGGCCTCCTGTGACGGGGCCCTCTATCCCCGGAACTTACCTAAGTCCAAAGCGCGTTCTTGATTAGCTTCGCACCCCGCTGAAGCAGATTAAGTACGACATACATTTACAGGAGTAATACTTACTTGGCTACAAAAATTCGTTTAATGCGCATGGGCAAAATCCGCACCCCATTTTTCCGTATCGTTGTCACAGATGCTCGTAAAGCTCGCAACGGTCTTTCAATTGAAGAAATTGGTCGCTACGTTCCAGGACAAGAACCATCTCTAATTCAAGTTAACTCAGAGCGTGCTCTTTACTGGTTAGGCGTTGGCGCACAGCCATCTGCTGCAGTTGAAGCACTTCTAAAGGTGACCGGCGATTGGCAGAAGCACAAGGGTCTGCCAGGAACTGAAGGCACTCTTCGCGTTGCTGCTCCTAAGCCAGCTAAGAGCGTTGCGTATGAAGCCGCTGTTAAGCAAGCAATGGATGAACCAAAAGAAGGCGCAACTACTCTAAAGAAGAAGGCGCAAGAGAAGCTTGCTGCAAAGGCAAATCCGGTTGAAGAAGTAGTGTCCGAGCCAGAAACACCAGTTGCAGAAACTGTTGTTGAAACTCCTGCTGTGTCAGAGCTAGTAGCAGAGATTGCTGTGTCCGAGGTTTTAGCTGAAGTTGTGAATACCGATGCTGTGTCTGAAACCGAAGAAAAGGCTGCTGAATAAAAATGATTGATGAAGCCCTAGAACATTTAGTTAAGGGAATCGTTGATTCACCCGAAGATGTAGTCGTTAAGGAAAAAACTCACCGACGTGGAACCACACTTGAGGTTCGAGTTAATCCGGAAGATATCGGCAAGGTAATTGGTCGTAATGGCCGTACCGCAAAGGCGCTTCGTACCGTCGTCAGCGCGCTCGCAGGTCGCACAATTCGTGTTGATCTGGTTGAAGCTGACGAGGTTCGTTAACCCTTAATTTAAGCCGCTAACCATGCGTTTACTCGTGGGCCGTATCGGCAAGGCTCACGGAATTCTGGGCGAAGCCACAATCGAAGTTCGTACTGACGATGCTGCGACTCGCTTTGCATTGGGCGCAGTTGTTGAAACCGATAACGGCAAATCTTTAACTGTTGATTCGGTGCGAGTACACAATGGCATTCTGTTGCTGGGTTTTGAGGGCATCGCCTCTCGCAATGACATAGAGGCACTGCGCGATACTTTGCTTTATGCCGATGTTGATATTGATGCACCGGGTGAAGATGAAGAGGATTACCACGTACTGCAATTAATTGGCTGCGTTGCGAACCTAGAAGATGGCAGCAAGTTTGGTGAAGTAAGCGATGTGCTTAATTTGCCTGGCCAAGACGTGCTGGCGATAAAGACTGAAAAAGGCGAAGTCTTAGTTCCGTTCGTTCATCAGCTAGTTCCGGTAGTTGATATCAAAGGAAAAATTGTGGTGGTAATTCCGCCAATAATTTCGGGGGAGATGAAATGAAAATTGATGTCATCTCGATTTTTCCCGAGTATTTAGCACCGCTTGAACTTTCATTATTAGGTAAAGCTCAAGATAAAGGCTTACTTGAAATAAGCGTTCATGACTTACGTGCGCACACCAGCGACAACCATCACAGCGTTGATGACACGCCTTACGGTGGTGGTGCTGGCATGGTTATGAAGGCGCAAATCTGGGGCGATGCACTAGATACTTTGATCACCGATGGCTGCGATCTAATTATTCTCACCCCGGGTGGTAAACGCTTTAATCAACGAATGGCTGAAGAACTTTCAACGAAGTCGCATCTGCTTTTTGCTTGCGGCCGATATGAAGGAATTGATGATCGTGTTCGTCAGCATTATTCAACGACCTCCTATAGCGAACGTGGTATCCGAGTACATGAAATTTCTATTGGTGATTATGTATTAGGTGGCGGCGAAGTCGCCTCAATGGTGATTATTGAAGCAGTAACACGCTTGATTCCAGGCGTTTTAGGAAATCCCGAATCTATCGTCGAGGAATCTCATATGTCCGAAGGATTCGTGGAGTATCCGTCATTTACTAAGCCAGCCAATTGGCGCGAGCTCGAGGTGCCTGAAGTATTGCTCAGTGGCAATCATGCTGCGATTGCCAAATGGCGTAGTGAAGCAGCACACAAGCGCGCTCAAGAGAACCTTTAATCAGCGCAACACTTAACTTCTAACTCGCGAGTAAGTTTTTAGCAACGTAACGTTGCGCCATGACGAGTTTTGATCCAGCAATTCAGATGCGATTAATTCGTGATCTCGAACCAGCAGTTGCCGTCGAACTCGAGCGACATTTAAAGATTCAAAAAGACTGGTACCCCCACGACTATGTCCCATGGTCGGAAGGTCGTAATTTTGCTGGCCCACTAAATGGTGATGCCTGGGAAGCTAAAGATTCAAAGCTTTCACCTATCGCGCAAGATTCCTTAGTTCTGAATTTATTGACTGAAGATAACTTGCCTAGTTATCACACCGAAATCGCAATTGCGATGGGCCGTGATGGTGCGTGGGGCACTTGGATCGAACGTTGGACTGCTGAAGAAAATCGCCACGGCATTGTTATGCGTGACTATTTAATGGCAACCCGTGGCGTTGATCCTTATGAGCTCGAAGATCTCCGCATGGCACATATGTCAGTTGGCTATCAAAAGCCCTACGAGAATGACATGTTGCATACCGTCGCCTATGTTTCTTTCCAAGAGTTAGCTACTCGTATTTCTCATCGCAATACCGGCCTTATCTCTGATGATCCGATCTGCGAAAGCATGTTGCAACGAGTGGCCCTTGATGAAAATCTGCATATGATTTTTTATCGCAACTTACTTGGCGCCGCTCTTGATCTAGAACCTAATGCTGCGATGCGAGCCATTACCGATGTAGTAACTAACTTTGATATGCCAGGGGCGGGCATGCCAGGTTTTGCGCGTAAATCTGTCGGCATTGCGTTAGCTGGTATCTATGACATGCAACAACACCTGGAAGATGTAATTGCGCCCGTGCTTCGCGCCTGGAATGTTTTTGGCCGCGAAGATCTAACCGGAGATGGCCAAGCCGCCCGTGATGAGCTAAGTGCATTCCTAGCAGGGGCAACTACCGAGTCTGATCGCTTTAATGAAAAGCGTGAGAAGCACTTCGAGCGCTTAATTGCGCGTGGTCAAGAACCGATTCGGCTAACTAAATCTAAGTAAAGCGGGTAAAGTTTGCGATTATGTGCAGACTCCTAGCTTACGCCGCAACTTCAGATACCACCTTTGCCGAGATCGTGGGCGAAGGTTTTGAAAACTTCGTTGCGATGTCCGATGAGCATAAGGATGGCTGGGGTATTACTTCAATCGACAAAAATGGCGAAGTTTCGCGCACCGTTGATCTAGAGCGCGCGGTTGCCAGTTCGACTTTTGTAGATGTTAAAGATCGCCCAGCCGATTCGGGCTTACTGCACTTGCGCCTGGCATCAAAGGGTTTGACTATTGATCTCAAGAATAATCACCCATTTGTCGATGGCACTTACAGTTTTATGCATAACGGCACAATTCGCCCAGCTTCATCTGTTGAAGCGTTCATTGATCCCGAGTTTGCTAATCGCGCACAAGGCAGCACTGATAGTGAGCGCTACTTCTATGTAATTCTCAGCGAGATTAAAAAGCACGGCTTAGTCGATGGTCTACGTAGCGCTGTAACTCAGATCAGCGACAAATGCGATTTCTCGAGCATCAACTGCATGCTGCTTACTCCAGATTATTTAATTGCAGCCTGCGAATTCAATGCAAGCGAGCAGAGTGAATGGACTGTTAATTCACATTACGAATTGCGCTATCGCAGCGATGAAAGCGGCGTAGTTATCTCATCTACTGGATGGGGCCATGATGATTGGTCTGTTTTAGACAACCATCAAGTGCTCGTCGTTGATCGCAAGAGCCTAAATACCGAGATTTTGCCGCTGCCATTACGATTAGGGGCATGACACGCACATATCTGGTCGAGACTTACGGCTGCCAGATGAATGTGCATGATTCTGAACGTATTGCCGGTTTACTTGAAGCTGACGGTTATGTGCCAGTTGAGCAGGGCAAGCAAGCAGACTTAGTGGTTTTTAATACCTGCGCCGTTCGCGAAAATGCTGACAACAAACTTTACGGAAATTTGAGTTTCCTAGCTCCAGTTAAGAAAGCTAACCCAGCTATGCAGATTGCAGTGGGCGGCTGCTTAGCCCAAAAAGATCAAGCCACAATTTTAAAGAAAGCACCCTATGTTGATGTGGTTTTCGGAACCCATAACGTTGGCTCGTTACCAGTGCTGCTCGAGCGAGCCCGAATTGAAGAAGAGTCTCAAATCGAAATTTTAGAAGCGCTAGAGCATTTCCCGTCAACCCTGCCAGCCAAGCGTTTCAGTGACTTCACGGCGTGGGTCTCAGTTTCAGTCGGGTGCAATAACACTTGCACCTTCTGCATTGTGCCAACTTTGCGCGGAATTGAGAAAGATCGACCAGCAAGTGACATTTTGCGTGAGATCAATACCTTGGTTGATTCAGGTGTTATTGAAATTACCTTATTAGGTCAGAATGTAAATGCTTATGGAGTTGAATTCGGTGATCGTGCTGCCTTTGCTAACTTGCTTAAGGAATGCGGCAAGATATCAGGGCTTGAGCGAGTTCGTTTTATGTCACCGCACCCACGAGATTTCACAGATGATGTAATCGAAGCAATGGCTAGCACCCCAAATGTGATGCCGCATCTACATATGCCACTGCAATCTGGCTCTAATCGCATCTTGCAAGAGATGCGTCGCTCATATCGCACTGACCGTTATCTTGGAATTCTCGACCGCGTTCGAACAGCCATGCCGCATTCGCAAGTTACAACAGACATCATCGTAGGTTTTCCAGGTGAGACTGAAGCAGATTTCCAAGCAACACTTGATCTCTGCACTCAAGCAAGATTCTCAGCAGCCTATACCTATCAATATTCAATTCGCCCAGGTACTCCAGCAGGTGCCATGCCAAATCAAGTGCCGGCTGAAGTTGTCGGAGAGCGATACACCCGCTTACACGCGCATCAAGAAGCGATTTCTGCTTCGGTAAATGCCGAGGCAATTGGCCGCACTATGAAAGTTTTGGTTGCTGAAGTTTCCGGTCGCCGCAATGGCGAAAACGATCGCATGACCGGACGCAGTGAAGATTTCCGATTAGTTCATTTCAACTCGATGGTTGAGCAACCGTTACCAGGTGACTTAATTACGGTCGATATCACCGAGAGTTCGTCACACTATTTGATTGGTAATGGCGGCAAGGTAGAGCGTCGAGCCAAACGCGAAGTAAAGGGCACCATGTTAGGTATCCCGGTTATCCGCGCATGAAATTGATTGTTATTTGTGGCGCAACTGCCACAGGCAAAAGCGATTTCGCAGTTGCGTTAGCGCAAAAAATTGATGCCGAGATTATTAATTCTGATTCCATGCAGCTTTACAAAGGAATGGATATTGGCACTGCCAAGTTAAGTGTCCAAGAGCGTCAGGGGATACCGCATCACCTACTAGATGTACTTGAGGTAACCCAAGATGCCAATGTCGCTTGGTATCAAACTCAGGCCAGGGCAAAGATCGCCGAGATACATAGCCGCGGAAAGTCAGTTGTTGTGGTGGGTGGTACCGGGCTTTATATCAAAGCGATTTTAGATGAACTCAATTTTCCAGATACCGACCCAGCTGTGCGCGAAGCGCTTGAGCAGGAAGTAGCTGAACTCGGCGCACACGTTTTGTTTGAGCGCCTGCAAAAGTTAGATCCAGCCGCAGCGCTAGCCATTGATCGCGCGAATACAAGACGAATAGTTCGAGCACTTGAAGTTATCGAAATTACTGGCAAACCTTTCACTGCCAACTTACCTCGTAAAGACTCTGAACTTTATCCAGCTGCTAGACAGTTTGGGTTAGTCATGGATCGCGAGGCTCTCGGTGAACGAATCAGTGCTCGGGTTGATCGAATGTATGCTGCTGGCTTAGTTGCCGAAGTAGATGAATGCATTAAGGCCGGAATAACTTCAGCGCGTACCGCTCAATTAGCACTTGGCTATGCCCAAGTAATTGCCATGCGCAGAGGCGATCTCACCCTTGAGGCTGCGATTGAAGAAACAAAGCGGGCAACTAGACAATATGCCAGACGGCAAGAAACTTGGTTCTCGCGAGATGCTCGAATTAAATGGATTTCACCGATCCAGCCTCGGCTGGAAATAATCTTGTCGGAAATAGAATAGCCAAATCATGATTGCAACCTATGGCCACGGAACTGAGAATGACTTTGTTCTAGTTTTCGATCCCGAAAATCAGATTTCAATTACAACTTCGCAGACGGCGGCAATTTGTAATCGTGAAACTGGAATAGGTGCCGACGGACTTATTCGAATCGGCAAGAAGAACGAGCGCTGGTTTATGGATTACCGCAATGCTGATGGCTCACTCGCTGAGATGTGTGGCAATGGCATTCGCGTAACGGCTAAGTACTTAGTTGAACGTGGTCATCAGCCTGAAGGTATTTTTGCAATTGATACTCGAGATGGCGTTAAACATCTGCGAGTTCCAGCTATTGGTGATATTTCGGTAAATATGGGGCAAGTTACTGATGAAGATGAAGAAATTTCAGCCGCTACTAATGGCAAAGTTTGGAACGGTTATCACATCAGCGTTGGAAATCCGCACGCAGTAGTTTTCGTCGATCATCTAGGCGAAGTCGGCGCACTTGCAGATGCACCAGTTGTTCGCCCTAAGGATGCGTACCCTGAAGGCGTAAATGTTGAATTTGTTGAGATCACGGGTGAGCGCGAAGTAAAGATGCGCGTCTTTGAACGCGGAAGCCGTGAAACCAGATCTTGTGGTACTGGGGTGTGCGCGGTTGCACTCGCTGCAACACTTCATACCAAAGCGAAGCTACCTGCTAGGTGGATAGTTAATCCTCCGGGTGGACGGTTAGAAGTTGATATTGATGGACATAGCAACGCAACGCTAATTGGGCCAGCAGTATTAATTGCCGATCACGATATTAGTAAGTATTTACTCGCTGATTAAGATAATAGGTAAATATTCAGGGTTGCCAGCCAACAAAATAGGCAGTTTGATCACAATTGCTCTATTGTTAAATTGTGAGCAAACCAGGCGACGAATTCGATGAATTTGAAGCTTTGCTTGCCGAAAGTGCGCGAGTAGCAGCTGATTTCGATGCTGCTGATAGCGATGATTACGCCGAGAGCATTCAGCCTGATTTAGTTGAACGTAATGCACTTCGTCGCGTTAAAGGTTTTTCAACCCAGTTACAAGATATTTCCGAAGCCGAGTATCGCGAACTACAACTTGAAAAAGTTGTCTTAGTTGGCGTATGGACTGAAGGTAATTCGAAGATGGCTGAGAATTCGCTCGCTGAATTAAAGGCACTTGCTGAGACCGCGGGCTCTGAAGTAATGGAAGGTTTGATTCAGCGCCGTGATAAACCAGATCCGGCCACCTATATCGGTTCTGGAAAAGTGGTTGAACTGCGACAAGTAGTTGTGGCAACTGGGGCAGATACCGTTATTTGCGATGGCGAGCTTTCACCTTCGCAACTTCGACAGCTTGAAGAGAAAGTTAAAGTTAAGGTTATTGATCGCACCGCTTTGATTCTTGATATTTTCGCCCAACATGCCAAGAGTAAAGAAGGCAAAGCGCAAGTAGAGCTAGCGCAAATTTCCTATCTATTACCGCGCTTACGTGGCTGGGGTGAATCACTATCGCGCCAAGTTGGTGGTCGCGCAGCTGGCGGTGCGGGCATCGGTGGTCGTGGCCCGGGTGAAACTAAGATTGAAACTGATCGCCGGCGAATTCGCGACAAGATGGCAAAACTACGTCGCGAGATCGCCGAGATGAAAGTAGCGCGTGACACCAAGCGACAAGAGCGTCGCCGCAATAACATTCCATCGGTTGCAATTGCCGGCTATACCAATGCGGGCAAGTCTTCGTTATTGAATAAGTTAACCAACGCTGGCGTCTTAGTTGAGAATGCCTTGTTTGCAACACTTGACCCAACGGTGCGTAAAGCGCAAACTGAAGATGGGCGCATCTATACCTTGTCTGACACTGTTGGTTTCGTTCGTCACTTACCCCACCAATTAATCGATGCTTTTAAATCAACGCTAGAAGAAGTATCTGGTTCAGACTTAATTGTTCACGTTGTTGACGGTTCACACTCAGATCCGTTTGAACAAATTCGAGCAGTACGTGAGGTAATCACCGAAATTGGCGGGGCTGAGATTCCGGAGATTATCGCGATAAATAAAGTAGATATCGCAGATCCCGAAATGGTTATGCAAATTTTGCGCACTGAACCAAATAGCTATGCCTTCTCAGTACGTACTGGTTTTGGAATCGAAGGTCTAATTCATGCGATTGAAAGCTCACTACCCAGACCTAAAATTGAAATTAACACTGTAATCCCTTATGACCGTGGCGATTTAGTCAGTGCGATTCATGAACGTGGTGAAATTTTGCGGGAAGAGTATTTGCCCGAAGGCACCTCGCTACATGCACGCGTTGATGGGGGATTAGCCAAGGAAATCGAAGAAATCATTCGGTAATTACCCAGACAGCACTCATGTGACGGGAATATTTGCGACACGCCGAGGGTTCAATTAGTTAAACCAGGCAGTAATGCGCAACTATGCGCCCGCTGGGTATTTCCAGCAGCGTTTGCCAAGGAATTGGCTTCGACTTAGTTTGGAAAGAAGGTGAGAGCAATGGCAACCGATTATGACACCCCCAGAAAAACCGATGAAGAGTTACATGAAGAATCGCTTGAGGAGTTAAAGGCGCAACGCGTCGATGCTCAATCCGGTCAGATTGATGTCGATGAAGCAGAAGCTGCTGAAAGCCTTGAGCTACCAGGTGCTGACTTATCTGGTGAAGAACTTTCAGTCCGCGTAGTTCCTAAGCAAGTTGATGAATTCACTTGTTCCCGTTGTTTCTTAGTGCATCACAGCACCCAGTTAGCAAAAGGCGAAGGCGCTACTGCAGTTTGTAAGGAATGTTCTTAACCGTTAAGGATTGCGGCAAGTTCCTTATTTCGCTTTGAAGTAATTAACCAATACGGTGTTTGATCGCGGGGATCGCTGATTTCAACTTTAACCCCGGTTGATCGCCAAAATCTAAAGATTAAAAAAGAAGCTGGGTCGGCATCGCGAGTGCGAAGTCGACCCATTTCTTTGCTATCTAGCGCCGTGGCCTTGCCTAGGTATTTAAGTTCAATGTGAGCAGGGCCTGCTCTCAATTTATTTTCATCAACTTCTAGTATCAGCCTACTTCTTAACGCAATCAATACGATTAGAACTGTGCTGACAACCCAAGTCAGGAACGCAGGTTGGTTACCAATCGCGGCCCATACGGCAACGACTAAGGATATAAAGAGAAAATAGATAAAGGCTAAGAGCCAAAATGGCGCACGAATCACTTCTCTAAATCTCATAAGACCACGCTATCGTGAAATAAATAAAGTAGCCTTATGACATGAGTCGCATTGCCAGCACCACACCGCCTGAAGGGGCTGTGATTCCCGAACGTCATCCGCTCGCCCCTCAAACGGGTACCAAAGTGCCATCTCATTATGGCCACTGTTTTGGTTGCGGTGAATTGCACCCGACCGGCTTACATTTAGTTGCCCATGTTGGTGAAGGCGCAACGATCACAGCTGAATTCACGGTTACTGAAAATCATCAAGGCGCACCAGGTCTTGCTCATGGCGGATTGCTCTCATTAGCTTTCGATGAAGCACTCGGAAAGTTGATGTGGTTATTGCGTTCACCGGCTGTAACTGCACGCCTAGAGACAGATTTCATTCGCCCAGTCCCGCTAGGAACTACGCTTTATATAACCGCTGAAATTACTGGCCAAGTAAATCGCAAAGTTTATTCAGCAGCGGTTGGTCGCCTAGGTTCACCAGATGGCGAGATTGCCGTTAGGGCTGCAGCACTATTTGTAATTGTGCCGATGTCTCACTTCTTGACTAAAGCACCAGCAGGTTTCTTAAAGGAAGTCGCGAAGAATCCCGAGCTATTAGCGTTCGTTGATCCAGAGTTTGAAATTAATCCATGAGTGATCTGCAAGTATTGATCAAACGATTAGATCCAGGTGTGCCACTTCCTAAGTACTCTAAAGGTGGCGATGCCGGCGCCGATATCGTTACCCGAGTTGATTTAATGTTAGAGCCAGGGGAGCGCGCTCTCGCCCCGACCGGAATCGCAATTGCACTTCCTAATGGTTATGCCGCCTTCGCTCATCCGCGTTCAGGCCTGGCAATAAAGCACGGAGTATCTATGGTTAATGCACCAGGCACTATCGATGCGGGTTTTCGAGGCGAACTGCAAGTAATTCTGATTAACCTTGATCCGCGCGAGAGCATCACATTCAAACGTGGCGATCGCATTGCGCAATTAGTTTTTCAAAAAGTCGAGCACGCCGATTTTGTTGAAGTCGAAGAGTTACCAGGTTCTGGTCGCTCTGATGGCGGCTTTGGCTCAACTGGATTGGGTTAATCATGAGTGATCAAAAGAAAGTAATTGATGCTCTCGGTGGCAAAAAAGGTTTATTAGATTCGGGGTTACCTGCCCTCGTATTTCTGATTGCTTTCAATGTAACCAAGGACCTGCAGAGCGCCGCCACTGCTGCGATTATTACTGCTTTAGTTCTGGCGATTTTGCGGTTAGTTAAGAAAGATACCTTGCAACATGTCGTAACTGGCTTAATCGGAGTTGTGTTCTGTGCATTTTTAGCACGCAAGACTGGCTCTGCGGTTGATTATTACTTGCCAGGTTTGATCATCAACATTGTCTATGGTTCGGTTTATTTGGTTGCAAATGTAGTCGGATTACCAATTCTAGGATTAGTGCTCGGCCCGATTTTGGGCGAGAACTTACACTGGCGCAAAGTGGCAGAGCGCAAGCGCGCCTACATAAAAGCTAGTTGGCTCTGGGTTGGTTTATTCGTATCGCGGTTAATTGTGCAATACCCGCTTTATAAAACCGGGAACTTAAATGCTCTTGGCACCGCACGACTGGTTATGGGCTATCCGCTATTTGCAGCGGTCGCTTGGGGTTCTTGGTTAATCATTAGGAAAGTGCCTGCAGCGATTCCGCCGGAAAAATCTAACGATTAGTTAGCGATAAAGCATTGCTTTAGCAGATCTTCGGCCGCAGCTGTTGCGACGAATAGCAATTCATCGCCGGCTGTAAATACTTCATGTTGTTTAGGTGAGATAACACGCCCGTCACGAACGATCGCAGCTAGCGCTGAATTCTCAGGCAACGTGATTTCTTCAACGGTCAGACCCAAACAAGATGAGTTATCCGGAAGCGTAAGTTCAACTAAGTTTGCTTGACCCTGTCGGAAAGAGAATAAGCGAACTACATCGCCAACGGTTACGGCTTCTTCAACGAGTGCTGAAATAATTCTTGGAGTGGATACTGCAACATCTACGCCCCATGATGAATCAAACATCCATTCATTCTTCGGATGATTAATCCGGGCAACCACACGAGGTACGCCATATTCGGTCTTGCCCAAAAGTGAGGCTACTAAATTAACTTTGTCATCACCAGTTGCAGCCACCAGTACCTGGCAGGTATCTAGCTTTGCTTTATCAAGTGAGGTAATTTCGCAAGCATCGGCTAAGAGCCATTCAGCATCAGGCACGCTATCCATTTTTAGTGATTTAGGGTCGCGATCAATTAAAAGCACTTGATGGCCATTGTCTAGAAGTTCGCGCGCGATAGCGCGACCTACGTTGCCGGCACCGGCGATTGCAATTCTCACGTTATGACTCCTCGGGGGATCTAGCCATGGCGGCTTCGACGGCAGCGATTTTGCCTTCTTCGACAATTACATGAACCAAGTCGCCTTCTTGCAAAACAGTGTGCTCATCTGGAATTAAGCCTTCGCCTAAGCGAGTTATAAAGGCAACTCGAGCGCTCGTTATATTTTCAATTCGCAACACAGGAGAGCCATACCAATCAGCAGCTGGGTGTACTTCACTCAAACTGATGGTGCCGGTTGCATCGCGCCATTCGGAGCGAGCTCCTTCAGGCATTATGCGACGTGAAATTTGATCCGTTGCCCAAAGCACGGTGGCCACTGTCGGAATTCCTAGGCGTTGGTAAATTTCAGCCCGGCCGGAATCGTAAATTCGAGCAACTACATTGGAAACTCCAAAAACTTCGCGGGCTACCCGAGCGGCAATAATGTTTGAGTTGTCACCATTGCTTACAGCGGCGAATGCAGATGCGGTTTCAATTCCAGCCTCGACCAAGGTGTCGCGATCGAAGCCAACACCTGTGACAGTGCGACCTTTGAAGTCAGGTCCAAGTCTGCGGAATGCTTCGCGAGATTGATCAATGATGGCAACGGAATGGCCAGCGGCCTCAAGTTCGGCTGCTAAGGAAGATCCGACTCGACCGCAACCCATGATTACTACATGCACAAGGATCAACCTATCACCCTTAGGCTTACCAATTATGGAAACTGAGCGCACTGAATCTAAAAAGAGGGCGTTTCGAGTGGGTGAAAAGTTCACAACCACCATTGAAAAAGTGGCCCACGGCGGCCATTTCATTGCCCGACATGAAGGCGCGGTCTTCTTTATTCGCCATGGAATTCCAGGTGAAAGCGTAGTTGTTGAAGTAACTAGTACGGGCAAGTCATTTAACCGTGGCGATGTCTTAGAAGTTATTGAGCCTTCAGCCGATCGCGTCAAAGCCCCTTGTAGTTATGCCCATCGCCTGGGCTGTGGTGGGTGCGATTTCCAACATATTTCAGTTTCCCGACAGCGAGAGCTAAAGCGTGAAGTTATTACTGAGCAATTCGCACGCATCGCAAAAATGGATTTAAAAGTTGAGGTCGAAGAAGTATCTGAACCACTTCACTGGCGCACTCGAGCGATTTTAAATATTGATGGTTCAGGTAAAGCTGGCTTCTTTGGGTCACGTAGCCATAATTCGATTCAAATCGATGATTGTTTAACTTGTGTGCCGGAATTAAATTTGGCCGCGATAACCGCACGTTCCTGGCAACCAGATACCAAACTTGAAGTTAGCGCCAATAATTCAGGCGACCGAACAATTGCGAATGCGGGAGTCATTGAAGGTCCAAAAGAGTTGATCGAAACCGTTGGCAAGAATAGTTTTCAAGTAAGTCACTCCTCGTTCTGGCAGAGTCATAAGTTCGCGCCTGCAGTTTTAACTCATGCTGTGATGCAATTTGCTGATTTGCAAAGCGGTGACCAAGTATTAGATCTTTATGGGGGAGTTGGTTTGTTCACGGCAGCTGCGTTGTCAGCAGTTGGCACATCGGGGCGAGTCGATTTAGTTGAGGCTAGTTCTAGCGCCGTTGGTGATGCGAAAATCAATTTTGAAAATGTGTCTAATGTGAATATTTACCTTGGCGACGTGGCAAAAATTATGCCGCGAATTGGTTCTGCCGATGTAGTAATCCTCGATCCGCCCCGAGAAGGGGCCGGGCAATTGGTCTTGCAACAGATTTCCGCTTTAAGTCCGAAGCGGATTGTTTATGTCGCTTGCGACCCAGCCGCACTCGCCCGCGATTGTGCTTTTGCTAACGATCTTGGTTGGCAACTGAATAATGTGCGCGCATTTGATTTATTTCCGATGACTCACCACATTGAAATGGTTGCGTTGTTTACCCGCTCTGCGATAGATTAGGAAAGTATCTCGACATCAAGATACTTTTTTAGGAGGCGCAAGTGAGCAAGAATTCCTTCCAGGCCCAAACTTCACTTGAGGTTGCCGGTCAGAGCTATCAGATCTTCGACATTACGAAGTTGCCTGAAGCAGCATCGCTGCCATTTAGCTTGAAGGTATTGCTTGAAAACTTATTGCGCACCGAAGATGGCGCGAATATCACCGCTGAGCAGATTAAATCCCTTGCAAATTGGGATCCAGCGGTTGAACCAGATACTGAAATTCAATTTACGCCAGCCCGCGTTGTAATGCAGGACTTCACTGGAGTTCCTTGCATCGTGGACTTAGCAACAATGCGCGAAGCAATTGTGGAATTGGGCGGAGACCCAGCAAAGGTGAATCCACTTGCACCAGCTGAGTTAGTTATTGACCACTCGGTAATTGCAGATTTATTCGGAACTAAAGATTCTTTTACTCAAAATACCGATATTGAATATCAGCGCAACCAAGAGCGTTACCGTTTCTTGCGTTGGGGCCAAGGCGCCTTCGATGAATTTAAAGTTGTGCCACCTGGCACCGGAATTGTGCACCAGGTAAATATTGAGTTCTTAGCTCGCGTAGTAATGACTCGTAAGGTCGATGGCGTATTGCGCGCTTATCCAGATACCGTTGTTGGTACTGATTCTCACACCACCATGGTTAATGGTTTAGGTGTACTTGGTTGGGGCGTTGGCGGAATCGAAGCCGAAGCAGCTCTGCTAGGTCAGCCAGTTTCTATGTTGATCCCACGCGTAGTTGGATTTAAGTTAAATGGTTCATTGCCAGTTGGTACAACAGCTACTGACTTAGCGCTGACAATCACCGAGATCCTGCGCAAGCACGGGGTAGTAGGTAAGTTTGTGGAGTTCTATGGTCCAGGCGTTGTTGCAGTACCAATGGCTAACCGCGCAACTATCGGCAACATGAGTCCAGAATATGGTTCAACCGTTGCGATCTTCCCAATCGATGATGAGACTTTGAAGTACTTACGTCTAACTGGTCGCAGCGATGATCAAATTGCTTTGGTTGAGAGCTATGCCAAGAAGCAAGGTTTGTGGCATGACCCATCTGCGGCTCCTCGATTCTCTGAACATATCGAACTAGATCTATCAACTGTCGTGCCTTCGATTGCTGGCCCGAAGCGCCCACAAGATCGCATTGCCCTAAGTGGCTCAAAGGCAGAACTTGCTAAGTCACTACCTGGTTACCTAAGTGATAAGACAAGTGCAAACCCAATTGCGGTTAAAGTTGGCGCAACAGATACCACCATTACAAATGGCGATGTGGTTATCGCTTCAATTACTTCTTGTACCAATACTTCAAATCCATCAGTAATGATTGGTGCTGCACTGCTAGCTAAGAAGGCCGTTGAAAAGGGTCTGAAGTCCAAGCCTTGGGTAAAAACAACACTTGCTCCGGGTTCAAAAGTAGTCACTGATTACTATGACAAAGCTGGCCTTACCAAGTACATGGAAGATCTTGGTTTCCACCTAGTTGGTTATGGCTGCGTAACCTGTATCGGTAACTCTGGTCCGCTGCCAGTTGAAATTAGCAAAGCAGTTAATGAGCACGATCTAGCTGTTACCGCTGTGCTATCTGGTAACCGCAACTTTGAGGGTCGCATTAGCCCAGATGTGAAGATGAACTACTTAGCTTCGCCGCCGCTGGTTGTTGCTTACGCAATTGCGGGCACCATGAATCATGATTTCGAGAAAGATTCGCTGGGCAAAGACCAAGCTGGTAACGATGTTTATTTACGCGATATCTGGCCGTCTCAAGAAGAAATTGCTGCAGTTGTTGAAGCTTCTATTTCGTCTGAGATGTTTAAAAAAGATTACGCCAGTGTCTTTGAAGGCGATCATCGCTGGAAGTCGCTTGCGACACCAACTGGAAATACTTTTGAGTGGGATCTCAATTCAACTTATGTGCGCAAGGCGCCATATTTCGATGGGATGCCTGCTCAACCAAAGCCAGTAACTAATATTTCAGGCGCACGCGTATTGGCGATCCTGGGGGATTCAGTCACAACTGATCACATTTCTCCAGCCGGAAATATCAAAGCTGATTCACCAGCTGGCAAGTACTTAGCTGAGCACGGAATCGAACGAGTTGATTTCAACTCCTACGGTTCTCGTCGTGGTAATCACGAAGTAATGATTCGCGGAACATTTGCCAACATTCGCTTGAAGAATATGTTGCTCGATGGTGTTGAAGGTGGCTTCACTCGCAACTTCCTCGATGGCGGCGCCCAATCAACAATTTACGATGCATCAATGGACTATCAAGCAGCCGGTATTCCGCTAGTAATTCTGGCAGGTAAAGAATATGGCTCTGGCTCATCACGTGACTGGGCCGCAAAAGGCACCGCACTTCTTGGGGTTCGCGCAGTTATTGCTGAATCATTTGAACGCATTCACCGCTCGAACTTAATCGGCATGGGCGTTCTTCCATTGCAATTCCTTGACGGTCAAACTGCCGCAACTCTTGGTTTAACTGGCGAAGAAACTTTTGAGATTACTGGAATCGATGCGCTAAATACTGGTCCTTCACCTAAGGAGCTAGCCGTTAAGGCTGGCGATAAAACCTTCCAGGCTAAGTTACGTATCGATACGCCAGGCGAAGCCGATTACTACCGTCACGGTGGCATCATGCAATATGTATTGCGTTCGTTACTAGCTAACTAGTATCCAAGCGCAGGACAATTGAGCCTGGAAACCTTAGACTGTAGCCATGATTGAGCAGATTAAATCTCCTAAAGATTTAGCTGCCCTTTCGCCTGCTGAATTAATCGCGCTTGCTGCCGAGATTCGTGCTTTCCTAATTGCTAAAGTGACTAAAACTGGCGGGCACTTAGGGCCAAACCTGGGCGTTGTTGAGTTAACGATTGCTATCCATCGCATCTTTGATTCACCAAAAGATGTGGTTCTCTTTGATACTGGTCATCAAAGTTATGTCCATAAAATTTTGACTGGCCGTAGTGAAGGTTTTGATCATTTGCGCCAAAAGGGTGGACTATCTGGTTACCCAAGTCGCGTTGAAAGCGAACATGATGTTATTGAAAACTCACATGCATCTACAGCGCTTTCTTGGGGCGATGGAATTTCTCGCGGTTTTTCACTTACCGGCCAAAACGATCGCCATGTTGTTGTAGTTGTTGGCGATGGCGCGCTAACTGGCGGCATGTCATGGGAGGCACTTAATAACATTGCCACGGCTGAATCTCGCAATTTAGTAATTGTGGTTAACGATAATGAGCGCAGTTACTCGCCAACTATTGGTGGCATGGCAACTTATCTATCAACGCTGCGAGTGACTCGTGGCTATGAGAAGTTCCTGGACTGGGGCAAAGATGTTCTGCAGCGCACCCCAGTTGTTGGTGGCCCAATCTATGACACGTTACATGGCATGAAAAAAGGCATCAAAGACATTATTGCCCCGCAAGGAATGTTTGAAGATTTAGGTCTTAAATATATGGGGCCAGTTGATGGCCACGATATTGCAGCGATGGAGCGGGCACTGTTAAAGGCTAAAGCTTTTGGTGCCCCCGTAATTCTCCACGCGATTACCGAAAAAGGCCGCGGTTACGCACCCGCCATTGAGGATGAAGCCGAAAAGTTTCACGCCGTGGGCATCGTCGATCCGGAAACTGGTTTACCGATTGCAAAAGGCGTTACAACTTGGACCAGTGTTTTTTCCGATGAGTTAGTCAAACAAGGTGAGAGTAATCCGAAATTAATTGCGATTACAGCTGCCATGTTGGGACCAACTGGTTTAGATAAGTTTGCTGATAAGTTCCCAGATCGCACAATTGATGTGGGCATTGCTGAACAGCACGCAGTAACAAGTGCTGCTGGCCTAGCTTTTGCAGGCATGCATCCAGTAGTTGCGGTCTATGCGACATTCCTAAATCGCGCATTTGATCAAGTTTTATTAGATGTTGCGTTACATAAAGCAGGTGTGACTTTTGTATTAGATCGCGCCGGCATAACTGGCGATGACGGCGCTTCGCACAATGGTATTTGGGATCTTGCGCTGACCGGAATTATTCCTACGATGCATGTTGCTGCGCCTCGCGACGGGGCTCGCTTGCGCGAAGTACTTGCCGAGTCGATTCAAATTACTGATGCGCCATCAATGTTGCGCTATCCAAAGGGCGAAGTTATCGCCGACATTCCAGCTTTCGAACGTCGCGATGGCATCGATGTTCTCTACCGTGGCGAGAGTGCCGATGTGCTGTTAGTTAGCGTTGGCGCAATGGCGGCAATGGCAGTTGAGGCGGCGTCACAGGCTTACCGTGAGGGCGTCGGTGTAACAGTTATTGATCCCCGTTGGATCAAGCCGTTGCCACAATCATTAGTAACTATGGCAACTCGCTACAAGAGCGTGGTTGTTCTTGAAGATGGAATTCGCCATGGCGGTATTGCTAGCACCATTAGCGAGATGTTCCGAGATGCTGGGCTGCAAGTACCAATTCATTCAATTGGCGTACCACTAACGTTCTTAGAGCACGCCAAGCGAGGACAAATTTTAAGCGAACTAGGTATTACTGCTCAACAAATCTCGTTAAGCATTGTCGAATGGAGTGCATCCCTAAAAGATGGTTTCCTTTCGTCAGAAGGAGTTAGGCCAGAGATGCAACGCCCGCTGGATGAAAACGTTGACCAGAGACGGCTTCGCTAATACCTTCGCGATCTAGGTAAGGCAAGATTCCGCCGAGGTGCATTGGCCAACCGGCACCTAGCAACATGCAGATATCAATCTCAGCAGGAGTGCTTAC
>Ga0315902_10001616_pt1 | contig 36093 bp, 46 predicted proteins | sample LakEriMetagenome_9_FD_203523 | JGI IMG/M metagenome (GOLD analysis project Ga0315902, IMG submission 203523) | Freshwater fungal communities from buoy surface, Lake Erie, Ohio, United States - Buoy 12 MA117 | ecosystem: Environmental > Aquatic > Freshwater > Lake > Lake biofilm | place: USA... | reverse complement strand
GAAGCGGATGATGTGATTGCATATGCATCGGAAATGGTTACCGCACAAGGTGGACAATCTATTATCTACTCAACAGATAAAGATTTCTTGCAGATGGTTACAGAAACTACCAGAGTATATAATCCTGTTAAGAAAAAGACGTTTGATGTAAATACCGTAATAGAAGCATACGGCGTTCATCCCGATAATTTCGTACATTATCGAGCGTTACTTGGTGACAAGAGTGATAATATTGATGGTATCCGTGGGGCGGGAGAAAAAACAGTTCTTAAACTATTACCAGAATTGTTAGATAATTCCGACATGGTAGACTACAATTTTATAGAACAAAAATATACTGATGTAAAAAAGAAACCAAAATTAATTGAAAATATTTTAGATAATAAAGATGTTATAGAACGTAATATGCAATTAATGCAATTACGTGATGTGAATATTTCTACTGATGCAAAGATGAAAATTATTCATAAGTTGGATACAACTAAGACAGATTTACGCAAGATGGACTTGACAAAGTTGCTCATACGCAGTAAAGTTATATCTAACTTCCCGAATTACGATATGTGGTTAACATCCACATTTGTTCCACTAACGAGGTTCTCTAATGGTTCCAATAGTAGCAGCACCACAAAACTATGATAGTAATGTAGACAATCTTTCAAAGTATGGAATTGAATTCCAAACAAAAGTATTAGCATCTATTATTTCAGCTCCTGACTTTTTAGAGCAATCGTTTGATGTCATCAATCCATACTTCTTTGACAGTGATTCCGGTAAATGGCTTGCGAAGAAAACATTAACATATTACAACGAATACCGCACTTTACCAACATTAGAATATTTTAAGATCGAACTATCGCACGAGAGTGATGATTCTCTTCGTGCGGGAACTATCGAACTGCTCAGAAAGGTTGTCACCAAGGTTACAGACAGCGATGCACAATATGTTCGTGATAAGTTTCTTGATTTCGCTCGTAACCAATCACTTAAATCAGCAATTATTAAATCGGTAGATTTATTGCAAAGTGGCGACTATAATGCAATTAAAACCGTAGTTGATAATGCCCTTCGTAGTGGTCAACCAAAGGAAATCGGTCTAAACTGGTCAGAAGATATTGAGGGTCGTTTGGCTCGCATTTCTCGTGATACTGTGGCAACTGGTTGGGACGTAATTGATGCAATTACTGGTGGTGGATTGGGTGGTGGTGAACTTGGTGTTATCGCTGCTCCATCGGGTATTGGTAAGAGTTGGGCATTGTCTACCATCGGTGCAAACGCATTGAAGAAAGGAAAACGTGTTGTTCATTACACACTTGAACTAAATGAAAATTATGTCGGTATTCGTTATGATACTATTTTCACTGGTATTGAACCTGGTAAGATTCCAGATAACGTTGATACAGTCAAAGATGTGGTGTCACAGATTAACGGACAATTAATTATTAAGTATTATCCTGCTCGAAGTGCAACGTGTAATACACTAATGGCACACGTGCAACAGTTAACTGCATTGGGATATAAACCAGATATTATGTTGGTTGACTACGCAGACCTATTGAGGTCAGCAGAACGAGTAGATGCACGGTATCAAGAACTTGGTGCAATTTACGAAGAACTTCGTGGTATCGCTGGAGAATTGAATATTCCGTGTTGGACTGCTTCGCAGACGCAGAGAAGTTCTATTCAAGACGATGTAATTCAAGCAGATAAGATTTCCGAAAGTTATAATAAGATTATGACGGCAGACTTGGTTATTTCTCTGAGCAGAAAGTTAGAGGATAAAGTCAATAAGACAGGACGTGCCCATATCATTAAAAATAGATTTGGCGCAGACGGACAAACTTTCCCTGTCGTAATGGATACAAGTATCGGTCAAATCAATATTTATGATGAGAAGTCCACAAAGGGTATCCTTTTGAAAAAACAAATGGATAATCAAGCAAATGATGAACGAAGTAATTTGAGAAAAAAGCTAGCAGAAATGAGTGGACTAGAAAGTTTGGATGATTAAGTAACATATAATTTTTTCAGACAGAAGCAACCTATTTATTTTACCATAACCATTTAACATAGAGTAAGTTTGGAGTAAGCAAATGCAGATTGAAGCAAAGATTTTAAGTGATATTACAGTGTTTATGAAGTATGCAAAATATAATCCAGAACTACAACGTAGAGAAAACTGGAAAGAATTAGTTGATAGAAATAAAGAAATGCATTTGGAGAAGTATCCAAACTTAAAGGATGAAATAGAAAGCGCCTATAAATTTGTTTACGATAAAAAGATTCTTCCATCCATGCGTAGTTTACAATTCGCTGGTAAGCCAATTGCTATTAACAATGCACGTTTATACAATTGCTGCTTTTTACCAATTGATAATGTAGACGCATTCAGTGAAGTAATGTTCCTTTTGTTGTCTGGAACAGGTGTAGGATATTCTGTCCAACGTCATCACATTGAGCAACTCCCAGAAATTAATAAGCCCACCAAGTCCCGTCGTTATCTCGTCGGTGATAGTATTGAAGGTTGGGCAGATGCAGTGAAGGTAATGATTACTGCGTATATGAAGGGCAAGGCATTACCAGTATATGATTTTTCCGATATTCGTCCAAAGGGTGCACAACTTATCACTTCCGGTGGCAAGGCACCAGGACCAGAACCATTAAAGGATTGTTTACATAATGTTCAAAAAGTTCTTGACCGTAAGCAAAATGGTGAAAAGCTCACCACAATTGAAGTCCACGATATTCTATGCTATATTGCTGACGCTGTACTTGCTGGTGGAATTCGTCGTTCCGCTATGATTTCGTTGTTCGACATTGACGATGATGATATGTTGACTTGTAAGTTCGGCAACTGGTGGGAAAATAATCCACAACGTGGTCGTGCAAATAATAGTGCAGTAATCGTTCGTTCAAAGGTTGAAGAAGAAACATTCTTTGAATTGTGGAAGAAGATTGAACTCTCTGGTTCTGGTGAACCTGGATTCTTCTTTACAAATGACAAGGATTGGGGCATGAACCCGTGTGCAGAAATTTCACTTCGTCCTTTCCAATTCTGTAATCTTACCACTATTCATGCTGGTGATGTTGTTGATCAAGATGATTTGAATGCGCGTGCAAAGGCAGCAGCATTTATTGGCACATTACAAGCATCGTACACAGATTTTCACTATTTGAGAGATATATGGAAGAGAACCACGGAGAAGGAAGCGTTAATCGGCGTGAGTATGACTGGAATCGCATCGGGTGGAGTGTTGAAACTCGACATGAAGGAAGCTGCAAATATGGTAAAGGAAGAGAATGCACGTGTATCGTCCATAATTGGTACGATGCCAGCGGCCCGTTGCACAACCGTGAAGCCGGAAGGCACATCGTCCCTCGTTTTGGGTACGAGTAGTGGTATCCACGCTTGGCATAACAAGCACTACATTCGTCGTATCCGTGTTGGAAAGAATGAAAGTATCTATAGCTATCTAAAAATTAATCACCCAGAATTAATTACAGACGAGTATTTTAAACCAAATCTTCAAGCTGTCATTGAAGTGCCACAAAAGGCACCCGAAGGCGCGGTCACTCGTCAGGAATCCGCATTGGATTTGTTGAAGCGTGTATCTAAGGTATGGAAGGAATGGGTGAAGCCAGGTCATCGTAAGGGTGCAAATAAGAATAATGTATCCGTTACCGTGTCTATTAAGGATGGTGAATGGCAAGAAGTGGGTGAGTGGATGTGGGAAAACCGCGAGAACTTCACAGCATTGTCAGTACTCCCGTATTCCGACCACTCATATATTCAAGCACCATTCGAAGATGTAAACGAAGAAACCTATAATGAACTTATTGGGCATTTACACGATATCAACCTAGACGATGTAGTAGAATTCGTAGATGGTACTAATCTGTCTGGCGAGGTAGCATGTGGTGGTGGTGCCTGTGAAGTTGTTTGATAAACAATAACGGGTTATATTACCCATACATCGGAGATTTATGAGATTTTTGAAGAGCATTCTTGCGCTGACAGTATTGTGCGCCAACGCATCCTTCGCACAGGTTACGAGTGGAACTTTAAGCGGTATAACAAAAGATAATACTGGTAATGTTATTAGTAATGCAACGGTTACAGTCACATTTGTTCCAACATCACAAAAGGTGATGACACGTACAAATGAATACGGTAAGTTTAGTATTACTAACCTGAAACCAGGAAGTCCTTATGTTATTTCTATAACTTCATTGGGATATCGTCCAAAGTCTTTGGGCGATATTTCCGTTGAGTTGGGTAGAACAACTAATAAAGAAATTATTTTAGATAAGATTGTTGTACAGTTAGAGGGTGTACAAGTTGTTTCCGATGTAGCGGCGCAGGCAAGAAAAGATGGGGTGACTGCACAGTTAAATAGAGATAAGTTGGAAGTATTACCAACGTTGGGTCGTAGTTTGCAGGATATGACCAGAATGACACCACAAGGTAATGGTGTGTCATTTGCAGGTTCCAATTATCGGTATAACAACTTAACTATTGATGGTGCAGCATCTAATGATGCATTCGGATTTAGTCAGTCATCTGGTCAATCTACTGCATCTGTACCTACTGGAACCCCAGGTTCACTATCACGTACCCAACCTATTTCATTAGATGCTATCGAACAAGTGTCTGTTGCTATTGCTCCATATGATGTAAAGATTGGTAACTTCACAGGCGGTAGTGTTAATGCGGTGACTCGTTCGGGAACAAACAAACAAGAAGGATCAATTTATAGTTTTGGAAGAGCACCGCAATTGGTGGGAAATGGATTGTCGGGTGATATTCCATCATCATTCAATGAATATCAATTCGGCGGTCGTATTGGTGGTCCTGTAATCAAAGATAAATTGTTCTATTTCTTCAATACGGAAATTTCTCGTAGAACGGACCCTGTGCTATTCGCACCAGGAAGTCAAGGTGCATTGTTAAGTAAAGAAATTGCACAACAAATTCAAGATAGTTTAATTTCATTTGCAGCAAAATCAGGTATATCAAACTTTGATCCTGGTACGATTGGAGCATACAACATTCAGGCAAATAGTGAAAAATACTTCGGGCGGTTAGATTGGAACGTTGGTAATTCCATTCTCACAGTTCGAAGTAATTTTGTTAATGCATCGGCAGGTAATTTAGAACGTGGTCAAGCATTAAATAAACTTGCCTCACAAGATTTCAATCACATCAGTAGAACATTGAGCACAGTAGCAGAGTTGAAATCACAATTAGGTGTGGGTGTGTCCAATAGTTTACTAGCAGGATATTCGTTGGTAAATGACCATCGTGACCCTTACGGTTCAGAATACGCACCACAGATTGAAATCCAAGATATTCAATTTGGACAAATTAATGCTGGCGCAGATCGTGAAGGCGTGGTGTATCGTACCCGAACTAGCACGTTTGAACTCACAGATAATTTAATCTGGTCCAAGAACAATCATACAGTTACTTTGGGTACACACAATGAATTCTATAATGTCCAGTACACATTCGTGAATGGATATGCGGGACGTTGGCAATATTCAAACATTGCATCATTCTTTGCTAACAGACCTAATCGTATTCGTTCCACTTTTGATTTAACGGATAACAGTTTAGATTATGTATTGAATAATCCTGGAGCGAATTTCAATATCGCAGTACCAAGCGTGTATCTGCAAGATGAAATTACACTAACCGACAGATTGAAAGTAAGTCTGGGCATTCGTGCGGATTGGAACATCATTGATACACCAACACAGGCGACAGAGTTTACCAATCTAACATTAACGGACGGGACACAACCATATACCAAGTTTACTAACAATTATGGTACGTCATTAATGATTGCGCCTCGTGCGGGATTCATTTGGGAAACAAATAAAGTTACTGTTCGTGGTGGTGCAGGATTGTTCCAAGGACGTATGCCATTCGCATGGTTTGCTTACCCCTTCATTCATAATGGTTTGGTGGTAGGAAATGTGGATGCCCGACCAACAACCACAGTTCCTTTAATTGTTGACCCACTACGTCAACGTTCCGTGAGTAGTACAACCAACTATGAAATGAACATCATCACGGACAAATATGTACAACCACAAATGGTACGTGGAAATTTGGCATTGGATATTAAACTTCCTGGTGATGCATTGTTGGTGTTAGATGGAACCTATACAAAAACATTGAATGATATTTTATTCACCAATGTGGGATTACCTGGAGCTGCGGGTAATTTGGGAGGAGCTGATACTCGTCCTGTATACACCTCAACGCGATTGTCCACAACGGCAACAAATCCCTACACATCGGTGTTTGCATTACAAAATACCAATCTAGGATATCGGTATAATTTAACAGCAAATCTTAGTAAAAAGTGGAATCGGTGGGATATGATGACAGCGTATAGCTATGGTCAAGCAAAGGATTTGGCCAATGGTCAACGTAACTCATTTCAATCGCACGTAGAATATAATCAATTAGTGAAAGCTAATGAATATGAATTAACATGGTCCAACTATGATGTTCGTCATAGAATCGTGTCTAACGCCTCGTGGAATGTAAAAAAGAATACCGTAATTTCCGCAGTGTATACAGGAGCATCTGGTTCACCGTTCTCATATGTGTATTCGGGTGATTTGAATGGAGATGGGTCCAGTCATAATGACTTATTATATGTACCACGAAACGCCTCGGAAATTAAATTGGTCCCTTCAGCACGACCTACTGGACAAACCGATACACGAACGGAAGCACAAATCTGGGCAGACCTTGACAAGTTTATATCAAATGATGTATATTTAAACAGTCGTCGAGGACAGTACACGGAACGTAATGGTGGAAGAACACCGTGGAACCATAGAGTAGATGTTCGTGTAACAGAAACGCATGGTAGAATGCAGTATACATTTGATATAGCGAATATTGGTAATTTACTGAATGATTCGTGGGGCAGGTCGTATTTCGTTCCTAATCTCAATAACCAAAACGTATATCCGTTACAATACCGTTCTGGACGCGCAGTGGGTGGAACACCTACGTATAGTTTCGACCCAACCGTAAAAACATATCAGTACGATGATTTGTTATCACGTTGGCAAATGCAAGCAGGTATCCGAATTAATTTTTAAGAGGTTAATATGATTAAAGTAATGAGATTTACCGCACCGTGGTGTGCGCCGTGTAAAATGATTGCTCCTATTTTTAAGCAATTGCAGGAAGAAATGCCAGCAGTTACATTTGAAACAGTTGATGTTGATGCAAGTCCTGATTTGGCAACGCAGTATAAAGTTCGATCAGTTCCAACAATTATTATCTTTAAAAATGATATTGATGTTGTATCGTTAACAGGTGCAAATTCAAAAGCTGGATATACCGAATTAATTAATGATGTTATAAATGGTAAATTTGACAAATAATTAAAACTAATTATATCAGGAGCACTAACTTGAAAGTACAAAGATTATATGACACGGCTATACTCCCATCAAAAGCACACGCTGGAGATTTGGGGTATGATTTATACGCCAATGCACAAGTCTCAATATATCCAGATGAAACATTATTGGTAAAGACCGGTATCGCTATAGGATTTCCCGCTGGGTATGGTGGTATTATTCGTGATCGTTCTTCCATCGCTACGAAGAAAAAATTATTTGTAGTAGCGGGTATAATTGATAACGGATATACAGGTGAAATTCAGGTAGCATTACACAACGGTGGACCAGATATTAAGACAGTTTACATTGGTGACAAGATTGCACAACTAATCTTAATACCAACAGTGGATTTTGCAGTAGAAGAGGTTACTGAACTCACATCGGAAGATGGAAGGGGGAGCAATGGATTCGGTTCAACAGGCGGCTGATTTTAGTATTACCTTCACCAACGCGGCATTGGGTGAAATGAAAAAGTTTTCCGAAGCGGAAAATAGTGAATATTTCCGTATTTCGGTATTACCTGGTGGTTGTTCGGGATTTAAGTATAACTTCAATATCATTGATAATCCAGAAGAGGATGATGTTGTTGTAGAGCAGGAAAATGGGTTGAAGATTGTCATAGACCCCTTTTCCAGCTCTTACTTAAATGGTACATTGGTTCATTATGTCATAGACATGATGGGATCTGGGTTTACCTTTAAAAATCCAAACGCTACTGCTAAATGTGGATGTGGAAGTAGTTTTTCCGCATAAGAAATCTATATGAGAGAAATAAATACTCTATGGTTATTTTCCACACCAGTAGCAATTTTTAATTTATCGGATTTCGTCACCGATGATGTAAACCACGCATTACAAAATATTGGATACACAACGAATAGTTTAGTAGATGGAATTCGTGGTGACGCAGACCCAAGTAAGATACCCGCACTAAAACCATTATACAATAAATTCCAAGAGTGTATTGACGAGTACTCAAATAGAATTGGAATTCACACCAGTTATATTTATGAAAGCTGGATGAATATTCTAAGTATGAATGGTTCTGTTGGTGTTCATAGACATTATGATAGTGTAATTAGTGGAGCATATTATCCTTATGTGGACGAAGGAAGCGCACCAATTACATTTGTAAGTGCAACGGAAGGATTTAGAATGTTGGACGTACAGCATACAAGAAAAGATGCACCTGGTATGTATACATCTAATATAGAAAACGTGGAGTCGAAAACAGGACAGTTAGTATTATTTCCAAGTTGGGTTCAACATTACGTTCCACCAAATAAAACCAATATGAGAATTACGTTGAGTTTCAATACACAATATAACTTATGAGTCGTAAGAAAAAAGAAACTAAGTGTACAAGTAATAAAATTGAACAAACGGTTTCTACAATATTAACAAGACTTAATCTTCCTTTTGAAGAACAAGTTTCGGTGGATAGATACACCGTTGATTTTTTGGTAAATAAAAAATATATCGTGGAATGTTATGGTGACTTTTGGCACTGTAACCCGCAGCAATATACTTCTTCCTATTTTAATAAAGGTAAGAAAAAGACAGCCGAAGAAATTTGGCAACGTGATAATGAACGAAAGAAAAAATTTGAGCAGATGGGATTTAAATTTTTATGTTTATGGGAAAATGACATTAGAAATAATCCGAAAATTGTTCAATCAAAAATAAAGAAACATATTAAATTAGATGAGGGGTCATGAGAATTTTACTATTTGGTTTACCTGGTTCTGGAAAAACTACATTAGCACAAGAGTTGGTTAAGTTACTTCCAAACGCAGGTCATCTAAACGCAGACGCCATCCGTAAAGCATTTGAAGATTGGGATTTTAGTCCCGCCGGACGAGCACGACAAGCACTTCGTATGAGAACCATGTCCGATAATATTTTGGAAGAGGGTCGGGTGCAATATGTAGTATCTGATTTCGTGGCCCCAACCGCAGAACTCCGTGCTATCTACGAACCACACTTTGCAGTATGGATGGACACTATTACAGAGGGTCGGTTTGAAGATACTAACAAAGTGTGGCAAGTACCTACTGATAACGAATATAACGATCGTATTACACAATTTAATCCCGTAGAGGAAGAGGCACAGAGAATATGCAATTTAATTCTAAAGCATCAACAGTGTTAATGATTTTTTGTAAAAATCGGTGTTTTTGAGAGGCTTAATGATAAGTATAAGTATATGGTATTTTTGGAGATACACATGGCTTATACTTATTTATTAACTCACATACCCACTGGAAAACGATACTATGGTGTAAAATACGGTAAAAACTCACATCCAGAAAATTTATGGATTACTTATTTTTCAAGTTCTAAAATAGTAAAAGATTTAATAAAATCATATGGTAAGGATAGTTTTATAGCAGAGGTTAGAAAACTATTTGATACCCCAGAAGAAGCATTTGCGTGGGAACAAAAATTAATAAAGAAATGTAATTTAATACATAACACAAATTGGCTGAATGAAGGGTGTTTTGGAACTGGTAATCTAACATATGCTATGAAATACAAAACAAAAGAGCATATTGAAAAAGTGACTAAAAGTAGATTGAGTAAAAATTACAAACATTCACTGGAAACTCGTGAAAAAATAAAAGAAGCAAATTTACGAAGAACCGAAGATTGGAAAAATAAAATATCTGATAGTTTAACTGGAAAAAAACAGAGTGATGAAACCATACAAAAACGATCAGAAAAAATTAAAGAATTTTGGAGCAATCCAAAAAATAAAGAAATGATGCGAAAAAAACAAAAAGATGCATGGAAAAGTGGGCAACGAAAAACAAAACATGTATCGGAAGAAACGAAAAGAAAAATTAGTGAAACCTTAAAGAAAAAACACAGAGGTGAACATGCAGTTTAACCCCAAAGCACCCACTGGACTTATGGTGGGAAGATATCAACCCTGGCACAGAGGTCATCGTGCTCTATTTGAAAAGATTTTGTCTATTGCCGGACAAGTATGTATCGGCGTTCGTGATACTCACGGAACAACCGAAAAAGACCCATTGCCAATCGAAGATGTTATTTCTAGAATCCACGAAGATTTAGAACAAGATTACGCAGGTAAGTATACCATTTGGCAATTGCCAAATATTTCTGGTGTATACTATGGTCGTGATGTTGGTTATAAAGTCGAACAAATTAAGTTGGATGATGAAATTGAATCAATTAGTGCAACCCAAATTCGTAAGGAACTCGGAATATGATTATAAATGATACGAACGGTAACCAGTGGTGCTATGTAAAAATACCACGAACTGGTACGAAAGCATATAACAGTTTATTTGATGAATCATTTGCAAGTGAATTGAAAGCTAATAAATTTTATCCACTGGGTCATTCATCATACAGTATATTATCAACAGTCAATGATAGTTCTGTTAAGTACTTCACAGTAGTTAGAAATCCTGTTGATAGATTTATTTCTTCTTTACGTTATATGTTTGAACGTAAAGCAACAGACCCGCGAATTTCTTTTGTGCTTCCACATGATACTATTCACAATATGGTTACTTTTTTCTATGAAAATTTCAATAGAAATTGTCAACCAAAAGGAAACACATTAAGTGAAATATTTAATACGCAATCTGAATGGTTTATTGGTGCATTCTTTAAAACACAAAAGTTCTGGGCAAGCAGTTCGGAAATCACTGTGTTTAAATATGAAAACATATCTGAATTTAATAACTGGATAACAAATAATTTTACATATGACATCAGTAAACTTGAAGCATTGGACTTGATAGAAACCGATCCTTTGAATAACCTAGACTTTACTGACCCTGAATTTATTGAGTTGGCGGAGCATTTGTTCCACGAAGATTTTATTACATTTAATTACCCATTAAATTATTTAACTGATTAATTATGGTTCATCCAAAGCGACATAAGGATATTTTATAATGGTACATGTTAAATTAGATGATAAAATTGAAATTATTTCCGCAATAAATATTCCTAAACAACTGCAATTATAATGTTCTGCATTATAAGCTTACCAAGGGCAAGCAGTGTTGCAATACATTCGTGGATATTAGAAAGTTTGAGTATAAAGTATCCGGAATACAAACAATATGCTGATAATTTATTAAATACTACTCCTGAAATTTTTCAAAAAAGTATAGAAATATTTGAATATAAAGCTGGTGTAGAAAATATATTACATAGAGAAAATTCGGTATATGAACAAATCAGTCCGTATGTACTGTATGAGCAGATAATTGACACTACACCACTCCCAATAATTAATTTAAAAGTTGGTAAGTCGTATAACATAATAAATAAATTTATAAAAAACCAAAGATACAAGACTATAACCCTACTAAGACGAGATTTGCGACAACAATTTTTAAGTTTTATTTTGTCTATGTACACAAAAACATTTCACGGAGATCCACATATCATACACCAAAAAAGACAGATGATGTCGGGCATATATGTTTCCGAAGATATGTTTACTATGTGGTTTGAGTGGTTGTGCAGATTACACAGAATAAAACAATTAACGGATTATGTGTTTTATATTGAAGATTATGTAAACGATCCAGAAAAATTGTTAAAATATTTAGATTTACCAGAATTAGATAATTATTCCAAAGTAGTTCAAAAAACGATAGATAATAATTTAGTAGCTAAAATAACAAATATAGATGAATTTAATAAAAACTGGAACAAATATTGTTCTATATACAAGGATGTGATATGATGATTCACCCAAAACGACATATAGCAAAAACAATAAGTTATAGAATTCTTAGTACTACTATTGGATTTTTTACTATATGGGTTGTTAGTGGATCTATAAAAGTTGGTGCTGCGTTTGGTATAGCAGAATTATTGTGGAAACCAATACAATATTATATTCACGAGAGAGTTTGGTATAGATGGATAAAATTCGGAGTTGACAAAGACGCCGACTAAGGATATATTAAGAGAGACTATCAAGGAGAACTCGTTAATGTATCAGAATATTTTTATTGAAGATGGTGAAGGTCGTGGTATAGTACATCTCTGGGATGACCAGGAAGGCTATACCACGTTGCCGTTTTCACAGTTTGATTATGCATATAAGGCTGACCGTAATGGGTCTAAGTTGAGTATGACAGGTGTTCGTGTTAGTAAAACCAAGATGTATAAGTGGGATGACCCAACCTTATTTGAAAGTGATATTCCCCGTGAAACTCGTGTAATCACAGATTTATATTTGGATAGTGACGAACCATCAAAGGGTCACAAAGTTATTTTCTTTGACATTGAGGTGTCAATGGAAAATGGTATTCCGAATATTGAAAACCCGAACAATGAAGTTACCGCCGTTACCCTTTATGATAATGTCACGAAGGAATATACGGTATTGGTACTAGACAAAACAGGGTCTAGACAAAACTATAAGAAGGGTGATATTGACACGTACTTCTTTGATAACGAACTAGACTTACTTTACAAGTTCATTGATGTATATGAAGCTATCGGTCCCACTATTATTACGGGATGGAATAGTGATTATTTTGACGTACCTTATCTTTACAATCGGTTAAAGCAACAGTGTGGAAACGGTATTGCAAACCGACTGTCCCCTATTGGAAAGTTGAAGTATTCCAAGTTTCGAAAGAAGTGGATGATTGCCGGTGTGACATCACTGGATTATCTTGACCTTTATAAGAAGTTCACCTACGGACAACAGCAAAACTACCGTCTGGATACGATTGGTCGTATTGAAGTTGGTATGGGTAAGGTAGAATACGAAGGGTCACTTGATGACCTGTTTGAAAATGACCTTGATAAGTTTATTGATTATAACGTGCAAGACGTACGTATCATCGTGGAAATTGACAAGAAAATGAAGTTGATTGAGTTGGTTCGTGGTATTTGTCACGTTGGTCATGTACAATACGAAGATTATTGTTACAGCTCCAAGTTCCTCGAAGGAACAATCATTACCTATCTACACCGCAAGGGATTGGTGGTAAGCAACAAGCCTGCCGATGGTCGGCAGTTGATGAATGACCGTGTAGAGAATAATGATGAAGGATTCTCTGGTGCATACGTGAAACCTCCTGTACCAGGTTTGTACGATTGGATTTATTCACTCGACTTGCAATCACTATACCCAAGTATCATTATGAGTCTCAATATTAGTCCAGAGACTAAACGCGGGTTTGTGACGAATTGGGACGTTGAGAAGCACCGTAAGGGTGAAATTGATATCTATCTGGTACGTGATAAGGACACGGACGCGATTACTCGTTTGCCTCGTGAAAACTTTATTAAGTTTATGAACACGGCAAATATGTACATCAGTTCTAATGGTGTATTGTATGATGCTAACAAGACGGGTATTATTCCAGAAGTACTTGACCGTTGGTTCGCAGAACGAGTAGAATATAAGAATTTGATGAAGAAGTATAAGAACGAAGGTAACGCAGAGTTGGCAGACTATTACGATCGTCGTCAACACATTCAGAAGATTTTCTTGAATTCCTTGTATGGTGTTCTTGGACTTCCTATCTTCCGTTTCTTTGACATTGACAACGCATTGGCCGTTACAGCAACGGGACAAGATGTTATTAAGAATAGTGCAGAGTTTGCAAATAATTTGTATAACGACAGACTGAAAGACGATAAGGATTATTGTATCTATATTGATACCGACTCGTTATACTTTTCATCCAAAGCACTACTACCAGAAAACGCAGAACCAAAGGACTTTACTATTAAATTGGCTCGTGCGGTGGAAAACAAGTTGAACGACTACTATAACGTAATGTCGAAGGAATTGTTTTTCTGTGATAAGCACAGGTTCTATATTAAGGGTGAGTCTGTCGCCAGTAAGGGTGTGTGGATTGCTAAGAAGCGATACGCTATGAACGCGGTGTATGATTTGGAATCTAACCTAGATGTTGATAATAAAATCAAGATTAAGGGATTGGATGTAGTACGGTCAACATTTCCGCCGGCATTCCGTACGTTTATGAATGGGGTATTGAAGGACGTACTAGGTGGCATCACCAAGGGTGATATGGATAAAAAAGTATTAGATTTTCGTGTCGCGTTGGATAATGAGAACTATATCAACGTTGCTAGAAACACATCGGTTAAAAACATCTCAGAATATGAAAAGGGTGCTGGTAAACAATTGGGTGAGTTTAAGAAGGGAACTCCCGCACACGTAAAGGCGTGTATTACATACAACCGAATGTTGCGTCATTTTAACATACAAAACAAGTATGAAAAAATTTCAGACGGTGAAAAGATTAAGTATGTGTATCTCAAAACAAATCCGTGGAATCTAGAAACCATTGCCGTAAAGGGATACAATGACCCGAAGGAAATTACGGATATCGCTTCGCAGTATATTGATTACGAGGCATTGTTTGTGAACGAATTAAAAACAAAACTAGAAGATTTTTACAGTGCATTAGGATGGGGACTTCTTCCTACTGATGTCAATCAAAAAGCAGATGAATTCTTTTCATTCTAAGAGGTTATTATGGAACGACCAAACAAGATTACGTTTTATAGAAATCAAAGAAATAAGTTAATCCCTGGGTGGAACGTTCGTTCTGCATCACCAAAAAGAACGTGGATGGACGAGTATAAGCATATGTACCGATGCCTTCCAATGACTATCGCAAATCAAAACGGATGGGTTATTGAATGTCCGTGTGACATCAGTGCTGTTTGGTTTGGTGGACAAGACAAACGTTCTATGCACTTTTGGTTGGACCCAGAATATAACGTATCAAATCAGTGGGTGAAGTGTCATTTTGTTGGCGGAGTTATCACGTTTGAATTTGATTTCTTAGTTAAAACAAACGAAAAAGTTAATATGTTGGTTCGTGGTGCACCGAATTTCTTTATTGATGGGGCACATCCTTTGGAGGGTGTAGTTGAAACAGATTGGTTAAACTACACATTTACAATGAACTGGCGTGTTACAGAAATAAATAAAATTGTAAAGTTTAAAAAGGGTGACCCCATCTGTTTCATTCAACCAATTCCACACAATTATGCGGAAACGTTTGATTTTGAAATCAAACATTTGGATGAAAATCCTGAGTTGTATGAAAAATTTCATACGTATAATAATTCACGTATGCAATTCAGTGCAGATAAAAAAGCTGGAAAGCATAACAAGGATTGGCAGCGGCATTATTTTAATGGAATGGAAGTAGGAAATAATACGGAAATCGGTGAGGACAGACACGCTATCAAATTAAACTTGGTTGATCCCAAAGATCAAAAATTGGTGTCCAATACTGTTATCGTAACTAACACCCAGTATAATCACAATCACACCGATACGTTTGTCAATGTAAATGAAGTGAAAAAGACAGCATACGAGTATGTACGAGACTGTATCAAAACCGATACAGCGCCAAGTCCAATTCATGGTATCGGGACGTTTGCTCTCTGTGATATTAAAAAAGGTGAAGAAGTATTTCCAAAATGGACGGGTGAAAGTGGTACATATGGTGTAACCCCAAAAGAATTTAATGCATTGCCAACATACGTGCAGAATATTATTCTGAAATCGTATGAAAATACCAAAGAAAATTTCTATTGGTTCAAGTTACATAAAGACGGTTGTTTTAACTTAGCTAATCCCTATGTGTATATGAACACCGCAGAAGAAAATGGTAACGTGGATTCCAACACAGGAAAAGCATTAAAAGATATTAGTTTGGGTGAAGAAATTTTGGGTACTTATAAATTAGAAAATACTAAACCTAAGTTAGAAGTTCTTAAATAGTATTTAATAAAGGACTTGACATTTTGTGGGATGTGTGATATATTTCATACATCCCCTATTCCTTGGAGATTAACATGCTATTCAAAACCAGTGTTATCATTGTGGGATTGTTCGCAATCTTCGTGTTGATTAGTGCAATATATGCCCATATCAGTTATGCTATTATGAAGATGGATTCGGAGAGGGATATTTCATGACATGGGACTGGTTATTCGGTGCAAAGTTGTTTCTGATTTCTTTAATCATTATGTTCATCCTCGACAGGGTTATCAAATGAAAATCGTCAAGTCAAGTGAATGGTTAATTTCCGAAAACAAGAATGGTGGTGAAAAGTTCTGGCGTTTACACATCGTCAAGGACGGTGCAGACTATTACACGCAGACTGAATGGTACCAGATTAGTAAGACTGGTCGTGAAACGAAACGTCAGACCTCCGAACCATACTTTGCTGCTCCCACGAACGTTGGTCGTGCAAATGAACGAAATTCCCAAGAGCAGGCAGACTTTGAGTATGATGCCGTTATCAAGAAGCAACGTGACAAGGGATTCCGTGCAAAGGGTGAACGGAAAGATGTTCGTCCAATGCCGATGCTCGCCCATAAGTTCTCTGACCATAAAGGAAAGGTGGAATTTCCTGTTTACGTTCAGCCCAAGTTGAACGGGATGCGAATGCTGTTCGATGGTGAGAACGGCTGGAGTCGGGGAAACAAGGAAGTCATTCCCGAAGTTATTCAGCACTTGAAGTTTGATGCAGGCGGGTTTATTCTTGATGGTGAGCTGATGTTGCCGAACAACGTACTGTTGCAGGAGAGTATGACGGCAATCAAGAAATATCGTCCAGAATTGTCACCAAATCTTTTATATCACGTATATGATATTGTGGATAGTGAACTTCCTTATGCGAAACGTCAGCAGATTATTCACGATATTCTCCACGATGCTCCCCCCAACGTTGTTCGTGTTCCTACGTGGGAAGCTTTCAATGAGGCGGATGTGTTGGTCTGGCATAAGTCATTCACTCGTGATGGGTTTGAAGGAACGATGATTCGAAATCCAGATATGCAGTATGAAATTGGAAAACGGTCATATTCACTACTTAAATTAAAGGATTTTATTGATGCTGAATATCGTATTGTTGATATTATTGACGGTGATGGAAGCGATAAGAATCTCGCCATATTTATTCTCGAAACCGATGATGGACAGCATTTTAATTGCCGTCCGGAGGGATCACAAGAAAATCGTAGAGAACTTTACAAGAACCGCTCTAAACTGATTGGTCTATATGTGACTGTGAGGTATCAAGAATTATCCAGAGATGGTATACCCATCTTCCCAGTGGGAGTCGGTATTAGAGAATTGGGAGACTTTTAAAATACAGGCGGTGCAGTCGGTCGGGACGACGGTAGTAAATTGGGCTCGCTACTCGTTATATCTTTTACTACGCTAGCCAAGGACTTAGGGAAACCTATGTGGGGTTCGAATCCCCCACCGCCACTATGAGGTGATTATGGCATTAGAAAACTATTTTGTAGAGCATATCAGTTTTTCGGAAACAGTTAGAAATTTTCTTCGTCGTTGGCATTATTCGGATTATGTGAATATACAAGAAAAAGAAACATTTGGATTATTTCGCGAAGGAACATTCCTGCCAGAATTGGTGGGTGTTTGCGTTTATACCCGTCCAGCAGGTGCTTCTGCGGCACAGAAATATTATCCCACCGATCCTGACAAATGTTTAGAACTTCGTAGATTATGTTTAATTGATGACACGCCAAAGAACGCTGAAAGTTTTTTTGTAGGTAGGACATTAAAATGGTTACGAAAAAATAGTGAGTGGAAATTCGTAGTCAGCTATGCAGACGAACAGCAAGGACACAAAGGTATTATTTATAAAGCAGCAAACTTTAAATACGAAGGTATGACTGCGCCAGGAACTACATTGATGGTAGACGGAAAATCGTTCCACGTTCGCACACTTACTATGGTGGATAGACCATACGGGGTGGAAATCAATAACAGATACAAACGTGGTGACCCAGGCGTACAGGTAATAAAAACCAAACCAAAACACATCTATACCTACGCATTATGAACGATGATGAAAATAAAAATCCAAACGCATTAACGTATGGAATCACACCTAACGCACCAGCAACAATTCATCCAGTTGATGTTGATACTTGGAAAGCAGAAGTGTCTCCCACGTTTAAACATTATTTTAAAGAACGGTATGATGTTGTTGTACGGGATTATGAAAAGTTGGTACGAGAATATTCTATCAATAAAATGTTGTATGAAAGTTCAATAAGTTTTAAGCCGAATATTGGGGATACTTACTATCTATATAAGAAGCAAAATGGATCTGCTTTTATATCACTGGTAAATCCTGCTCAAGCGTTCTGGGGTGGATATGTCGGTACCTTTAAATTAAACGCCCAGTATGCATGGGAAGAGGTTTTATGACAATAGATTATAGTAGGGTTATCCAAGCACAACCCGATGGTTATGATGTAGAGGTGTTTAAACAAATTAAGTTGCAAAAGGGATTTGTTAAAAAAGAATTTCCATATAAGAAAGTTTCTGGTATGTATGTTCATTCTTTTAATCCATCTACATTACCCACCTCATTTGCCAATAACGATTCTCACTTAAATACATTGGCACAAATTGCTCCACGAGCAGTACCTACTATATGGAATACCATAACAAATTTAGTGGATGTATTCACTCCAATCGAACTTGCAGCCGATAGGAACGAATTCTCATGTCAGTTGGCGGCAGTTGAATATCCAAATTCTTGGATTGTTATGGCTCCTCTTCCTGGTGATGCAGTGGTTACGGTTCGAAACATGTATCACGAAATGATTCATTGGAAATTTACAGCACTAGGATTTGGAAAGGGATGTACACCAGAAGTATTCGATATGTTACATCACAATAATGAATTTGTCTTAAATCCAGTTGAAGAACTACATCACTCTATTGTGAATAGTTATGATGACACAGCACAAGCTGCTGTTGGACACAAAGCATCAGGCCGTCCCATTAGTGCGTCACTTCATGCATATGCCTCATTCTTAGGTGAAGCTGAAGTATCTCTACGTTTCGTACAACACGATTTTAAAGCACATTACCATTGGTTGGGTTACGCGAAGAAGTGGGGAGACAGATTGAACGAATCCTTGGAGGCTTTGATGTTAAAGGCACATACCACGGAAAAGGGAGCACAATTACTTCTTGGATTGTACCGATGGACTCGTGATTATCAAGAAGAATATAAAGACACACTTAAAACATTATCCAAATTAATGTAATGTATTCGTTGACCGCATCTCTTCCGTATCACTTATATGGTAAAGTTCGTCGTGAATTTATTACCAATGGAACGGACACTGGACTAGATAATTGTATTATTCATGCAGTCTCAGTTAGACCCACCCAAGCGTTGACATTTTCTGTGTTATTGGAAAATGGTGCACAATATCGTGGTGTACCCATTCACGGACTTGTTATTGGACAAGATACCACCAAACAAATACCTCCTGCAAAAAATTTACATACTCATCAAGTGTGGGGATGTTTCGGTACAGAATTTGGTATTATAGATATGAAGTTTTCCAAAGGATTAAGTGCTGAGTGGATAGATTCGCACGGTAACAAATTTTCCGGCCGTGGATTGGGATGGGCAATCGAATTTTATGATGATGGTTATTCCAACGCACCACAACAAGATAAAAGTTTTAATATGTTGGTGTCGGAAGAGGGGTATCTCGCAGCCATGCCAAACAATCGGGTACGATGGTGGGAAGATAGCTTCACTAATTGGAAATTACCAATAAAATTAAAAGTGAATCACAAAATATATTATGTAGAAAGTATAGGAATTAATCCAGAAGAAACTGCTTTTGTAAAGGAGTAAAGTATGGGAATGTTTGATTATATAAAATGTGAAATACAATTACCGGGATATTCCTTTATTACTAACGAAGAATTCCAAACAAAATCATTTGATAATGTTATGGAACAATATGTTATTACTGCAAAGGGTCAGATATATTGTGAGAAGTGGGATTATGAATGGGTAGACGATGAAACACGACCTATTGTAAAAGGATATTTAAAAAAAGTAGAAGGTACTTATCGCAGGGACTACTTGACAGATTTGCACGGTGATATTAGATTTTACAATGGTATTCCGATAGACGGGAAAAAATACGATTACTTCGCACGATTTAGTTATGGTAAACTTGACAGATTGTGGATGCGGGAGTGGGATAGATGGTAAACGATGTAGTTTTTGAAAAAATTATTGAAGATAAAGAACGTACATTTGTTCTTACCAATTCTTGTACACCCAAATCTATATTTACGTGGAGTAATGTAGAAAGTTATATAAATGATAATTACCACAATTCCGATATTGTTATTATTGGTGATAATAAATCAAAAATAGAAACATACAGAAGTACAGAAACAAGTAGTACACCTACTAAAACTATAGCTTCTGAAATTTATGATGGTAAATCATTTATATTAAATGCAATGGAACGGTATACCAAAGGACTATTCTACGCATCAAATATATTTTCACAGATACAAAATAGATATGTCAGTACAAATATTTACGGTGGATTGAAAAATACTTCCAAGTCATTCCACGCACACGCAGATTCCCAATATGTGTTAATATTACAATTAGATGGAATTTCCGATTGGACAGTATACGCAGAAACTTGGAACGGAAATCCAAATGAAGTTATTTGTTTAAATGATGATTTATTAAAAAAAGATTTGGTGTACACTTTACATCCTGGGGATGTGTTGTATATTCCATACAGAAGGTATCATAAGTGTATTCCAAGAAGTAAACGATTGTCAGCAAGTATAAGTGCAGATTTTGGTACGGTACGCCCATCACATTACGGTGATTGGTTCGGTTTTAATTAAACAACAGAGGTTAAACGGTTATGGAAAAGACAAAGTTAGAAAAGTTCATTAGTAAGTATTCTCTTGGTGGTTCTTGTGAAAGTGTGTTGTGGAAGTCGGACGGTAATGATATCACCGTAAAGTGTATTTCCGACGACAAGAATGTACTTGGTATCGTCACGGTTAAGGACGCCAAGCTGGACGAAGGTGACTATGGTATCTTTGATACTAAGCAGTTGTCATCAATGCTATCAGTTCTGGGTGAAGCTGTTACGATTACCACTAAGAAGGTCGGTGATAGAGTTTCTGCTATCCACCTCACCGATAGTAACGCAAAGGTTGATTACGTATTGGCGGATTCCGCAGTTATCCCCGCTGCGCCTGATTTGAAGCAACTCCCCGCATTTGATATTGAAATCAAGCTGGACCAGAAGGTGATGAATACCTTCTTGAAGGCTCGTGGTGCATTGTCCGATGTAGAAACTTTTACCGTCCTTAGTGATGGTGATTCTGCACAGATTGTTCTTGGATATTCTGATATGAATACCAATCGTATCACTCTTGATGTAGAAACTACAAAGAATGCAAAAATTACTCCCATCAATTTCTCTGCACGATACTTTAAGGAAATTATCGCTGCAAATAAGGAAGCAGCTAGTGGTGTCTTGAAGGTTAGTAGTAAGGGATTGGCATATGTCAAGTTTGGTGTCACTGATTACAACACCGATTACTACCTCGTTCAGATTCAGACAGCTTCCTAATGTCATTCTTTGAGTTCAACGATACTCCAAAGCAAGCACAGTATACACCCCCTTCTGCGAAGAAACCGCCGAAGGGTGGTGTTGTCTTGAACACCAGTGCCACTGATTTTTTCAGTGGTGAAGGTACATCGTTTGATTTTGACATAGAAAAAAATAAGTTTGTTCAACATATGGGTATGTTGAAAAATCAATCGGTGCAAGAAAATACGTTGTATAAGAAGTGGAAAGAACTAACAACGGATTTTAATAATACAAAAGATATTCAGCTTGCACAAATTGTTGAAGCCAAAATATGGCGGCCAACAGATATTCTCAACAAAGATTTAACTGTTGAAGAAATCAATAAATTAGATCCAGAAGTTGTTATTGTTGAACCCGATAATACTTCGTTATTTAGTGATTGGAAATATCTTCGTGTTATGTGTTCTACGTTTGAGTTTACGGCAAATCCAGGTCGTCTTGTTCGTATTCTTATTCGTGACAAGAACTCTGGTAAGTACCTTGGCGTTTGTGCATTGGGTTCTGATGTTGCCTCTGTTGGTGTTCGTGATAAATGGATTGGATGGACTAAGGAGAATAAATTTGAAGATGGATTACTCAACTCAACATCAATCGGAACCACCATCGTACCAACACAACCGTTTGGGTATAATTTCCTTGGTGGTAAATTGGTTGCATCGTTGTTGGCAACGAAGTCTGTCCGTGATTACTGGAATTCTAAATTTGGAAATATCCTTGTGGGATTAACCACCACATCGTTGTATGGTTCACACAGTATGTACCAACGAATTCCATTCTGGAAAGAATTAGGAGTTACCGCCGGTAAGATTGCATTGAAACCAGACGATGATATTTTCCAAGAGTGGGCAAACTATCTAAAAGTTAATCATTCGGAAGGATTTGATAAAGCAACAATTCCGTATGTCGCAGATATTACACAAGAAGGTGAAGAATGGGTATGTGCGGACGAGTTTATCCGTATCACTGCAACCACCAAAGAAGAATTGATTGCTAAATTAGAAGCAGACAATTATTCTGTTCATACATCTGGTGAAGTATACGATAAAAAATCACGACACAAATTCCCACCAACGGGACCAAAGCAACAGACTATGTTATTGTTGTTTAAGATATTAGGTATTAAAGCAAGTGATTATGAGCATGGATTTCAACGTGGTGTATACTTCGCACCTGTCTATGAAAATACTCGTGAATTTCTTCGTGGAGAAATCAACGAAGATAAACTAATATTATCACAGAAGTTGACAAATGATGTTGAGAGTGTTATGTTATGGTGGAGAGATAAAGCAATCAAAAGATATTTGAATCTATTTGATAATAATCGTTTAAATGGTGAAACATTATATTATCGTAAAATGGTTCAGATGACTTGGGATGAAACCAAGAACACTTACTTGAATGAGGTTGGAAGATAATGATTGATAATACAATCTGGGCAGAACGCTACCGGCCTGATACGTTGGAGAATTACATTGGTAACGAACACGTAAAGAACAAATTAACTCAATTTATCGCAGAGCAAGATGTACCGCATCTACTCTTCTGCGGTACAGCTGGTACTGGTAAGACTACCGCAGCAAAGATTCTGGTCAAGAATATTGATTGTGATTACTTGTTTATCAATGCATCGGATGAAAACTCCGTAGATACGATTCGTACTAAGATTAAGAACTTCGCAGCAACAATGAGTTTTAAACCCTTGAAGATTATCGTACTCGACGAGGCGGATTACATTACCCCACAGGCACAGGCAGCACTTCGTAACTTGATGGAAGTGTTCAGTAAGAATACTCGTTTCATCTTGACCTGTAATTATGTGGAACGTATTATTGATCCTCTGATTAGTAGAGCACAAGTATTCAAGTTGACCCCACCATCTAAAAAAGAGGTGGCAGTTCACTTAATGAAAATTTTGGAGAAGGAACATGTTGGATTTGATAAGTCTGTTATCGCAACCTTGGTTAACGCATATTACCCAGACATTCGCCGGATTATTAATACTTCGCAAAATCAAACAAGTGGCGGTAGACTGGAACTCAACGTTGAGGAAGTAATCGCTGGGGATTACAAGTTGAAGGTGTTAGATGTCTTGATGAGTAATCTTCCATTGAAAGATAAGGTTAATGAAATAAGACAGATTGTGGCAGATAGTAATGTAAAGGATTTTGCTGAACTGTATAGATTACTCTTTGATAAGGTAACTGATTACGCACCGGCAAAAGTACCACATACTATTCGAGAAATCGCAGAAGGACAGTATCGTGATAGTTTTGTAGTAGATAAGGAAATTAATTTTGTAGCAGCGTTGTATAACATTTTAAATGGTTGAGGAATTATGTCAAAGAATAACCGATTTGGTGGACCACCACCGCAACAGCCGCAGTTGAATGTGGATTTGTCAAAGGCAGACGATGTTTCCTGCGAACGTTGTGGTAATTACACCTTTGAACAAGTGATGTTGATGAAGCGGATGTCTGCACTTATTTCACCAACTGGTAAGGAAGCAATTGTACCTATTCCTACCTTTTCGTGTAATGCATGTGGTCATATTAATAAGTCATTTCTTCCTGTAATTCCCAAGGGAATGGAAGAGGAAGCAGCAACCGAAGTGGAAAAGGCTCCGAGCAAGCCCTCACTCATTTTAGAGAAGTAATATGTCAAAAACTACTAACGCAGTAGCACCAATTGTATCGGCACCAGCAGCACCAGTAACAACTATGCGAGATGCTGGAATTTATTACTTGTGTGATGAGTTTAATACCAATGTAGCAAAAGATGTCGTTACGTGGATACTAGATTCAAACATTCAGAAAAGTAAGAAGCATGACCATCTTACATTGATGATTACCAGTTATGGTGGTGACTTGTCAGCTGCATTCGCTATTATTGACGTAATGCGAGGTAGTGCAATCCCTGTTCGTACGATTGGTCTTGGATGTATCGCATCGGCTGGGTTGTTAACATTCATTTCTGGTGAGAAGGGACATCGTATCATTACGCCGAATACGAGTATTCTCTCACATCAGTGGTCGTGGGGACAGGTAGGTAAGGAGCACGAACTCATCGCAACGATGCGTGAGTTTGAGTTGACTACGATTCGTATGATTAATCATTACAAGAAGTGTACTGGATTGGCAGAAAAGGTTGTTCGTGAACGACTTCTTCCACCGCAGGATGTGTGGTTAGCTCCGCAGGAAGCGTTGAAATATAAAATCTGTGATAAGGTACAGGACATCAAGTAATATATGGAACAAACGTTTGTTGATAAGTCCCGTGTCTCAGTTAGAGAAATTAGTAAAGCTGTGGCACGGGATTTTATCGAAAAGCACCATTACACACATAAGTTCAGTTCCACACGATATGCCCTAGGGATTTTTTATCGTGAGGAAACTGAACATATGTTCTTTGCCGGTGAAAACGAACAGTTGATTGGTTGTATGACTTATGGGCATCCTGTAAGTAATAGAACGGTTGATAGTATTGTAGACGGATTAGAACTAGACGAAGTATTAGAACTCACCAGATTGGTTATTCTTGATGGGTATGGAAAGAATATTGAAAGTTATTCTATTGCACAATCCTTCCACTGGATGAGAGATAATGATTCACGAGTAAAAGTATTGGTCAGTTACGCAGACCCAGAACAATCACACACGGGTGGTATTTACCGAGCAACGAATTGGATATATCAGGGATGTGGATATTCCAAGTTGATGCCTGATTTCTCACTTCTCTTAGAGGAAGGAGGATTGTGGATGCACTCACGAACAGTGGGGGCAAAGTTTGGTAATAAATCCGTGGAGAATCTAGCAAAACGAATTGGTCGTACGTTTTGGAGAAAAGAGGAAACAGCCAAACATCGGTATATTTATTTTCTCTGTGACAAGAAGGAAAAGAAGCGTATGATGAAAAACTTAAAAATTCCAGTCATACCATATAACGATATTAAAGAATACGTACAGTTGATTCAAAAGGTCACTGTTACCGATGGAGTTGTGGAAAACATCGAAGTTATTCAAGGTGTAGATAATGGGTGGAAACCTCAGAAAGTAGAATTGAAGGAGAATGTATGAGAGTAGCTATTGTTTCGACCCCACGTACGTGTTCAAGTATGTTGGGAACACTTTTCTCTACAAAGTTTAATTTAACAGATTATTCGGAATTGTTTTCCGAAGGTCCGATTGTAAAATCCGTGGAAGAAAAATTAGACATGATGACGAACACGGATGATTTTTCTGTTAAGATTACCAGTACCACATTGACAAGTTATAAAAATATATTAGATTACCAGACATTTCCGTGGCATGCATTTGATAGAATTGTTTTGGCCGAAAGATTGGATATCACGCAACAAGCTGCAAGTTGGTTACTATTGTCGTATGCACAGGAAAATGGTAATGGTGAACACGCAGCACTGGTAGAGTTTTTAACTGAGCAATTGGAAACACCCGAAAATATTCCACTTGACAGAAGTTTATTAAAGTATATTTTGGAAACTATTCTATATTATTACGATGTAATTAAACCACATTTATTAAAGTCTGGATTACACGTTAGTATGGTTGACCACGAAATGATGCAGAAACCATCTACGGAATATCTACCAGAGTTAAATGAACGTTTGGGGATTGATTTTACACAAGAAGATGTTGACAAAATTTCAAATCCAACGTATATTGATTATACACCCTTCATTGAAGCCCACAAACTTCGTGATGTAATAGAAGAAATTAAACGAGAGCTAACCAATGCCACCGAAGAAGAAACAAGCACAGACGAAGGAAACGAATCAATCGAAAACGAAGGGACTGTTTGACCACATAGAGCAAATTTATGTTGGGCAGAATCCAGACTATTTTGATACATTGTCCGATGCTGATAAGAAATCATACAGTGTGTATATGGTCAATAAATTTCTGAGTATGAATCCGCATCAATCTCCGTTCGTGAACGAGATGCAGAAATACACATTACCAAATGATATACACTACGCCTTCTTCAGCCGAGTTATTCCGAAAGGGCGACAGTTTAATAAGTACATTAAGAGTAAAAAGGAGTCGGTATATGAGTCGTGGATGGTTGACTTGGTTAGGAAACATTATGACATTAGCGCAGCAGAAGCTACAGACTACCTCGAAATCTACTACAAGCACAACAAAGAAGAATTACGAAAGTTGTGTCAAATGTACGGAACGGAAGAAAAAGTAATCAAGAAGGCTAAACTATGACAACAACAGAGGAAATTATAAAAATGGTTAACCTGAGTTGGGCCAGATATTTTCGTGGAATTGCTGGGCATGTAAAACAAAAGTCAAAAGACAAGTATACACAAATCGGTGCGGTGATTGTTGGTAAAGATAATGAAATTGTTTCTACTGGATACAATTCGTTTCCTCGTGGTATTAACGATGATGTTCTTGAACGGCAAGAACGTCCTGAGAAGTATTTTTGGTTTGAACACGCAGAACGAAATGCGATATACAACGCAGCACGAATTGGTGTATCTACAACAGGGTGTACAATGTATCTTACGTGTGGAATGCCGTGTGCAGATTGTGCACGTGGAATTATAAACGCCGGCATTAAGAAAATTTATATTGAGCATTTTAGTCAAGATGGAGCAAAGGGTCCAATATGGGAAGAAAGTATTAAACGAAGTATGATTATGTTCAGTGAAGCAGGTGTAGAGGTACTTTATTATGAGTAATGGAAAAGGTGACTCCCCAAGACCATTAAGTGTAGATCAAAAAACATTCGCAAATAACTGGGAACGTGCCTTCGGTACACCCATCTGTGAGTATAGTGGACTCCCACACACAGCAAGTTATGATGATGTTGATAAAGAATACACAGAACTACTTGCCTCTGGATTATTCTGGGAATTATTTCCTGGGTTAACTGGTGATTGGAGCCAAGACCAAGCAAGATGGAAACTGGCCATACTTAGCAAAGAATCACAATTAACGGGATTATATGACACATTACGGGAAGAAAAAGGGAACGACTAACACTGGATGTTGGTATTCTATACTTCAAGAAAATAATATGTTTCACATAAGTGTTGGTAAAGGTGATTTCGTAATATACGAAGGTTTTGAAAATCCACCAAGCATAGAATTTTTAGATAATAATATATTATTACTGGAACAGGAGTTATATAATAGATTTCCAATAGGTTCAAAAATAGATATTATTGCATAACCCACTTGACTTTGAGTGGGTTTTTTGTTATATTTTAAATGTATCTACCCACGAGGAAACTATGTCATTTGTGAAATATAAAGGATATACCAGAGAAGATGCACTTGCAAGTGTTGGTGCTGGGTGGGCTGGCCTAATTAATCGTGTATACGATGTACTGGAATCTATTAAAGGTACGGTAAAGATTGTACAGGTCAAGGAAAAGTTTGGAGGACTTCGTATCTACACAGATTATGGTAATGATGAACTTGATCAAGTAATTCGTGAAGTGGGATATGAAAGTGTTAAAATTTGTGAAACCTGCGGCAAACCTGGTGAAGTACGAGGTAAAGGTTGGTATTATACATCGTGTGTTGAACACGCAAAACCTGGTGACCTTACACACGGAAATGACGATGCCGAAGAAGAAAACTAAATCAGAAAAAGAACTTAACTTGAAGTTCACAGGTAAAATGAGTATCCTTATTGAGTTAGAAGGACATGGACCACTTGAATTTCGAGTGAATGATTTACAAGTGGTGAAGGATGCTGTACAAGTTATACTAGACCACACAAACAATAAAACGCCCGTAAACTCTTACGATAAACGTGAACAGAAAACTATGCAGAAACTCTTGGATGGTATCGAATGAATAAGATTAGCTACTCGCAGTATTCGTTGTGGGCAAACTGTCCACTCTCGTGGAAGTTGAAGTACGTTGATGGTGTCCGATTTGATGACGCATCAATTAACACCGTGTTCGGTACTGCCATGCACGAAGTTATCCAAGAATGGTTGGAGACTACGGTATATGCGGGTAAGGACAATCTTGCAAAGAGTGTGGACCTCAGTGAACCCCTCAAAACAAAGTTCATTACATTGTTCCAAGAAAACACTACGGTTGATGCAAACGGGAATAAAGTATTCTTGTGTGATAAGAAAACCCTAATGGAGTTTTACAATCAAGGGTGTGAGATTCTGTCGTATGTACAGCAACATCGTAATAAGATTTTCCCGTCAAAAGACACCGTACTTGCGGGTATTGAATATCCTATTGAAACGGAAGTTCGTCCTGGTGTGACCTTTATTGGGTATGTGGATATCATTACCAAGAATGAAAAGACGGGCAAGGTTACAATTATTGATTTGAAAACCTCACGGTCTGGATGGACGCAGGCACAGAAGAGTGACCATATTAAACTGAATCAGATTTTGTTGTACAAGAAGTTCATCTCTGAAAAGTTTAATACTCCACTCGAAATGATTGGGACGGAGTTTATTATTCTCAAGCGTATTATTAGTGAGAACAGTCCATATCCCATTCCTCGTGTGAGCACCTTCGAACCGTCTAACGGAAAACCTTCGGTTAACCGTGCATGGGGACATATTGAAAAGTTCTTGAATGAGTGTTTTGATGGTGAAGGAAACTATCGTACGGATTTGATTACCGCGACACCAAGTAAAGATAGTTGTAAGTATTGTGTGTATAACGATAAGGAAACGTATTGTTCTGAATCATTTTACAAAATCAAAAAAGCAAAGGTGTTGAATGGATAATCCAATGGTCAATTATAGTAAAATTATCGCAGATACCGCGAGTAATCACTTTAATGTTCGAGATGAATACAAGACCAATACCTATGAACAGAATGTTGCTATAACGCTTAGTGAACAACGTAGGTTCTCCGTGGGATGTATCAATATTACGGGTGAACTCAATATCGGAATGATGATTCGGTCTGCGTGTCTATTGGGTGCAGAGAACTTCTATATCTTTGGACGAAAGAAATTCGATAAGCGGTCCACAGTAGGGGCTGAGAAATATATTAATATCGTCCAGTATACGTTTGATGACCCGATACACGCGGATACCGAAATCAACGAACGATTGGAGTATTTGCTGAAATGGAATAGTGTGATACTCTGTGAACACGGTGGTCGAGAGATTGGTTCATATCGGACTAAGCAACTCTACAAAGAGGAAGTAGACCGTCCGTTGTTTGTGTTCGGAAGTGAAAGTCACGGACTTCCAGAAGTAGTGGTGAACAACGAACATTTTTATAAAGTCAGTATTCCGCAACGCGGAGTCCTCAGGTCGTTCAACGTCAGTGCCGCAATGAATATTATCGTATGGGATTATGTCAAGGAGATGTATCTATGAGGTTGGGAGTAATCGCCGGAAACTTTGACATCATACATCCTGGTTATATGAAGATGTTCAAGGAGTGTAAGGCAAACTGTGATAAGTTTATGGTATTCCTTCATACAGACCCTACTATTGAACGACCAGAAAAGATTAAGCCTATTTTATCGGTAGAGGAACGCACAGAGATATTACAAGGTATTAGATATATTGATGAAATAGTACCTTATAATACAGAACACGATTTGTGGAGGCTATTGATTTTATACAATCCTTCTATTAGATTTCTTGGTGAAGATTATAAAGACAAGAATTATACTGGTAAGGGATTTTGTCCTGTCTATTGGATTAACCGTGACCACGGTTGGTCAACAACCAAATTTAAAAAACTAATTGCGGATACAATATGATGACGAAGAAGGATATCCTACGGAACATGCATTGGAACTGATTAAGACCTGGCCGTGGCAGGATACCGATGGATGTTTCAATTTCATTCGGCAGATGTGGCAGTGGAATAAGATTATGTGGTTGACGAAGTGGCCTGACAAAGCGTTGTTTGCAGGAGCAAGTCTTGAAGAGTTTATTACTTTTATTGAAGAGTGTGGTGGCACCGTGTATCTACCAAAGGAGAAAAACAATGGAAAAGCGTGACCGATTTCTACTGGAACAGAAAATTATGCAGTGTTGGAATGTGACGGATGATATGGATACGATTTCTGAGTATATTGCAGACAGTGATATTTCACCAGTACATCAAGACCAGTTGTTGAATATGTTGTTTGGGATGCGTACACTATATAATCAGAAGTTTAATAGTACGATGAATTTGTTCAGTGAACTCGTCCGAAATGGAGATATTAAATCCGATGTATGAAAAATATAAATACAATGAACTGACTTTGACGGCATCAAGTTACAATCGAAAAATCAGTATTGAAATTCCTATGGATAGTACTTCAAATGAAGTGTTCGAGGCATTTAAAACCTTGATGGTGGGACTGACATTTGACGAAGATGCATTTAATGATGCAGTAGTAAATTACTTTTATGAAAATGAGTTAAACAAAGATGAATGAAGTTAAGTTTATAAATAAACCCTGGGGAAGTGAAACCATTTGGGCACATACGGAACATTATGTAGGAAAAATTTTAAATATTCGCGGTGGTGAATCTTTGAGTATTCAATATCATCACCACAAAGACGAAACTATGTATGTGTTGTCTGGTAAAGGTATTGTTAAATTTTATACAATGGAAGAAAACGTACCCGTGTTGACAGCAGTATATGTTATGAATCCAGGAGATTCAATTCATATCCCACCAACACAAGTTCATTCCGTTGAAGCGTTTGAAGATATGCAAGTATTAGAAGCATCTACAAATCATTTGGATGATTTGGTACGAATAAAAGACAGATACGGACGGTAATTATGATTTTACTATTAGGTGATATTCACGGTGATTACAAAGTAATGGAGAGAGCTATTGATTTAGCTGGACAAGTCGGTGCCGCTGCCATTATTCAAGTCGGTGATTTTTGTTTGTTCCGTGGACATGGAATGGATAATGAAGAGCAATTTAAAAATGTATTGAATAGGTCATCAGTTCCCGTGTATTTTATTGATGGTAACCACGATGATTGCACCCGTTGGATTAGTTACACGGAAGTCTCACAAGTATATCCAGACATTCCATTCTATTATATTCCTCGTGGAACAGTAATGGAGTTGGATGGTCGGACCATCGCATTTATGGGTGGTGCAGCATCCATTGACAAAAAGTGGAGATTGGCGGACGGAATGCATTGGGATGAAAACGAACTTATCAGTGATGAACAATATACTCGTATGCTGAATAATGCAGAGGGTAAGACTATTGATATGTTTATTACGCATTGCCCACCCAACAGTGTTATCGAAGAACATTTTGATAACTCCGCAAAACTTCAATTTGATGTGGGATTGGATTGGGAAGATCCGACGCAGAAGCAGATTGAAACTTTATGGCATGCACTGGGAACACCTATGGTTTATTCAGGACATATGCATAGGGTTGTTAAGGGAATGACATATAGAATTTTGGATATAAACGAACTTTTGGCAGTTTGACCACTATTTATAGAAGGTTATAGAAAAGGTCAAACATGAGAAAAGATAAATATTCATATACTACCGTGCAAATTACGAAAGAAATAAATCAACACATTCGTGAGTTTTGTAAACTTAACGGGTTTGTTGCAAGTACCATTACAGAAAAGTTATGGTCTAATTTTATTTCTTCTAGTATGTCCGGTAGTATCACTTTATAAGAGAATTATATGGCTATACCAACAAAACAAGATATATATTTTGCGGCTGGAGCCGGGGATGTAGCCGAATTTAATTCTGGCAAATACAGCCGTATAGTAATTACACCAGAACGTGCAGAGGAAACTCGTAAATTAAATAATTTACCAGCCAACGTATTAAGTACCGCAACAACTTCGGGTGGTTGGGTGTTCATTAATCCAGACTATGTTGATGCAGAGGAACTATTCAATGCATACAGAAGTGGATTGTTCACTGGTGATTATGATGAAATCGCTCCAGGTGGTGTATACCTACGATTGTTGCCTGACAAGGGTATTGGTGCCAATTTCTATCCACCACAATCGTTTACACCTGCACAAGAAATACCACAACCCGTAACGGATACTACTCCGGTAACGGTTACACCACCACAAACACCTACGTTAACACAGGCAACGGGTCAATTATTCAGAACAAATAACGAATTGAATGATATGATTGAAACGCATTTAAATGCGAAATTCGTTCCACAAGCACAACGTACCCGTGAAGATTCTACGGCAAAAAAAGGTAACAGAATATTTGCAGAAGATGTCGGTACACCAATTTATGAATATCTTGATGGTCCGTATTGGCGTAGAATTGTAGCGTACGTAGAATCACAAGTTGCTCCTGTACGTGCATTAGCACAACAAGCCCTTGCAACGGCTCAAGCTGCAGCGGCTTCCGCAGCTGCAGCGGCACAATCAGCACAAGCAGCGTTGGATAGGGCTATGACCCCAGGTCCACCAGGTCCACCAGGACCTGCCGGTGCAGCAGGGACGCCTGGTGCTGATGGAGCAGCTGGGCATTTAGATACCGTTGTTGTTCAACACGCGGATACCACACACAACGACACAACACACGCAGATACATCACACAACGATACGGTGCATAATGATACACAGGTGCAACACACCGACACACAGCATACGGATACACCAGTTCATAATGACACATATGTACCACACTCAGACATTCCTCATTCCGATACGGAAATAATTCCACACACAGATACCTACATACAACACGGAGATAGTGGTGGTGGCGGTGGAGGTGGTGGTGGCAGTGAAATTATAGCATTTTAAAATAAAAATATTATAGGAGTTTAGATGAAACACGGTTATATTCCAAAAGAACAACGTAAGAAGATTTTATTCCTCTCAGACGATATGCGAGTAACATCAGGTGTTGGTGTTATGTCCCGTGAAATAATTGAAGGAACTTCGCATAGATTTAATTGGGTACAGGTAGGTGCAGCGGTTTCTCATCCTGAGGCCGGTAAAATGATTGATATGTCCGACGCAATTAATAATGAAGTTGGATTGACTGACGCTAGTGTTAAGATTGTTCCCTATAATGGATACGGTGACAGTAGATTGATTCGTCAGTTAATAGAATTAGAAAAGCCAGATGCTATTCTCCATTTCACAGACCCAAGATATTGGATTTGGTTATATCAGATTGAGCATGAGATTCGTCAAAAGATTCCTATGTTCTTCTACGCTATTTGGGATGACCTTCCGTATCCATTCTATAATGAAAATTATTATCGTTCCGATGATTGGATTGGATGTATTAGTAAACAAACCTACAATATCGTAAAGCACGTATCAAGAAAGGAACCACGTGCTCCGTGGTCACTATCCTACATTCCACATGGAATTGATACAAAGAAGTTCCATCCACTACCAGAAGATGACAAAGAACTCTTGGAAGTTCGTGAACGATTGTTTAACGGTCAAGACGTTAAATATGTAGTGTTCTACAATAGTAGAAATATTCGTAGAAAGATGACATCGGATATTCTGTTGGCATTTAACACGTTTATGAAAAAGCTACCAGAAGAAGAACGTTCAAAGTGCCGTCTTGTATTACATACACAACCCGTTGATGAACACGGTACTGACTTACCTGTGGTGATTCGTGACGTAATGCCAGAATTAGAAAAGTATGTTATTTTCTCAAACGAACGCATCGAATCGAAGCATATCAACATTCTGTATAACATCGCAGACGTTACCATTAATATGTCTAGTAACGAAGGTTTTGGTTTGGGTACGTGTGAAAGTCTAGTTGCTGGTACACCAATCATTGTTAATGTCACGGGTGGATTACAAGACCAGTGTGGATTCACAAATGATGAAGGTGAGTACCTTGACCCTGAACGTGATTTCAATTATGATTGGGGTAGTAATCACGATGGACGTTTCAAGAATCACGGTGAATGGGCATTCCCATTATTTCCAGTAAGTCGTTCTTTACAAGGTTCTCCGTTGACCCCGTACATTTTTGATGACCGTTGTTCGTGGGAAGAAGCAGCGGAGAAGATAATGGAAGTGTATAAGATGTCGCGTGAGGAACGTAAACGCCGTGGTGAGTTGGGTCGTCAATACGCACTTGGAGCTGGACAATTTACGGCAGAACGTATGTGTGAATTATTTATCGAACATATGGAAAATGCGTGGGATAATTGGACCCCACGGGAACGTTTTACTTTGGTGAAGGCATAATATGACAGGCAAACCGTTATGTATAGTTAGAGCACCATGCCAGACTCGTTCTGGTTATGGTGATATGAGTAGAGACATTATCCGTCACATCATTGAATGGGATAAGTTTGATGTGAAGGTGCACAGTGTACCGTGGGGTGATACTCCTATGAATGCACTGGATGAAACTAATCCAAAGGACAAAATGATTTTGGATAGAATCATTCGTGGTGGACAATTACCACAACCATCATTGTATGTTACAATTACCATCCCAACAGAATTTGAACCGTTAGGAAAGTACAATATCGGTATAACCGCCGGCATTGAAACCACCGTGGCTTCTGCTGAATGGATACAAGCATGTAATAAAATGGATTTAGTACTGACTATTTCCGAACACTCAAAGAATGTTTTTCATTTCTCAAAGTACTCACAGCAAAATCAACAAGGTAATATCATTGGTGAACTAGCAGTCACCAAACCAATTGAAGTATTACACAATTGTATTGACAATAACATATTTAAAAAAATCGAATATGATTTTAATTTAGAGCCAAAAATACGAGAAACATTGGATAGCATCCCAGAGAAGTTCTGTTATCTTTTCGTTGGTCACTGGCTCCGTGGTGAATTTGGAGAGGACCGTAAGAATGTTGCACTGTTGGTGAAAATATTCCTTGAAACATTCCGACAAGTTCCAGAAAAAGAAAAGCCTGCGCTTATTTTAAAAACTAGTAGTGCTGGATTTTCTATCTTGGACAGAGAAGATATATTAAAGAAAATAGAACAAATCAAGAAATCTGTTACTTTGAACGTTGGACAGAGCATGCCGAATATTTATTTATTGCATGGTGAGTTAACAGACAAAGAAATGAATTCTTTATATAACCACTCAAAGGTAAAAGCACACGTAAGTTTAACCAAGGGTGAAGGGTTTGGTAGACCATTACTTGAAGCATCAATTAGTGGCAAACCCGTAATCGCATCTGGATGGAGTGGTCAACTTGATTTCTTGGA
>Ga0315902_10001611_pt1 | contig 36183 bp, 35 predicted proteins | sample LakEriMetagenome_9_FD_203523 | JGI IMG/M metagenome (GOLD analysis project Ga0315902, IMG submission 203523) | Freshwater fungal communities from buoy surface, Lake Erie, Ohio, United States - Buoy 12 MA117 | ecosystem: Environmental > Aquatic > Freshwater > Lake > Lake biofilm | place: USA... | reverse complement strand
GCTGGATCAGGCCCAATTGTGCGCCGATCCGCTCCGTCGCCGTCGTGCCTTGGCCCGCGAGCAGCAACAGCACCACGCCTACGCTGGCAAACAGCATGACCCGAAACGCATCGCACTCGCGGCACTGGATCGCTTGTTCTTGCGCGGCCGCTTCCGCGCCGGCGGGAACTTTGCTCACCTGCCCCAAGCAAAACCACGAGAGCAGGCCCGCCAGGCCCACCGCCGGCCACACCAGGATTTGCGGCGATGCGATGTTGCCAAGAAAACTCGCGAAATCGCCCGCCAGCGAAACGATGCCGCCGACGACAACGAACAACGGCCCGCGCTCTGGCCAAATCACACGCCACAGCGTTCCGAAATTCATCGAGGAGCCGCCTCCATCGTCCCTGCAGACAATGTCTGGACCCAAAACGAGCCTGTCAACTTTCGCGAGACTGGAAACGCGCAGCGAAGACTGCCATGCACGCCGCGGATCAAGGTGGAGTTTGCTTTATGTCGATGCTCAAGGAATTTCGCGAATTCGCGCTCAAGGGCAATGTGGTCGATCTCGCCGTCGGCGTGGTCATCGGCGCCGCATTCGGCACCATCGTCTCCTCGCTGGTGGACGATCTGATCATGCCCTTGATCGGCGCCGTGACAGGCGGACTCGATTTCTCGAACTACTTCATCGCACTCTCATCGACCGTCACAGCGACCACGCTGGACGCCGCGCGCGAACAAGGCGCCGTGTTCGCATACGGCAAGTTTATCACCGCAGTGCTGAAGTTCGTGATCGTCGCCTGGGTGCTCTTCCTTGTGATCAAGGCAATGAACACGATGAAGCGCAAGGAAGAAGCCAAGCCCGCGCCTGTCGCCGAAACCCCAGTCGATATCAAGCTGCTCACGGAAATCCGCGACCTGTTGAAGAAGTAAGTCGCATTGCGCGGCGTTCGCGCCGCGCCTACCTCTCTCGTCAATGGCTGAAGCGAAAATCTGCGGCATCACCAGCGCGGACGGGTTGGATGCGGCCCTGGCGGGCGGCGCGCGTTATGTCGGGCTGGTGTTCTTCCCAAAGAGCCCGCGCCACGTCGCGATGGCCCATGCCGGGGCGTTGGCGCGCCGCGTCAAAGGCCGGGCTGAGCTGGTCGCGGTTACGGTCAACGCCGACGACGAGCTGCTGGCCGAGATCGCCGAAAAAGTGCGCCCGGACTGGGTCCAGGCCCACGGCGACGAGAGCCCCGCCCGGACAGGGCAGTTGCGCCAATTCGCCCAGAAGGGCGTGATCAAGGCCCTCGGCATCGCCCGCTCGGACGATTTCGCCCAGGTCGCAGCCTTCGAGCCGGCAGCGGAAATGCTCCTGTTCGACGCCAAACCACCCCCGGGCGGGCTCCCAGGCGGCAATGCGCTGGCGTTTGATTGGGCAATGCTGGCCGGTCGGCGCTTTGGCCGGCCCTATTTCTTGTCCGGCGGCCTGAGCCCAGAGAACGTAACCGAGGCGATTACTGCCTCGGGGGCGGCCCTTGTGGACGTCTCCTCTGGCGTGGAAGCCTCCCCCGGCCTAAAGGACCCGCTTCGGATCGCCCAATTTTTGGCCGCAGCCAGAGCCTAAACGCACCCATGGCCACAAACGTGGAAAGTCGTCGCAATTGGCAGGACCTGCCCGACGCCGATGGCCGCTTTGGCCAATATGGCGGGCGGTTTGTCGCCGAAACCCTGATGCCGCTGATCCTCGACCTGGAGCGCGCCTATCGCGAAGCCCAGGCCGATCCGGCCTTCGCCGCGACGATGCAGGATTTCTGGACCCATTATGTGGGCCGGCCTTCACCGCTCTATTTCGCCGAGCGCCTCACCGCGCATTACGGCGGCGCCAAAATCTATTTCAAACGCGACGAGCTCAATCACACCGGCGCGCACAAGATCAACAATTGCCTTGGCCAAGTGCTGCTCGCGCTGCGCATGGGCAAGACGCGCATCATCGCCGAAACCGGCGCCGGCCAGCACGGCGTCGCCACCGCCACGATCTGCGCGCGCCTGGGCCTGCCCTGCGTCGTGTTCATGGGCGCAACCGACATTGAGCGCCAGAAGCCCAACGTCTTCCGCATGAAGCTGCTTGGCGCCGACGTGCGGCCCGTCACCAGCGGCAACGCCACGCTGAAAGATGCGATGAACGAAGCGCTGCGCGATTGGGTCACCAACGTGCACGACACCTTCTATTGCATCGGCACAGCCGCTGGCCCGCACCCCTATCCGGAAATGGTGCGTGACTTCCAAAGCGTGATCGGCCGCGAAGCGCGCGAACAAATTCTCGAACGCGAAGGCCGCTTGCCTGACGCCTTGATGGCGTGCATCGGCGGCGGCTCCAACGCGATCGGACTCTTTCATCCGTTCCTCAACGACGAGGACGTGAAGCTCTACGGCGTCGAAGCGGCGGGCTTCGGGCTCGACGTTTATAACAAGCACGCCGCCGCGATTAATGGCGGCAAGCCCGGCGTGCTACACGGCAACCGTACTTATCTTTTGCAAGACGACGATGGCCAAATTCTCGAAGGCCATTCGATCAGCGCCGGCCTCGATTATCCCGGCGTCGGCCCCGAACATTCCTATCTCGCCGACATCGGCCGCGCCAAATATCTGAGCTGCACCGACGAGGAAGCGCTCGAAGCCTTCAAGCTTTGCGCCCGCCTCGAAGGCATCCTGCCCGCGCTCGAACCTTCGCACGCCTTGGCGCGCGTCGGCGAAGTGGCGCAAGAAATCGGCAAAGGCGGCCTCATCATCATGAACCTCTGCGGTCGTGGCGATAAGGACGTGTTCACCGTGGCGGACGCGCTTGGGGTGACGCTGTGAAGGGCCGCGCACATTGCACGCCCGCTTACGGGCGAGCCGCCACGCGCAGCGTAATTGAGGGGGCGCAGCGCGAACGTCTGCGGGACTTTCCCCCTGCCGTTGGCTACGCTGGCGACCTCCCCCCCAAGCGGGGGAAGAATTGATGACCCGGCTCTCCACCCGCTTCGCATCGCTCAAGCGCGAGGGCCGTGCTGGCCTTGTCGCTTACATCATGGCGAGCGATCCGGATCATGAGACCTGCTTTGAAATCCTGCGCGGGCTGCCCGGCGCCGGCGCAGACGTGATCGAGCTTGGCTTTCCCTTCTCCGATCCGATGGCCGACGGCGTCTCCATCCAGCTCGCCGCACAACGCGCGCTGAAAGCGGGCGGCTCTCTGCGCAAAACGCTCGAGATCGCCCGCCGCTTCCGCGCCGAGGATCAAACCACGCCGCTCATCCTCATGGGCTACGCCAATCCCGTCGAGCAAATGAGCTATGACGTCTTCTCGCGCGAAATGGCGAGCGCCGGCGCCGACGGCGCCATCATCGTCGACCTGCCGCCCGAAGAAGACGCCCCGCTCCGCGCCGCCTTCGCGCCCAACGATCTCTCGATCATCCGCCTGGCGACGCCCACCACCGACGATAACCGTTTAACCAAGGTGCTCGAAGGCGCTTCAGGCTTCCTCTATTATGTCTCTGTCGCAGGCGTTACAGGCGCGAACGCCGCGACATCTGAGAACGTGCGCGCCGCGGTGGAGCGCATCAGGCGCGCCACCGAACTACCGATCGCTGTGGGCTTCGGCGTGCGCACACCAGAAGCGGCGCGCGCCATCGCCCAAAATGCTGACGCCGTCGTCGTCGGCTCAGCGTTCGTCGATGAAATCGCCGCTGGCGGCTCTGAGCAAGCCGTCGAACGCGTCTTGCGCAAAGTGAAACAGCTGAGCGAAGCTGTCCGCACCGCGCGCGGGCAATAAAAGGGACACCCGCTATGAACTGGCTGTCAAATTTCGCACGCCCCGGCCTCGCCAAGAAAAAAGGCGACGAGGAAAAGCGCGATACGCCGGACAATCTCTGGATCAAGGATCCGCTGAGCGGCGAGCTGATCTATCGCTCGGAGCTTGAAGCTTCCGATTGGGTGACGCCCTCGGGCTTCCACATGCGCATCGGTCCCGACGCGCGCTTCAAGCAAATGTTCGACGAGCAAGCCTGGCAGACCATCCCGCTGCCGAAGGTCGCCGCCGATCCGCTGAAATTCAAAGACGATAAAAAATACGTCGATCGCCTGAAGAGTGCGCGCGCTAAAGTCGGCCGCGAAGATTGCATGGCCGCAGGCTATGGCCGCATCGGCGGCGCGCACGCTGTCGTGCTGGTGCAGGATTTCGAATTCATGGGCGGCTCGCTCGGCATGGCCGCCGGCGAAGGCTTCGTCACCGCCGCCGAAGCCGCCGTGCGCCGCAAGGCCGCGATGATCATGGTCACGTCTTCCGGCGGCGCGCGCATGCAGGAAGGCATTCTCTCGCTGATGCAGATGCCGCGCACGACGCTGGCGATCCAAATGCTGCGCGAAGCCGGCCTGCCCTATATCGTCGTGCTCGCCGACCCGACCACAGGCGGCGTGACTGCGTCTTACGCGATGCTTGGCGACGTGCATTTGGCGGAGCCCGGCGCTCTGATTGGCTTTGCCGGCCCACGCGTCATCGAACAAACCATCCGCCAGAAATTGCCGGAAGGCTTCCAGCGCTCGGAATATCTGCTGGACAAAGGCATGGTCGATCTCGTCGTCGATCGCCGGCAAATGAAAGCCACGATTGCCACGCTGCTGTCGGTGCTGATGCACAGACAAGCCGCCACGCAAGGCGATAGCGGCGAGACGTTCGAGCTCAGCGAACTGGCGGCGGCGGACCAAGAAGCGGAAGCGCCGCGCGGCAAGCGCAAGCCGAACGCCAAAGCCCTGCGCGCCAAGGCGGCGGAGTAATTGGCCGATCGTGCGCTGGAACGGTTTGAGGCATTATTCGGCCCTGAATTCGGCCACGGCAAAGCGTTCGAGCTGACCGGCCTCCGCGGCGCACTTAGCGCACTCGGCGAACCGCACACCAATTTGGCGCCAACCATCCACGTCGCCGGCACCAATGGCAAAGGCTCCACCATCGCCTTCATGCGCGCGATCGCGGAAGCTGCGGGTCTGCGCGTCCACGCCTTCACCAAACCGCACCTGCATCGCCTCCAAGCGCGCTTCCTGGTCACCGGCGCGGCCATCAACGACGACGCTTTGATCGCCGCCGCCGAACGCGTCCACGCGGTCGCGCCAAAGCTCACCCAATTCGATGCGCAAGTCGCCGCCGCATTCCTGCTCTTCAGCGAAGCGCCGGCCGATCTCGTGCTGCTCGAAACCGGCATGGGCGGGCGTGACGATTCCACCAATTTGATCGCAGCACCCGCGCTCAGCGTCATCACGCCCATCGCGCTCGATCATGGCGACGTGCTGGGCGAAAGCCTTTCCGCCATCGCCGCGCACAAGGCCGGCATTCTGAAGCCCAACACGCCCGCCATCATCGCCCGCCAAAGCCCTGAGGCCCGCGACGTGATCGAGGCCGAGGCCGCGCGCGTCGGCGCGCCGCTGTTTCGCCACGGCGCTGAATGGGACGCCTACGCCAATGCCGGGCGCCTCGTCGTGCAAACCGAAACGCGCACACTCGATCTGCCGCTACCGACCCTGAACGGCGCGCATCAGATCGACAATGCCGGCCTCGCCTGCGCGGCTTTGTTGAATTGGCGCGATTTCGATGAAGGCGCTTTCGCCGCCGGCGTCACTTGGGCGCGCCTGCCCGCGCGCCTGCAAGCGCTCACGCGCGGCCCGTTCAGCGCACCGATCCGCGCAAGCGGCGGAGAAGTGTGGGTCGATGCCGGTCACAACGCGCACGCCGCCCGCGCGCTTGCGCAGGCGCTGCAGCACATGAAGGCCCGCCGCCCCGCGCCAACCATCGCCATCGTCGGGCTGCGTGCGCGCAAGGACGCGGGCGAATTCATCGCCGCACTCGCGCAGGGGATCGATCAGATCATAGCCGCACCGCTCGGCGACGATCACATCGCCCCATCGCAACTCGTAGCGCTGGCGCAGCAGCAAAACATCAATGCGACCACAGCGCCCTCGCTCGCAGCCGCCATGCAAAACGCGGCGCTCTTGCCTGCGCCGCGTGTGCTCATCTGCGGATCGTTCCTGCTGGCCGCTGAAGCGTTAGCCGCGGAGAGCGCCCAGAAAATTTAAATTAGACGCTCTCGTTCAGCCACTCGACAATCTTCGACTTCGGCATCGCGCCCACCTTCGTGGCCGCAACCTTGCCGTCCTTGAACACCATGAGCGTCGGGATGCCACGCACGCCGTACTTGCCTGGCGTCATCGGATTATCGTCGATGTTGAGTTTCACGACCTGAACGCGACCGCCCATCTCGGCAGCGATCTCTTCAAGTGCGGGGCCGATTTGCTTGCACGGCCCACACCATTCCGCCCAGAAATCGACCAGCACTGGCGTGCCGGATTTCAGCACATCGGCGTCGAAACTATCGTCGGTAATCTTGGTGGTGGACACGTAAAATCTCCTGCTTGGACAGCGGAATCGTGAAGCAGATGTAGGGGGGAACCTTTAAGGTTTCAACCAGAAGCGAACGTAGCGAAAACAGCGTCGAGACGGCTTTCGGGCACTTCCATCAAATGCGGCGCTTCCGTCCAAAGCAATGCGCAAGACACCGCCTTTGCAGGGAAAATCTTTCGCAAAACCTCGCGATAGAGCGCAAGTTGTAAGACGTAAGCATCGGGCGCCGCAGCCGGATCGGTGGGCGCTGGACGATCGGTTTTGAAGTCGAGCACCAGTACGCGCGCATCCTCCACCACGATGCGGTCCACAATACCGCGCACCGGTTTGGCGCCCGCATCGCCCACGATCGGCGCCTCGGCGCGACTGTTGGGCCCAAACACCGGCGCAAAGCTTTTGTCCGTCGTCACGCGCAGCGCTTCGCGCGCAAACTCCGCCGCTTCCGCCTCGTCGACTCCCTGTCGCGCAAGCCACGCCAACGCCGCCGCTTCGCGTCGCGCCTCTTCGATCTCGGGCAGACGCTGCAGCAGTCCGTGAATCATCTGCCCGCGCCGGAAGCGCTTGTGCCCGTCGCCGCGCGGTGAAAACAAAGCCGGGTTCACACGCGCGATACGCGAGGGCGCTGCAATCTCCACCCGCTTGCCGCCCGGCGCCGGCGCGCGCGCCCATGCGGGCAGCAGCGTTTCAACTCGCGGCGTCGCCGCTTGCGCATCGGCAAACAGCGGCGTTCCATAACGCAAGCCTTCGCCGAACGGCGTCGGGAATGCCTTAGCGCCGAGCTTCGCCAAGCCGTCCTGCACTGCGGCGCGCCAAGATTCCGGCGCTTCGCCGACCTTCGCGTTGCCAAATTGCGTGCCGCACACAAACAATCGATCACGCGCCCGCGTCATCGCCACATAGAGCAAACGCCAATGCTCGCCCAACATGCGCGCTTCATGCGCCGCACGCGCACCCGCCACCGCGCGATCATCGTCCTTGCCTCGGAACGACACGAACGGCCCATCTTCATCATCGAAGATCAAACCATTGTCCGGCGCATCGGCGACATCGCCCGTCGCATCCGGCAAGATCACAACAGGCGCTTCGAGACCCTTGGCGCCATGCACCGTCATCACGCGCACAGCGCCCGTCTCGGCCTCCAGCTCACGCTTCACCTGCCCGGCGTCAAGCTCGATGTCATACAAGAAGCGTTGCAAAGTCGGCGCGACATGGCCGGCTGGTTTCAACGCGCGCTGCAGCAATTCTTCCAGCGGATCGCGCGTCTCCGGCCCCAGGCGCGCAAACACGCGCGCCCAGCCTGACGGCCCTTCGCCATGCCGCGTCTCCAGCGCCCAGCTCAGAAACGCGAACGCATCCGCACCCTTGCGCGCGATCAGCTCCGTCACGAACGCACGCGCAGGCGCATATTTCTCGTCCGTGCTCGCCATCAGGCGATCAATCAGGCGCTCACCCTTGTCACGCCCATATGCCAGCGGAAACAAATCCACATCGTCGTCAACGAAATTGCACCACGGCCCCTTCAGCACGCACGCGAGCGCCAGATCGTCCGCCGGATCGAGCGCGACTTGCATCAGCGCCAAGCAATCCTCGACCGCGAGCTCATCGCGCAACACCATGCGGTCGGCGCCAGCCACCGGCAGCCCCGCACGCTTAAATGCTTTGATCAACTCGCGAAACATGGCGCCGCGCGTGCGCACCAACGCCAACACATCACCCGCACGCACCGGCCGCAACGCGCCTTTATCCCACACAGCTTCGCGCGTCTCGATCATCGTCTTGATGCGCTCTGCGATCGCCTTGGCAAGGATCGCGTGCACGCTAGCCCCGGTTTCGACATCCTGGGGCGCATCCCAGGGCTTTGCGTCCGCCACGATCGGGCGCGGCGTCCAGGGCCACACCTCAACGACGCCGCTCTCGCTGCCGCGCGCGGCCAAATGCTTGATCTCGTCCTGCGCACCGGGCGCGCCCGCGACCAGCGGCTTGCCTGCCATCGTCGCATCAACCGCCTCCAACACCTCCGGCACGGTGCGGAACGAGGTTCGCAATTCTGGCGCGGTGAACAGCATCTCGGCCGTATGCGCACGTGCGGATAGATTCTGCGCTTCGTTCAAGAAACGACGCGGATCGGCGCCTTGGAACGCATAAATGCTTTGCTTTGGATCGCCGACAGCGAAAATCGTGCGCGGCTTCTCGCGTGCGCCAGCGCCCGCGAAAAATTCATCCTGCAGCGGCGCGATCAGATTCCATTGCGTCGGGCTCGTGTCCTGACCTTCATCGATCAAAATGTGATCCAGACCGCCATCGAGCTTGTAAAGCACCCAGGGTGCGGCGTCCGAGCGCTGCAACAAGGCCTGCGCGTGCTCGATCAGATCATCAAAGTCGAGCGCACCCGCGCGCTTCTTGGCATCGGAATAGGCCTGATCCAGTTTCAGCGCGAGCGCGAGCGCGGCGATCGAATCCGCCGCCCGCTCGATGGCGTTCAGGCGATCGCGCGCGTCGGCAGTCGCTTGCGCTAAGCCGCGCACCAAAGGCTCAAGCCACGGATGCGCCTTCTGCGTCGGCTTCGTCGCAAAGCTCGCACGCAGCGCGCCATCGCTGGTTAGCGCAAGCGCGAAGCAACCGGCCATCGCACCCGCTTGATCGTTGCGCTCCACGCACGCCAGCACCGTGCGCAAGCGCTCGCCGGTCGCGACATCTTGCGTGCTGCCTTCGCAGAGCTTCGCCGCCGCCTCGCGTAGTTCATCCCAGCGCCAGGGCCGCAGAAACTCGCGAATGAAATCCTCGGCACTCTGCGTGACGCCATGACGATCGCGCAAACGCTGCTGTGCAAACAATTCGCCTTGGTTGCGTTGCGCGTAATTGTGAAACTCCGCCCGCCGCAGCGCCAAGCGATCAAGCAAATCTTCCAGCGCCTCGCCATGCAGCCGCGCCGCAAAGCGCCGGAACGCCTCACGCGGTGCATCCGCCGCCAACGCCGCATCCGCGCGCGCTTGACCCAACAACGCCGCAGCCCGCGCTTCGTCCGCAATATCAAACCCGGGCGGCACCCCCGCTTCCAGTGGAAACCGCGCCAGCACACGCTCGCAGAACGCGTGAATGGTTTGAATCTTCAGCCCGCCCGGTGTTTCCAATGCCTGCGCAAACAACGCCCGCGCCTGGCCAAGGTTTGCATTGGGCGCGCCAAGCTTCGCGAGCTCCGCCGACAACGTTGCGTCATCAGCCACACACCAGCCGCCCAGACGCTCGAACAAGCGCCGCTGCATCTCCGCGGCCGCGGCTTTGGTATAGGTGATGCACAAAAACGCCGACGGCTTTGAGCCTTCGAGCAGCAAACGCGCGATGCGATCGACCAGCACCTTTGTTTTGCCCGACCCCGCGTTCGCGGTGACGAACACCGAATAGGACGGGTTCGCCGCCAAGCTTTGGCTGGCGTTCGCTTCCTGCAGGGCGTCAAGGGGAGCGCTCATCACTCATCGCCCTTTTCATCGGCCCATTCCTTGCGCCGCGCGAGATGATCGTACTCGGCATAAGGCTTGATGAATTGCACGCGCGGCTTGGAGAAAAACGCCTGGTTCTCATCCGCGTAGCGCGCAAGCAAGCCGCGCAACGAGGACAGCGCCTTCTCACCGGCCTCGTGCGGTCGGTCGTCAAGGCTCACCGCGCGCGGTGTAGGATCGGCATTGCCGAAGCGCCAATAGATGAGCTCGGTCACATCTGCGCGCGGCACGGCTATCCCATGCGCTTCGTCCTTGAATACGCCACGCGCCAACATCGCAGCTTCCAGCAAGAGCTGCGGCGAAAGTCCAGTGCTGACTTGCTTGTCGCTCGGCGGCGCACCGGTTTTAAAATCGAGGATCGCGGCGTGACCTGCGCCAATTTCGATGCGATCGGCGACGCCACGCAGTTCAACGCCATCGACATCCATCTTGCCGAAGACTTCGCGATAGACGGCCGCGTTCCGCGCGCGGCGTGCTTCAAACCACGCAATCAGCGCCGCAACCGAAACACCAAGCCGTTCGCGTTCCGCCGCACGGCGTTCCGGCGAGATGCCGTAGAGACGCAATGCTTCGTCCAGCAAGCGCGTCAGCTTCGCTGGATCGTCGCCATCCTCGAACTTCTCGATCGCCGCGTGCACCGCTGTGCCACGCTCCGCCGGCCCCGCTGGCGCACCGATCGGCAACAAATGCTCCAGCTTCAATATCCGCCGCGCGTACACAGCATAGGGATCGCGGATCAGCGTCTCCACCGTGGTGACGCTCACTTGCGTCAGTCGCTTGCTTGCGGGCGGACGCGGCTTCGGCGGCTTTGCCGGCGCGATCGCGGCCGGCTTATCTAACGCTTGCGCATAGGCGATGAATTCACCCGCTGATTGCAACTCCGTCTGCGCGCCTTGCACCAACGTCTTCAAGCGCCAGAGCCAGCGCGACGCGAGCGTCGGCGAGCCATCCCGCCGCAGCGATCGCGACAGCACCACGTTCGGCGCGTTCGCAAGCTGCGCGAAATCGTGCGCCGCCAGGCCAATACGCGCATCCACCGAGGGCAAGCCCAATTTCGCCCGCATCGCCCGCGACAAGAACGGGTCCTCGCCTGGCGGCGCTGGCCACACGCCTTCGTTCAACCCAGCCAGGATCATGAGATCGCGCCGCTGCAGGCGCGCTTCCAGCAAACCCCAGATCGCCACGCGCGCATCGCCGCTGGTTTGCAATGGCGGCACCTCGCGGCCATCCATCAGCCGCATCATCACGCGCGGCGCAGCGTGCGCTTCCATCTCGCCCAGCTCGGCGCCGTGCTCGTTAGCCTCACGCAACAGCGTCGCCACCGCTTCGCCGTCGCGGCTCTGCCACACATCAAACGCCGTCAGCTTCTCCGCTGATTGCGTAAGCGCGTCAGCATATTCCGCGAGCGTCACAAACCGATGCGACATCAGCTCTACAAGCGGCTTCAGCGCAACAGAGACCATCTCAACGATCGCGCGCGCGCCGTCCCAATTTTTGATCTCGACACGCTCATTCAGCGTCGCGAGTTCGGCAAGCGTATCGTATCGGCGCGGCCCGCGCAGGCCTTTGTGCTCCAGCACAATCAGCGCGGCCGCGTCACGCGCCAGTCCCACACGCGGATGCTTGAGCAACGCCGCCAGCGCCACCGGCTCTGCTGGATCGCGCGCAAGTTCGCACAGCAACGCCACCAAGCGCCCCGCATCCGTCTCGCGCAGCGCCAGGCCGTGCGACACGTTCGGCTCGACGCCCCAACGCGCGAGCTTCGATTCAATCCGCCGCGCCAGCGCCGCATCCGGCGTGACGATCGCGGCACTCCCGTCCGGCTTCTCCAGCGCCTCGCGCACCAAAAGCGCGATCGCCATCGCCTCTTCGTCCTCGGTCGCGGCTTCCAGCAAACGCAGACCGCTGGCGCCCTCGGACACGAAATCCCTGCCGCCGGCCGTCTCCAAGCGCGCCAACCAATCGGCCGTCTTCTCCGCCGGCGCCAGCGCCTCGCGCATCAGCACCCGCCGCGCGCGGCCGCGTTCATCCTCAACACGCAACAACGGTACGCAATCGCGTTCGACACCGAGCGCCGCCAGCGTTGCTTTCAACGCATGTTGCGGATGCTGATCGCCAACCATGCGCCAGGAGCTCTCATCGAGGTCGACATCGATGCCCGGCAGCACCACCACACCACGCGGCAAGCGCGAGACCACGCGCATCAGCTCGCGCGTCGTCGCGATCGAACCGGTCGAACCCGCGATGATCACAGGCCGCGTCGGGGGCTTGGCTTTCCAGCGCGCCGCCAGCGCACGCCGCAACGCCGCGCCATGCTCGGCCGGATCGCTCTCTCCGCGCTCTTTCAAATGCTCGGGCCAAAACGTGGCGATGATATCGAGGAACGCGGCCGAGCTTTGCCAATGCCGCGCGAGTTCGATCTCTTCCACCAGCTTTGGCAGCTTCTTCCAGTCGACGTGATCAACTGTCGACGCGCTATCGAGCAGCTTGCCCAGCTCATCCGCCAGCGCCAACGCGCGCGCAGGATCTTCGACGCCGTTCTCGGCTTTATCACGCGCGCGGATCAACGCCGCGAGTTGCATGCGCCGCTGGAGTTTGTCGATCGGCGGCAGAATGTCGTCCGTGATCGGATCGGCGCCCCAGACGTCGGGATCGTCATCGGCATAAGGATCGTTGAGCGGCCGCATCGTCGGCAACAGCGCCGCACCGCCCAAGCGCTTGGCGAACGCGTCGATCAGCCCGCGCGCTGCGCGGCGATTGGGCAACAGCACCAACGCGTCCGCCAGTGCGAACGGATCGCGCGCCGGCGATAGCTCCCCCACCATCGCGTCCGCCAACACGTCAAGGAACGGCGCCGACGCGGGCGCACACCGCAGGCGCGGCGCTGGGCCGCCGAACAGAGGTTCGGGCAGCCCGAGCGAGAGCATGCTCATGGGCTTGGCGCCGCCGCCGCCATCAGTCGCGCTTCAGCCTGCTCGCGCGCTTGCGGATCGCCGACATGCATCCAATAGCCGCCGAGCGGCGCGCCGAAGAGCCGCCCTTCGCTGGCGAGCCTGCGCCACACGCGCGTGAACGAGAACGGCTCGAGCGGCTCGCCATCGACAATGCGCGGATCGATGATCTGCGCGCCCATATAGGCCCAGGGCGTGTGCGGCAACGCATCGCGGAAACTGAGCGCGCCGTGCTCGCTCATGAAGAAGTCGCCTTCGCCCTCATAGCCCAGCTGCGCATCCATCGCCGCCAGCATCAGCCGCGCGCCCATGCGCGATGCGTCAAAACCAGCAAAGAGGCGCGCCACCGCCGAACCGTTCGGCTCTTCCCACACGCTATCGATATTGCAGACGACAATCGGATCATCACCGAGCAGCGGCCGTGCCTGGCGAATGGCGCCGCCAGTCTCCATCAGCTGCGCGCGTTCATCGGAAATCACGATCTCAATGTCCGTGCGGCGCTTCACATGCGCTTCGAGCAAGTCCGCGAACGCATGCACGTTCACAACCGCGCGCTTCACGCCCGCGCCGATCAGGCGATCCAGCACATGGTCAATCAAAGCGCGGCCGCGGACGCTCACAAGCGCCTTCGGCCGATCATTGGTCAGCGGTCGCATGCGCGTGCCGAGTCCGGCGGCAAGCACCATCGCGGTTTGCGGTGTGGCGTTCACGCAGCTTTCTCCAGATAGGGACGCGCCACGCTCTCGACGAAATCGCGCGCGTCTTCGAGTGCTGGATGCTGCAGCGTGCGGGCCAGATGGCCCCATTCGCGCGGCATGAAGGAGAGATAACGCTGTTTGCCGTCGCGGCCAGCCAGACGCGAGAAGATGCCCAAGATGCGCATCGCGTTGATCGCGCCGAGCACGGCAAGCTCGCGGCGGAACTCTGCGTCATTCGCGCCAGTCGCATCAAGATAAGCGCGGATTGCGGCTTCGTGCGCCGCCGGACTGACATCGCGGCGCGCATCGTGCAGCAGCATGGCGAAATCCCAGGCGCGCCAACCGCGGACGGCGTCCTGGAAATCCAACAAGCCGACGCGCTGCAGGCCGCCGCGCTCCGGCAACCACAGCAAATTTTCCGCGTGGTAATCGCGGATCGTGAACGCGCGCGGAAGGCCCAAAGCTTTCACGATCAAACTATCGCGCACTTTCTCCCAACGCGCCCGCGCCGCATCGTCGATGCGCACGTCCGCCGCACGCGGTAGCCACTCCACGAACAGGTCGGCGTTCACTTCCAAAGCGAGCGCGTCGTAATCAAGCAGCGGCCAGTTCGCGCCGCCTGGGCCTTCGAGCTTTGAGGGCGGCGGCGCTGCGTGCACATGCGCCAGCACGCGCGCGGCTTCTTGATAGAGCGCAATCTCATCGACGCCATCGGGAATGACGCTGGCATAGAGGCCGTCGCCCAAATCCTCGATCACGGCGTAACCCGCATCGCAATCGGCGCCATAGATGCGCGGCGGCGCCAGACCAAGGCTTTCCAGATACGCCGCCACCGCGACGAACGCTTCCACACGCGACGCCGCCAAACGCGAGGTCGCGTTCCAGCCCATTGTGCGGCGCTCAGCTGGCGTGGCGCCTGGTGGGCACGGCGCGCTTTCCGCGCTCTTGGGCGCATCCATCAGAATCGCGCGACGATGCGGCAACGCCAGGCGCTCGTAGCGACGCGTGGAGGCGTCGCCCGCGAGCGGCGTGCGCTCGGCGTCGGCGAAGCCGGTCTCGGCAAGCAATTTCGCCAGCGCTTCAGATCGTTCCAAGCTTCTCTCTCCAAGCGCCGTGCGCGTTGAGCTTCGCGGTGCGCCCCTCGCCCTGCGGCGCAAGCGCGATGTCCAAACGATCCAGCGGCAGCTGCCCCTCCAGCCGCTCTGGCCACTCGATCAGGCATGCCGCGCTGACAAACGCATCTTCCAATCCGAGCTCCCAGGCGTCGTGCGCCTGTTTCAGCCGGTAGAGATCCACATGCCAGAGTTCGCCGCACGGGCCATCATAGGTCTGCACTAAGGTATAGGTGGGGCTGGGGGCTTCTTCCGCCTTGCCGGTCCACGCCTGAATAGCGCCCCGCGAGAGCGTGGTCTTGCCGGCGCCCAGATTGCCGAACAGGCAAACCACGTCGCCCGGCCCTAGCCTTTCACCCAGGCGACGCCCGAGTGCTAGCGTCGCCGCAGCGTCAGGCAGCGCAATTTCTCGCGAATCAACAAGGCTCTGGGCGGTCACGGGGGCGGATGCTGGCCTAGGGGCAGCGCGGCATCAAGGGCGCCTTGCGCATGAGGCTCAGAGGCCGCAAAAGCTAAGCCGCTGTGACTATGAACGAAATCAAACGCGTCATCATCATCGGCGCCGGCCAAGCCGGCGGCGAGACGGCTCAACGCCTGCGTCAGGGCGGCTTTGAGGGGGATATCACGCTCATCGGCGAAGAGCCGTACGCGCCCTATCAGCGCCCGCCGCTGTCGAAGAAATACCTCGCCGGTGAGCTGGACATGGATCGGCTGCTGCTGCGCCCGGCCAGCTTCTATGCCGAAGAGAACATTGCGCTGCTGACGTCGCTGAAAGCGGTCTGGATCGATCGCGCGAGCAAGAAGGTGCGCGTCGAGGGCGGTCGCGAATTGTCTTATGACGCGCTGGTGCTGGCGACCGGCTCGCGCCCGCGCAAGCTACCGCTGGCGGGCGCTGATCTTGCCGGCGTGTTCACACTCCGCACCGCCGCCGACATCGACGCAATGAAGCCGCTCTTCGTGAAGGGCAAAAAGCTTGTCGTGATTGGCGCAGGCTATATCGGCTTGGAGGCTGCGGCCGTCGCGCGTCAGCTCGGCCTTGAAGTCACCGTGGTTGAAACCGCCGTGCGTCCGCTGGCCCGCGTGACCAGCCCTGAGGTTGCAGGCTTCTTCCTCGATGAACACACCCGCCAAGGCGTGCGCTTCGTACTCGGCGGCCAGCCCGCTTTGATCAAAGGCACAGAGCACGTCACCGCCGTGGGCCTGACCGATGGCGCCGAGATCCCAGCCGACATCGTGCTTGCCGGCATTGGCGTGAACCCGGAAACCACGTTGGCCCAGCATTGTGGGCTGACGATCGAAAACGGCGTCGTCACCGACGCGCAGTGCCGCACCTCGGACCCAAACATCTTCGCCATCGGCGATTGCGCCGCGCGCCCGATCAGCTTTTTTGACAATCGTCTATGCCGGCTCGAAAGCGTGCATAACGCGATCGAAGGCGCCAAGATCGTGGCGGCCGCGATTACCGGGGGAAAGCCGCCGAACCTGGAGGCGCCGTGGTTCTGGTCGGACCAATACGATCTCAAACTGCAGATCGCCGGCCTTTTTAACGGCTATGATCACATCGTCTTCCGTGGCGTCATGACTGACCGCGCCTTCGCGGCGTTCTATTATCAGGGCGAAAAATTGATCGCGGTCGATGCGGTCAACAAGCCGGCCGAGTATTTGGGGGCGAAGATGCTGATCCAGACGGGGCGTTCGCTGCCCCGGGATGTCATCGCCGACGAGACAAGGCCAATGAAAGAATTGGTCGCAAGCGCGAAATAGGGACCCATGCCGAAGATCACTTACATCGAGCACTCCGGTAAGGAGCACATCGTCGAAGCGCCGAACGGCCAAACCGTGATGGAAGCGGCGGTGAAGCACGCCGTGCCAGGCATCGACGCCGATTGCGGCGGCGCCTGCGCCTGCGCGACCTGCCACGTCTATGTCGATGCGGCCTGGGCCGATAAGACGGGCGAAGCCGGTTCGATGGAGCAATCGATGCTCGACTTCGCCAACGACGTCGAACCCACCTCGCGCCTCTCCTGCCAAATCAAAATCAGCGACGCCCTCGACGGCCTCGTTGTCCGGCTGCCGAAGAGCCAGCACTAATGCGCCAAGCGCCGCCGGTCGCGTGGGTGATCCTGCTGACCGGCGCCGCTTACGGCTTGAGCCTCGCGCCGGGGCTCAATGCGCTTCCCACTTTTGACGGACGCTTGTTCGCGATCATCGCGCTCGTCGCGGCGACCGCATTGCTGCTGGCGTCGACGATGCAATTCCGATTGGCCAAAACTGAGTTCATGCCGAACTCACCGACCAATGCGAGCTTGGTGACCGGCGGCGTGTTCGCACTCACCCGCAACCCCATGTATCTCGGCATGATTTTGATCTGTCTGGCGGCGGCGTTCTCGCTTGGCCGCTGGCCGATGCAAGCCGCACCTTTCGCCTTCTTCGCCGTGGCGAATTGGGTCTTCATCCCATTCGAAGAAGCCAAGATGCGCCGCCAATTCGGCGACGCGTTCGACGCCTACGCCAAACGCGTCCGACGCTGGATTTAAGCGCTGCGGCGGAGCGGTTCGTCGGTAATCCGGAAGCGGCCGACTTTCTGGGCGAGGCCGGTGGCTTCTGCCGAGAGCGTGTGGCTGGCGGCGGCGGATTGTTCAACCATCGCCGCGTTGCTTTGCGTGACGCGATCCATTTCATCGACGGCGGCGTTGACTTGCACCAGGCCCGACGATTGCTGCGCCATCGCGTCTGCGATATCGCGCACGAGGCCATCGATCTGACTGACGCTGACGGCGATGCGCGTCAACGCCTCGCCGGTCTGACCGACGAGCCCGACACCCGTATCGACCAAGCCGCCCGAAGTTTGAATGAGTTGCTTGATGTCGCGCGCGGCGCTGGCTGAGCGCTGTGCGAGCGCGCGAACTTCGATGGCGACGACGGCAAAGCCTCTGCCCGCCTCGCCCGCGCGCGCCGCTTCGACGCCGGCGTTCAAGGCAAGCAGATTGGTTTGGAAGGCAATCTCATCGATCACGCCGATGATTTGGCTGATCTGCTTGGACGAGCCCGCGATCGCGCGCATGGCCTCGATCGCCTCGGCGACGACGGCGCCACTCTTGTCGGCATCGGCGCGCGCGCCGCCCATGGCTTCGGCGACTTTCTTGGCGCCGTCCGCCGTGCGCCGAGCATTAGCGGTGATTTCATCAAGGGCGGCTGAGGATTCTTCCAGGCTGGCGGCTTGGCTTTCGGTGCGGCGCGACATCTCGTCGGTGGCTTGGCTGATGTCGCCGGCGCCGGAGCGCATCGCATCAACCGCGCTGACGAGATCGCCCATGGTTTCCTTGAGCTGGCGCACGGCGGCGTTGAAATCGCCACGGAGCTTTTCGTAGCCCGCCGGGAACGCTTTTGTGATCTGGGCGGTGAGATCGCCCTGCGCAAGACGTTCAAGGCCATTGGCGAGACGAGAAACGACGTCGGCCTGTTCATCCTCGATACGCTTTTGCAACGATGCGCGTTCGGCAGCGGCGTGTTGCTCGGCGATGCGCGCGCTCGCTTCAGCGACTTGAGCGCTGTTGGCTTCGGCGCGCGCGGCTTCGGCGCGCGCGAGCGTTTCGGCGGTGGCGGCGAACATGCCGCTGATATTGTGGGCGACGCCCATCAGGACCGCGGCTTCGACGATCAGGATCACGGCGTGCACAACGACGCGCCACAAATCGCCGCCGCCCGGAAGCACAGCGGCCGGGATGAGGAAGTTGAGTGTGAGGTGATGCACAGCGACGACGCCGGCGCCGGCGAGGATCGCGCGCCAGTCGCAGAAAATCGTGAGCACGGCGAGTGCTGCGAAATACGTCATGTGCATATCGATCTGCCAGGCGTGCCCGGCGTGCGCGGCGACCAGCAGCGACACTTGCGCCATCAGCGCGGCGGATGCGCAAAGCCGCCCGGCTTCGCCGCCGCCGAAGCGCGTGACCAAGTTCGAGAAGGCGGCGACACAGGCAGCGGCAATGGCTAGTCCAAGCCACGCGCCGCCCAGCATGAACGCGGCCGTGGCGATGATCGGTACGAAGAGCCAGTTTGCGCCGTTCACGAGTTTGGCGCCGAAGACTCGTTGATCGGCAAGGGTCTTAAACATCGTTTTGATCCTCGGCGCAAAGACCGGTGAGACTTGGGTTCAATTGGAAGAGCGCGCCCGCCGCGTTGAGGCGCGCGGGCAATTGGTCATCGTCGGCGACGACGATCACGATGTTGCGCGCCCCGCCGATGGCTGTAACGGCGCCGGCCTCGGACGCGGCGGCGAACACGTGCGCCGGCGACCACCAGGGTGGAAACACCGCTGCAACCTGACGCGGCGTGCGCGGGCCCGCTTCAAACGCAACAGCCGCGCCGAGGCTGGCGAAGGTCAGCGCCAACGCGGGCGCAAACGTAAGCAAAAGCTTACGCGCGGACGCGGCGGGGGCGAGACCAGACATGGTCAAATCCATGCCTGCTCGCGGTTAATCCCGCGTTGTTCCTGATGGATCCATTTTGGGTCGAGCATTGCCGGCGCGTAAGAAGTTGTTCATTTATGACGCGACGGAGGGGTTCGATGCGGGCTTGGGTATTGGCGGCTGCGGTCGCGTTTGTGGGATTTGGCGCAAGTGCGCAAGCACAGGAGCTGACCCCGGAGCGCGCGGCGTTCCGCGCCCTCTATGAAGAGCTGGTCGAGATCGACACCTCGCCGAGCACTGGCTCGTGTACGCGCGCGGCCGAGGCCATGCTCGTACATCTGCGCAATGCCGGATTCTCGCAAGCCGACGCACAAGTGATCGTGCCAGAGGGTGCGCCGGGCGATGGCAATCTTGTTGCGCAAATTCGCGGCACGTCGCGCCAGCGCGCGTTGTTGTTGTTGGCGCACATTGATGTGGTCGATGCGCGGCGCGAAGATTGGGAGCGCGATCCGTTTACGCTCTACGAAGAGAATGGCTTCTTCTACGGCCGAGGCACCGCAGATGATAAAGCGATGGCGGCGGTGTTCGTCGATCTGCTGGTGCGCATGCGCCGGGAGAATTATCGCCCGCGCCGGACCATCCGCATGGCGCTGACCTGCGGCGAGGAAACGTCGAACCGCGTCAACGGCGTCGATTATCTGCTGCGCAATCATCGCCAATGGATAGAAGCCGACTTCGCCATCAATGAAGGCGCCGGCGGCATCCTAGGCGCGAACGGTCCGGTCGCGTTGAACATCCAGGCCGGCGAAAAAATCCACCAAGTGATGACGCTGACCGTCACCAATCCCGGCGGCCATTCCTCGCGGCCGGTTCCGGAGAATGCGATCTATCGCTTGAGCAATGGGCTGACGCGGCTGGCGGCGTATCAATTCCCAGTCGAACTCAATCCGGTGACGCGTGCTTTCTTCGAGCGCATGGCGCTGATCGTGGGCGGCGAAACCGGTGCGGCCATGGCCGCGATTGCGCGCAATCCGAGCGATGCGGACGCAGCAGCGATTCTGGCGCGCGATCCGAGCTTCAACGCGATGATGCGCACCACCTGCGTCGCAACGGAGCTCGACGCGGGTCACGCCGCAAACGCGCTACCGCAACGCGCGGTGGCGACGCTCTCGTGCCGCGTGCTGCAAGGCCATACGCCGGAGGAAGTTCAAGCGCAATTGCAGCGCGCTATTGGCGATCCGCAGATCGAAGTGGGCATCGTGCGCCGTCGCGATGGCTCGAACCCGCCGGCGTTGACGCGCGAAATCATGGGCCCTGTTGAACGCACCGCCGCGCGACTTTGGCCGAATACGCCGATCGTGCCGGTGATGACTGTGGGCGCGACGGACGGCCGGTTCCTCAACAATGCCGGCATTCCGACCTATGGCATGAGCGGCATGTTCGCGCTGCCCGGCGAAAGCAACGCGCACGGCCTCAACGAAAAGATCCGCGTGCAATCGGTGTTCGAGGGGCGGGAATTTTTGGAAGCGATCGTGCGGGATTATGCGCGCTAGGTGGCGCGCAGCACAATGTGCGGCTGCGCGCTAGCCGGTCGGACCGATTTGTTTTCCTGGACCCCAGGCGCCTAGCCGGCATGGTTGAAACGTGCAGACTTTCAACGGTTTTGCCGGGCTAAACGAAGATGCCGGCTGAAAGCCGGCGGTGCGAAGTGTGGGATAGAGGGGCGCTCTATCCTCGTCATTGGGAGCTATCGGCACCCCTGCCCTTCCCCGCGTGCGCAGAGAGGTGATTAGGCTGCGCGTTGCTTCACGCCGGGCTGCACCGGCGGCGGGCCGGCGGCGGGCGCACTTGCGGGCAGATGGCACGTCACGGTGACGCCGCGGCCTGGCTCGCTTTGTAGTGCAACCCAACCGCCATGCATTTCCACGAACGAGCGCACGAGTGCAAGGCCCAAGCCCGCGCCGCGGCGATCGCCGGATTCGAAGCTGTCGAAGGCGCGCGCTTGCTGGTCAAAGCCCATCCCTTTGCCGGTGTCGGCGACAGTGAGGCGCACGATGCCGTCGAGACGTTCGGCCGACACAGTGATGGTGTCGCCGCGTTCGGTGTGGCGCAGCGCGTTCGAGAGCAGATTCACGATCACTTGCGTGATGCGCTTTTGATCCGCGTCGATCTCGCCGATCGAGGGATCGCACTTGATGCGGATCGGCACTTCGGTGTCGCGCGCCTTGGAGGCGGCCATCTGCACAGATTCACTGATCGTGTCGTAGATGTTCACGGGGCCAAGATCGAGTTGCAGATTGCCGGCTTCGACCATCGCCACATCGAGGATGTTGTCGATCAGCTTGGAGAGATTGCCGGCGGCGTCGACGATCGAGCCCACCTGCTCCACCTGGCGGTCGTTCAACGGGCCGAACACGCGGTGCTGCAAAAGCTCGGCGTTGCCGAGGATGGCCTGCAGCGGATTGCGCAATTGGTAGGACACGTTCTCGACGAACTGGCCCTTGAGCTTGTCGGCTTGTTCGAACGCCTCGGCGCGCTCACGCAGCGCTTCCTCGACGCGGCGATCGGCGGTGATGTCTTGGAAGGCGACGAGCGTTGCGCCGTCCGGCAGCGGACGGGTGAGGAATTTCAGCACCGTCTCGTCGCTGCGGCGCATTTCGGCGCGATATTCAGTGCGTGCTTCGGGCGACGGGTCGGTGATGCGCGCGCGCACCTGGCCCCACATCGCCTTGTCGTGGAAGAGCGGCTGGCAAAGCTCTACCACGCGATCGAACGGCATTTCTTGTTGCAGCTGATCGTCCGCGATTTTCCACACCGCTTGGAAGGCGGCGTTGGATAGCTTCAAGCGGCCGTCGAGACCAAACACGACCACGGCTTCGTGCAGCTTATCAAGTGCGGCCTTCTGCGTTTGCAGCAATGAATCGTACGAGCTCTTCAGCGACACTTCGTTGGTGATGTCGGAGAAGATCAGCAGCATGCCGCCGTTCGGGTGACGCTGGCGGGCGATGCGGAACATGCGGCTGTCCGGCAGCACCCAGAAATCTTGCGGCAGATCGTTGTGCTCTTGGTAGAGCGCCAATTCTCGCGCGCGCCATTCGGCGTAATTCGCGTGCGCCGGCAGTTTGCGCTTCTCTTTCAGATAGTCGAGCCACGCGGCGTGCGCGGGGCGATCCTGCAGGAAGCCGGCGTCGAGATTCCACATCTGCTCGAAGGCGCGATTGTGGAACACGAGGCGTTTTTGCGCATCGAACACGGCGATGCCTTCGGCAAGGAAGTTCAAGGTCTCGTCATGCGCGCGCTGTTGGCGCGCAATCTGATCGCGCGAGGCTTCTTGCTCGGTGACGTCGATCGCCATGCCGGCAGCGCCGCCGGCGACGGGCGAAACGCGCAAACGGAACGTGCGCAACTCGCCGCCGCGCACCACGACGGAGCGGGTTTCTTCAACCGCTTCACCGGTTTCGATGGCTTTGCGCGCGAGTTCGACCGCGCCCTGGTCGAGCTGCAAATTGCGCGCGAGCGCTTGGTCGAGCGATTTGGCTTCGAGCGCGTTGAGATATTCCGGGTTGGCCCATTCGAGCTTCAGCGCGCCATTGATCCGCCACGCCATGAACGGCGCGCCGTTCCACATTTCGAGGAAGGCGGCGGGATCGCGGGCGATGACTTCGTGGCCGCCAACACCGATGCGCCCGCCAGCCGCGCCCTCCTCGACGCCGCGCACGCTGGCGTCCATGATCCAGGCGACCGCGCGTGCGCCAGCTGTGCGGCCATCGACTTCGACATAGATGCCGTCGGGCGTGGAAATCTTGAGCGAGAACGCCGAACCTTCGCGACGCAGACGCGTCAACGCGGGTGACAAGCGTGTGGCCGAACCGGTGGCGTCGATCGCATCAAATACGGAAAGACCCTGCAGGATGCGTACGGCCGGCGATGCAGCCACGGCCGCATCGGAGAAGCGCAACAAGCTCGCGAGCGCCAGCGGGCTGCCGTAAATGCGCGGCGCGCCCCAATCGCCGTCACCGTCCGCGGTGATGTCTTCCCAGATCAGCACGACGCCCGGGTGCGCGCCGAAAATCGCGTCCGCCCAGGAGACTTTGTCCTCGAGTTCGCGCGCGCGCTTCTTCCACGCGTCGACGCCGCCGCGCGCGCCGTCGGTCACGCGCATCGCCCAAATGAGCGACGCGATCGCGATCGACGCAGAGCCTCCCGCCACAAGCAGGCTTGCGAATTCGCCGTCCAATACCGACCCCAATTCCATCTTTGCGGCGAAACGAATCGCCGGACCCCACAATCATCTTCTCGCAGGGACGCGGCCAGGGAAACGCCGCAGCCTGCGCGCAAGCGTTAACAACACCTTAAATTGGTGAACGCGCGGTTAAGTTAAGAAAGTTCAATGCGTTAACGCGCAGGCTCAGCCAGTGCGGCGGAATTTTTCCACAGCTTGCTGGGCGGCGTGGAGCGAGGGGCGGAGTTTGCGGGCGCGGCGGCCCTGTTCTTTCAGCGTCGCAGCGCCGGAAATGCGGAACACGAACGGGATGCGATAGCTCGCGCCAAACCGAACGTGAACGTCGAATTTGGGCTGGAAGCGCACGTGTTCCAAGGCTTCGCGGGCAGCGTCGTAGAAGACATCGGAGGGCCACGCATCGACGCAGGCGATGTTCTTGGCGCGGCCGTCAGCGGTGACCTCGAACTCGGCGATGGCGACACCTTCAACGCCCAGGCGGCGCGCGAGTTTGGGGTAGCGCGCGCGCAGGGGGCCGACGACTTCCCAGGGCATCGCATCGTCATCGGCGGCGACGGTGGTGTCCGGCGCACGCCAGACCACGCACATCGGCCCGCCCGGCAGACGCTGGCGCACGCGCTCCATTTCGCGCCGCCCCGAACGCCATTCGCGCACGCGTTCGAGCAGATTGAAAAGAACCAGCACCAAGCCCAACACAGCGCCGCCGGAGGCAGTGAGCGCCAAGCCGCTATTCCAGCCGTGCTCGCGCAGCGCGGCCGAAAGCGCCAGGTGAAGAAAAACAACGAAAACAAACAGCCCGCCATAGACCAGGGCTCTGGTCGTCAGCACCGATACTGTGCGTTGGGCCCAGACCAGCATACGGCGGCGTCTCCTCGCGAGGGCGCTTACATGCACGTCCGAGATGACAGGTTCAATGCGGCCAAGGGCGCCAAGCTTGGGATAGTTGCGTTGGATCAAGACAGGCGCGGGGCGCGGCGCGATGGTGCCGGCGGAGAAGGTGCATGAACCGACTGAGCTTTGTAATTGTGGCGCTGGCGCTAGGCGCGTGCGCGAGCGGCTTGGCGCAAACGGACGCGCAAGTCGCGGAAACGCCAAGCGTCGAATCCGGCCGGCGTCTGGCGGAGCTCAATTGCGCGACGTGCCATGCGATTGGCGCCGCGGGCGAGAGCCGCCACCCGATGGCCCCGCCCTTCCGCACGCTCTCGCGCGATTATCCCGTTAATGCACTCGAAGAAGCCTTCGCCGAAGGCATTCTCGTCGGCCACCCGGATATGCCCGAGTTTCGCTTCACGCCCGCGCAGATCGACGATCTGTTGGCGTATGTTGAAAGCGTGCAAGAGCGGCGTGGCGGTTAGTGAAACGCGAACACCGCCAAGCTCACGGCGAGCATGGATGACATGCCGGAGATCGGGCCGAGGATGGCAAGGCGCGAGGCGGCGACGTCGCCTGCTCTGATCTTGGCGTGCGTCAAGTGCACGGCGATCGAGGCGGGCGTCAGCGTGGTGACCAAGAACATCTTGATCCAGAACATCAGCGGCAAGCCGGCGAAGCTCTGATCTTTGAGGAAGACCAGCGCAAAGCCTGTCGCCAGCATGATGACGAGCCCGACGGCCGAGAAGCGCACCATGGCGGGGCCGAGCGATTTCAGCGTCGCGGGCTTGCTCGAGCGAACGCCTCGCGCTGCGTGATCGTGCTGCTGAAGCCGCCGCCCGCGCCCACCATCAAGCCGATGAGATGCAAAGCGAGAAGGATGTCGCACGCGATCATGTGAGCCCCCGGCTCTATCTCGCGAATTGTAGCGCAGCGCGCAAAGAAAAACGCCCCAGCTTTGAGCCGGGGCGTTTCGCGTTCATATTCGCTTAGTAGCGATAATGGTCGGGCTTGAACGGGCCTTCGGTCGACACGCCGATATAATCAGCTTGGCCCTTCGACATTTTCGTCAGCTTCACGCCGAGCTTTTCGAGATGGAGGAAGGCCACCTTCTCATCGAGGTGCTTGGGCAGCGTGTAGACTTCGTTCTTGTAGGCCTTGCCGTTGGTCCAGAGTTCGATCTGCGCCAGCGTCTGGTTGGTAAACGAGGCCGACATCACAAAGCTCGGGTGACCGGTGGCGTTGCCAAGGTTCACCAGGCGGCCTTCCGACAAGAGGATGATCTTCTTGCCGTCTGGGAATTCCACGTGATGGACTTGCGGCTTGATCTCGTCCCACTTGAAATTCTTCAAGCCCGCGACCTGAATTTCGGCGTCAAAGTGGCCGATATTGCAGACGATGGCGTTGTTCTTCATCGCCCGCATGTGATCGACGGTGATGACGTCCTTATTGCCGGTGGCGGTGACGAAGATATCGGCGTGCGTGGCCGCGTCTTCCATCGTGACGACCTGATAGCCTTCCATCGCCGCCTGCAATGCGCAGATCGGATCGACTTCCGTCACCATCACGCGCGCACCACCTTGGCGGAGCGACGCGGCTGAGCCCTTGCCGACATCGCCGTAACCGGCGACGACCGCGACCTTGCCCGAAAGCATGACGTCAGTGCCGCGGCGGATCGCATCGACCAGCGATTCACGGCAGCCATAGAGGTTGTCGAACTTCGACTTGGTGACGCTGTCGTTCACGTTGATGGCGGGGAACGGCAGGTCGCCCTTCTTGGCCATTTCGTAGAGGCGGTGCACGCCCGTCGTGGTCTCTTCCGAGACACCCTTCACGCTATTGCGGATGGCGGAATAGAAGCCGGGCTTGTCCTTGCAATACTTCTTGATCATCGCGAAGAGCGCTTGCTCTTCTTCGTTCGAGTGATGCTCAAGGAAGTCTTGGTCCTGCTCCGCCTTCGGGCCGAGCACGCACAGCAACGTGGCGTCGCCGCCATCGTCGAGGATCATGTTGGCGTATTGGCCGTTCGGCCATTCGAAGATGCGGTGGGCGTAGTCCCAATATTCTTCGAGCGACTCGCCCTTCACGGCAAACACCGGCGTGCCCTTCGCCGCGATCGCGGCGGCGGCGTGGTCTTGGGTCGAGAAGATGTTGCACGAGGCCCAGCGCACTTCGGCGCCGAGCGCTTGCAGCGTCTCGATCAGCACAGCGGTTTGGATCGTCATGTGCAGCGAGCCGGCGATACGCGCGCCCTTCAGCGGCTGCGACGGGCCGTACTCGGCGCGCACGGACATCAAGCCCGGCATTTCGGTTTCAGCGATTTCGATTTCCTTGCGGCCCCAGGCGGCAAGGCTCATGTCCTTTACGACGTAATCAGTTGCGCTCATCGCGCGCCCTCCTTCGAAAGCGGCGAGCGTCGTTTTCCAAGTGGGAAACCCGTCGAGCCTGGCGGCAAAGCTTGCCGTCGCAACGCTCCTCGGCGGGCGGCAGGGAGATAGCAAAGCCCGCCCGCCGTTGCAAATGCACGAGGTTAATCTTCCAAAGGCGGCTCCTGCTCCCAAGCGAGAAAGGCCGCCGGCAGAGTGAGGCTGAGCAGAATCACGCCCCAGAACAACGCGTTCCAGTGCTCTGGCGTGACCGGCGCCCACAGATCGAAACGATCGGCGAAGACCAGGCGCAGGTTCATGTACAAAAGCCCGAGGGCGACCAAAGACGCAAAAAGCGAAAACGCGCGAGAGGTTGCGCGATTGCGTTGGGCGAGCTCCCGCTCATCGCGCTTGGCGTCCCGCGCCTGCGCTTGGCGTTGGAAACTGGCGCCGGCGAGGACGGCAAAGGCGAGCATCGCCAAAGCGACCATCAGCAGGCCGGTGATGCTCGCGATGGACAATTCATCGCCGGTATCGGGGCCGAGCTTGCGAACGCAAGGCGCGCGCGAAAGCTGGGGACATAGCGCTCCCCAGCGGGCGACGAGGCGAACCGACGTACATTTAATCCTCATCCTGTATTGCGAATGGTCTGCGCCAAGCTCGCGAACGGCTTCAGCGAAAACACCATCTCGAGCGGGGCGCTAATCACGCCCGCGATCTTCAGCGCCAATTCGACCGAGGGCGCGTGACGTCTCAAGAACGGTCGCTGCGTGAAACAAAAGGGGCCGCCCATTTACGGGCAGCCCCTTGTATTTATTTGGATTTCGGACGGCTTAGGAGCCCGACCAGCGATCCAGCAGCTTCTTGGCCGCGTCGCGACCGCCTATTCCGAAGGCGATGGCGACAGCCACGGCCACGGAACCGAGGATGAGGCCGAAGGCCAGGACGATGATGTCGTTGGCGAGGCCCATGAAGCGCAGGCCCACCGCCGTCGCCAAGGCGATGACGCCCCAGCGCACCAAGGTCGAGATGATCTCGGACGACGGCTTGCCCTCCTTGGCGGAAGCCGCCGCCAAGATGTTGGCCAGCAAGATGCCAAGCGCGATGATGACGGCGCCGAAGAGGACGCGCGTCGCCAGCGTGAGCACTTCGCCCAGCATCGCCGCCATGGCGCCGAATTCCAGCATCCGCGCCGCCTCAACCGCAGCGAACAGAATGATGCCGATCAGCACCGCAAGGCCGATCATGCGCGACGGCGGGAAAGCGCTGAAGCGGACGGTCTCGGCGCCTGGCGTCAAATCCATGCGCTCGCGGCCGACGCGGACCGGCTCGGCATTGGCGATGGACGTGATGATGTCGTCGAAGCCGATCGATTTCAGCCCCTCTTCCGTCAGCGTCATCACCCAGCGGCCGATGACGTAGGCGATGAAGATGATCAGCGACGCGCCAATTACGCGCGGGATCGTCATCAACACATTGTTGAGCATCGCGGTGGCGGGATTGGAGATCGCTTCGATATTCAAGATATCGAGCGCTGCAATCGCCACCGGGATGATAATCAGCGTGAAGGTGAGGATGCCAAGCAAACGGGCGAGACCGGGGCCGCGCAGCGTATGCGTGAGGCCAGCGTCTACCAAGCGACGATCCAATTCCATCGCTTCAACCGCAGCCTCGACCATGCGGCGCACGATCGTGGCAAGCACGAAGCCGATGAAGAAGATGAGCACTGCGCCGACGACGGCCGGCAGATAATTCAGGAAGCCGCGCACCATGTCGTAGAGCGGCGTAACCACCGCTTCGAGGCGCAGCACGGTGAGTGCGGCCATGAAGCCCAACAGCCAAACCAGCCAATAACCGACTTCGCCGACGCGTTCGCCGACATCCACCATCGGCTTTGCAGTGGATGGGCTTGCGCCATCGCGGCGCGCGAAGAACGGTAGGCGATCGACGCCCTTCGCAATCGTCCATTTCACGGCCTTGGCCGCGAAGTGGGCGATGATGAGAATGATGATCGCGCCGCCAATCCGGAGCACCCAGTCCTGGGCAACCGCATAATCAATGGTTATTGGCATAGGGCACTCCTCGCGAGGCCATGTTCAAGATGGCCTAGTGTTCGGACTGAAAGCGCGAAATGCAAAGGTTTTACACGTGCGAGGCGTGTCTTTCGCCGTGTTGCGACTGCGAAAGACACGCCCCTTATTTGCGTTAATCGGATTTAGTTGAGCGCGGCGGGGAACACCGGCAGCGCTTCGAAATCCTCGGCCACGTGCTGGCGCACCACGCGCGCGCCGGTTTCGGCGGCAAGCGCTTCGACCTTATCCATCGAGGCGAGCGTTTGCGCGCGATCGACGTTGAAGGCCGGGACCAAACGGCGTTCGCGGCTTTCGCTCATGTGGAACATATCGCCGGTGAGCAGGACAGCGCCCGCGTTGGGCAAGCGCACGAGCAGCACGTTGTGACCAGGCGTGTGGCCTGGCGTTTGGACGATGGTGACTGAGCCATCGCCGAATACGTCCGTGTCGCTGTCGCCTTCGAGCTGACGCGTCGGCGCGTTTTCAAGCGGCGCGATGAGCGCGAATTCCTCTGCCGCACGCGCTTCGTCTCGGAACATCCAGGCGCGTTCATCGGAATCCACCAGCCACGTCGCAGTGGTGAACAGACCGGCGTTGCCGACGTGATCGAAATGGCTGTGCGAGAATGAGATGAACTCGATGTCGCCGGGCGTGAGCTGCAATTGCGTGAGTTGATCGGCCAAGCGTGTCGGCACGCGCAGCGTGAACGGGCCCTCCACAACGGTGGCGTTGGGCGCGTCAGCGACGCCGTCCGGGAGGCCCGCATCCCACAGCAAATCGCCATCGGGGTGGCGGATCAGGAAGCATGGGTCGACCAGATCGCGGCTCTGGCCATTGAGCGAGCCGTCGTCCGCAAACATGCCGGCGTCGCTCACATTGATGCGGCCGCAATCAAGCGCGTAAAGCTGCACGGTGGGCGCTGCGGGCGTTTGCTGTTGTGGCTGGCCGCAGGCGGCAAGTGCTGCGAGCGCGGCGAAGGCGGACAGTAATTTTTTCATTGTGGCTCTCCCCTGAACCTGCGCCCATGTGAGGGCGCATGGGCAAAGGGTCAAGCCGAAGGCGTTGGCCGGCGCGAAAGTTTGAGGATCAGCACGAGCGCGGCGAGACAAGCGGCGACGGCGTTCCAAATGATGATCGACGGCGCGCCACGGAACACGCCATACGCGCCCCACAAAATCGCACCTGTGAGCACCATGGAATAGGTCAGTGTGGACACGCCTTCGGCCTGACGATGGCGTAAGATTTTGAACGCCTGCGGCGCAAACGCAAACGCGCCGATGAAGCCCGCGATCAGGCCCAGCACTTCAATCGAATCAGATTGCATCTCATCCCCTATGCGCCGCCCAGCAACGCCACGCATTGCGCAAGACGCGCGCCGTTCAGATCTTTATCCAGCACCAATTGCTGCTGTGTGACCATGCCAGGCCCGCGCGGCATATAACGGATTGTCCGCTCAACGTCTCCGTCGCGGACGATATAAACCAGCTCGACGTCCCCATTGCCGATCTCGCCGCTGTCGCGGCGCAGCAGCACCATGCCATCCCGCAACCCGGCGGCGTAGGCCGGTGAGCTTGGAATGGCGCCGGCGATGATATTGTTGTTGGCGTTCGTCGCTTCGATGTCGAAACCGCGATGGAAGGGCGCGACCTGACGGCTTTCGATGCGGCCGCATGGCGCCAGAAGATTGGCGGGCAATTGGATGTCTGCACCCGCCTCGGCATGGTTCGCGATGTCCGCGCTCACATCGATGCCGAAGTGTGCGGAGACGATCGCGAACATGGCGGGCGCCTTTAGCGGATCGCCAGCGGCTGCGCGGGCGCGCATCTCGTGCACGACGTCATCCAGGTCACGCCCCTGCGCGCGCAGACCTACATCCCAAAGCGTCGCCAACATGCGGCCTCGCTGATAGGGCAATTGTTGCATGTCGCGGTTGCGCCAAAAATCGGCGACGATGCGCGCATTGGGCGCCGTACGGGCAGAGGAGACGGCGTACTCACGCAATGAGCGGTTAAAGTCGGCGGCGAATTCAGTGGGCCCCCAGATGCCTTCGCGCACGAGAATGCGGCCGGCGTAGAAGTCGGTGAAGCCTTCGGAGAACCAATAGCCGGACGCTTCTTCCACTTCGGGCAAACCGCCGATGCGACTTGGAATCCAAGTGTGCAGGCCTTCGTGAGCCAACATGCGCGGCAACGCTTCGGGCGCGACATTGGGTGTGGCGAAGAACGCAAAGGAATCGCCAAGCCCCGTGCCGCCCATAGAGAGCCCGCCCGAATTGGGCGCATTGAGCTCAATCACCGTGACCAAGAACGGCGTGCTGTCGTCGCCCCAGAAGCGGCGCTGCGCTGTGACGATCTCGGCCACGCGCGCGGCGAAATCGGCATCGGTGAAGCGCCATTGGGCGCCGCGGATGGCGATGCGGATATTGGGGTCAACGGTTTGGGCAACGCGAAAATCGCCGCCAACGATGATACTGGCGGCGGCCTCGCCAAGCGTCGTGCCTTGATGTTCAAGGTCGGACGCCAAGCGCCAGCCACGCGGTAAATTGCGCACATTGAGACGCACCGGCAAGAGCTGGTCGTAATTGCCCGGCGCCGCGAGCGCGGCGTTGCCAATGAGATGAAAGTAATTCGCCTGGATGATCGGCCGATACGGATTGCCGTCCTGGGCCATCGGCGGGCCTTCCCAATCCTGAATCACGCGATAGCGCACATGGATGCGCGCGTTCGCTCGATGCGTGAGCGTGCGCGCCGCTGGTGTCGCGCCCGGCTGCAGCGTGGCGCCCGACACCACGGAGAGATCGGCAATGCCGCGCCAGAGCTCCTCCTGCCCGCCCCAAGAGCTCGGCAGGGCGAGCGTGGTCTCGCCGTCCGCTTCGCCGCGGAATCGGAGATCGATCTGCACCGCCTCCAACGCGCCCGCGCGCATGATAGGCGTCAGCGTGTAATCAATGCGCTCCGGGGCAGCGAAACCTGCGCACGCGAAAAGCGCCAATACAACGGCGATGGATCGAAACGATGCTTGCATATGTCCCCTCGTTTTCATGGGGATGCCGCGAAGGCGGCGAAAAGATGCAAGCCTAGCCGCGATGCTGGGCCAATTGTTCGCTGGTCATGAGCAGCGGGCCGTGTGGGCTCCAGAAGCTGGCGGAATGATCCCAATAGCCGCCTTCGATGCGGCGGCCGCGCGCTTCGACCAGCACGAAATCCTCGCCCACGGCTTCGATCTCTTCGCGCTTGGCGTGGAAATAAACCGTCATCGACAGCGTGCTCGTCGGCACGAAACTTTTGCTGACGTAGAACACGCGCGGCGGCACGAAATCAGCGAGGAATGCGAGCCCTGCGAGATCGAGGCGCTGGCCTGCGGCGCCGCGCGACCAGAGGAGCGAGCGCCCAGCCTCGTCGTCGTTCGCAAACGGCGTGCCCTCAATCCAACGCGCATCGAGTTCATCGGCGAATGGCGCGAGCGGCTTGAACCGCATCAACCCTGGCGCATCGGGGCCGACCGCTACCGGCATGCTTGAGCCAGTATGCGCTTGTGAATCTTCGCGCAGTTCGCCGAGCGTGATTACGGCATGCGCGCAGACGGCGTCGTTTTGGATCATCTCGGCTTGCCAATACGAGACGCTGCGGCCCTCGCGCATTGGCTTGGTGCGGATCGTAATCGGGGCGTGTGTGACGCCGCTGAGGAAGTGCGTGACCAGAGCGCGCGGGTGGTGATCTGGCTTGGCGTCGGCCGTCACAGCTTTGAGCATCGCAGCACCCACCCAGCCGCCAAATTGGCGCTCGACGCCATTGCCGAAATAGCGATCGGCGTCGCCTGTCCACAGATGCGTATCGGCGCGCGTCAGCGCGATGCGGTCGGCGAAGTGCTTTTGGGTCAAATCATTCTTCTTCGTGGAATTTCGCGGCGATCAGCGCTTCGAGCGCATCAAGCGCCTGTTCAGCGTCGGGGCCGTTGGCTTCGATCTCGATCTCGGAGCCGATGCCGGCGCCGAGCATCATCAGATCCATGAGCGAACGCGCGTCCGCTTCTTCGCCCTCACGGCGCACCAGGATCACGGTGTCTTCGTAGCCGAGCGCGAGTTCAGCGACCTTGCGCGAGGCGCGCGCATGCAAGCCACGAATATTCGTGATTGGTACGATGCGCTTCAGCCCCATCCCCCGGCCTTATTCTTCTTGGCTAAGCCGGGCCGCCGGCCAGTTCCACGGAGGCGACACGAATGTAGCGCCGGCCGGCATCTTGCGCGGCGAGCGCGGCTTCGGGAAGCTTCATTTTATCGCGCACTTCAGCGAGCTTGATCAGCATCGGCAAATTCACGCCGGCGATCACTTCGATCTTCACTTGGTTGATCACCGAGATCGCGAGGTTCGACGGCGTGCCGCCGAACATATCGGTGAGGATCACGACGCCATCGCCACGATCGACCGTACGCACAGCCTCGAGAATATCGGCGCGGCGTTCTTCCATGTCGTCGTCGGGGCCAATGGCCACGGCGCGCATCTGGTCTTGTGGCCCAAGTACATGCTCTGCCGCGGCGACGAATTCGTCAGCCAAGCGGCCGTGCGACACCACGACGACGCCGATCATTCCCTACTCCCGCCACCCACCCGGTGGACTCGCGTAAAGGTCGGCCACAATACCCTTTCGCGGTTGCGAGAAAAGCCAAACCCGCACAGCCGACGCAGTTTTCGACGAGCCCTAGTGACGCGGCGAACCGGCCAGCGGGAATTCAACTATGAGGCGAGCGCCGCGGACGCCGTAGGCCCCGCCGCTGATATTTTCAGCCCGGATGGCGCCGCCATGCGCCGTCACGATCTGGCGAGCGATGGAAAGGCCGAGGCCGGAACTGCCGCCAAAGGCCGTGCCCTTGGGGCGCTGGGTGTAGAAACGCTGGAAGATGGTCTCGAGGTTTTCCGGCGGAATGCCGGGGCCTTCGTCCTCGACAATGGCGCGCACGAGCTGGCCGTCCTTGCTCTTCACCACCTCGATCGAGACCGCCACCGTTCCACCCTCGGGGCTGAACGAGCGCGCGTTGTCGATCAGATTGCGGAAAACTTGGCCGAGCGGACCGGCTTGGCCGATCACCAGCGCGCCCTCAGGGCGGGGGCCTCTGAACACCACATGGGCATGCGCGGTCTCGCCGGGCGGCGTTTCATAGGCGCGCGCGATCTCGAACAGAAGTGTGCCGAGATCGACTTGGCCCAGATCGCCGCGCGCTGTTTCGGCCTCGATGCGGCTGGCGCGGGCGATGTCTGTGATCAGGCGATCGAGCCGGACCACGTCTTGCGCGACGATGCCGAGCATCTGGCTTTGCTGCTCTGGCGTTTGCGCCGAACGCGCGGACGCGACGGCCGAGCGGATCGAGGCGAGCGGGTTCTTAATCTCGTGACTGACGTCGGCGGCGAAGCGCTCGTTGGCGTCGATACGATCCGCCAACGCGTCGGTCATTTGTTCGAGCGAATGGCTGAGCGCGCCGATTTCATCCTTGCGCTTGCTGATCTCAGGCAAAGCGAGGCGCGTGGAGCCGGTGAGGCGCAAGCTATCCGCGGCAGCCGAAAGCCGACGTAAGGGGCCGGCGATGAAGAGCGCAAGCAAGAGCGAGGACAGGAAGATCACGACCGTCGCGCCCAGCACGAACGGGATCATGCTGGCGCGCTCGGCGACGAGGATGCGTTCGACGTCGGCGCTTTCCAGCGTCACGACGCCAAGCACGGCCTGCACGCGCCGCAGCGGCAGCGTCACCGAGACGACGCGTTCGCCCTTCTCGTTCAGCCGCTCGCCACGCGAAATCTCGCCGCGCAAACCGCGTTCGAGTTCCTCTTCGGTGGTGACGCTCGGGCGCCAGGGGGTGATGCGCAGATATTCGACACGGCGCGCTGCGTTCTCGATGCGCGTGCCGATATTGCTTTCCTCGCCCAGAGCTAAGGGCTGCTCTTCCAGCCGATCATAGATCACGTCGGTATCGGCGATCGGGCGACCGTCTTCGGCAAACACGCGCACGCGCGGGCCGCCGGTTCCTGGACGCCCGCCTTCGGCAATTGGCGGCAGCAATCGGCGCAACACTTCGCGCACGGCAGGTTCATTAATGTAGGGGTAGGGATCGCCCTGCACCGTGCCGGTTTCGATCAGCAGGTTGGTGATCAGCTCGCCTTGCGTGCGCAGATTGCGGAATTGCGCGTCGGTGAGCCCTGCGCGCATTTCCGTAAGCAGGAGCACGCCGATCACCAGAATGGCGAGACCAGCAAAGTTCCAGATGAAGATGATCTGCGCGATCCTGGAGCTCAGGACTGCGCGGAGACCCTCACGCTTCGTTGTATCTGTAGCCGACGCCATAGAGGGTTTCGATCGCGTCGAAGGTGTCGTCGATGTCGCGGAATTTCTTGCGGAGCCGCTTGATGTGGCTGTCGATGGTGCGGTCGTCGACATAGACTTGGTCGTCATAAGCAGCGTCCATCAGCTGATCGCGGCTCTTCACATAGCCGGGGCGCTGCGCAAGCGCTTGCAGAATGAGAAACTCGGTGACGGTCAGGCGAACTTGTTCGCCCTTCCAGGTGCAGGCGTGGCGGTTGGGATCGAGCGTGAGCTCGCCGCGCACGATCGGTTTCTTGTCGCCTATAGCTTCCGCGCCCGGCGCGCCCGCACGCGTGCGACGAAGCAGCGCTTTCACGCGCTCGTTCAACAGGCGCTGCGAAAACGGCTTGGTGATGTAATCGTCGGCGCCGACATTGAAGCCGACGACCTCATCCATCTCGTCATCCTTCGAGGTGAGGAAGATGACGGGCAGGTTCGAGCCCTGGCGCAGGCGGCGCAGCACCTCGACGCCGTCCATACGCGGCATCTTGATATCGAGAATTGCGATGTCTGGCGGCGTTTCCGCAAGTGCGGCAAGTGCTGTCGCGCCGTCCGTATAGGTGCGGACGGTGTAGCCCTCGCCTTCAAAGAAGACTTTCAAGGAAGCGAGGATGTTCTCGTCGTCGTCGACAAGGGCGATCGTTGCCATAGGGAGCCGGACTTTCCTAACCTAACCGTAATGAAGCAATAATGGCAGTCTTAGACGCCATTGTGGCGGAGTTAAACTCCTGGGACCGCTATTCCAGTCCCATAGCGCTGCATCACCTAGTTTTGTTCCAGCGTCCTGGATAGCCTTTCCCCAACAAAGCTGGGGAGGGTCGGATGGGTTGGCGTGTGCTGTTCGCCTTAGCGGCGCTTTATAATCTGGCTGTCGGCGGGACGATGCTGGCGACGCCTGGCGCGTTGGCCGAGCAATTGAACGTCGAGGGCGCGGGCGCGCCGTTTGCGCTGATGATGTCCGGGCTGCTGATTGCGATGTTTGGCGTGGGCTATGCGCTGGTGGCGCGCGATCCGGCCGGCAATCGCGGCATTGTTTGGATTGGCATGATCGGCAAGATTGGCGCTGCGGTGTTGGGGACGATCCAATACCAAGCCGGCATTGTGCCGTTCACCACGTTCGCGCTCGGCATGGGCGATCTGGTGTTCGTGGCGCTGTTTGCGCTGTTCCTCTGGCGCGGGCCACGCTGAGATTTAGCGCGCTTCAACGCGCGTGCGGCTGAGCGTGA
>Ga0315902_10001610_pt1 | contig 36192 bp, 24 predicted proteins | sample LakEriMetagenome_9_FD_203523 | JGI IMG/M metagenome (GOLD analysis project Ga0315902, IMG submission 203523) | Freshwater fungal communities from buoy surface, Lake Erie, Ohio, United States - Buoy 12 MA117 | ecosystem: Environmental > Aquatic > Freshwater > Lake > Lake biofilm | place: USA... | reverse complement strand
TTCGGGCTTGGGGCAATACGAAGCGGCGATGGAAGCGGAAGGTGGGGTATGAATCATCGGCAGGTCGCGTCCTACGGAATGGACTTCCGAGGCCGGGCGGTTGTCTGCTGGCCCTCGGGATTGCGTCTTTAGCGTTCGCGTCCCCGCTGGCGATCGTCGGCTGTTGCTTTTTTTGGAGCTGATCGACCTGCATTGCCACCCGCTCTTTTGAGAAGCTGATCAGCGGACGGAACCTTGCGATTCAGGCATCAATTGCTCGATTCCATCGTGCATCAGTTGTGCCTTTTGGATCGTCTCTTCGGGAACCGGTGAACTAGCGGATTCGGAAATCGACGTCGTGCTTCCATCGATCGGCCATCCAGTCGCCCAAGCCAACTGCAACTGGGCGCGATTGTAGCTGCCAACCGCATCCAGATAGCAACGCTGTGCCTGCTCCAGTGCCTGGATCGATTGCAACACCTCGATCGGCAAGCCCTCCGCATCGCCAATGCGCTCCATGTTTCGCTCATAGGACTGCTGCGCCCGAAGGATTGCTTCCTTGGCGACTTCGATCTGCTTGCGCCGGAAAATGGTTTGCACATGGGCTTCTGCAACTTCCTGAGCGACTTGGTCCATGATTCGCAGTTTCGCCAGGGTGGCCTGATGAACCTGAGCGTGCCGACTTCGCTTGGCCGCCTGCTCCCCCAACCCCATGTTTCGCACCTCCCAGATCATCATGGCCTCACCGTCATAGCGCGAACCGAAGTCTTCTGGAGTGCTACCCAGGCCGCCACCAAAGCTACCCGTGCTCAAGCCCAGCAGCACGCTGGGAACAAACGGAGCGTACTTCTCACGTCGATGCGCCTCACAGGCAGCTGCAACCAATTCCTGCGACTCCTTGAGCTCGGGTCGGGACGCCAAACCGGTAGCGATCCGTGTCGACTCATCCAGCACCTGCAAATCCAGTTCCAGAGGAATCAGAGCCAGATCCTGAGGAATCAGGTCGGTGGTCATCGGCAGACTGAGAGCCCGTGCCAGTCGCGACGAAGCCACTTTCTGACGCTCTTCCGCAACCAGTTGTCGGGAACGCAGTAGCGCCAGTTCGGTTGCCGAACGATCCGCATCGGACAATAGGCCTTCCCCTGCCTGGGCATAGTCATTGGTGATCCTGACCAGGGCTTCCGTACGCATCCTTGAAGCATCCAGAATCGACACTTCCTGGCAGGCTTCCAGCAGATTGACGTAGGCGATCGCTGCTTGCAAAAGCTGTTGGTTGAGTATGGCAGTGGCTGCGTGGGACCTGGCGCCGGCGGTCCGCTGGGCAATGACCGGGGCAAAAAGTGCATCCGCCAGGGAAAATCTGGCAATGATTCCAGGCTGTGTCTGTCCCCCAGCGGCAATTGCCCCAACCCCGAGGCCGTAGTTCAAAGAGTTGAGGTTGACATCGACGATCTGGCCGTCGACCGCTTGGTAGTTTCCGTCATGCCGTCGGTAGTTCATCCCCGACTGAAGACTGGGAAGCCACATCACCTTGGCTCGGTCCCATTCCGCATAAGCCTCCTGTACACGCCAGCGAGCGAACCCGACCACCGGATGTTGGCCGCCGATCATCGAAAGGGCGGTGGGGAGATTGATTGGCACCGAAGAAGGCCCGTTTGCATCCAATGCTAAATGGGGCACTCCTTCGTTCCCATCGATCCGGCTGGTCCCAACTGCTTCGTGAGGCAGTTTTTCGGTCCTCAGAGATTCGTCAGTCGATGAGCTATCGGACCGGAGGGCCGACACTGCCATTTCCTTGGACCCTTCGGTCGAAGGGCCTTGCGTACCACCCGGCAACGGATCTTGGGAGGCATGATCTGCGAAGACCACTGCACTGCTCTGGGGCGGTCCCGGAGACTGCATTCTTTGGGACATCGCGCAACCGGCCAGCAGAAGAGTGCTGGCGAGCAGTGCCATCCGTCCCAGATGGATAGGTCTCATCATCGAAGCACTCAGAATACCAGCACCCTTGCGAAGACGGATCCGGAGGGATCGACTGTAACGGTTCTTCCGGTTTTTCTTCGGCGAACGATTGCAATGACAATAGGGCAGATTGAAAGAGCGGCCCGCAAAGAGACTGCTTTGTCCTGTAGTGGTCGGGTTAGACCGACTAAGATAAACAGGGAGACGTGGCAAGATTTAACGCCTGGAGAATCTTCGCTCGAGGAAGTCGCCCTCTTGGCCGGAAACCGAATTCATTCACTTCGGGACCAACACGAATGCAGCTTGTCCTGTCAGCGATGCGCCGCCCCGCAACGGTGATGGTCCTGGTCCTGAGTCTGGTGCTGGGCTGTTTTCTGGCGGTTGGGCCCGCTGTCTTCCAGCAACTCCGCTGGCCTTATCCTTCTGGCCTACCCCGGGGGATGGAAGTCGATATCTTTCCCAAGTTGAATCTGCCGGTGATCTATGTTTGCCAGCCGTATGGCGGCATGGATCCGGCGCAGATGGAGGGATATCTGACGAACTACTACGAGTACCATTTCCTCTACATCAGCGGGATTCATCACGTTGAATCCCGCAATGTGCAGGGGACGGCTCTCATGAAACTCTTCTTTCATCCAGATACCAACATGGCCCAGGCCATGGCGGAGACGATCAATTACGTCAATCGATCCCAAGCCTTCATGCCGCCGGGAACGGTCTCCCCTTTCGTGATGCGTTTTGATACCGGATCGGTCCCAGTCGGTTACCTGGTGCTTTCTAGCGACACGCGCAGCATTGCGGAGATTCAGGATCTAGCACTCTTTCGCGTGCGACCGATGTTTTCCAGCCTTCCAGGTGTTTCGGCACCGCCACCTTTTGGAGGAAGCGCCAGGTCGATCGTGATCAGTGTCGACCCGGCGAAACTACAGTCCCACCGGATGTCTCCAGACGAAGTGATTGTGGCGCTCACCAAGGGCAATACGCTAAGCCCCTCCGGAAATATCCCAATCGGTGACAGCTATCCTATTGTCCCAGTGAACACAGTCGTCAAGGATCCGCAGCAGCTTGGATCGATCCCGATTCGCACCGGGTCGAATCCTGTCTTCCTGCGGGATCTGGGGACCATCCAGGATTCATCCGATGCGCCGGCCGGCTACGCTCTGGTCGATGGACGCAGGGCCGTTTACATCCTGGCGACCAAGCGGGCCGAAGCGTCAACGTTGAGTGTGATTCATGAGATCAAAAGCGCGCTGCCCAAGATGAAGGAAGCCTTGGGGGCGGAAGGAGAGGGAATCGACGTAAGGTTCGAGTTGGACCAGTCCAGCTATGTCACTCAAGCAGTTCGGGGCGTACTGCATGAGGGGGCTTTGGGAGCCATTCTGGTAGGACTGATGATTTTGATATTCCTTCGCGACTGGCGCAGCTCGCTGATCGTCCTCTTGAATATTCCTCTCGCCTTATTCGCAGCGATCCTGGCACTGTGGTTGACTGGGCAGACGATCAACCTGATGACCTTGGGTGGGCTAGCTCTCGCCATTGGAATTTTGGTCGATGAAGCGATCGTATCGATCGAAAACATTCACTCCCAGCTCCGGAATGGCAAGCCGATAGCGCAGGCTGTACGAGATGGCTCCATGGAGACGGCCATCCCCCGCTTGCTTGCCATGCTTTGCATTTTGGCTGTCTTTGTGTCTTCCTTCTTCATGCAGGGCGCCGCACGTGGGCTGTTTGTTCCCCTGTCGCTGGCCGTTGGTTTTGCGATGATCGCATCCTACTTCCTGTCCAGTACGCTAGTTCCTGTGTTAGCGGTCTGGTTCTTGAAATACGATCCCCATCCGAAGCACCGAGCCCAATGGATGGATCGCCTGCGCGGTGTGTATGAGCGACTGATTGGCTGGATGATTCCGCTTCGCTGGCTACTGATTCCTATTTACCTTGGCTCTTGCATCGGGCTATCCCTATGGCATGCACCGCACCTGGGTCGCGACATTTTTCCGGTCGTGGACGCCGGTCAGTTTCGGTTGCGGATGCGGGCTAAGGATGGGACGCACATCGCGAAAACAGAGGCGCTCGCCAAAGAGGCATTGGCAGCCGTCGCCAACGAGTTGGGATCGGAAAACATCGCCGTTTCGCTCGGTTATGTTGGCATGATCCATTCCAACTTTCCGGTCAATGCGGTCTATCAGTGGTCGCGAGGCCCTGAGGAGACCATCCTCTATATCGATTTGAAGCAGGGACTGGACCTTCCGGATGAAGTCATTAAAGAACGACTCCGAAAGCGACTTGCCACAGAAATGCCCGATGTGAGGTTCTCCTTTGAACCGTCGGATATCGTCAATGAGGTGATGAGTTTCGGGTCTGCTACCCCAATCGAAGTGGCGGTCAGTGGAACCGACTTCGCCAAGAATCGGGAGTTTGCTGAAACGCTACGGCAACGTCTGTCGCAAATCCCCTCGCTTCGAGACATCCAGTTCGGGCAGTCGATGAATTATCCGACGGTCCAGGTTGAGGTCGACCGCGAGAAGGCTGGTTTGGCGGGACTCATGCCGATCGATGTGTCTCGTGCCCTGGTGCCTGCCACCTCCTCCAGTCGCTTTGTTGTCCCCAACTATTGGGCCGATCCCAAGAGTGGCATCGCCTACCAAGTCCAGGTGGAAATACCGCGCGGCGTGGTACGCAGCCCCTACGATATCGAACCACTGGATTCCCTGGAGCAACTGGGGCAGGTTCCCCTACGGTCGACGGAAGAGGGAAATGTCCTGGTGCGCGACGTGACGACCATGGAAAAGGGGACGATGCCTGGGCAATTCGATCGCTACAACATGAAGCGGCAGGTGACCATCACCGCCAACTCCTTCGGAACCGATCTGGGCGAGGTTGCCAAGCAAGTTCGGACCTCGATCACAAGTGCTGGCCCACCCCCTGCGGGAAGTGTGGTGGAACTGCGCGGACAAATCCCAACCTTGGAAACCATGGAGTCCGGACTTGCAATCGGTTTGGCGCTAGCGATGGGTACCGTCCTTCTGCTGCTCACCGCCAACTACCAATCCTTGCGGCTGGCAATCGTCGCGATGACGGCGATCCCCGCTGTGGTTACTGGAATCATTCTGATGCTGCACTACACGCAAACGACACTCAATATCCAGTCGTTCATCGGAGCCATCATGGCGGTGGGAGTCTCCATGGCGAACGCCATCTTGTTGGTTTCTTTTTCCGAGCAGCAGCGCAGGGCGACGGGGGACTCCGTTCTGGCGGCTATTGGTGGCGGGGGCAGTCGCCTGAGAGCGATCCTGATGACCAGCCTGGCGATGGTCGCGGGGATGCTGCCCATGGCCCTCGCATACGGCGAGGCGGGTCAGCAGAATGCGCCGCTGGGGCGCGCCGTCGTAGGTGGCCTGATCGCTTCGCTTGCTGCCACGCTATTCATCCTTCCGTTGGCTTTTGTTCTCTTGATGAAAAATGCCCACCGCAAGTCCGCTTCGCTGGACCCCGAAGATCCGGAGAGCCGATATTTTGCCAACTAAATCTTCATTCTTCTCAATCCCAGCTGCGCGTTGTCCGCGTGCCGATCAGGCCCCTTCGTCCAGCTGGCTGGTTGTTCTCCTGGCCGTCGCCGGCTGCACACCCAGTAAAGACATGGCGTCTCCATCCACCTCGCTATCGGATGCGAGCCCCAAGCGGATGGAACGGGTCACGGCTGGACCACCCCTTCGTCAGACCTTGCGATGGGTCACGGAGCTTCCTGGAAGAGTGTTGGCCTATGAGTCTGCGCCGATTCAGTCGAAAGTGTCGGGCTATGTGGAAGCGGTAGAGGTGGACCTGGGGGATGCGGTCGCCAAGGGGCAGACCATCCTGCGAATCCGAGCCCCCGAGTATCAAGATCAACTCCAGCAGAAGCAGCAACTGCTGTTACAGTCCGACGCCGAAATCCAACAGACCCAGTCGGCCGTCATTGCAGCTCTGGCTTCCGTCCGTTCGGCAGACGCAATGATTCTTCAGGCAGAAGCGAATCTGGAAGGGGCCCAGGCGGATTCCGATCGTTCGAGCTCCGAAGCGCAGCGTATCGGCCAGCTAGCCGGAAAAGGCGCGGTCACTTCGAAAATCGCTGAGGAATCGGCCAACCAGTCGATCGCCGCTCAAGCCTCCAGAAAGGAAGCAAGGGCTATCATCGAATTGGCCAAGGCGAAGAAAGCGGAAGCGGAAGCGTTGGTGAAAACTGCCGAAGCGGAGGTCGAGAAAGCCAAAGCGAAACGCAATGTGCTTCTGGCAGACCTCCAGTATGCCCAGACCATGCTCGACTACACCCTGGTGACCAGCCCCATGGACGGCCATGTCACAAGCCGCGCCGTCGATGTGGGGCATTTTGTCGAGCCTGCAGGTGTCGGATCGATCCCTTTGCTGACCATCGCAAACGATCAAAAGGTTCGAGTCCGTGTCGAGGTTCCCGAACAAGAAGCGGCGTGGGTGGATGCGGAAACCGAAGCTCCTCGCCGGGGAGATCCGGCGACCCTTTTCCTCCGATCCAGCCCCGAAGCGACGATCGAAGCGCGAATCACAAGAACCAACCGCCAGCTTTCCAGCGACAGCCGCACATTGACCGCCGAAATCGAACTGGACCAAAAGGATCAGAAATTGATCCCTGGGTTTTTCGTAACCGTGAAAATCCTCCTGGAAGAGCGGCCGGATGTCTTCACGCTTCCGACTTCCGCAATCATCAAAAGCGAAGGTCGTAGTCGCTGTTATGTCGTAGTGGACGGACAGACCCAACTCCGGGAGCTCGAACTTGGACTGAAGGTTGCCGATGCCGTCGAAATCCGATCGGGGCTGGACGGCAGCGAAACGGTGGTGCTGACGCGAGCCAATGCGGTTCAGCCAGGCCAACCGGTAGAGGTATTCCCTCCCAAGTGACCGCAGGCTGTCGCTCGAAAAGAATCGATCGATATTCGGCAGCGTCCCCAGGAGAAGAGGTTCCCTACATGGCCCTGGGCTGAGGCTGACCTGATGCACTCCTCGGACGGAATTGCGTTGCCGGGGCAACACAACCGCCCTTTTGATATTTCAGTATCGCACCTGGGACTGCATAGCGGCACCGCAGACTTGGCGGATCGTTTCGGCGGACTCCTTCTGCATCATCCCCAGTTCGCTGCTGATGGCGATGAAGCGCCATCCCTCCGAGATCCTCTTCAGGGCCGCCTTGGCATCGGCGACATGGATACCGGGCGCCACCCCGTGACGCAGAGAGGTGGTTCGGATCGTCTGGAGGGCTGCGACGAACTGTGGATCTTCCGACTCCATCTGGGGCGTCTGGTGCATCGATGCCAGCAGATCATTCGGCCCGACGAAAACGGCGTCGATCCCCGGCACACTCACGATTTCCTCACATCGCTCCACCGCCTCTCGATGTTCGATCTGAACGATCACCAAAGTCCGCTGGTTGGCATTGCGGTAGTAGGTAGCCGGGTCGGTATCGAAGTTCAGCGCATGCTGGCTGCCGCCGACGCTGCGGTTTCCCTCGGGGGGATACTTGCAGGCGGCCACGGCCAATTCCGCTTGCTGGCGGCTGTTGCACATCGGGAAGACGATGCCGTAAGCCCCTTGATCGAGTGCCCGTTTCGCATGTTCATGCGCGATGGAGGGGACACGGATCAGCGGCGTTCCCCCGGCGTCTGCGATGGCTGCGAACATCAGCGCGGTGGTCTCCCAGTCGACGGCGCTGTGCTCCATGTCGACCGTCAGCCAGTGCCACCCTGCGCGCGCTTGAAAACGTGCTGCTAGCGGGCTGCCCAGCGACAGCCAGGTACCGACCTGCGGGATGCCAGCAGCTAGCGCTTCCTTGACTCGATTGTTCTTCATGATCGGGGCTCCAGTACGACCTAGGCGTCGCGGAATCGTGTTTCGTAGAGATCCCAGGCGGAGGGATCGAGCAGATGCTTTGGCTTGTTGCCAGCCAGCAGATCAAGAATCGGCTCGGCGCATCCACGGCTCATTCGCTCCGCCGCTTCCTTCGAATTGAACGCGTTGTGGGGTGTCAGCAGTAGCCGAGGGGTTGATCGCAAGGGATGATCGGCCGGCAGCGGTTCTTGTTCGTAGACGTCGATCGCAGCACCTGCGATGATTCCCCCGCGAAGCGCCTCCTGAAGCGATTCCTGATCGATCAGCGCGCCGCGCGCGGTATTGATCAATACCGCCGTCGGCTTCATCATCGCCAGCCGCCGGCGATCGATCAGGTGGCGAGTCTTTGGTGTGTTGGGGGCGTGGATGGAGACGACGTCGCTGCAGGCGAGCAGTTCGTCTAGCGTCATCGGCCGCACCGATCGCCCCGGGGCGAGCGTTTCCGCGATCCGGTGATGCAGATCGCTCCACATGGGATCGCTAGTAACCACCTCCATGCCAAACGCCATGGCGCGCCGGGCCACCTCCTGGCCGATCTTCCCAAAACCGATCAGCCCCAACGTCTTGCCTCGCAGTTCAATCCCCGGAAACTCTTCCCATCCGCCGCGGCGCATGCAGGCATCCCCTTCAGCGATCCGCCGCACCAGGCTCAGCAGCAGCCCCAGGCAGTAATCGGCGACCGCATCAGTCATCGCATCAGGTACATTGGTCGCAAGAACTCCCCTACTGGATGCCTCCGCCACATCGACCGTATCGACTCCAACGCCGCATCGCGCCACCAATCGAACGCGGGGACATCGCTGGAAGAACTCGGCTCCGTAGGGATCGGTCGCCGAGATGACGCAGTCGATCTCCTGGCACTGGTCGATCAGGGAGCTAAGATCCAGAGGCCCCCAGCGGCTGGCCCAGCGCACCTGACACCCTGCCTGCTCCAACTGCTGACGCCAAAGAGAGCCGCTGTCATGGAAAGCGCGCGCAGTCACCAGAATATTCCAACGACGATTAGAATGTCGTACTGTATCCGATCGGCTCACGTCAGCACCTGCCAGCAAAACGGGAAACAAAACGTTCCGATCAGCATAGCCGATGCAGGGCAGTCGCAGTGGATGCCTTAGGTTCGAAAGGATTTCGAAGGAGCGATGGGAGCCAGGATCTCCGAAGCTGGCTTACGATTGAGGCGGGATCATCCAGCAACTGGGATGCTGCTGCATTCCGATCCGCGGGTAGTAGGTTTGAGCACTGGGGGCAGCCAGCAGGATCAACCGCGTCTGAAGCCCAGCGGCCTGATGGAGTTCTTCGATCAATCGCCTTCCGATCCCTTGGCGCTGCCACTGGCGATCGACAGCCAGATCGGACAGGTAGGTGCAGTAGGCGAAATCGGAAATCGCACGAGCGACCCCCAGCAACGCACCCTGGGAATGCCGCGCGGTGGTGATTAGGTCGGCATGCCGCAGCATCTTTTCGATCCGATCCGACTGTTCGACCGGACGACGTTCGGCCAGTCCGGATCGATGGAGCAGATCGAGAAATGCCTCGACCGACAGGTCGGGCTCCAGCGCGTAGTGGATCGGCTGCTCATCGAGTTCCATCGATGCGGTCTCCGGGGTCGGTACTGGGATCTCTTGCAGGTCGCTGGGATCGCCCTTTTGATCGGCTGGATTGGGAGATGTCACCAGTTCAACGAGAAGGCTTTTTCTTCTTGGCGCTTCCCGAAGCGCCTTTTGCATCGGCGCTACCTCGAGCTTCCTTCAGCGCGTTGCGGATGGCAGCCGCTTTGTTCGGATGATCTGACTGTCCTGTCAATTCGAAGAGAAAACGGCTAGGAAAAGTCGGCCGGGCCTTTCCCCATTTGAATCGGGTCAGGGGGAGGCTGAGCGTCAGTTCTTCCTGTGCTCGGGTCACTCCTACGTAGCATAGTCGTCTTTCCTCATCGATCGCATCGGCATCTGCGGCGACGCTCCGTCGATGCGGCAGGATCCCCTCTTCCATGCCAACCAGATAGACGATTGGGAACTCTAGCCCCTTGGCGCTGTGCAGTGTCATCAAAGCGACCGCATTCTGCTGCAACGCCTTTTCCTTGGGGGAACCGAATTCCTTGCCTGCCAAAGCGACTTCCTGAAGGAATCCTCCCAGCGTGGCATCGCGATGGCTGCTTTGGTATTCCGCGATGGCGTTGACGACTTCTTCCACCGACTGCTTGCGTGCCGTTTGCTCTTCAGGAGTATCGTACAGGCGATCGATTTCGTCGAAGTATCGAGTACGAGCGATCACATCGCGGACCACTTCGGGAAGGTCGGCCTTTCCTTCCAACCGCTGCTGGAAATCGAGCACCATCTGGACCAGCGACTGCGAACCACGCTGAGCGGGCAGCGGCAGCGACCGAACCAAAGGTTCGTGACGCATCTGCGTCCAGATGTTGGATCCCTGATCGACCGCAGCGCGCTGCAGCGTTTCGATGCTCTTATCCCCCATGCCGCGAGGTGGCGTGTTGATGATTCGCAGGAGCGCTACCTCATCCTCTGGGGCGACGAGAATACGGAGGTAGGCCAGCAAGTCGCGAACCTCGCGACGATCGAAAAACGACTGACTGCCGGTGAGCACGTAGGGCACCTTGGCCTTCCGCAACTCGGTTTCGAAGAGCCGCGGCTGTTCGTTGGTGCGAAACAGGATCGCCAGATCGCGCGGCTGCAGCTGGCGATCTCCCTCCAGACGTCGCGCAATCTCCTGAGCGATCGACTGTGCTTCTTCCACTTCCGAAGGGAACTGAAGGATGCGTGGGGCCTGACCACCGTGGCGAGCCGGTCGGAGGATCTTATCGTGGCGATGGCGATTGAAGATGATCAGCTGATTGGCCATCTGGAGGATTGCCGCTGTCGAACGGTAGTTTTCCTCTAGGCGTACCACCTTGGCATCGGGCCAATCTTTCGAGAAGCCCAGGATGTGCTTCACCTCAGCTCCTCGCCAGCCGTAGATCGATTGATCGTCGTCCCCCACCACGCAAAGATTGCGGTGCCCTTCGGCCATCGCCTTGATGATGGCGTACTGCGACCCATTGGTATCCTGGTATTCATCGACCAGGATATGATCGAACAACCCCGACTCGGCTTTGAGGGCCGGCGGATGTTCCTCAAACAGTCGCTGTGTGTAAAGAAGCAGGTCGTCAAAGTCGAAGGCCCCCAGCAGCTTGAGCTGTTTCTGGTAGCGGCGGTATCCACTGGCCGCCAAGTGCTCCTTGTCGGTGCTTGCATGACCTACCGCCACATCGGGCCACAGCCCCTGGTTCTTCCAGCGGCTGATGAAGCCAAGCAGGTCGGCAGGGCGCATCATCTCATCGTGTACCCGCAGTTCGCGAAGGACACCGCGCGCCACGCTTTCCTGGTCGCCTCGATCGTAGATCGCAAATTTCTCAGGGAAGCCCAGCTTGGCGGCATGCTTTCGTAACCACTGAACGCACAGCGCATGAAACGTTCCAATGCGAGGCATCGGAGTTTCCTGTTTTTTGCGACCTCGATGCCCCCCCTGCAGCTTCGCCTCGATCCGCTCGAGCATCTCATTGGCGGCCTTGTTGGTGAAGGTCACCGCCAGGATGCGATCGGGGCGAGTGCCATGCCGGATCAAATTGGCCACGCGGAAAGTGACCACGCGCGTTTTCCCCGTCCCGGCACCAGCCAGCACCAGGAGGGGCCCTGAGAGAGTTTGGACAGCTTCGGCCTGGGCCGCGTTCAGTGAATCGCTCATAGGGTGCCTATGGTAGCCAACCGCCGCCGGGGGGCGAGGGGAGAAGCCAGCGGTTCTGTTTCCAAGAAGGGTCGGCCCAGATACGAAAGAGAGGATCAGGAAGCGGTCTTCCTGGGGATTTCACCCCATCGGGGGCTTAGTTTCTGGACGAATTCCCTCCAGGCCTGGAATTCCTGCGCTGCGGGATTTAGGGGGTTTTCTTAAAATGCGTTGTTTCACCAAGGGTTCGTCGGGGCGCGGATTGGCTCCCCGTCCTCCCAACGGCAAACCCAACGGCAGAAATGCCCGTTGGCAGAAAAACCAGCAGCGGAAAAATCAGTGGCAGCGGACAGATCGAAGCGGCGGGAATCCATGGTCAAGCGGGACGAAGAAATCAAACCAACGGCCGAACAGAGAACCGGTAACTCCGCGACCCAGGCAGAGAAGGGGCCCGTCTTTCGCGAAACCTTCGAAAGTTTTGCCGTCGCGCTCATTTTGGCGTTTCTGTTCCGAGCCTTCGTGGCAGAGGCGTTCGTCATCCCAACCGGTTCGATGGCCCCCACCTTGATGGGAGCGCACAAGGATGTCCGTTGCAGCCAATGCGGATTTGGCTACCAGAGCGGTGCCAGCACGGAATTCAATGAACTGGGTGGCCTGCAGGATCGCGTGGTGGTGGGAACCACCTGCCCGATCTGCCGCTTTGAAATGCCACTGGACCTCAAGGGCGATGCCAACCACGCGACCTTCTCAGGAGATCGCATTCTAGTCAGCAAGTTTTCGTATGTCGCCCGACAGCCTCAGCGCTGGGAGGTGATCGTCTTCAAGTTCCCCGACAACGCCCGACAGAACTACATCAAGCGACTGGTGGGACGTCCTCATGAGAAACTGCGGGTGCAGCATGGAGATATATTCATCGCTCCGGAAGCGACACCCGAGCGGCAGGAGATCGCGCGAAAACCACCACGCATCATCCAGACACTGCTGCAACCGGTCTCCGATACCAACCACCGCCCAAAGGACTTGGTGAAGGCAGGTTTGCCCAGCGAGTGGCAGCCATTTCCTTTAGGAGACCGATCGACCGCCAAGTGGCAAGTTGACTCCACGGAGACCCGGTGGCAGGCCAGCTATCAGGGTACGGCTGAGCCGCAGCGACTGGAATGGTTGCGATTCTTCCACCGAGTCGTCGATCCGTGGGTCTGGAGAAAGGTCCAATCGCAAGGCAAATTCCCAGTTCCGATCGATCCCTACAGCAGTCGACTGATCACCGATTTCGCTCATTACAATGCGTCGCTGACCACCAGTCGCCGATCGGTGTATGGCGATCGACGCGGCGGCTTTGCCCCCAGCTATCGCAGCGGCGAGGATCCGCGAGCCAACGACACGATGTCCTTCTTCCAGAGATCGTGCATCGAAAACGATGGTACCCACTGGGTGGGCGACCTGGCGCTGGAGACCGAGGTGGTGATCGAGAAAGGGACGGGGACGCTGGTGCTGGACTTGGTGGAAATGGGGATTCACCACCAGTGTCGCATCGATACCCAAAGTGGTCAGGCGACGCTGCTGGCCCTCCGCGGCGATCAGCCTTTGGCCGCCTTCGAGGATCTGGCGGGGGGCCTAGTCACTCAAGCCAGCGCATCGACCTCCGTGCGAGGTCCAGGGCGGTATCGCCTGCGGCTGACCAATGTCGACGATCAGTTGACTCTGTGGGTTGGCGACAAAGTGCAGACGATCACCCCCAGCGGTAATCTGAGGAGCGAGAGTTATCTGAGCGGTCCTCAGCGGCGGCCGCACTGGTCCCCAGCAGATCCACTGGATGCGGCTCCAGCGGGGATCGGATTTCAAGGAATCGACGGCAAGGTGGAGCGAGCCAAGATCTCACGAGATGTCTACTATGTCGCCACCGATGGCGCCTCTCCCTACAACGACTACCGAAATTGGGATGGATCGCTGCAACTGAGCCTCAAGGATGAGGACCTGATGCGGTATCTGGAACGCGTCGATCCCGATCGCTTGAACGACCGCACCTTCCTCTCCGAAAGCCGTACCGCCCTGCGCCGCGATACGCTCTACAGCACCCCGAAGCTCTGGGAGATGGCCAGCGTCTTTCCGGAGCGGCGGGCGACAGAGTTTCTGCTGGGGGAAAAGGAGTATTTTCCCATGGGGGATAACTCGATGGAGAGCTTTGATGCACGGGGTTGGCCTGACCACCACGTGCCGGAAAGATTGCTGATTGGACGAGCGATCGTCGTTTTCTGGCCCCATTTTTGGAACCGACCAATTCCTTTTTTACCTAATGTCCAGCGCATGGGTCTGATCCGCTGAACGGATCGGGCGCTATGGATTGTTTGGAAGCATACGGAACGCCGCATGGCGGCAAGGCAGGAGCGCATGGATGTGCTGAATGTCGATAACATCGTCAAGTCGTACGGCAAACGGCGCGTGGTCGATGGTGTCAGTTTCCACGTCACCGAAGGGGAAGTGGTCGGACTGCTTGGTCCCAACGGGGCTGGTAAATCGACCAGCTTCCGGATCACCTGCGGCCAGCTGCCACCCGATAGCGGCAAGGTCATCCTGTGCGGACAGGATGTGACCGACTGGCCGATGTACCGTCGCGCGCGCGATGGCGGCATGGCCTACCTAGCTCAGGAAGCCAGTATCTTTCGGAAGATGCGCGTCGACGACAATATCCTCTCGCTGCTGGAACTTCTAGGAGTCCCCAGGCGGCAGAGGATCGAGCGATGCGAGCAGTTGATGGAACAGATGCAGATAAGCGAGCATCGGAATAAGCTGGCATCCCAGCTTTCTGGAGGTCTGCGAAGGAAGCTGGAGATCGCGCGCTGCCTGGTCGCCAATCCTAAAATCATCATGCTGGACGAACCGTTTGCGGGGATCGACCCGATCAGCGTCGACAGCATTCAGGAGGTGATCCTGCAGCTTCGCGAAGATGGCATCTCCTCCCTGATCACCGACCACGCCGCATTAGAACTGCTCGGTTTTGTCGATCGCGCTTACGTGATCTACAAGGGACAGGTGCTCTTCGAAGGATTGCCCGACGAAGTGCGAAACAATCGCGATGTGATCGAAAACTACCTGGGTCAGCGCAGCGATCCAGGGCCGTCCACCCCCGGTGTAGTCGCCACGATAGCAACGCCGAACGGTACCGCCACCAAGTCCCCCCAAGTGCCGGCTCCCCATTGGCCCAAAGCCACCTCGCCGCAGGAAAAACAGCCTGCTACTGGCCGCTCCAGCCTCAGGCGCCGTGGGGATGTCTGAGCCAGGAAGACGGAAGCCATTCGATGGAGGGGATATCGACGAGCCTAGGCTGGTGGTCGCCTCGAAAGGGATCAGCTATCCAGCGGCCCGAAGACCGGTTGAAAGGCCCCTTCAAACGGATACACGTCGTCGAAATCCTCCCGCCGATCGCTCTTGGATTTCTTCATCTGCTTGATGCGTATCAGATTGTAGACGATCTCTCCGAAATCGCTGGTGGAGTAGATGTTCCAGTGATTGAGTACGGTTTTGGCCAGATAGCCAAATTGGTCGACGGCATAATGCCGGATTGCTTCGCATAGCTGCTGACCGGTCAGGTGATGCTCCCCTTCCGGTTCGGAACTGGCACTTCCCTGGGGCGGCATCTTCATCACCTGCTGCGCGTAGGCCAACCCTTCCCGTACAAATTGATAACTCTCCAATGGATATCGATGGTCCTGTTGCAGCAATTCGATGATGGGGTGAACTTTTGCGGCCATGGGGCAAGGCTTCCGTAATCGAATCCGTGAGGGGGAATCAGTTTGTTACACGTTTGGATCGCATAAGGAGCGATCGTGCTGGCAGCCGCTCTCGACTCAGTTGGTTTCGGGCGTCGACGTGCCGGGATCCGAGCTTGGGTCTGAGGGGGACTGATCGCGTGGATTCTCGTCATGGCTGGTAGCTCGCGGCGATCGACGGTCGCTAGCGGGGCCGGGTCTTCGCCCGCGTCCCCCCCGACGCTCGAAACCTTGTGAATCCCCTTCCCCCGGCGCTTCGGACGCGGGCCCAGGGCCGGTTGGTTTTTTGACAACCGACAGGATTTCGTCTTCGGTCACCAGCACCCTTCGCCGATCCTCGTATTCGATCAGAACCTGGCGAATCAGCAGTTCATGCCCCTTGACCACCCCACGCCCCTGTCGGGTGACAACGTGGCTGCCGGCGGGCGGCAACTGCTGAACAATCTCTTCGTAGGTATCGTATTCGTATCGCAAGCAGCACTTCAGTCGGCCGCAACGACCGGAGATCTTGTTAGGATCCAAAGTGGCCTTTTGGAGCTTCGCCATCCGCATGGAGACCGGCGGCATCTTCACCAGATGGGTATTGCAGCAGACGGGTTTGCCGCAGTCGCCGTACTCCGCTAGCAGCTTCGCTTCGTCGCGAGCTCCCACCTGCTTCATTTCGATCCGCGTGCCAAACTCCGCACCCAGCCGCTTGACCAGTTCGCGGAAGTCGACTCGCTGTTCGCTGAGGAAGTAGACCACCACGCGATCGTTTCCGAATAGCCGTTCCAGGTCGATCAGATCCATCGGCAACTGCATTTGCGCGATGATTTCCCGACACTTTTGAAACTGCTCGCGACTCTCCTTGATCAGTCGCAGCACCTGCTGCTCATCTTCTGCCGTCGCAATCCGCTGGATGGTGCCTCCTGGCGGTTCTTCCATCTGCGCCACAGCCCTGGGGGTCGCTTCGGCAAGCACTTCGCCCAATTCCCATCCACGCGAGGTGCGAGCGATGACGCGATCGCCTCGGCGCAATGGATGCCGATACTGCATGACGTGCAGGGTGCGCATCACACCGCAACGAACGATCCACGTGAGCATGTCACAGTCCGCGCTAGCAGGGTTTCGTACGAGAAAAGAATTTTCTTCAGATCAGCTGTTGGCATCCGGGCGATTGGATTCCCAGACCAACCGACACAGACAGAGAGAAAATAGGGTTCTTTTCGGCCGGAGACCCGGTCGTCTCCAGCATTTTTATTATAGCGAGTCACCGTCGGTCTGAAGATCGACGCGAGCCATTTCCTTGGCGTTCCTTAGATAGATCTGCGATCCGACCACCGCCAGGGGATTCCAGGTGGTGCCCTGGAGCACTGGGAGGCGTGCGAGCAATTCAGGTTTTGATGGGTCGGCTGCAATCACCACCAACTCCCCCGATTCGGTGACGATCACCAGTTTTCTTTCGACCAGAAGGACTTGGCCATGCCCGTAGCGACCCTGCCGCCAAAGCCGCTTTCCCGCATCGAGGTCGACGCATTCCAGGATACCGTCGTTCAATCCATAGGCGACATCCCCGTCGACCAGCGCGGAGGTGAACTTCGTTCTCAGCAGCGGCGTACGGCTCCAGATTTCGTTAGCCTGCCACTTCGAATCGGTCTTTCCGACCTCGATCACACGACACCCTTGTCCGTAGCCTTTGGTTAGGAGGAGACGCCGCGAATCGATCTGCATAGGCTGGCTGGCACACGCGTCGCCACTGCTGCTGCTTGGCCAAGGGTGCTTCCACAGTAATTGCCCCGTCTTCGGATCGCAGCTGCAGACAAATTCCTGTTCCAGCCACAGCACCTGAAGTGTGCCATCGAGTGAAAGGAGAGCAGGGGATGCGTAGGCAATCTGCCCGTCCCCTGCGCGCCATCGCTCCTTGCCGCTTTCAAGATCGATCGCAATCAGGCTCTGGCAGCCCTTGGCAAGATCTCCCCCCAGAGGCAGATACACCAATCCTTCGTGGCACAAAGGGGAGGCACTGCGCCCCCAGGACACGGTCGATTCAAAGCTCTTCTGCGTGGTGGCAGCAAGTTCATTCAAATTCAGTTTCCAGCGAACCACCCCGGTCTGGGCATCCAGGCAGTGCAGATCCCCACATGCACCTGCAGCGACAACCTGACCATCGATTACTGCAGGAGTGCTGCGCGGACCGACGCCTCCCAGCAGGTTCTCATGCTTTGCCGGGTAGTCGTGCTTCCAGATCAGCTGACCCGTCTCGGTGGCATAGCACCGAACCGACTCGTCGGATCCATGCTGCTCGATCGTGTAAAGCCGATTGCCGGCCACAGCCATTCCCGACCATCCAGCGCCGACAGCCACCTGCCATCGCAGCAACAAGTCTTCGTTGCCAATCGGTTTGGAGAAGCGTGGCGAGCTGACCTTTCCGTCGCGATGAACTCCCAGATACTGCGGAAAACCGATGCCCGATAGAGACGCTGGAGTGGTTGGTGGTGCGGATGGATTGGCTTCGGCTTGAGGAGAAGTTGCCGGCACTTGCGTTGGGATTGCAGGCGGCTTGGATCTGGAACCAGCAAACCGCCACTGGAACTGCGGGACGATCTCGCCATTGAATCCCTGAAACTCCAGCAGACCTGCGGCAGCGATCCCCAGCAGAACCGGGATGCCTGCAACCCATTTCCGCTGGTTGCTGGGGGAGGATCTCCAGACGGTGATCCACGCCACCAGCGTCGCAAGAAACATACAGATCCCCATGACGACATTGGCGACTGCATGGTCGAATTCCCAAAGCAGGCTCCAAGCCAAAAGTCCCAGCAAGGCCAAAACGGCCGCTGTCACCCACCAGCGCCACCACTGCATTGCTCCAGGAGTCACCGCTACTGGATGCGTATCGTTCTTAGCCATCTGGCTATTCCTTATTCGTTCTCTTTGTTCTTCGGTTCGATGCGTTGCAAGAGGGGAGCCAAAAACGGTCCGGTCAGACTTCTCGGATCTCCAGCCACTTGCTCGGGGGTCCCCTGAGCGATCAACTGGCCCCCCTCGACACCTCCTTCAGGCCCCAGCTCCAACAGCCAGTCGCAGGCCTTCAGCACATCCAAATGGTGCTCGATCACCAGCACGGTATTACCCTTGTCGACGATCCCCTGAAGTACATCGATCAATCGATCGACATCCCGCCAGTGAAGCCCTGTCGTCGGTTCGTCGAGGATCGCCAAGGTGTGTCCCGGACTGCGGCTGGCAAGCTCCGTAGCCAGTTTGATCCGCTGTGCCTCGCCCCCGCTGAGCGTTGTGGAAGGCTGGCCAAGGGAAATGTACCCCAAGCCGACTCGCTGAAGGCTGATCAGGATCTGCTGCAGCGAGTCGATCCCATCAAAAAAATCGACCGCTTCATCGATCGACATCGAAAGCACCTGAGCGATGTTGCGATCCCGGTAGTGGACATCCAGGGTTGCTTGGTTGTATCGGCTTCCTTTGCACTGGGGGCAAGTGACAAAGAGGTCGGCCAGAAAGTTCATCTCCAGTCGCTGCTGCCCCTGTCCCTGACAGACCGCGCACCTTCCATCTCCCGCGTTGAAGCTGAAACGATTGGAACTGTAGCCCCGCTGTTTGGCATCGCGCGTGGCGGCGAAGATCCGGCGAATCAGATCCTGTGCTCCGCAGTAAGTCGCGGGGCAACTTCGAGGCGTTCTTCCAATGGGTGTCTGGTCGATGGCGATGCAGCGATCGATCTGTTTCCAACCCGAGAGAAGTGGGTCGGGATGGGTGTCGCGAGCACTAGAGGATCGCCCCAGATTCTGGCGCAGCCGAGGGATCAGAGTATCGAGGATCAGGGAACTCTTTCCGCTGCCACTGACGCCTGCTACGCCAATCAGGCAACCGAGTGGAAAATCGACGTCGATCCCACGAAGGTTATGCGTTGTTGCCTGCTTCAGCAGAAGCAGCCTCTCCGGATCCACCGACCGGCGACTCCCTGGAACGGCAATCACCATCCGACCGCTGAGGTACTTCCCCGTCATGGAATCCTCGCTGTCGGCGACATCCTGCACCGAACCGGCCGCCACCAATCGACCACCCAAAGGCCCCGCTCCAGGCCCCAGATCAACAAGTAGATCGGCTTGACGGATCATCGCTTCGTCATGCTCTACGACAACCAGCGTATTTCCGGCCTGCTGTAGTCGCCGCAGCGATCCGATCAACAGATCGTTGTCTCGCGGATGCAGCCCGATACTCGGTTCGTCCAAAACGTAGCAAACCCCTACCAGTCCCGACCCAATGCAACTGGCTAGGCGGACTCGCTGCAATTCGCCGCCGCTGAGCGACTGGGCGGATCGACCAAGGGTCAGGTAGTGCAGTCCAACCTCGATCAGGAACCGAAGTCGATGCTGGATATCCTGACGCAATGGCTGAAAAATCGGTTCCCGCAGCGAATCAAAACGGCAATGCTCAAGGAACTCCTGCAATCTCTGAATCGGCATCTGGCACAGATCATCGATCGATTGCCCTTCGATCCGCACGGCGAGAGCCTGGGGGCCCAGGCGAGCCCCTTTGCAGTCGGGACACTCCATCGCTGGCGTCTTTTCCTCCAAATCGCTCTCTAGCGATGGATCTTTTGCCGCTCGACCGCGTCCAGTTCGTTTAGCCTTCGTCTCTATCAGCCCGGTCCCTTCGCACGTGGTGCAAGCGCCGTAGGGGCTGTTGAAACTGAAGGTTCTCGGCTCGATCTCCGCGATACTCTCACCACAGGACACACAGGCGAATCGCGTCGAGAAGAGCCTTTCGCATTCCGTCTGTTCCTTCCGATCCGAAGGCGACTTGATGGAAATCGTCACCAGTCCATCGGCAAGTCGCAGCGCCAGTCGCACCGCCTCCTCTAGACGCGTTACCCAATCTTCACGCACCACCATTCGATCCACCACCGCCTCAATCGTATGGTTGGTGCGCACGGCGAGAGTTGGGGGACTGTCGATATCGACCATCTGGCCATCGACACGAGCTTTCACCAAGCCCGCCTTTTGAATCTTCTGAAAGACCTCCGCATGTGCACCTTTGCGCCCCCGGACCAGTGGTGCCATCACCACCACCTGCGTTCGTTCGGGCTGCTGACGGATGCTCCCCACGATCTGCTCGACCGACTGCCGATCAATCGCTTCCCCGCATTGGGAACAACTCGGAATTCCCAGACGGGCCATCATCAGCCGTAGGTAATCGTGGATTTCGGTCACGGTGCCGACTGTGCTGCGTGGATTGATGGCGGTCGGTCGTTGGTCGATGCAGAGGGTTGGCTGGAGCCCCGCGATGGAATCCACCTCCGGCCGCTCCATCTGCTGCACGTACTGCCTGGCGTAGACTGACAGACTTTCGATGTATTGCCTTTGTCCCTCGGCATAGAGCGTGTCGAAGGCCAGAGAACTCTTGCCGCTCCCACTGACACCGGTTAGCACCGACATCTGGCCATGAGGCAGGTCGACCGAGACGCCTCGAAGGTTATGAGTTCGTGCATTGCGGATAGCGATGCTTCCCAGTTCCCCGCGCTCCCTCCAACTGGTCGCCATTTCCGATGGGACTTCCAGGACATCGGCTTGGGAATCGGGGTTTTTCGTGATGCGTTTTTTAGCCATCCTGCCCAAGCAACTCCGTGTCCTCGTGCTCATACCCTGGAGCGCAGCAACACAGAAGCCGCAGCGGTTCGTTCGATGGATTGATCAATCCATGAAGCACACCCGGCGGGATCGCGATGGCGTCTCCGGGGCCAATCGATCGCTGCTGTCCATCCATCCACATGACGCCCGTACCGGAGATGATCCAATAGATTTCCTCAGTTCGGTGATGGCGGTGGATCTGGGTGCGTCCCCCGGGAGGCACCACTGCCTCGGCCAGACTTTGCATTCGGATCGAGGAATTGCGGTGGCTCAGCAGTTCGCGAATGATCGATCCATCCTTTGTGACAAAGGAAGAGCATTGGTCCAGCGCGACAATCTCCATCTTTGATTTTTCCCTGTTGCTGGTGGCAATCTGGGCCAATTCAGCCCTGCAATTCCATCCCATTCTAGCCGCTCGGTCAGTCTAGACCGAGCCGTCCTGGGAAAGGGGTCTACTGAACTTTGTTTTGGGTAAAGCGAAATCGGGATGCTAGGATAGGAGGAAAAGGGTTGCCGACGTCGCGCGACCCAACGATCAGCTCTTGACGGGCAGTGGACTTCCAGGAGGAACCATGGCGGTGTGGCGGAGCGTGGCGGGAGTCACGTTCTTCTCTGTCCTGCAGATCCTCGTTCAGTTCTCGCTGCAGATGCTGCTGGCGGCCCGGTTTGGAACCAGCCCGGCGATCGATGCATTGCAGGCGACCCTGGCGATCCCCCAGGCCATCCAGCTGCTTCTGACCCTGCCGCTTGGCTTTGCCCTGGTCCCTCTGCTGACCCGAGCGTTTCAGAAGGATCCCAACGATCCTGAGGCTTGGCAGATGATCGCGACCGTCGGGGCATCGCTGACGACGGCCGCCCTGCTCTTCACGATATCTCTATGCATCTGGCGATCTTTCTGGATCGACTTCTTTCTCCCTGGCTTGGATCCGATGCGACATCAACTGGCGGCCGACCAGTTGATCTGGCTTGCTTGGCAGGTGCTTTGGGGCTGCATGGTCACTTTTCTGAGCACCCTCTACCAAACGCAGCAGCGATTCCTCTATCCGGCTATCATCGCCTTCGCATTCAGTCTGACTCATGCCCTTCTGACCTGGCAATGGGCGACCCGTGGCACCGAAGCATACACCCTGTCGATGTTTCTCACCGGGCTGGGATGGGTGACGGCGCTGATCTGGCCATTGCGTCTGCAACTGGGAAAGGAACCCTTCGGCATCAATTCCATGTCGCGCGAACTATGGCGCATGGCGCTACCACTTATTTTAGGCAACGCCGTGATGCGATGGGACATGGTATTCGAACGCTGGTTGCTGTCCTTTCTTCCGCCCGGAAATATCGCGCACTTTGGCTACACGCAGCGCTTCGTCACCGCTCTCTCATCGATCTGCGTTGGCGGCCTGCTGACGGTGCTCTTCGCGCGGCTGAATCAAGGCAAAGAGGATGAGGGAGACGATGCAGTCCGCCACCGACAGATGCAGGGGATTTATGCGCTGCTTTGGATCTTGGTCCCCATCGTTCTTGGGATCAGTTTTTTTGCGGAGTCGGTCACCGGCGATCTGTTGCAGCGCGGAGCCTTCTCCGCGTCGGATACGGCGGCTGTCGGAAGGCTATTCCGCGTTCTGGTCTGGACGCTACTGGGCGCATCGCTGGCCGACTGGACAGCTCGAGGTTTTTTCGCCATCGGCAACACGATGACCCCTACGTGGATTGGACTGGTAGCAATGCTTCTTGGGTGGGGTGGCAAGGCGATCCTGGTCTCGGCTCTGGGTAGCGAAGGCTTGGCGATCGGATCGCTTGTGCATCTGACGCTGACAGCGATGGCGATCGGTATCGTCCTCTCGTGGCGCATCGGTCCACTCTGGGACCGTTCGCTGACGCAAGACGCGATGCGTTTGGTGACAGCAGCTCTGGCGACCTGTTTTCTTTGTTTGCCGCTTGTCGCCGCACTCCCAAAAGGTGGCTCTCTGGCAGTCGCTCCGCTGGGTGCCGGGCTCTACCTGGTCTTCCTGTACTGGCAGAACGATCGACTGGCGAAGCTGTTGGTCGCGTATTTGACAGAGAAGTTCAGACGCTGAACTCCAGCCACCACTCCAGCACCGCCAATGCCAGCTCCGCCGCCTCCTTCTGCCGCCCGATGCGCCTGCGGCTGTCACGCAGGCTACGTGGTGCTTCCGATTGCAGCCGAAATCGGCCACTCCAGCACACTTCCATTCGCCCCAGCATCCGCGCCCCCGACCGACCACCACGCCGCGCCACCGCGATCCAAACCATTCCATCTTCCTGCAGCGGTGCGCCCGGCCCCAGATGTCCTGTGATGGCTAGCGACACCTGCGCCTCGGGTGCGCACCGCAGAGCTCCTTCTGCCATCGCCTCGGCGACTGGCTGGGATACGGCTCCCGGTCCTGAAGGTTCTAGCCACTTGCTGGGGACCCCCAACCATCGCTGCTTTGCATCCAGGCGATAACTGACCAGAGATCCAACCAGCCATTGCGAAACCCCAGGCACGCCTCCTAGCCTAGCGGCGATCAACCCGCACGTGCAACTCTCGGCTAGCACGCACCGGATATCCTGCCCAGCCAACCGTTCGACCACCTGGCGCGCGGTCTTGGAAGAAAGGGTAAGGCGACGGGGCGAATGACCTTTTCCCGAGCTACCGACCCAACGTGTCGTCACGTTCTACCTCGTCGTACAAAATGAACAGCACCTGGTCAGCTGCTGGCGTTTACTTGCCACGCAGGGCGTCGAGAATTGGCAGTCGATTGGCCTGCCTGACCGCCAGAGCACCAGCCGCGATTCCGCACACCAGCACCATCCCCAACATACCGATCGGACCCCACATCGAACCGATCGACTGCCCTCGCCACCACGCAGGGAGCGCCGCCAATGCGGCACTACCCACTCCAATCCCCAGTCCGATCGCCAGCAAGCGAAGATTCTCGCCCGAAAGCATCTTGCCGACGCGTTGGGGTGAATAGCCCAGCGATCGTAGCAGCGCCAGTTCCGACCGGCGTTCCAGAACCGAACGAATCTGGACCACCGCCAGTCCCAGGGTACCTAGCAGTAGCCCCAGAGCACCCAATGCCTGGAACGCTTTCAGGTAGGTGTTCTGTACCGCAAGGAGTTGATCCAGCACGGCGTATGTCGACTGCGCCGTCCACCCCTCCTCGCTCCATCCCTCCTCCAGTGTCTGCCTAGCAAGATCGAGATCGGCAGGTGGCTTGCCACCTACCAGGAACCACTGATAACCGCTCAGCGATGGAAAGGCCTTGCGAAAGTTCTCTTCACCGATGATCAGCGATCCTTGCAGCAGCGTATTCTGCAGCAGCCCAACCGTCTTGAAGAAGATCGGACGATCGTCCATCTCAAACGAAAACACCTCTCCAATTTTGGCGCCACGATGGAGTGACCACATGGCGGTGTTCTGATCCAGAATGACTGGAAGCGGCGATTCGATAGTCCCATCTCCTGGGCGTTCCAGAAGACGCCAAGGGGAAGGAAGCGATGCAGCTTGCCCCGACTTGTCGTAGGCAGCCCAGGGGAAGCGGGAGGCGGAAGGCAACTGCAGTTCCCAGTCGACGATCTCCGGTCGCATTCCTAACACGCGAGGCTGCTGCGACTGGTAGAGATTCCCACAGCTGGCGTCATCCCCGGCACGCAACCGCGCTGAAACCATCGTGACGCCATCCAGCGTGCTTCTTCGGGGTCCCAGAACCTGCTGCTGCACCTTTGGATCGTTCAGATCGCGGAGAATCGGCTGCGAGGATTCAGCGATCCATTGCCATCCTCCAACACCTCGTGGATCCGCTTGGCTGTGGAACAGACTGATAGCCATCAGCAGAAAGGAGGCGGTAGCGATCAACCCGGAGGCCAGGGCGCTTCGCATGGGGTTGCGATGGACGTTCTTGGCGAGCAGATTTTGAAAGGTCTGCATCCCAGAAGTTGGCCTGGAGTCGATCGAAGGGAGGGTCCAGGATCGGTAAAGCTGCAGTACGGCCCAGAGCACCGCTGCCATCCCTGCACCGACAAACGCGCCCGCTGCCGCCTGGCCGCTCAACCACCAACCTGCCATCCACGCCACCCCGGCGAGGACGGCAAGGCCTCCGATCAGCCATCGCAGCATTGGAGACCTCGCGGCTCCGCGCTGCACCTTGGAGCTAAGGTTCCCCTGCAGCAATTCTCTTGCCGGCATGCGCGACCAACCCCGCGCTGCCCACAGGACCGTGACCATCACCGCCGCCAACGCGCTGATCGCCCCCAGAAGGTAGCTGGCAGGACGCCCATGAAACTCCAGAAACGGTACCTGAATCGCACCGACCCACCAGCGCTGGAGCGCATGGACTACGCCTCGCGCATACAGGTAGCCCAGAGGTAGTCCCGCCAGCACTCCCAGCAGACTTACCCAACCCGCCTCCGCTACCTGCAACCACCGCACCCCGGCCACCGGCCAGCCCATCGCCAGCATGGTGCCCCACTGCGATGCACGCTGTTCCAGACTCAGTCGAAACAGAAGAGAAACCAGAAGCAGCGCTGCGAGAATGACGAAGAAACTGAGCGCCAAGAAAAGGCCATCGAATGGGGTGGTACCCCTCGCTGCATCCAGTTGCGTGGCCCGCAACGCCAATGGCTGCAACCCTAGACTCCTGGCTTCCTGTCGCACCACCCCCAGCAATCGGCTCTCCATCGCCGCCAGATCCTCACCAGCCAGTGGCAGAATCCGAATGCTGGTAGCAGAACCAAATCGACTCCCAAATCGCTCCACTCCCCGTCCATACGGCAAGAACAGTTTGGGGGTCAAACGATGGTCGTTCCAGTACTCGTCATCTTCTTTCGGGATCTTGCGATCAAGAGCGAACGGAAGGTCCCAGTCTTCCATCGACTCCTGATCGGTGATCCCCGGTACCTCCGGTGGCATGGAAGGATCGTTGTACACGGTAGGTGGGCGATCGAATCGAGCCGCCTGGCGTCGGCGATAAGGCCGCTGGGGAGTCGTCAGAGGCACGACCCCACAAACCTGTACTTCCCACTGCCGCTCTACCTCCTGACCATGAGCATTCTCCGGGAGATAATAGGCAAGGCGCAATCGGTCTCCTGCCTTCGCCTGTAGCTGATCGGCAAGCCACTGATTGATCACCACCGGCACCGCATCGTCATTCGACTGAGCGTCCGTTGCGGGATAGGGAAGCGGAAAATCAGAACTCGAATCGATCGCTGCAACGATCGAGTAGGGGACCTCTCTTCCGATGACCTGCTGCGCGGTGTTGGGATCAGCCGGCGATTCTGCGATCTTCTGAATTCCATTGGTCAGGTAAACCAGCACCTTGCGCAAGCGGTCAGAGGGGAATGCCGACTCGACCTGCTCGACGACCGCATCGGGAAGCAGCAACTGCTCCCCGGTCAGATGAAAGTAGTCGAAAATCGTAGTTGCCGATTCCTTCGATTCGTTCCCCTCAGCAAGATCTGGAAACTGCGAAGTCACTCTCGCCAAGCGAAGCCCCAGATCCCCCAACGACAAATCTAGTTGCTTGAGATAACCATCCACCTCCTGTTGGGCCAAGGGGAGATTGCCCGATCGATCGAGCTGGCCGGCGCGGCGGGAGAAGAGGATCGCATTGATTTTCCCATCCACCTTCAGCTGCTCGGCCAGAAACGTCCGATCGACAAAAACCACGCGAGGTGGCTTTTGACTAGGCCGCCAGTCGAATCGTCCCAAGCCGCGATTGGGGAGGATCGCGGTGACGCGCAGCCCCGGAAATCGTTCCACTTGGCCTTCCTTCTTTCCCAGTGGACTATCGCCAGGTACCGCCTCAGCGGTTGGCACGCGCAACGTGATTTCATCCCCCACCGACACCTTCAGGTCTTCGGCCAAGTTTTGATTGATCACCACTTCCCGACCACGCGGATGCGTGACCTTGGCTTGGCCACCTACCCCCCAGAAAGCATCATCGACTGCCAGCATCGTCAGGTTTCCAGCACGATGCCTCCCGGTCGGGGTGGTCGATTCGGCGCTGGCTCGGGAAAACTGGATGGCTGGATGCACCTGGTGCTCCAGGTTAGGATCCAGCCCTTGAAGGCTTGCCTCGCGAAAGAAGCGATTGGCCAAGATGGCATGATCGATCGCCCCAAGTCGGTCGATCACCAGCCCCCGCAGGCTCATCCTCGCACTATCCCCCACCAGCAGCGCTCCGACGATCACCGCCGTAGCGGCAGCGGCACCGGCGGCCAGCGCTAGGGCCATTCGGCGATGAAACCAGAGCGACTTGAGGGTCCAGGACCATCTCGATGGAGTCGATGCAGCAGACGTCACAGCGAACTCTCCCCACGACTCCAGGAAACTTCCTCCAAGCGCCCACGGACCAGCCTCACACATCGCTCCATCTGCCTTGCAATCTCCATGCTGTGCGTCACGACCACCAGCATGGTCCCCTCTTCTTTTTGTAGCGCAAGCAACATTTCCAGGACCCGCTGTGCATGATCAGGATCAAGGTTCCCTGTCGGCTCATCGGCCAACAGCAGCAGCGGCTTCATCATCAATCCCCGAGCAACCGCGACTCGCCCGCGTTCGCCCCCCGACAGTTCGCTGGGCAGATGCCCCAGGCGATGCCCCAGCCCGACACGACCCAACAGCGCCGTGGCCCGCTCCTGCTGCTCCCGACTGGGTGTCCCTGAGGCCATCGCGGGGAGGATCGTGTTCTCGAAGACATTCAGATGGGGGAGTAGATGATGGTCCTGAAAGACAAAACCGATTTTCTGATTCCGAAAGAGCGCCAACTGATGCTCGTCAAGCTGAAAGGGGTCAGCCCCTTCCAGGAGAACAGTTCCCGATGTCGGCCGGTCCAGCGTGCCAAGGATCTGCAGGAGAGTCGACTTTCCGGAACCGCTGGAACCCACGATCGCCAGATTCGTCCCTGGCTGCATGCAGAGATCCAACTGCTCCAGCACCACCAGATCCTCCGCCGGCGTCGGATAGCTCTTGCACAATCGCTCGACCTGCAATCCTGCCTGCACCCCTGGCATCGGCAATTCTCCCAAACACAGAATCATTCTCTTCCGTCGCAACAATCCCGCTTCATTCTATCCACACGCCGATGAATCGGGCTGATCCTTTCGATTTCCCCTAGGTTCTTCCGTGACGGCGATGAGCCATGTGTTCTCGGGTGATGGCGATTCGCGTTCTCACCGCGACGGTCGATTCGTCGGTTACGATAGTCTGACATCTGATGAAGGCGGTCCATCGAAACGCATGGAGAAAGGGAGCATCTTCGGGGATGGCTGTCGCAAACGTATCGGCAAGATTGACTGAGGTCGCCAGACGCCAGGGCGCGCAAACCGCAATCGCTCAGGTAGCGGGCAGGGCCAGAGGCAGTGGGGAGCGCCCCTACACGACGATCGACTTCTCGTCCCTGGAAAACCGAGTTGCTTCGATCGCATCCGGCCTTCAGCAGATGGGAGTTGGACCAGGGCATCGCATGGTGCTGCTGGTCCGATTCAACCAGGACTTTATCGCTCTGGTTTTCGCGCTGCTGCGCGTCGGTGCAACGCTGGTGCTGATCGATCCGGGTATGGGGCGTCGCCACCTTTTGGGTTGCCTGCAGGCGGTGAACCCCGATGGGTTTGTCGCGATCCCAGCGGCACATGCAGTGCGATGGTGGTTTCGCGATCGTTTTCCCGATGCCCGCTTCTTGGTGACGGCCGGACCGAAGTATGGGATTTTCCCCTCCCCCACACTGACGCAGTTGGAGCGAAGTCGATCCAGCGACCTGCGTACCCCTGCGACTTCCTTCAACGACCCCGCCGCCATCATCTTCACCACTGGCAGCACGGGACCTCCCAAAGGAGTCCTCTACACCCATCAAACATTTCATCAGCAGATCGACCAGATCCAGCAGCACTACGGAATCCAACCCGGCGGCAGAGACCTGAGCGCTTTCCCTCTGTTTGGACTTTTTAACGCCATGATGGGAACCACCACCATCCTTCCCGACATGGATCCGACTCGTCCCGCCGATGCCGATCCCGTGAAGTTGCTGGATGCCATCGACCAATGGGAGATCAACCAGTCGTTTGGTTCCCCCGCGCTGTGGACTCGCGTCGGCAGGCACTGCCAGAAGGCGGGACGAAAGATCGCTACCCTGCAGAGAGTTCTTTCTGCGGGGGCTCCCGTGGCGCCGCACATCCTCCAGATGATGCGCGACGCGATGTCCCCTTCGGCAACCATGCACACTCCGTATGGGGCTACCGAGGCGCTGCCCATCGCATCGATTGAATCGCGCGAAGTGCTGGAGGAAACCGCCGAGCGGACGCGCGAGGGAGCTGGTACCTGCGTCGGTCGCCGATTTGATAAGGTCGACTGGCGGGTGATCGCCATTGAAGACGGACCGATCCCGCAGATCGAACAGTGCCAGTTTCTACCGACCGGCCAGATCGGGGAACTGATCGTGCGAGCCCCGCAGGTGACGCGCACCTACGTCACACGCACCGATCAGAACGCCCTGCACAAGATCGCCGATGGCGACACCTTTTGGCATCGCATGGGAGATGTCGGTTATCTGGACGATCAGGACCGATTCTGGTTCTGTGGTCGCAAATCGCATCGAGTGCAAACAGCGGATCGAACGCTGTTCACCGAACCTTGCGAGGCGATTCTAGCGACGCATCCGACGGTCCATCGCGCCGCACTGGTGCAGGCAGGGGACCCAGCGCGGAAGCTACCGGTGTTGATCGCCGAGCCCTGGCCGGATCAGATGCCAGCCTCCGCCGCTGGCCGCCATCAGCTCGCCCAACAGCTTCTCGCTCACTACCAATCCGCGCGGCCGGAAGACTCTATCGATCGCGTGCTGATCTATCCGGGTCGCCTGCCGACCGACATTCGCCACAATGCAAAGATCTTTCGCGAACAGCTTGGTCCGTGGGCCGCAAAGATCCTGCGTGAAAGTCCTTAGCCGATCGCGCCATCGTGGGGAACCACAGTCCAAGCGCTCCATCCTTCCGATTTTTTCAAGGAATCTCCTATGCCTCGACTGATGGCACTTCTCTTGGCACTTGCGTGGCAACTGCCCCTGCCTGCATCCCGTGCTCAGAATCCTGCTCACGTCCCATGGCTCCAGGAAGTGGAATGGCAATCGTCGACGGGGCCGGCGACGGATGAACTGACGAATCTGGATGATCTCGACTCATGGACGATGCAGCGCCAGCAGTGGCTGGAGGCTTGGCGAGACTTTCTGGGGCCTGCGCCCAAGGGGGCCGAAGCCTTTGATACTCAGGTGATTTCCGAAGACTCTGTCGATGGGGTGGTCCGCCGTAGGATCCGCTACCGCAATGAAGTCGATGACTGGATGGATGCCTATCTTCTGATCCCTCAGGCGCGCAGCGACTCAGGCGACAAAGGACCTGCCATTGTCGCTTTGCATCCGACCACCAATGAGACGATCAACGAAATGGTAGGGATCTCGGGGCGGGACGGCAGGGAAAATGGGCTGCAACTGGCGCGGCATGGGTACGTTGTCCTGTGCCCTACCAACTTTCTCTGGCAGCAACCAGGAGGATTTGACGCAGCCGTCCAGCGGCATCGCGATCGGCATCCTCGATCTCTGGGGATGGCCAAGATGCTGTTCGACGCGCAGCGCGCTGTCGATTTCCTGATTGCCGATCCTCACGTCGATCGACAGAAGATCGGTGCGTTCGGGCATTCCCTAGGAGCCAAGGAGGCATGGTTCCTGACGGCGATGGACTCCAGGATCCAGGCGGCAGTTGCCAGCGAAGGAGGCATCGCTTGGGCGTCGACCAATTGGGACGCGCCCTGGTACCTGGGCCCAGAGATTCGCAACCCCGACTGCCCACGAAAGCCCCACCAGTTGTTGGCCCTGGCGGCTCCCAGGCCACTTCTGGTTCTCGGCGGACAATCGGGGCCTGGAGCTGCAGACGGCACACAGAGTCTGCCCTGGATCGAAGCGGCAGCACCCGCGTGGCAACTGCATGGTCAGCCGATCGGCTTTGGTCTTTGGAATCACCGACGCGGTCACACGCTGGATGCCCAGATGATGGAACGCGTCATCGCTTGGTTCGACTGCTACTTACGGTGACTGGAATTGCGGATCCAACTGATAGGCAACCGGCCGCACCCGATCCCCGATGTGGTCTGAAAGCTTTGTCTTCCCTGATGGTGTAGAGTCGGATTGCGCTGGCTTACGGAAGCGCTGGTCTCTGTTCCGGACGAGGATGGCTTCGCTGCACCGATTTTCAAGACGTGTCGAAAGAGGCTCATCCACCCAGCAGAGACGCCATCAGGTCGATCACGACGCGACGGTCGATACCGTGAACGCTTTTTACATGGCCGATCCGATCGGGCAGAATAAAGTGGACCTCCCCATGCTCGGTCTTTTTGTCGCTCTGCATCCGCACGTACAGTCGGCCGGGGTCTAGCCCCTGGGTGATCACTGGCAGTCCTAATGAGTCCAGAAGACGGCTTTGCCGCTGGACCACTCCCGCGTCGATCATCCCCAGACCGGCTGCTAGGGTCGCTGCGCAGTGCATGCCCAGAGAAACGGCCTCTCCATGCAGCCAGCGCCCATAGCCAGCTTCTGCCTCGATCGCATGAGCGAAGGTATGTCCGTAGTTGAGAATGGCGCGCAGCCCCGTCGTCTCCCGTTCGTCCTGCTCCACGACGCTAGCCTTCATCTGGCAACTGGCGCGCACCGCCTCCTGCACTGCTTCTAGATCGCGAGACCGCAGGGCCTCGGCGTGGGTCTCCAACCAGTCAAAAAACTTTGCATCCAGAATCATGCCGTATTTGACCACCTCGGCCAGACCGCTCACGTACTCCCTCACCGGTAGCGAATCGAGGTGCTCCAGATCGATCCAAACCTCGCGCGGTTGCCAGAAGGCGCCCACCATGTTCTTGGCACTTGGCAGATTGATCCCTGTTTTGCCTCCCACGCTGCTATCGACCATCGCAAGCAGGGTAGTCGGGATCTGAATCATAGGAATGCCGCGAACGAAAGTGGCAGCAGCAAAACCAGCCAGATCGCCAACAACTCCCCCGCCAATGGCCACCAGAGCACTCTTCCGGTCGGCGCGATCCTCCAAAAGATGGCTCCAAATCCGCTCCAGCTGCCCGATCGATTTGCTCGACTCGCCCGAAGGAATCGCCACGACCGAAGCGCGGAACCCCGCTGCAGTGCACCAATCGGTCATCGAATGTGCAATCGCACCGACCAGATGCTCATCCACCACCATCACGAGGTGGCGACAACCAGGCAACAGTCGTTCGACGCGAGAAAAAAGCTCTGCCAGGATGTGGCTGCCGATGGCGATCTGGTAGGACCGTTCCTGAAGAGCGACCTCCAGGAAGACTGGATCTAGCTTGGACATGATGGTGAGCGGCCAAAACCTGAGTGATGGGACGGGATCAAGGCCCTGAGCTGTCGGCTTGATTTCTTTCGAACATCAGGCCCCTGGAGGACGTCTACGCACGGTCGAGGGAGGGATCCAATCACGCCCCAGCCAACCCAGGCCCATGCCGATCAACAGTCCACCCAGGTGGGACAGATTGGCCATGGGGGCTCCTCCCGAATCGCCAAGAAATCCGATGGCAAGCCACGCCAGAAGAAAGACAATGCTCAGTGGCGAAAGTTGAGGTATTCGGTCTGGCCGATACGTCGACTTGATCCACATGAATCCAAAGAGCCCGTAGACAACTCCCGAGATACCGACAAAGTTTGGGCTTCCAAACCACTCCTTGGGCATCAGCCCTTGCAGCAGGTTCGAACCGATGGCGATCAGAAGAAACATCCAGCCAAAGCGGCTGGTGCCTTCGACCGATTCGACGATCCTGCCAAGAAAGAACAGCATAAGCACATTGAGGATCAGATGCAGAGGATTTCCGTGGAGGAAAACCGGGGTCAGCAGTCGCCAGCCTTCTCCCTGCTTGATGCTGATAGCCGCATCGCCGCTTTTGGCGTAATCCCGCATGTCGACGAACTTCAGTTCATCGACGATCATGTTGCCTAGCCGATTGCCGGGCGATGGCGACGAGAACTCGGAAAACAGGGTCACCAAGGTACAGAGGATCACGAGGATTCGAGTGAAGGGGGGATTGGAGGCAGCGGGCCTGAAGACCGATGGGCCACCTGACTGGATGCGATCCCTGGCCGCCTTGGCCCTCGCCTCCCGCTCTTCGCGGATTTCCCGTGCTTTACCGAGAGCGGCCGCGTATCGCGGATCGCTTGGATTGGCGAGAAACTGCTCGTATGTGCCTCGCGCATCAGCCAGCTTCTCTTCTTCCCGAACCCAAACTTCCCAGCGATCCAGGGAGTCTTGAGATTTCTCGACATGGGCGCTGATCCCTTCGGTCAGCAGGAACGCAACCAACGCTTCAGTCGATTTTTGACCTTCGATAGTTCCAAGGAAACGCATGGGGTCTTTTCTGGATCAAGGGAAAGGCAAAAGGCCTAGCGACCGATGGGTCCGTTCAGACTCTAAATAATACTCGAGATATTCCAATCGGTGCGCTGCTGCAGCATCCAGATAGACGACCACATCGGGGTGCAACTGCAGGGCGGACCCAGGAACTCGCGACGAAACGGGGCCTTCGATACTCCCGGCAATCGCTTCGGCCTTCCCAGATCCTGTGGCCATGAGGAGGATTTGCCTAGCGTCCAGGATGGTGCCGATCCCCATGGTCAGCGCCGCGCGTGGCACCAGATCCTCGGAACCGAAAAAGCGGGCGTTGTCTAGGATGGTAGTGGCAGCGAGCGTGGTGCAGCGGGTGCGACTGGCCAGCGAGGATCCTGGTTCATTGAACGCGATATGCCCATCGCGTCCGATTCCCAGCAACTGGAGATCAATGCCTCCGGCCGCAACAATTTCGTCTTCGTACCTTTGGCAGGCGGTGCGAATATCATCGGGTCGACCAGGAGGCACCCGCGTCCGATTTTTGTCGATATCAATCGGATCGAACAGCTGCTCATTCATGAACCGCCGATAGCTCTGCGGATGATCCTCATCCAGCCCCAGGTATTCATCGAGATTGAAAGAGCTGATCTGGCGAAAGGAGAGCCCATGGCGACGATGGAGTTCAATCAACCGCTGATAAGCCCCCACCGGAGTTCCCCCGGTGGCCAACCCAAGAACGGCATCGGGTTTGCGCCGTATCAGCGATGCAAAATGAGCCGCGACGGCATCGGCTACCGCAGATTCGTCCTCCAACACCACCACACGCATGCTCACCCCTTCCAACAGGAATCCGACTAATCGATCTGAAATCTATGGTTTGAACGAGGGCAATTCATTGTGTCACGGGATGCACTCCCGGTCCAGCAATCGCCAGCGTGGTTCACATCGGACCTCCCTCACAGCAGGTCTCGCAGATCGCATGGCAGCGCTGGCAATGTTTCTTTGCCCGAATCTCCATCAGCGGCCCACCGCAGATTGGGCAGCAGGGCTCCATCCCCCTTCCCATGCCGGCTCCGCCCCCATCCAACTCCATCGCACCATCCATTTTTGACATAGGATCAGATGGAATCGGCGGATTGCTTTCCCCCTGACAGCCCGAAAACTTCTTTTCCGACTGGGTTTCCGGTTGGTCACTCATTCCGTCCTCCCCCCTTGGCATTCGCACCCCGTTTGTGCAGGCCCATCCAAGTCGAATCCTAACCCAGACCAAGATTCTTCATCCTGCTGCCACGAGGGGTGGGAATCGATTCACCAAATCATTTGGATCACTTTTTTGCCAAGGGGAAGTGGTTCCAATTAGAGTGCAAGGGAATATCGACTGAACTCTATTCCTGCCGCCACATCTTGTACTCCCCTTGAACTCGAGATGCCTGCGATGTCAAACGAGTCCAATGTATTGGAAACATCTGCCTTTCACCAGATTATCCGCGATGCTTGGTATAGCAACCGACCTATCGTGCCACTGATCGGAGCTGGTTTCTCGGCCGACTCGGGGATGCCGACGCTGGCCTCGATTGTTCGCTACATCGCCAAGCTGAAATGCTACCTTCGACACAGCCTATACGGCCCCGCTTCTTGCAGAGAGTTATACGGATTCAATCCGAATCTTTACTACAACAACCCAGATCAATATTTGGAAGCATTCGGCTGGCCAGATCGATTCCAATTGAATGCCGACGTTTCTGATGGCTTGTCGCAGAGATCGGAAATTAGGCGAAGCAAGATGTTTGCGGAAGCAGCATCCCTGCTTGGAGAGAATTCGTCGCCACTTCAACTGGCGATCCATGAAGAACTGAATAATTTGGCATGCATCATCAATCCCGTCGGCCACAAAGCATTCGAAAAAATTCAGTTCGCAACATTGATGAAGCGCTGGTTGCGGCTCAAGCAACTTGCCGACGCCCAATCAAAAAAGAAATCCAAAGGAGATCATGAGGAATTCCTGAAAACTCTCTGGAACGCAGCGAACTCAGGAAATGATCTCGGCAAGTCCAAAAAGATGGAGGATGCATTGGCAGGGCTCCTTCAGTCCCTGGCCGAAATAGGGAATCCTTACCACCAGTACGATAGCCTGCTCTATCAGATCACAGGCGACTGGAAACCACTCCTGCGCCATGTCTCTGGATTTAAGCAGGAATTGATCGATGCACTGTTTGCGCGGCTGGCGAAAGACCGCGTCCCTAGCAATTCCCACATTTTTCTCGCGCATCTGACGCAACTCCTGAACATCAAAACCATCTTCACCTACAACTTCGATCACCTCATCGAAATGGCGTTGAGCAAAGAGGAGGTGCCGCATCGGCTTTTCTCGATGGAGCATGGTTCGACACTCCCTTCCCGCGTCCATCTGGATGAAAATGTCGCCGTGATCAAAATGCACGGCAGCACGCACAACATCCTGGTCGATGAGCGGGTCGACTATAAGCTGACGGAACAATACCACCTCTCCTTCAAGGACCTTGCTGGCCAGAACCCACTGATTCTCGTCATGGGATGTTCTGGGGGTGATCGACGACTGAGAGACCTGCTTGGGGGACTTTTGGGTGAGAGCCCCAAGGGGGCGACGGCGGTCTGGATGCAGAGAGCCGAAAGCGCGGATGCTCCGTCGGCCAGGATTCTCAACCTGGACGATCAATCAAAATCGAATCTGAAGACCTACAAAACCTACGAAATCGGTCAGTCTTTGAATTCCCTTTTCTGTGCGTTGACCAATCGATATCCCCCCGGCCGTTCTCCCTATCGTGTGAAAATCAATATTCCGGACGTGATACCCGAAAAGGAAACCACAACGAATTGGGAGCTGGTGG